>WNFQ01003748.1_pt1 | contig 11083 bp, 8 predicted proteins | sample 5400171 | NCBI WGS metagenome assembly WNFQ01 (sample SAMN13153356, study PRJNA577476) | soil metagenome | isolation source: 20 cm soil under Madrone tree | place: USA:California | collected 2016-06-14 | reverse complement strand
TGACCTCGGACGGCGTGATTGCGCCGAACTATTGGGTGGACCCCAAAAGCGGAAACCTCTACATGCTTTCGGTCCAGTTTCCCAACAACGCAGTGAAATCGCTGAGTGATTTAAAGGCGATTCCTATCCGCTCGGCATCGCAAAGTAATACGACCCTCCTCGACACCGTAACGCACCTGAAACAGATCAAGGCGCCAACCGAGGTTGATCACTATAAGTTGCGGCGAGTGATCGACGTTTACGTATCCCCCCAGGGGGAAGAACTCAGTCGAGTGGCCGCTGCTGTCAATCGGGTGGTCGATCAGATTGATAAGCCGGCTGGAATCGTCGTTCATGTGCGCGGAATTGTTGGAGCGATGAATTCATCACTTCAATCTTTTGGATTTGGTTTGGTACTGTCTCTCTTGCTGGTCTACCTAATTTTAGTCGCCCAGTTCCGATCTTTCGTGGATCCTTTCTTGATCCTTCTAGCGGTCCCACCCGGAATCGCCGGAGTGCTTTTGATATTGACAATCACTGGGACGACTCTCAACATCATGTCGCTGATGGGGTTGGTCATGATGGTTGGGATCGTTGTGTCCAACAGCATTCTGATCGTAGAATTCACTCACCGATTAGTGGAGGAAGGAATGGATATTTATAAAGCGGTACAACACGCCGTTAGAGTCCGGCTTCGCCCTATCTTGATGACCTCGCTGGCAACGGTAATGGGATTGATTCCGTTGGCAATAGAGCCTGGAGCGAATGCTCCGCTAGCGCGATCGATTATCGGCGGGTTAGTGGCCTCTGTAGTGTTGACCGTCTTCATCGTGCCTTCAGCGTTTCTAATTATCTATCGTCGAAGGCATCGGAAACAGGCAAGCAACGACGCACAACCCGCGGGAAGTTACTAACCGAGAGGCGGAGTGTGAGAAGAATCTTGGTACTGCTGCTCGTGGTAGCCACGTCGGCTCCCGCCGAAATTTTCCATCATCCCGAGACGGCCCCGAAAAGAGTCAAAAACCGTATCGCGATACCTGATAGACTCACACTCGACCAGGCGGAATCGATCGCTTTGCAGCAGGCACCGAGTGTGGCTGCGGCTAACTACAATACCCAGGCTGCGCAGCAGGTCGTCCGCGAAGTTAGATCCAAATTTTTCCCTGAAGTTCTCGGCGAAATCACGGCGGTCGGAACCGGACATGGTATTGAAAACGCGTTCGACGGATCACCTGGGGCGACGAGGACTATCCGGCTTGGCGCCACGGCAGGACTAAGTGCCTCGACGCTCTTAAATCACGAATCGAATGGGATTAATATTAATCAGCTGATTTTCGATTTCGGCCGAACTCCCAATCTGACCGCCGCATCCAAATTCGAAGCCATGTCGGATGCCGAGCGCGAGCAACGGGCTAAAGAGCAAGTCCTGTGGCAGACCGATGCCGCCTATTTCGATGTGCTAAAGGCGCAGGCATTGCTGTCGGTTGCAAACCAAACCGTTGCCGCGAGGCGAGTTGTCTATGATGATGTAGCCGCATTGGCTGCGAACAAGCTCAAATCGGATCTCGATGTCCTCTATGCGCGCAGCGATCTGCAGAAAGCCGAACAGTTGGTCCTGGAGGCGAAGTCTGCCCTCTCCATAGCGAATGCTGAACTTTCGCGAGCTATGGGTCTGCAAGAGAACCGTGTATTTATTGTGTCGGAGGAGCCGCTGAAGCAACTCCCGGCGAAATCCGCCGCTCCGCTGGTCGCTCGGGCTTTGCAGAATCGGCCTGATCTTATAGCTCTTCGTGATCAAGTCGAGGGCGCTGGGAAATTCGCTCTGGCAGAGCGGGACGCCCGACTCCCAAAACTCCAGGCATTTGGCAGTTTCGGAACAACACCAGTCGGTGATCCTGGCGTGCAGGGTAATTATGTCGCCGCTGGGATCAATGTTGAACTGCCTCTTTTTACCGGTGGCTTGCTTTCATCCCGTCAAAAAGAGGCTCAGCTTCGGGAGAAGGGCCAGGAAGAACAGCTAAGTGACCAACAACTCGAGGCGGTAAAGCAGGTCAACACGGCGTGGTTTGATGCGACAACTGCACTGCAGAACATCGATTTGGCGCAAGAGCTAGCGAGTAATGCTGACCAAGCTTTAGAGCTTGCTGAGGCGCAGTATCGGTCCGGGCAAACATCGATCATTGAGCTGAGCCAAGCCCAACTGAGCGCACTTCAGGCAGAAATCGGCGCAGCGACAGCTAAGTTCGATTATCAGCTTAAGTTGCACCGACTCGATTACGAAACCGGCGATATTGGTCTGAAGCTTTATCGCGGGCAGCCGCGTCACTAGAGCCGAATGGGTGGAGTAAGGCGTGCTTTCTAGTGCACTGAGTCAGAGGCTCGTTGAGTGACTGGTTTAATGCGATTATCGGCATTCTTAACTCTCCAGCGGAAGGGTGTAGCGGTTTTGTTGTACTGCTTGATGTAACGGATCAGCTTTCTGGATAGGTCGGTTGTAGAAGTGAAGATTCCCCGAGCGATGACATCGCGTTGAATTTTGGAAAACCAGATCTCGACCTGATTAAGCCAACTGGAATAGGTCGGGGTGTAATGGATCCGTACCGTTGGATTGGCCTGGAGGAACTCGAAAACATTCTTGGTTTTATGTGCGCTCAAGTTGTCGGCGACGATGTGAATCTCTCGGCCATCAGGCTGGCTGGCGACGATCTGACCCAGAAAGTCGATAAACTCGACGCTGGTATGCCGAGCGGTGGTCTTTCCCGTGACGTCGCCGGTGCGAGTGTTCAGCGCTGCATACAGTGAGAGCGTGCCATGACGAAAATATTCAAAGCCATGTCGTTCGGCTCTGCCAGGGGAGAGCGGCAAAACCGGGTCAAGTCGGTCGAGCGCTTGGATAGCGCTCTTCTCATCGACACAGAACACCGCCGCGTTGAGCGGCGGCTTAAGCTACAAGCCAATGATGTCGGCCGCCTTCTCTTCAAACTCAGGATCATCGCCGGCCATGTAACCACGCAGCCGATGAGGCTGAATACCGAAATGGCGCCAGACACGGCTCACGCTCGACTGGCTAATGCCCAGCTCTTTGGCAAGCCGATAGCTGCTCCAATGGGTCGTACCGTCAGTGGGACCTTGACGCGTGGCCTCCAGGATACGCGCCTCAGTCTCAGCGGTCCGCGTTCGGCGTTGACTACCGCGATAACGCGAATCAAGTCCCGCCAAACGCTCCTCTTGAAAGCGCTTCTTCCACTCCCGGATATACTCGTCACTGCAATCCAGTCGCTGTCGAACTTCTCGGTAAGAATGACCCGCTGCTAACATCGAAATGAACTCTGCACGCTTAACTAACTCCACCGCCAGAGACCGCTTCCGCGCCCTGCGTTTCAATTCACGTCGCTCAGGCGATGCCACCACAATTCTACCTAAACTCACGCCTGCCAGTGTATAACATAATCTCTAAACAAGTCACTGACTTACTGCACTAGAACGGGGACAAGTGCAAGTCTTCCGAAAAAAGTTAGAAAATTCTGTTCGGGCAGAAAAAAGAGTCGGTTGGACCTGCCGACCAAGGTGATCCAACCGACCTTAATTATGAAATGAATCGGGAACGGTACCCAATCACCTTAATAGAACGGGCACCCACGTTAGCTTTCGTGAGTTATCGCCCATTTTCTCGGCAGTAAGACTTTCTCTAGTCGACCCCTACTCCCCTTGTAGAGCCGTTTAGGTTTAATGGAGCGCAACAGGGCTTTGAGCATCTTGTTTGTCTCACAGAAATTGTTCTCCAGATCTATCGGCTTAAGTTTCCGCTGGCCGAATAGTCGAATGGGTGGATAACCGAGAATTTCAAAACAACGGTCCTGTTCTTCCCAGAGTCGCCACAAGATTTTCGTCATGACTCGAAGGTCATTTGCGTTGGTAATCGAGAACGATCGACCGAAGCAGAATTTCATTCCATCGCCGTAACCGTTGCCGCCTCTAATAGACCAGAAGTCATCTTCGCCCGACCGCGTGATATCGGAATTAGCCAAGTCATAAGCCAGCTGCATCGCCAGAAAGCCATCCGAAAATGCGATGTACTTTCCTCGATTATTTAGAGCGTTGAAAATCTCTTCCACGGTCGTGGCATCGCATGCACGCTCAACAACTCCGTCTTCGATCAGCCGTTGTACGAGCCGTAGACTACCTTGGTATTTGCGAGGGTATGCTTTGCTATTACGGTCGCCTCCAAAAACCAAACTATCGTTGAACATGTAAGCTCCTCGATAGAGTGTGCGGTTCGTTTCTTCCACTTTGGCTAAGGCGTCCGAATACACCGGGAAGTCATAATTCTGCCAACTCGGCACATCTCCGATTTGCTCAATCAAACCCGCCAAGGGATCGGGAGAATTAAACGCCCTGTACAACGCGGTACGAAAAAACACCTCAACCGGTTCAGCGGATAAACCTGAAGCCTGCTGAAGGTAGATGACGTTTTGGCTACCCTGGTCTAAAACTCGAAACGGATTACGGAACGAATACGCTTCCAACGTGCTTAAGAATTTATCGCCCGGAGGAGCGCCAATCAATGAGTCTCCCGCTAGCCGATGTTCAAAAATTCGATGCCTCTAACGATCCATCGCCAATAGACATCAAAATTGTCGTTGGGCTGTATCGGAAGATTTAGGAAATCCCATTTATCGCTCATGCTAATACCTCCTCTACTTCCGGTTGGTCGTCCGTGTACCCCGCTTCGGACAGAATCCCATTCGTGTAATTGGCTACCTTTCCGACCAAGCGGAGATAATCCGCTTTGAGTGAATTTCGCCGCCCAAAGCTCAACTTGTTCTCGGATCTTGGTGAACTCGGATTCGACGTCGAGATCCTCAACCACCTGAGAAGGCAGAATCCGGAAACCGGCCTGACCCGGACTGGAAACCGTCGATGACTGCTTCTGCTTCGCTTGCTTTTCAGCTTTTTGCGAAGCGCGAAAACTGCCTTCGGTCTTTAGTGCCTTCGGTTTAGTGTCGCCATTTGTCGACACTTTCGCTGCCGCCCTTACCGCTTTGGCGTAATCAATCAGCCGGTAAGCGTAGCTGCGGTGATAGTTCCATCGCGCATTGCAGTACTCTTTCCAGTTCCGATACTTCGTCCGGTAGATTGGAAACACCACTTGGAAATCATCACAAACTTTTTGGAAACACTTGTTGGTGGGCCAAGCAGCTATGCCGGGCCGATGCCCATGAAGCACCTGCCACTCCGCTTGCGGGAAGAAGATTTCGAACGCTGGCTTTTCCTTTGGCAGGCAAATTGTCGCGCTCAATTGCCCAGCGATGTCGCGAACGAAATGATCGACGTAGCTACTCATATCGCCAAGAGACTTCGCATGATTCTTGGCATCTCAGTCGACGGTGCTTGAAAGATGGCTGCGGGAGCTCGGATGACAGAGTCGTCGCGGACCAAAACTAACCGGAAGAAATCGCGAAAACTCAGCTACGCATCGGTCCAAATTGCACGCCTGTAGACACGCCGCTCTAATGCCGTCGTCCATGCCGGCTCTGAATTGCGGCGGCCGAATGGAGCAGAAAGGAGTTCAATGTGATTGACAGCAAGGCACCGGCGACGATCAGGCTCTGGGATTCGGGGGGAAGCAAACGAAGTGCAATGCCAAGCTCGGCGAGGATAAAGGAGAACTCCCCAATTTGCGCCAAGCTCGCGGCAACGGTGAGAGCCGTGCCAAGCGGGTAGCGGAATACGAGAACGATTAGAAACGCCGCCGCCGACTTGCCCAAGACAATGACAGCAACCACCGCCAAAACCTGGAGGGGCTGCCGCGCGAGAATACCTGGATCAAAGAGCATCCCCATCGCCACGAAAAAGAGAGCGGTGAAAACATCTTGAACGGCTGCAGTTCTACTGCGGCCCGATGACTGTGGTCGGACTCGCCCACCACAACACCGGCAAAAAAGGCACCAAGAGCAAAGGAGAGTCCGAGCAGCTCGGCCGCTCCGAAACCGATGCTCATGGCTGCGGCCACCACCCCAAGCGTGAACAGCTGCCGCGAATTCGTTGCGGCGACCCGTTCCAGCAACCATGATAACAAGCGCGCTCCCACGAGCAGCATGAACAAAACGAATCCCACGAATTTTCCGACGACAATTCCTAGCGCTAACAACAACTGCCCGCCTCCGTTGTCGTGACTTGCGGAGTCGCTACCGATCGGCTGTCCGCCCAGTGCGGTGGCGAAGGCCGGCAGAAGCACCAGGATTATCACCGTCACAAGATCCTCGACAATGAGCCAGCCAATTGCGATTTGGCCACTTACCGACTTCAGGATTCCTTGCGCTTCCAAGCCACGCAGCAGCACGACCGTGCTTGCCACTGACAGAGCCAGTCCAAGAACTAAGCTAGGGCCAAGACTCCAGCCCCACAAACTCGCCACGCCATAGCTCAGCGCCACGGCGGAGGCGATCTGCACCAGAGCACCCGGCACAGCGATGTTGCGCACCGCTAGAAGGTCACGGATGGAAAAGTGCATTCCGACGCCGAACATGAGCAGGATGACGCCGATCTCAGCCAGTTGTGGGGCAAGCCTGGCGTCAGCGACAAAACCGGGCGTAAACGGCCCCAGCGCTATGCCAGCCACAAGATAGCCGACAAGGGGCGGTAAGCGCAGCCTATTGGCAAAGTAACCGCCAATCAAGGCATAGAGCAAGCCAACGGCGATGGTCGAGATCAGCGCGATTTCATGATGCACGCCGAGTCCTCCATCTCCTACTTGTGCGATGCTACATCATCGCGCACACGCTTTTTTTTGGGCACACGCTGAAAGCGCAGTTGGTTGACCCGCCGGGCGTCGGCTTGCTCGACTGTAACAATGTAGTCGTCAATCTGTACCTGCTCGCCAACGCTCGGGAGGTATCCGAGCCGATGAACCAGCGGTGGTGATTATCGAAAATCAGGCAATATTTTGAACAATGGGAAAAAGCAGATTTAACGAAGGGAAAGCATGTGATGCGGTTATTCGGTGGATAGAAATCCGGGAAAGCGCCGCTCGACAGCAGCTCAGATTCCTGGAGCAAGAACGACATCAAGACCCAGTGGAACTCACTTGCGTCATTGGCAATCGCCTTTTCGGGTTCGAACATACTGGAATCGAGCCCTTCGAAGACCAAATCCGCCTCGAAGTCGAAGCTCATTTTTCACCATTGCGACAGGAGTTTTCGCAAGTCGTTCCAGTAGGAGAACAATATGAGTTGAGAGTACCGGCTCAGGCCATGCGAGCATTATCGAAGGCTGAAAGGGAGCGTGCCCTCTCGGCTCTTTCAGATTGGATCCGCGAGCAGGCTGCCAAACTACCACTCGCCCCGGTCGGGCGTGTTGGACAATCTGTTGTCCGACTAGCGGACGCGATCGTACCGTTCGACGCACGCCTTCACCGGAATAGCCTGCCAAAAGTACCTGGCCATCTGTCCGTCGTCCATTTGATCGATAAACTTGACGAATCAAGGACTCGACGAATCAAGCGGGCATGCGAAAAGAAGTTTCCAAAATTGGCAGCTTGGAAAGCCCGGTCCGCGCGAACGGTCCTGGTGTTTGAAGAGAACGACGATCAGCTGACTAATGTGATAGCCGTTACCGAGTCTCTTCTTGCAGCTGAAGCGGATATGCCAAACAAGCCTGACGAGGTTTACCTCGTCACAACTTCGCACACACCTTGGTATGTTTGGTGCGTGCGTTTGGGACGTCGCTCCTTTTTCGATTTCACAACTCCCGATGAACGAGCTTACGAACTGGATCCGGAAGTCCTGATCCCGCTTACAAACCGTTAAACTCGCGATCTTTATTGCAACGTCGGAATGTCTTAGATCACCATTTCCGGCTCGCGGACTTGCCGACGTGCCTGCGTCCGAGCTTTGGCCCGCCGTTTCCGAACATAGTGCTCACGGATCCGCTGCTGGTCCCGTTTTGCTAACTTTGTCATGCGCTTTGCTATGCGGACGGCCTGGGCCAGCGCCTCCTCGATCCGCTCTACAAACCTGGCTATTGTTCGCGTCTCGAGATCACGTGCGGTTACATCCTTGATTAGCGAGCGGTTAGCAACTTGTTGCAGCACGCCGATGTCTTGCACAAACATGCGGGCACTTGCCCGATGCCGGGTAAAGGCGACGTGCAAATCTTCCCGATTGGCCATCGCCACGAGCGAGCGGTTGTCTTCCATCCGAATCATTTCCGTTTTGCTGGCGCCTTGCGCTTTGTACGTCGTCACGGCGTCAACTTGGCGTACCCGGCCATCATCGAGTCGCAGTTCAAGCCCCGACTCGAGCCGGATTTTCTCTGCGGTGATCGCGGCGATCGTTTGGCGCGAGCCGTTCTCGTAAATCTTCCCATCGGCCTTGATTTTGTGCGTCAAGAGCAGTATCTCGCCTGGTCCTCGTTCCAAGGTTGTGCGCTCGTAAACGGCAGTAACTTGATCGAAGCTGATAAGCTCCTTCGCGCCCCTGAGTTGGCCTTTAACCTGCACTCCGTGTGCGGTTACTTCGACGATCTCAGCCATGCGAACAGATTTCTGACCGGCGGGCTGATACTCGATCATTTCGCCCGGCTTGTAGCTCGCCGTTGAGAGTAATTCGGCGGGCTGGAGCTCCTTGGGCTTGAACGCCGCAATCCGGGCCATCGTCAGTTCAGGTCTGGAGTTCTTATGCGCCTCGTGAAGTTCCTCGGAGATTTTCTCGGCCAATCGGTGAGTGGACGATAAAACAATCGTATCCACCGGTTTTGCCGCGCTCCTATTTGCAAGAATCGCTCGCACCGCATCTTCGATTCCACCATGACGGATGGCTCCCCGCTCAATCAGTTCCTCTATCGCAGCGCTAAAGCGCGCAGGGTCACCACTGGATAATTCTCGCGATATGCGTTTGTCTTTGATCGAAAGTTGGCGCCGGGTGACGTCGATGCGGCCCACATGCATACCGAATCCGAGTTCTTTCTCCAACATAGCGAGCGGCTGACCGCGCCCAACAGCCTGGAGCTGTTGCGTGTCGCCTTGGAAAATGACTCTCGCGTCACTCTCTCTGGCCAGAATTAACAGGCCAAGCATGCTTTGATTGTCGAGAAGTGACGCTTCGTCCACGTAGATGTCAGAGCCCTTTAAGGACTCGCGAAACGCTGGGCTGAAACGCGCTTTGTTCAAGAGCCAGGCGACGGTATTCGCCTCACGAAATGCTTGCGCCACGTCCGGCCTGGTCGCTTTCTCCCCCTCAGATCTTAGCGTCACCCGGCTTTGTTCGCCGTATGGCGCAACCAGTGCCACAGGCCGGCCAGCATCGAGCGAGGCTCGTACAAGCCGCTCCATGAAGTAAGTTTTTCCGACACCGCCACCCCCTCGAATATTTAAAAATTGATCTCTGCTGGTCATGACGTACCGGTTCACCGCCTCGTGTTGCTGAAGCCAGAGGGCCGCAAGCTCCTCTGTCATTTCCTCGCCCTTCAGTCCCGCATCATCACAAGCCCTGGAGCCAAACCATCGTAAGTTACCCTTAGTTCATCCGGCGTGCGGTAATCCGTTTCACTGACGAGCGGGGCCTTCTTCCCCATTCCAGCCTTCACCCCATTGATAATTGCTTCTTCCTCGGAGATGATCGCACGTGTGGTGATCATCTCATGATCACCGATCTTCTTGCGCATAAACTCATGCCGGTTCTTCAGCGCTGCCTCAATCTCTGCGTTACTCGCCTGGCCTGGCGCTAGGCGAACGATCTCGCCCACGAGCAGATCCGTACGCACGATTGACTCCCGTTCGAACACCGCCTGCACTCCTTGATCGATCACCTTATCTAAGGGAACCATAACAACAGGCTCGCTCCGCGCCTTGGGCCAAACAAACATCTCACATCCGTTCTCGCGAAATGAGTTTCGGGCTTTGGCCCGCAATTCCGCGGTGCTGGTAATCTCTTTTGGACGACGGGTGATGAACCAGGCTTGGTAATCAATCTGGTGATCCTCGCTTTCTGGCGGTGGACCTGGATGAATATCCCGCAAGAGATCACGAATGCTGCCCGACGCCCAAAGCTGGCTCTTTTCATCTAGCGTCTTACCCGACAGCACTGAAAGCAGTTGCTCGGAAGTGTATCCTTCTTTCAGCAGTTCTTTCGCTGTCTTGATCTCGCGGCTTCGAACGCTGTGGATCTCCTCAATCGCGACCGGGATTTCTCGTAACCGGAACCCATGTTGCGCTACTTCCACGGTATAGCCCAACGTATTCAGCCTGCGGGCCAGATTGTTGTGGATCCGGTGGTCGAGCGTCCGGCGCATCTCGAGCATCTCGCCGTAACTCATCGCCAATGCCTCGTTGCGTTCCGGATCTATTGTGACGTTCGCGATCAGCACATGAATATGCAGATCCGGGTCTTTCGCTCTCGACGTCTCATGGACAAATGCTGCTGCTAGCATCTTGCCAGTCCTACGCGCCGCCTCAGAATCATACAGCGCTCCCCGCCGGTCCCGGCAACACGCGAAGCTCTCGTACCAGCTGAGCTCCTCGGTCACCGCTATCCCCATTTGCTCGACAATGCGAGTGTCCAGAACGGCAGCAACGCTCACCGATTTCGGAGCGGAATACACGAACTCCATTGCCTGGCGCTCGGAGTTGCGCGGCCGTTTGAGATTTCGACCGCTCAATCTTGCTATATCCAATTCTGCAAACCAGCGGAACCGGGGATCACCCTTAAGAATCGGCTTGTCATTTAAGCCAGACTCTTCTGCTAACGCCCCAATGAACTCCCCTTGAACTTTGCCTTCCTCCAAATGGTAATCGCCATTCGAGAAATGTCGCTCCTCATACCATGTCGGGATATGCCGTATTTGCCGCCTGGAAGGGTGGTTTAAATCCCTCACTCGCATCGTGCAGGCTCGACGTTATCAGCAAGAGGCATATGACGCCTTCGAGTCGGCATCACAAATTCTTCTGCCGTCCAGCGGCATGGCACCGTAGGGCAACCGCCCTGGCCGACGCAGACAAAATCAAAGCCGCCATCGAAGATACCGCTAAGACGGCACGAGCCATCGCTGGCGCCGCGAGTACGATCAGCGAGCGCCTCGCCGTTATCCGACGTTCGCATCTTCTAGT
>WNFQ01011594.1_pt1 | contig 11085 bp, 14 predicted proteins | sample 5400171 | NCBI WGS metagenome assembly WNFQ01 (sample SAMN13153356, study PRJNA577476) | soil metagenome | isolation source: 20 cm soil under Madrone tree | place: USA:California | collected 2016-06-14 | reverse complement strand
CGGTGCGCCGCCGACTATCAGTCGCGGCTGTCGGGCCCGCTGCTTGACCGCGTCGACCTGCACATCGAGGTGCCGGCCGTCACTGCCGCCGACCTGATCCTGCCGCCGCCGGCCGAAGGCAGCGCACAAGTGCGAACGCGGGTTGCGCGCGCCCGCGCCGTCCAGGCGGAGCGTTATGGCGCGCTCGGGCTCACGGCGCGCACCAACGCGCAGGCCAGCGGCACCGTCCTGGAGTCTATCGTCAAACCCGACGCGGGAGGGCTCGCGCTGCTGCGCGAGGCGTCCGACGCCATGCGCCTTTCAGCGCGCGGCTATCACCGCGTGCTGCGGGTTGCTCGCACGCTTGCAGACCTCGATGGCGAGGATCAAGTGCGCCGCGTCCATTTCGCTGAGGCGCTGGCTTATCGGGCCCTCACGGACGATTTGCGCCGGGCGGCGTGACCAGGAGAGGGCACCCGGTAAACAGCCAAAATCATCCCTTAGCGGCCGGAGGCGCCGGCAGAGCGAGCAGCACGATGATCCGGTCGACAGCGGCATAATGCTTCCCCGGCTTCGCAACCTGCGGCCGCCCGCCTCGCCTCTGGCTGTCACAATTCTGTAAGCGTTATGTCTATTATCCGACTGACGTAGTCAGTCTTAAAGGACACGGTCGCGGAGTTGCGCGTCTCCGCAGAACAGGCGAAACGGGGACAATAAAGTCACCATGATTTCCCGCATCAAAGTCCCGGGCCGGCCGGCGGGCCGGCTCAACACGCCGCTGCGCCTCGTCGGCAAATTGGTCCCGGTATTAAAGGCCTATAGCGGAATTCGGGCCACCGACCGCAATGCGAAGAGTCTTGCAACTCTGGGCCGGCTCGGCACGCTTGAAGTCCGGCTTGCCCGCACGTCGGCGGAAATCCGCCGGGCCCAGAAATTGCGCTACGACGTCTTCTACAAAGAGATGTCGGCGATCGCCGACACGGCACTATATTTCGCGCGGCGCGACATCGACCTGTTCGACGCCGTGTGCGACCATCTCCTGGTCATCGATCACGGGGCACGGACGCTGCACAAGGCGCCCGCGATCGTCGGCACCTATCGCTTGCTGCGTCAGGACATCGCGGAGCGAACGGGCGGCTTCTACAGTGCCGGCGAATTCGATGTCGGCTCCCTCGTTGCGCGCCACCGCGATTTGAAATTTCTCGAACTCGGCCGTTCCTGCGTGCTGCCGCCATATCGAAGCAAGCGCACGGTGGAATTGTTGTGGCATGGCATCTGGGCTTACGTCCTGGAACATCGCATGGACGTCATGATCGGCTGCGCCAGTCTTGATGGCACCGATCCGGATCGTCTGGCACTGCCGCTCTCGTTCCTTCATCACTACGCGCGCGCCCCCGAACCGTGGCGCACCATGGCGCTGCCGCACCGCTACCTTGAACTTAACCGCATGCCGAAAGCGGCGGTCGCTCCCAAAACGGCGCTGCAGCTTCTGCCGCCGCTGATCAAGGGATATCTGCGGCTCGGCGCATTCGTCGGCGACGGCGCCGTGATAGATCGTCAGTTCGGCACCACCGACGTGTTGATCATACTGCCGGTGTCAGCGATCCGGGCACGTTATCTCGCGCATTTCGGTCCGGGCGCGGAGCTGTTGAACCGTATGGTTTTTCTGCTTCGTGAGAATAAGGTCGGCGCGCTGGCGCGTAGGCAGGATGTTTTCGTGCAGATTGAGGAGGTTGATCCGCGTCCAGATCGACGTTGCGGTGGCGCTGGCCTCGACATCGCTGAGCTGTGAATAGCGATGGAAATAGGATTTTGGATCACGAAAGGCGGTTTCGCGCAGGGCAAGAAAACGCTCCACATACCATTGCATCAACACGTCTTCGTCGGCGTCCAGATAAATCGAAAAGTCGAAGAAGTCGGACACGAACGGGATCGCCTTGCCGTCGCGCGGCAGCCGGCCCGTCTGGAGCACGTTCAAGCCCTCGACGATGAGAATGTCCGGCCGGTCGATCTCGATCTGGTGGTGGGGCACCACGTCATAGATCAGATGGGAATAGACCGGCGCCTGCACCGGGCGGCGTCCGGCCTTGATGTCGTAGAGGAAACGCAGCAGCGCAGGAAGATCGTAACTCTCGGGAAAGCCCTTGCGCTCTAACAGGTTATCGCGCTCCAGCACCACGTTCGGATAGAGGAAACCATCGGTGGTGACGAGATCGACCTTGGGCACGTTCGGCCAACGGGCCAACAGGGCCTGCAGCACGCGGGCGGTTGTCGATTTTCCAACCGCGACTGAACCCGCAACCCCGATCACGTAGGGCGTCTTGGCGTCCTCGGTCACGAGAAAGCGCTGCTGGGCAATGAACAGCCTCTGGGTTGCGGCCACGTGCAGCGACAACAAGCGCGACAGCGGCAGGTAGATCTCCTCGATTTCCGCGATGTCGAGGCGATCATGCAGCGAGCGCAACCGCACCACCTCGTCGGGCGTGAGCGTCATCGGCGTGTCTTCGCGCCGCGCCGCCCACTCGGCACGCGAGAAGACATGATACGGCGAAAGGCCAATCTCGGTACGCTGCTCCATCATTACATCCGCATCGTGACATGCGAGAGCGCGCCGAATCAACCGCCTTTGCGCGAGCCCTTTTCCGCAAGGCCGGATTGGCTGGCGCGGGCACCGAGTACTGCCTCGACCTCCGTGAGCTTGATATCGCGCGCCTTGAGAACCACCAGCAGGTGGTAGATCACATCGGCGGCTTCCTCGATCAGCCGTTCGCGGCCCTCGCCGACCGATGCGAGCGCAAGTTCAACCGCCTCCTCGCCCAGCTTTTTGGCGCATTGGGCCACGCCCCGGTCCAGCAATTTCCGGGTGTAGGACACCTCTGCACTGACAGTGGCGCGCTCTGCGATGCGCCGCTCCAGGTCGTAGACTGAAAATTGATCCATAACCCTGCCAATATCACTTCTGGTCACGGGCCGGTAGACGGTCATGTCGCGAGGCGCATCGCGAGGCCAGCGGCTGCCATATGCCGCTTCGCGTCCGAAATGGTGAATTCGCCGAAGTGAAAGATCGAAGCCGCCAAGACCGCCGCTGCGTGGCCATCGCGCACGCCCGCGATCAAATGTTCGAGATTGCCGACGCCGCCCGACGCGATCACCGGCACCGCCACGGCATCTGCCACCGCCCGCGTGAGGCCAATATCGAAGCCCTGGCGGGTGCCGTCGCGGTCCATCGACGTCAGCAGGATTTCGCCGGCGCCCGAAGCGACGACCTCCCTGGCATAGTCGACGGCGTCGAGCCCGGTCGGCTTGCGGCCGCCATGGGTGAAGATTTCCCAAGCGTCCGGCTCGCCCGGCTTTGACGCCTTGCGGGCGTCGATCGCCACCACGATGCACTGATCGCCAAACTTTTCCGCCGCTTCCTTGACGAAATCGCGCCGGTTGACCGCCGCCGTATTGATCGACACCTTGTCGGCGCCTGAGCGGAGCAACGCACGAATATCGGCGACGGTCCGCACGCCGCCGCCCACCGTCAATGGCATGAAGCACACCTCGGCGGTCCGTCGCACCACGTCGAGGATGATGTCGCGGTCCTCGTGGCTTGCGGTGATATCGAGAAAGCACAACTCGTCGGCGCCGGCCGCATCGTACGCAACGGCAGCTTCAACCGGATCTCCGGCATCGCGCAAATTGACAAAGTTGACGCCTTTGACGACGCGGCCGTCCTTGACGTCGAGGCAGGGTATGACGCGAACCTTGAGCACGCGATCCTCATTGCACCCGGGCGTTACGGATCAGCCGCAACGCCTCACTGGCATTGAGCTGTCCATCATAGAGTGCGCGGCCCGCAATGGCGCCGATTGCGGCGACGCCGGCATCTTCGAATCGCAGCGCAATCTCAAGCGCCGACAAATCGGAAGTCTCGGCCCAGCCTTGGACGGCGACGCGGCCGTCGCGTGCATCCAGTCCGACGGCAATGCGGTTCGGCCAGTCGCGGGCGGCTTGTTTTACAAGATCCGGGTCTTTCACGGCCGCGGTCCCGATAATGACACGATCGACGCCCTTTTCGAGCCATGTCGCGATCGTCGCCCGGTCGCGAATTCCGCCTCCAAGCTGCATCGGCAATGGCACGCTCTCGAGGATCCGCTCGATCGCCTGGGCGTTGACCGGGCGACCGGCGAATGCGCCATCCAGATCGACCACATGCAAATATTCAAACCCTTCGGCCTCGAACCCCATGGCCTGGGCGGCAGCGTCTCGATTGAACACAGTTGCCCGCCCCATGTCGCCCTGCTCCAGGCGCACGCACACGCCGTCCTTTAGATCGATAGCGGGAAACAGGATCAAGGCTCTTGCCCTTCGTCACTCATACGGAGGCGCGGAGGCGCTGTGGACATCTCACGGCTTCCATCTGAGGAAATTTGCGATCAAGGCAAGTCCCAGCTTCTGGCTCTTTTCCGGATGAAACTGCGTACCGGCATAATTGCCGCGCCCGACCAGGGCCGTGACCGGTCCACCATAGTCGCAATCCGCCACCAGATCGGCCGGGTCCTCGATCTGCAGGTGGTAACTATGGACGAAATATGCGTGCAGGCCGGCAGACCCCAACGGAATGCCGTCGAGGAGGGGATGCGGCCGGTGGGCTTTAAGCGTATTCCAACCCATATGGGGGATCTTGAGAGCCGGATCATTGGGGTTGATGCGGCGAACCTCCCCGCGGATCCAGCCCATTCCATCGGTTACCGCATATTCGCGGCCGCGCTCAGCCATGAGCTGCATGCCGACGCAGATGCCCAGAAAGGGCCTGCCATTCCGGCCGACCGCCTCATCCAAAGCTTCCATCATGCCGGCCACCGCATCAAGGCCGCGCCGACAATCCGCAAAAGCCCCAACCCCCGGTAGCACGACGCGATCGGCCTTCCGCACCGCCGCGGGATCGCTCGTTACCACAATCGGCTGCGACGCACCGCTCTCGCGCGCTGCCCGTTCAAATGCCTTGGCGGCAGAATGCAGATTGCCGGAGCCGTAGTCGATGATGGCAACGCTCACCGCCCGCCCCCGGGCTCCGGAAACAGCCCGATGATATCGGGATGGGACGGCCCAACCTGAGCAGCAGCAAGCTGTCCGGGCGACAACATCGGGGCCGGTTTAGCCGCGCCGCGGAGTGCCGTGCGGTTATCGAAAAAACGCCGCTCGGCCATATCGAGGTCGTCGGCGATTACAACACCGCTCTCCCGCCACCCGTGCCTGATACGCGTCCACCGCACCAGGGTCGTTGCCTCAAGGCCGGCCAGCAGATGGACGAGCGCAAAAACAAGAGCGACCACGATCCAGCCTGCGCCCGAGACTCGAAGGCCATATGCGATTAATCCCATTCCAACCAAGTAGAAGATCAGGACAAGCCACAAGCGGTGCCGTATCATCCAAAGAGGAGCGAACAAAAAAGCTCCGAGATTGAACCTTTCATGCAAGAAGATGAACCGGTCGGCCTGTTCGATCGCCGTTTGTCGGTCCTGCGGCGGTTCTAATATTGCAAAAGTCGGCATGATCTTGCTTGTACTCCTGATCGCTCAAGTCGTCCGGAGCGCGGCGCTGCGCCCCCTCCCTACCCTCCCCGCATGCGGGGAGGGTAGGGAGGGGGCAGGTTCGCAGCTTTTGACAAATTGGCCACCAAACCAGTCGATCTGCAGTCAACCACCCAGCACACCTTTGGTCGACGGCACCTCGTCCTTGGCTCGCGGATCAATCGCGACCGCCGCCCGCAAAGCGCGTGCGAGCCCTTTGAAACACGACTCCGATATATGATGATCGTTGACTCCGTAAAGGGTCTCGACGTGGAGCGTGATCCCGGCATTCATGGCGAAAGCCTGAAACCACTCATTGACCAGCTGGGTATCAAAGCTCCCTATCTTGTCGCGGCTGAACGCCGTTCGAAACACCAGCAAAGGGCGCCCCGACACGTCGATGGCGACGCGCGTCAACGCCTCATCCATCGGCACCTGAACATCCGCGTAGCGGGTGATGCCTTTCATGTCACCAAGCGCCTGTCTCACCGCCTGTCCGAGCGCAATCCCGACATCCTCGGTGGTATGGTGGTGGTCGATATGCAGGTCACCGGCGGCTTTGACAGTGATGTCGATGCGGGAGTGCCGGGCGAGCAGGGCGAGCATGTGATCAAGAAAGCCGATCCCGGTCGAAATCGATGCAACTCCGCCGCCGTCAAGATCGATTGCAACCGTGACGTCGGTTTCTTTGGTAGCGCGCTTTACCGCTGCCTTGCGCATATGCGGTCTCTCCGGGCCAGATCTCTTAAGGCGCGTTCTAACAGGGGTTGGAGAATCCCGCTACCGGCCCCGATACCGCCAAGGTTAACGGTTTCCCGCCACTCGGCGGCTCAAATTTGGCAGGACCGTAGCCCGGATTGAGCGCAGCGAAATCCGGGACTGCCTTGCAACGCCGCAACGGTCCCCGGGTTTCGCTGACGCTCAACCCGGGCTACGAGTCTGGGTGCAAATCCGGATTTGCTTTGAAGCATCTGAGTGCATAGATCAAGGCTCCAGCGATCGAGCGATGCCCCATGCAACCCCAAAATTTCGATCTTTGGCACGGTACCACGGTTCTCACGGTCCGTAAGGCCGGCACTGCGGTGATCGGCGGCGATGGTCAGGTCTCCATCGGCCAGACCATTGTCAAGGCCAACGCCAAGAAGGTCCGCAGGCTCTCCAAGGGCGACGTGATCGGCGGATTCGCCGGCGCGACTGCCGATGCCTTCACGCTCTTCGAACGCCTGGAAGGCAAGCTCGAGCAGTATCCGGGGCAGCTCATGCGCGCGGCCGTAGAACTTGCCAAGGACTGGCGGACGGATCGCTATCTCCGCCGCCTTGAAGCCATGATGCTGGTTGCAGACGCTCAGGTCACGCTCGTGCTGACGGGCACCGGCGACGTACTTGAACCTGAGAACGGAGTCATGGGGATCGGCTCCGGCGGCAATTATGCCCTTGCGGCGGCACGGGCGCTTATCGAGACTGACATGGACGCCGAATCAATCGTGAGGAAGGCAATGGCGATCGCGGCCGACATTTGCGTCTACACCAACCGCAGCGTCACGGTCGAATCATTGAAGACCGGTTGAGCTTGGCGAACATGCAAACGCTCTTGATGGCACGTTATCCATGACCGATTTTTCCCCCCGCGAGATCGTCTCCGAACTCGACCGTTACATCGTCGGTCAGGGCGACGCCAAGCGTGCGGTGGCGATTGCATTGCGCAATCGCTGGCGCAGGCTGCAACTCGACGAGAAGTTGCGCGAAGAGGTGATGCCGAAGAATATCCTCATGATCGGTCCGACCGGCGTCGGCAAAACCGAAATCTCACGTCGGCTGGCTAAGCTCGCCGGAGCGCCTTTCCTCAAGGTCGAGGCGACCAAGTTCACCGAGGTCGGCTATGTGGGCCGCGACGTCGAGCAGATCGTTCGTGATCTCGTCGAAATCGGAGTGGGCCTCACCCGCGAGAAGAAACGCCGGGATGTGCAGGCCAGGGCTCACCTCGCGGCCGAGGATCGGGTCGTCGACGCGCTGGTCGGCGCCACCGCCAGCGCCTCCACAAAGGAGACCTTCCGCAAGAAGCTGCGCGCCGGCGAACTCGACGACAAAGAGATCGAGATTGAGATGCAGGCAGGCGGAGCCGGGATGCCTTTATTTGAAATACCCGGTCTGCCGGGTGCTCAAATGGGCGCCATCTCGATCGGCGATATCTTCGGCAAGCTCGGTGGTGGCCGCACCAAGACGCGTCGGGTAACCGTGAAAGAGTCCCATGAACTCCTGGTCAACGAGGAATCCGACAAGCTGCTTGATCAGGACCGGCTGGTGCAGGAAGCCATCAAGGCGGTTGAGAATAATGGCATCGTGTTTCTCGATGAGATCGACAAGATTTGCGCCCGCGACGGCCGCATTGGCGGCGACGTGTCGCGCGAGGGGGTGCAACGCGATCTGCTCCCGTTGATCGAAGGTACGACAGTGTCGACCAAACACGGCACCGTTAAGACGGACCACATCTTGTTCATTGCATCGGGCGCTTTCCACCTCTCCAAACCATCCGACTTATTGCCGGAACTGCAGGGTCGTTTGCCGATCCGGGTCGAACTCAAGCCGCTGACGCGTGACGACTTGAAACGCATCCTCACCGAGCCTGAAGCCTCGTTGATCAAGCAATATGTGGCGCTGATCGCGACCGAGGGCGTCACCCTCGAATTCACCGACGACTCCATCGATGCCATTGCCGACATGGCTGTCTCGGTCAATTCGACCGTCGAGAACATCGGCGCCCGACGGCTGCAGACCGTGATGGAGCGTGTCCTCGACGACGTCTCGTTCGGCGCCCCCGACAGGGCAAATGACATCGTGAAAATCGATGGGGATTATGTCAGGAGCCGGGTCGCGGACCTCGCCAAGAATGCCGACCTGAGCCGGTTTATTCTGTAGCGCACGCTCGGGACAGGCGTCGCCTCCGCCACCTCGAGTACGAGGCCGTTACCTTCCAGCGCCGCGAAAAACACCCGGCTTACCGACGATTACCGCGCTCGGCAAGAATACCAGCTGGGTCAACCGAGATCTGTTCTGTGCCCCGATGCTACCGGTTTGAGTTCACGCCTACCAAAAATCGCCGGTGAACAGCATCCGCCGCATCCGAGCTTGGCGGCAGGCAGCGACAGTGCCGCGTTCGATGCCGGTTTTTCACACCTTCTTGGCGAACGGATTTTGACCGGCCGCGGATTGAAGCTGTCCCACGGTGGAAGACGGCGGAACGGCACCGCCCTTCTTTTTCTTGTTCCATTCAGCCTTCGGTTTTTTCTTCTCTTTGCTGCTTCTCATCTGACCTTTCGCCATGGCGAGCTCCCTTAACTATCTACCTGCGAAGATTTAATACTATAGCCGGTCCAGGTCCGATTGAAATCGGTTTCGGAACCGATTCCCTACACTTTCGCCTTGCGCAGACGAACATAGAGCGCGCCTTCGCCGCCGTGACCCGTATCGGCGACATCGAAGCCAAGCACGTATCGGCGGAACTCCGGCAACGCCAGCCACATCGGCACCTGCCGGCGTAAAACGCCGCGATCACTGCGGGAGGCATCCGGCGCACCTTTTCCGGTGATCACAAGCACGAATTTCGCGCCACTCGCCTGGGCGCGATGCAAGAGCTTGCGCAGGGCGCCATGTGCCTCGGCTTGCGTCATGCCGTGGAGGTCGATACGTGCGTCGATCGCAGCGTTACCCCGGGCAAGTTTCTGCTTTTCCTTTCGCAAGAACGGGCTCAGTGCCGGCGCCCCAGCGGGGCATTGGGGCGAGACCGCAACGCGCGATTCAACAGTCGCTCTGTCCGTTATGAGACGCGTCGCATGCCGAACGCCCGCTTTGTGCCGCGCGTCGGTCGCCGGCTTTTTGCCGGGCCGCAGCGGCCGCACAGTGCGGGCGACAAGTGACCACAAATGCTCTTCGTCGGCCGTCAGCGGACGGCGGCTGAACGGAGCCAGCAATTTCGGGATTGGTTTTCCGCTATTCATCGGATCAGCCGACGGGACGCATGTCCGCGCTCGAACCGAACCGGAATCGGTTCCGATTTCGATTCCAAACGCTCGTGGCCTGTCGTCCCGGCTGGAGAAGGGCGCTGCCCAGTGGCAGGTGAGGCGGGCCTCGCGTGCGGCAACGGCATATGGGTACCGGCCGCGACCGGATCGAGATCGCGCGGCAGCAGGAGCGCAAACTGACCAGGCTGGTGGACACGCCCGGCGATCTGACCTGCCTCATCGCCGGCGCCGAAATAAAGATCGGCGCGGGCCGGCCCGACAATGGCGGAACCAGTGTCCTGGGCAATCATGGTGCGGCGGAATGGAGTGCTTGCGTTCGCGCTCGCCAGCGGAAGATCGGCCGCAATGAAAAACGGCGTGCCGTAGACGTGCAATGCCTTGTCTACCGCGATGGAACGGCCGGCCGAGAGGCGGATTCCTTGGGCGCCAAGCGGCTCGCGGTCGTCATTGAGCCCGATGATGCGGAAAAATACCACAGACCGATTTTGCCGACGCACGTCCTTGGCATCGTCCGGATTGGCTTGCATCCACTCCCGGATTCGGTGCATCGACATTTCTTCGCGCGGAATGATGTTGCGATCGATCAGCACACGACCGACAGGCATGTAAGGGTAGCCATTGTGGGCGTCGTAGTTGAGGCGCAGCATGGTCCCCCTGAATCTGGATAAACAGCGCGTCAGTGGCGCTGCGCAGCCAGCAGATTTCCAGGTGCCGGCCGTCGAGCGCGCCGTCCTCGATTTCGCCGCGATCGTAGTAGGGGACGAGCTCGCCGTCCGCGGTTCGCCGAAATGCGCGTCCGCTATTGGGAAACGGCCCACCCGGCTGGGTTGCCCCGGCCGCGAGCAGGTCGGGCGGACGGCGGTAGAGCGGAACTGCGAATTCCCGGGTGGGGAACCGCGAACCGTCGACAATCGGCTCGTAGTAGCCGGTGAGGAATCCTGCGGCGTCGCCGAGTTTGCGAATGCGAATCGGCAGGAAGTTGTCCTCGAAGAACTGCCGCGCTGCGGTGCTCCCCAGAGGTCCGGTTTTGACCGCGCGGGCGCACACTGTCTGCAATGCGGCGCGCACCGGCCTCCCATCGTTCAAGGGCTTCGAGCGGACAATCGGACGGCAACTTGCCTGGAAAGTTGCAAACGCGCTCGCATGGTCATCGCCACTCCAGCCGTCCAGCTCGCCCCAGCCGGTCGGCTCGAGCGCGGCATCCGGGATACTCAAGGGCTCGGGTGCCGAACGGGGCCGGACGCGGCTTGTGGAGGCAACCAGCGGCTCGGCCACCTGACGTGCGCCGGGCTTCGCGCGTGCCTTGTCGCCGAGCTTCGCCGCCGCTTGCGTTGCAGCAGGCTTGTCAGACGGCCGCGACGGGCTCTGACGGGCATCAACAGCACCCGCTGTCGCGACTATGATCGATGCGACGGCGGCCGCAGAGAAACGTAATCGAGAGAAACCTAATCTAAACAACAGCGTGCACATGGGACACGCCGCTGATCAAGTGCCGCCTTCGGTGGCGACCAGATTCCAGTTTGGATCGC
>WNFQ01003745.1_pt1 | contig 11086 bp, 11 predicted proteins | sample 5400171 | NCBI WGS metagenome assembly WNFQ01 (sample SAMN13153356, study PRJNA577476) | soil metagenome | isolation source: 20 cm soil under Madrone tree | place: USA:California | collected 2016-06-14 | reverse complement strand
GTACTCCGCGAGGGTGCCGACGCGGAAGGACGCTCCGTCGGGCCAGTGAGCTACCAGGTCGCCGCAAAAGTAGTTTGGCTCCTTGTTTGCGGGCATGAACACCGCTGGATGCGCCCTGAGGTAGATAAACAGCGAGGTGGTTCCGCATTTGAGGGCACCGGCGATGAAGAAATCTGGCCTAGGTCTCACGCCATGCCTCCACTCAGCGGACCCCGGTCATTCGCCGGAACACTGCCGAACTCTTAAGGAGTCCGTCATAAGTACCGCTGCTGGTGATTTTTCCGTTTTCGAGCTCGAAGATGATGTCGCATGAGCGCACCGTGGTCATTCGATGCGCGATGAGAATAGTCGTATAGCGGCCGCGCAAACGGCCAAGCGTCGACATTAGTTCCTGTTCCGTCAGACCGTCCAAAGCATTCGTAGCCTCGTCGAACACAAGGACGGTTGCTGCCCGATATAGTGCGCGCGCAATGCCGATTCTCTGCCGCTGGCCGCCGCTCAACTGGATGCCTCGCTCGCCCACTCTATGATCGCAGCCTGCGGGGAGGGTCTTGATGAACTCATCGAGTTGCGCCAGGCGAACCGCTTCCGACAGCCGGTGTCGATTGATGTCCGCCGCAGGAATTCCCAACGCAATGTTCTCCGCGATGCTCGAGTCCAGTAGGAATATATTTTGCGGAACATAGGCAATTCGGGACTGCCAGGCCGCGCGGTTGGCCTCGTCGAGCGCGCTCCCATCCACTTCCACCCGACCCTCAGAAGGCGTCAGCAGCCCGACGATCACATCCACCAGAGTCGTCTTTCCCGAGCCGTTGACGCCGACGATGCCTGCCGCAGCACCGGCGGGGATTCGCAGGGAGACCCCCGTGAGGGCCCAAGGTTGGTCAGGGGCATAACGAAACGACACTTCTTCGAGCCGGATCTCCCGTTGAGGGCGTACCTGCCATGCGCAATCCGTCAGCGTGAAGTTTGCCGGAGTGGTCGTGTGAACTGCAGCTCGAGCGCGCCGCAAATCCGGCGCAATCAGGGCGAGCCCGGCGCGGTCGGCGCGAATATTCACGGACGCAGCAAATACCTGCTGCAGGATCGGCAAGAGCCGGTATGCGGCAAATGCGAGAAACGTCAATTGTCCCAGCCAGGGGCCGACGCCATCCTCGCGGCCGCCGAGCACAAGCGCGAGGCCGACGAGGCCAACCGCGGCGACGCATTCCATGAGGTGCCTGGGATTTTGTGCTGCCGCTTGACTGTGAGCGGTGGCGAGAGAAAAGGATTTACTGGCTCGCTCAAATCGGCCGCGAAAGAAATTCTGCGCCTGCAGAAGGATGATTTCCTTGATGGCGCCGAAGCTCTCGTGCAGTATCTGCTCCTGTTCGAAGGCAGAGCGCGAGTGGGTCTGTCCGAGTTGCAGCAGCCGGTTGCGCAGGACGAAATAGATCAGAGCATAACCACCGGCCAGGCCGGCGATCATGGCGAGCGCGATCACCGGCTTCAACAGCAGTATCGACAAGATGATGAACGATGCGGTGACCAGATTGGTCACCAGCAGGAAGCCATTCCGCAGGATGCCGTGAGCAACCTTCGCGGTCTCGTAGAGAATGTTGTTAAGGAGCATCGTACCGTTCGCGCGAGTGTGAAAAGAGTACGGGCGCGCGAGGTATTCCCCGAACAAGGTGGATTGCAGTTCGTTGCCGATCCGCAGTGCCAGGCGGCTCATCGCCAAGGAGCCCAATACGTTGATCAGATTGGCGATCAGCATCACCGCGATGAATGCAAAGCCGAGAGCCACGACGAAGTCGCGTTTGCTTGAGAAGCCGCCGTGCGCATACGCCCAGTGGAGCGTGGCGTTGTGTTCGATGAGTTCCGGCTGACCGAGCACCGCAAAAAAGGGAGCAATCGCCGCGATTCCGCTGACCGTCGAGAAGGCCATTGCCATCGAGACAATCTGCATTGTCAGGATGTCGCGCCTCTGCTTCGGCGTCAGAATGCCCCAAAGATCGGCAAATAGGGTCATGAAGCTACCGACGGCCACGTCCTGGCCCCAACGTTCGAGCCATCGTCGGCGATTGTTAACTCCCGCTTGGGAAAGGTCTGCGCGAACACCGAGTCGATCGCAGGCGACAGAAACTGCATGCGACTAAACGATGGCAGAATGATCGGTACGGCCGGCATCACGGATTCGTGTCCCGCTGTTGCGTCCCAGTCCAACAGCCGCGTTGTCGCGCCAGCACGTCTGCGTACATTGCGGTGAGCCTTACGCCCAACGCATTCGATGACAGTTCGCGTTCAAAATGCGTGCGCACCGCGGCGCGCAGCTCGGAGCCGGAACGATGGGCAATAGATAGCAACGCTTGGCACAGTGCGCGTGAGTCGTCGCACGGCCAAAGCTCTCCCACCGATCCCCCTTTAGTGAGCGCGCGAAAAGACGGAATATCCGTGACCACGGGGGGCAATCCGCAAGCAAGTGCTTCGATCAGCGAATAGCCGCTGCCTTCCCGGTGGCTTCCAAGCACAAATATGTCCGCTGCCCGCATCAGCAGTTCGATTCTCTCGTGGGGCAATCGCCCCAGCAGATGCACGCGGTCGCGCAAGCGGGTGTCCGATGCGATTCGACTTTGGACGGCACGCAGCAGCGGCGCAGTGCCGAAACAGCAATAAAACCGTAATTGCGGCAGCTCGCGTATCGCGGCGCTGATTCCCTCCAGCACCGTGAGAGGATCCTTGTTTGCATCCAGGTGTCCGACCCACAGAACGGCGGGATCCCCCTCCACACCGGTGGTGCGGCGCGCATCGTCTCGGTCGGCGGGCGCGAAGCGACTCGTTGATTCTGGAATTTCGTATACTTGCGTTGACGCGCCAATGAGACCGGCCTTGACGAATGGTCGCGCTTGGTCCAACGAACAAAAGGCAACTCCTGCGGCAACTGACATTTCGCGGCGAGCCGAAGTTCGCCGCCAGATTGGCGGCGGCCTGCTTGCGTGGTCTTGCAGGATGATCGGCACGCCTGAACTCAATTTGGCCAGCGACACCACTTGCCGGGGAAAGTCGAGACCGTGGACATGATAAAGGTCCGGGGCAAGGCTGCTAAGCAACCCACGGTACGCTGCGCTGTGCGCGTTGCGCGAAGAGGCATCATCGAACGGCAGAAAGTGATAATGCACGCCATTGCGTTCTAAATGCTCGGATTTTGCACTCGCTTGGACAACGGATACGTCACTGCCAGCCTTTGAGGCCGATTCGGCAACATCGACGAGCGTGGGCCACTCGTTCAGAAGCTCTGCCGCTGAGCGTCCCTGAGGGTCGTTGAAGAAACTGATCAGGACGACGTGAGGCATCTCGCGCGATCCAATCTTCACAGGCTCATGACACGCGGATCCCAATGACGGATGAGTTTCCGCGAAACTCGAAGCTCCCACGGGTCATCGTATCGTTGAAATCGGTAGCGCCACGAGGCCAAGGCACGCAGAGCCGATTTTCCCCACGCGGAGGCACGGATATCCATGATGGTAGGATATCTGCAGCCCAAAACGGTCGTGAAATCGACGATTCGCCGCCGCAGGCGCTCGGAGAGCCACGGCGCATCCTGGTGACACCAGTAGTCCACCCACTGCGGCTCGGCCCATTCGTCGGCCGTTTGGGGGAACAGGACAGGCCGGCCCGCGCAATCGCGAAGCTCGCTCGCCATACGCGCCGATGCAGCGTTCGTGTCGTGTCGTCGAGGAAGTGGCGTGTAGATGTAAATCATGACCTCGGTGGCCGGGTGCAGGCGCTTGATGAGTCGGATGAACTGAAATGTCTTCTCCGTCTCTCCCTCGGGGTCCTGCGGCGGTGCCAGCATGAATGACAACTCAGGAACCACACCATGGCTGCGGCATTTTTCCACAGCCTCCAAAGTCTGATCGCGGCTGGTGCCTTTGCGGATATCGTGCAGCAGCCAATCGCTGGGCGACTCTGCGCCGATGTAAGCCATGCGCAGCCGACTCTTTCTGACCAGGGTCCAGGAAGCCTCCGACAAATTCACCAGGGCATCGGACCGTGCAAAGCACCACCATGGCAGCCCGAATTTCGCGAGCACTTCGAGCAGCGGCACCATGTCGACTTCGCGATCGAAGAAGTTGTGGTCGTAAAATTGGATTCCGTTCATGCCGAGCCGGTCCTTCATGAACCCAAGATCCTGTTCCAGCCTTGCGGCCGTTGGCAACGCCATCTTTCCGCGAAACATCGTTGCGACTCCGCAGAAGGTGCAGCGAAATCGACAACCCAAAGCCGCCTGATATCCCATGGTGCGCGACCCGAGATAGGTCTTCGTCAGGTATTGCCGTGGATTGTCCAGCTTGTCGTAGGGCAGCATTCGGGAGAGGCTCGCGGAAGAGAACTTGCGATCCTGGTTGTGCACTATTTCGCCTCGACGTCGCCACGTCAGCCCGGGAATCGATTCCAATGTCTCGTCCTGACGGTCAAACAGTGCATCCAGAAGCTGAAGCAGAGCACCCTCTCCTTGTCCCCTCACGGCGTAATCCACGTACGGGGCGTTCAAGGTCGCTTCCGGAACGACGGTCGGGAACGCGCCGCCCCAGATGATCGGTACGGTGGGCAGCTTTTCACGAATTGCCTTCGACACGGCGATTGCTGAGAGCAGCTGAGGTCCTCCCATGACGGTAACGCCGACGGCGCCGACGGAGCCGTCGGCGACGGCGCGCACGGCGGCGGAAATGAAATTGCGATCGACATTACCGTCGATGATCGTCGATGCGTACCTCCCGTCGAGCGACGCAGACAAGCTCAGGATCGCCAGCGGGAACCGTGCGTGGCGGTGCGATGTGATCGTAGGGTTGATGAGCAGAACACGTTGCGAAGCGATCATAATGACCTCTGAGCCGAGACAATCCAGCGCGTAAATCGGAATTCCCCGCCAGTCGGTGCATCGGTCATGGTTCCCTCTCTGGGTTCGACGGGACGAGCCTGAATATCGTCAATCTCTCGTTGACGAACCGGCGTTCCGCCACTGCTGAAATATCAAAATGCTGCTTATGAAATTCATCGAGAAAGACGTTCCCGTCGCCGAAAGTGGACAGCAGTACGAGTGCCGACCCGCCGGACTTCAAGTGGGCGCCGAGGCCGGCCGCGAATCGCTCCGCGACATCGGTCGAGCGCCAGGCGCGGTCGCGGTCGTTGCGCGGCGAGCCTTGTACGAACGGTGGATTGAACAGAATTAGATCGAAGCGCTCCCCGGGCACCGGTGCGAACAGATCGCCGTGCCGTACATCGATTTTGTGCTCAAAGTGATTCAGAAGGGCATTGATGCCGGCGCAGCGAGCCGCAGCTTCGTTGATATCCACCGCCACGACGCGGCGCGCATGCCTGGCGGCAAACACCGCGCAGACGCCGGAGCCCGTACCCATATCGAGGATTTCCCAATCGTGCTGCACGAGCCGCGAATCGATTTGGGACGCAAGAAACTCTCCGGTCCTCGGTACTTTCGGATTGAACACGCTGGGGGTGACGACAAAGGGCATGCCATGGACCCGCTCCAAGCGGAAATCATCGTATCGATCCTTTCCGACGAGCCTGTAGCAGAGGGCCATCGCCTTGCCGAGCAGTCGCGTCATCGGAGGCAACCGCGCAATCCTCAGCGAGTTCCGAGCGAAGGCGGAGGATCGTTGCTGCGTTGGATCAAGCATCGGCGCTCCGGCTGACCATCATGACAGAGTCTGCACGGGAACCAGCCAGCGGGTGAACAGCATCTCGACAGGCCACCGATAGTTGTCCCTGTGGCAGCGATAACGTGCGATTTTCTGCAGAAGCCGTTTGCCGCGGGATGCTCTCTTCCATGCCAGCTCATGAAAGAACTTGAAACGTTCGATGCGCTCGAATTTCCCGGGCGATACCCACGGGCCGGGTTCACCGGCCACGTAATCGAATTCCGCCCATGCCTCGAGCGTCTCCGGAAGACGAAATCCGCGGGCGACCGCCTCGATGACCAGCGCGCTGCCGGGGTAGGGCTTGAAGTAGTAGATCGGCGTCAAGAAGTCCGGACTCATCGAACGCAATTTCTTCGCACAATCGAGACTTGCCTGAATGTCTGCATCGCTCTCATCCGGGAAACCGACGATGAACGGAAAATGACCCGCAATGCCATACTCGAGCATCTTCCGGGCGGTCTCGAACACCTGCTCGATCCTGATGTCCTTGCGAATACGCTTCAAGACTTCGTTGGATCCCGATTCCACGCCGACGAGCAGCCGGCGCAGGCCGGACTGCTTGCAGCGCGCCCATACCGTGTCCGGAAGGCGTATGCCTTGATCGGCGCGCATGGTGGCGGCCCAGGTGATCTTCATCCCGGATTCGACGATTCGATCGGCCAAGGCCTCAACACGACCGGCCTTGGTGAAAAAGGTCTCGTCCTGAAAATTGACGTCATCGAAATGGTAGCGGTCCCACAGTTCCCTCAATCTCATTGCCATGCGTACGGGTTCGAGCCCGACCCACTTGCGCCCGTAGACGAAGGGGTCGGAGCAGAACGCGCAACGGAAATTGCAACCTTGCGATGAGATGTAATCGAGCTGCCGCTTGCCCTTGAGATGGAAATAGCGCTCGACCGGAATCAGTCCATAATCATGCGCCCTGAACTTGTCGACCTGCGCCAGCGTCCGCGCCGGGTTCTCTCGAATGGTTCCGTCCTCGAGCCGCACGGTGCATCCGGCGCAATCATCCAGCGGCCGATCTTGCGCAAGGCGCTCTACGATCTCGGCAAATGTCTCCTCCCCTTGTCCGCGCACGGTGACATCGACCGAACGCTCCGACAGGCATTCGCGGGAAAACATGGACGGATGCCAGCCCCCCCAGACCACAGGCAGGTCAGGCCGCACTCGCTTCGCCGCACGCGACATGCGCAGGGCATCTGAAATCGGTGCGCCGGTGAGCACGGTGATTCCGAGGCACAAGGCCTCATCCAGGTGTGAGAGAAGCGTAGTTTCCGCGTCCGGGTCGAGGCGGGCATCGACTATCACGACCTCATAGGCTTCCGGGTCGAGTTCGGAGCCGATGGCGAGCAAGGCCAGCGGCATCGTAAAGAAAACCGCACGAGGATTGTACAGCACGACTTTCGGTCGTTTGCGGTGCGGTTGAGTCATACCGATGTAAACACCCTGGAATGGGCCGACGCGCACAGGACATCCGGATCCCGCCACATGGAGCACACGCAGGTCTTGCATTCGGCGCGCTGCCCGTCGCGAATCGCCGTGCGCAGCGCGCTCATGTTGCTGCCGTTCAGCACAGCGCCGAGATCGCCGCCGGGCCGCGCGCCGCTCTCCGACATTCGCGCATCCGGCGGCCCGGAAATGAAAAAACACGGCTGCACGCGGCCGGTCGCGCCGATCACGGCGGAAAACTCGGGCGCATTGCAGCGTACGGGCGGGTAGGGCCCCAAGCCCCGAACGGCGGCGAAATATTGCAGGATGCGCCGCAGCTTCCGCGGGCTCTCGGCGATGAAGCCGGAGCGAAACTCCTCCCGGTAACCCTGCTCCATGGAATCCAATACTCGTTCGAGTTGCGGCAAGTCCTCCGGCCGCAATGCCAGGTCGGAAACAAAATCATCCGCGCGGCCGAATGCATGCGGATTGGCAACGTCGACCGCGAGAAAGGAAACCTGGCGAGCGCCAAGTCCTCTCGCCAGATCGACAAATGCCGGCAGTTGCCGGAAGTTCCCGCGCTGCAGAGTGACTCGGATACCGGGCGGCGCCCCATGAGCGGCGGCGGCCTGAATGCCTTCACACACTTTATGGAATGCGTCCAAGCCGCGAATGGCCGCATAGGTCCCGGCATCGGTACCGTCCAGCGACACGGTGATGGCATCGAACAGGGTAGCTGCGTGGCGGGCATGCTTGGCCAGCGCCAGACCCGACGTCAGCAACCACACCTTGAGCCCGTTGCTGCGCAATGTTTGGGCAATCGCCTCCCACTCAGGGTTTAGGAACGGTTCGCCGCCCGACAGGAGCACCGTCTGAGTACCCAGCCGCGCAAGACTGGGCAGCAAGCGCGTTACTGCCGCGAGGTCCATGTCGTCCCGACCGTGGCGCCAGTAATCGCAGGTGACGCAGCGCGAATTGCAACGCTCGGTCACATAGAGAGCAACCAGGGGCAGTTTGGATAGGGGCGGAAGAACTGCGAAGCGGCTGGCGGACAATTGGTGACTCTCGTAAGCGATAGCAGCGGACGCCCTCAAAGGCGCAGTATTCCTTCGTGAGTACCGGGTTTGAGCGAAACGGTTGTTCGGAACCGGGCGTGAGGGGGCGGTCCCCAATGGATGTTTGAATGATGGCGATGAGGTTTGGCTGTGCCCGGATCGGTGTCGGCGGGACCTGGGAATGGTGATGTGTCAGGCCATACGGGTAGCTTCAACTCTTTGATTTAGTTAAGCTCGCGGCCCCATGAATACGATAGCAGATGGTCTTGGCGTCGAAAAGGTGCATGTCTGGCGCGGCGACCGTCATGTGCTGAAGGGGGTCAGCCTCAACCTACGGTCCCGGCAGCTTCTGCACGTATCAGGCCCGAACGGGACCGGCAAGACCACTTTATTGCGCGTAGTCTGCGGCTTGCTTCGGCCGGAACAGGGACTGGTATCGTGGAAGGGCAGATCGATCTTGGATATCAGGGCTGAATACCAGGGTGCCCTGGCGTATGCCTCGCACGAACCGGCGCTGAAGGGCGATTTGACCGCCTTGGAGAATTTGCGCTTCGCCGTCGGACTGAAACGTCGAGTCACGGTGGGCGAATTGCGGGCCAGTTTGGATCAGACCGGAGTCGCGGCTTGCGCTGATTTGCCGGCGCGCGTGTTATCGGCGGGTCAACGCCGCCGCGTCGCCATGGCGCGGGTTCTGGCGATGGGCGCCTCCTTGTGGTTGCTGGATGAGCCGTTCACCAATCTGGACGCCGCGGGCAGCGATTTGCTCCGGAGTCTCCTGCAATCGCACGTGGAACGGGGCGGACTGGCGCTGGTCGTCGCGCATCACGACCTGAAACTGGACTGCCATGTGCACCGCTTGGAACTCACCGCGTGAACACGGGTGCCTGGGAGGCCATGTCTCTGATCGTGCGCCGTGAACTGTGTCTCAGTTTCCGGCGGCCGGATCAATTGCTGCAACCTTTGGTGTTCTTTTTGATCGTAACTACATTGTTTCCCTTGGGCCTGAGTCTGCAGTTGTCGCTGCTGCGGGACATGGCGCCCGGTGTGCTTTGGGTGGCGGCGCTGTTATCGTCCCTGCTGTCCCTGGATGCGCTGTTCAAGAGCGACGCGGATGACGGCACTCTGGAGCAGCTGGCGCTCTCCGGGCAGGATCTGACGCTCATCGTGGTTGCGAAAACCTTCGCGCATTGGCTGGTCTCGGGAGCGGCGCTGGTAGTGGTGTCGCCGGTCGTCGGGACTGCGCTGGGCATCCCCGGCAGTGCATTCGCGACCATGCTGTTGAGCTTGAGCCTGGGTACCCTGACGCTGAGCTGGCTGGGCGCCATCGGTGCGGGTCTCACGGTGGGTTTGCGGCGCGGCAATGTGCTCTTGTCCTTGATCGTGCTGCCGCTGGCGATGCCGTTGTTGATCTTCGGCGCCGGCGCGACGGACAGAGCCATATCAGGCGTGAGTCCGACGGGAGCACTGTATTTTCTGGCGGCACTTTGTGTGTTCACTTGCACGCTGGCGCCGTTCGCCGCGACAACGGCATTGCGCATTACGTTGGAATGACAGGCATTACGTTGGAATGACAGTAGGAAATGATGTGGACCTGGTTCTATAAGCTTGCCTCACCGCCCTATGTCTATGGGGTCGCCGCCGCGCTCGCGCCTTGGTTCTTGGGTGGCGCGGCGCTGGCCATGGGTTACGGGCTTGTCGCCGGGCTCGCGATCGCGCCTCCCGACTACCAGCAGGGCCAGGCGTTTCGCATGATTTACGTGCACGTGCCGGGCGCTCTGCTGTCCTTGACCGTGTATACCGTCATGGCGACCGCCAGTGCCGTCGCGCTCATTTGGCGCATCAAGCTAGGACACGCCGTTTCGGCGGCCTCCGCCCCCATCGGCGCGTCGTTCACCATTTTGGCGCTGGTCACCGGTTCGCTGTGGGGCCGACCCATGTGGGGAACTTATTGGGCCTGGGACCCTCGGCTTACCTCCGAACTCATCCTGTTGTTTCTCTACGCCGGGGTGATGTCGCTGCGTTTGGCGTTCGAGGATCCTTCGCGGGGCGATCGGGCCGCCGCGTTGCTCGCCATCGTGGGCGTCGTCAACGTGCCCATCGTTCACTTCTCGGTTGTGTGGTGGAACTCGCTGCACCAGGGAGCGACGATTGTTAAACTAGGCGCGCCCTCCATGCCCGGCAGCATGCTATGGCCGCTGCTGTCCATGTGGCTTGGTTTCATGCTGTTCTTTGCCGCAGTGCTCTGCATCCGCTTGCAAGGCGAGGTGCTCAACCGAGAACGCCAGGCTACGTGGATACGAGAGGCGGTTAAATCATGGTGAACGGTAGCTTTTGGGCCATGGGCGGCTACGCACGCTATGTGTGGCCCTGCTTTGCGTTCGCGTGCGTGGTGCTCGCGTGGAATTTATGGTCTGCCAGACGGTTTCGCGTTGCGGCCCAATTGAGGGCGCGGCGCGCGGCGGAAATGGCAACGACGGGGGTGGGTGAATCATGACACCGCGGCGCGCAGCGGAAACGGCAATGGCAGGGGTGGGTGAATCATGACGCCGCGGCGCAAACGCTTGCTGGTCGTGCTCGGTATTCTGACCGGCGTCGCCGCCTCGGTGTCGCTGGCGGTCATGGCCTCGCGTGAGAACATCATGTTCTATTACGACCCCAGCCAGGTCGTCGGGGGCAAGGCGCCCCTGGCGAAGCGCTTTCGCATCGGCGGTATGGTCGTGAAGGGGAGCGTCGCACGCAAGCCAGGCGATCTGGAAGTTCGATTCTTGCTGACCGACTTCGCACACCAGGTTCCCGTGGAATATACCGGCGTGCTGCCGGATCTGTTTCGCGAAGGGCAGGGTATCATTGCGCACGGCACGATGAACGCGAGCGGTGCCTTCGTCGCCGACGAGGTACTCGCCA
>WNFQ01004040.1_pt1 | contig 11097 bp, 11 predicted proteins | sample 5400171 | NCBI WGS metagenome assembly WNFQ01 (sample SAMN13153356, study PRJNA577476) | soil metagenome | isolation source: 20 cm soil under Madrone tree | place: USA:California | collected 2016-06-14 | reverse complement strand
TGGTTCGACTATTCGTCCGGGAAAGTAACGGCGGCAGCGATAAGGAGCCCCGCAAGGCGATTCTCATGCTTCACGGCCTGAGTTCGCCGGTCAAGTCCCAGCGACGCTGGATAATCGAGGCGCCGATGCACTCGATGGTGAGCGAATCGGGAAGATTTCGGGGATGGTGAGATAGCGGCCCACCCCGAGATCGTCGATCTGGAGCCAAATGCGGCGACGCACACCGGCACGATCATCGATCAGCTCGAAGTTTTCGGACTGGCGTGGTCTGTCGCGGCGTGACGGCTGGCGCCACGCGCTCAGCGTGAGCCCGGCCGAGCTCATCACGGATCGCTCGCAGTTGGCGCTGCTCGAACTCGCCGACCGCGATCCCGCGCCACCGTTCGGCGGCGCGGATGACGGCCGCGTACATCAGCTTCGAGCAAATTGGTGGTGCGCACGACGCGGCGATGCCGGAGCGGGAAGCGGAGGTGGGCGATGCATGCCTCGAAGTCGTCGCGGAAACACTGCACCACGGCCGGCAGCTCCCGCTCGTACGTCTGCACGAAGTCATCGCGCAGCACCGTGGCGAGGGCCGGCGACGCGGCCTCGTAAACAGCCGCGCGCCCGCAGCGCGATCTCCGGCCACCGGCTCTCCGGGGCTTTGCTGCGCAGATTCCGCAGCCGGTGGACCAGGCAGCGCTGGCGCAGCGCTCGGGGGAAGCACGTCTCGACAGCGCGGATCAGCCCCGGCGCCCCGTCGGTGACGACGAGCAGCGGGTCGGCCAATCCGCGGCGTTTGAGATCCTCGAAGAAGGCCGTGCAGCTCGCCGTGTCTTCCTTCGTGCCCGGCGCCAGGTGCAGCAGGACCTTCTGGCCATCGTCGGTGATGCCCCAGGCACAGAGCACCGCTTCCCGCGGCAGGCCGGCGTGCAGCCGCTCGGCCACCCCGTCGACGAACAGGTAGGCGACCGAGAATTCGCTGAGGTCCCGGCCAGCGAAGGCTTCGTACTCCTGCCACAGCCGCTCGGTCACCTGGCTGACGGCCGTGCGACTCAGCACGCTGGCTCCACTCGCATCGCGAAACGCCGCTTCGATGTCTCGGGTGCTCAGCCCCCGCGCAAACATCTCCACCGCCAAGCGCTCGAGCTCCGCCGGGCGGCCCGCCAAGCTGGCCCGCACCCGGGAGACGAACGGCTCGGCGCGATCGGCGACTTGCGGCACACCGTACTCGATGGGGCCCTCGGCGGTGGCGAGTCGGCCGCGGCGATAGCCATTGCGGTAGCCGGCGCCGGGCGGCGCCCCGTTCTCGTAGTAGCCGCGGCCCACGGCCTCAGCGACCTCCGCTTCCAGCGCCTCCTCCACGATCTTCCGAACCGCCAGCTTCAGCAGTTCGGCGCGGGCATCGCCGTCGGCGACGCCCTGGGTCAGCAGCTCCTCAAGCTTCTGGCTCGTCCGCTCCGATGCCGGTATTCTCGTGGGCACGGGGATGCCTCCTCTTGCCGCCGGTTGCCACCGGCGACGCTTGGTTTGGGTTCCAAGCAAGAGTGCATCCCCGTCTCGTTATCCAGCAAGCATAGGACTTGGCCGACCTACGAATCGAAGCACGACTGCGACGAGCGAGCACGACAAGAAACTAGAAGTTGGGTTGTGCGCGCGGCGGCCAAGGACGCTATGACAGGCTCCTATGTGTGCTATCCCGCGACGGTGGACCCGCGCGAGGTAAAGGGGAAGTGACGCGCTCGGCCCCTTTAAGGTCGCGTAGGCGCTCGAACGCGCCGACCGTAACTAACAGCAATTTGTTCGCCTGCTCCTTGCTAAGCTCAGAGAATACTCGACTCGTCCCCTCATAAACTTTTGTTAAAGGCGCTCGGCAGCGGCGCAGAAAGTGGGCCAGATGGAAGCGTACCTTACGGTCGCCAGCATCCTGTCCGGTTTCGGCATTGCCGTACTGATGTTCCGCATCCAACGCGAGCTACATATGCAGGAGAGACACCCGGATTCGCCGAACTGGCTGGCGTGGGCTGACTATCTCGTGATCGGATCGATCGCGCTCTCGTTGTTATTGGTGGTATTGCCGTTGGTCGCGTTGCCCTCACCTGGTAAGAAAGCCCTGGCGTTCGCTGCGGCCGGCTGTGCCGCCGCTACGATTCTCCTGGCGGGGTATCCGCCGGCCATCCTGGACCACTACCGCATCGAGATAGGAGCGAAGCGAAAGGGTGATCGCAACAAGGGCGAGCCCATCGAAAAGGTGCTTGTTCTCCTCGCGGCTTTCATAGCTGTCGCGGTGTTCGCTGGTGTTGTGGCGTGGCGGCTCGCGCTCTAAACGCGCCGCCTCGCGATGTCAGGCAAGAACTGGACTGAACTGGACGGTGGACCGCCTCCCGCGGGCATCGCCCTCATGGCAGGAGAGGCCGGTGTCTGCCTGCTCAGGTTTCGGCGGTAAATCATCAAGCGGGACGATTTCGTGTGGCTCGCGGCGCTCCTGCTCTTCGGGCCGGTTCGCGCTCGCCGGGCTGTGGATCTGGCGGTGGACTACGGTCGCACGGGCGGGACGAGATTCGGGAACTCGTACATGAAGCAGAGGAGCATCTCCGCACCCCCTGCCCTTGGGAGGCACGAAGCCCTTACCGTCGAGATACGCGACGTACTGCATAAAAGCTGAGATTCTCCGCCGCAGACTCTGCGGGCGTGGCGGCATGTCGCCGCGCAGGAGCCCATAAAGGTCGCCCGTCCCGTCCACGACGTGGAGAGGCACCCGCTGGTCCGAGAACCCGCTCGGATCGTCCGCGCGGCGGTCGTGAAGCTTCCCGACCGTTGCCACGCGGTGGCCCTGCGCGGTCAGACGATGCCCCCAGCTCGACACCTCGGTGCCGACGTAGGGCGTCGCGTTGTCCCACGAGTCGATCGCGTGGGGCCAGCGGCCAGTGGCGAGGCTTCCACGCGAGGGCACGCAGATGGGCGTCTGGCAGTACGCGCTCGCGAAGCGCGTGCCCCGTGTTGCCAGCGCGTCGAGGTGCGGGGTCCTCACGATCCGATTGCCGTAGCTGCCGAGCACGCGGCGTGTGTGCTCGTCGGACAGGATGAAGAGGACGTTGGTGGGCCGGGTCATGGGCGCCTCGTCACATGGCTGTGAGGCCGCCATCGACGAAGAGGAGCGTGCCCGTCACGAACGAGGCGTCGGCGGACGCGAGGAACAGGATGCAGGCGGCAACTTCTTCGGGCGTCCCCGGGCGCCTGAGGATGGTGGTCCTGGCGGCGTCTTCCCGATACTGCTCGAGGGTCCTCCCCAGCGCGGCGGTGCGGCGCTCGTGAAAGGGCGTGAGGATGGGCCCCGGACAGACGGCGTTCACCCGGATCCCGTCGGCCGCGTGGTCCATCGCCATCCCGCGCGTCAGCCCGGCCACCGCGGCCTTGGTGGTGTCGTACTGCGTCGTCTTGCCCACGCTCGTCACCGACCGGACCGATGCGACGTTGACAATGCTGCCGCCGCCGCCCTGTCGCATGACCGGGATCGCCGCCTTCGCGCAGAACGCGTAGCCCTTGAGGTTCACACCGAGGATCTCGTCCCAGCTCTCGGCGCTGGCCTCGACCACCGTGTGATAGAGGCGGATCCCGGCGTTGTTGACGAGGACGTCGAGCCGGCCGAAGCGCTCCGCCGCCTGTCGGATGAAGGCCGCGGCCTCGGCCTCGCGCTCCACGTGCGCTTCCACGAAGATCGCCTGGCCGCCGCCCGCCTGGATCTCCGTGGCGACACGCTTGCCCCGATCGACGTCGCGGTCGGCGAATGCCACCTTCGCCCCCTCCGCCACGAAGCGACGCACCGTGGCCTCGCCGATGCCCGACGCGCCGCCGGTAACGGCCGCGACCTTCCCGATCAGTCTCTCCCTTGGGCTTGCCTCCGTAGGGTCAGTCAGTGCGTCGCACGCTCGGCGATCGCGTCGGCCAGGGCCAGCACGCGGCGGGCATCGTCGACGTGCAGGTTCTCGATCAGGCGGCCGTCGAGCACGGCCACGCCGCGACCGCGGGCGAGGGCGTCGGCGTGGGCCGCGATCACCCGGCGGGCCCAGTCCACGTCGCTGGCGACCGGCGCGAAGATCTCGTTGGCAAGAGCCACCTGCCTGGGATGGATCAGCGTCTTGCCGTCGAAGCCGAAGTCGGCGGCCTGGCGACAGGCCGCCGCGAAGCCGGCGTCGTCGTCGAGATCGAGGTGAACGCCGTCCAGGGCGGTGATCCCGGCGGACCGCGCGGCCAGCACGCAGAGCTGGAGACTGGTCAGCAACGGAAGGCGCACGCGCGTGACGCGTGCGTGGAGATCTTTCGTCAGGTCGGAGGTGCCCATGACCAGTGCGGTCACTCGCGGGCTGGCGGCGGCGATTGCGGGCGCGTTCAGGATGCCGCGGGGCGTCTCCAGCATGCACCACACCGCCGGCGCCAGGCCCAGGGCGGCGATCGCCGCGATTACGGTCTCGGCCGCTGCGACCTTGGGCAGGAGCACGGCGTCGGCGCCCGCGTCCGCAACCGCCGCCAGGTCGTCGCGGCCCCACGGCGTGCCGAGCGCATTCACCCGGACAACGATCTCGCGGCGGCCGTAGCCACCGGCTCGGACCGCCGCCGTAACCCGGGCTCGCGCCTCCACCTTCATCTCCGGCGCCACCGCATCTTCCAGATCCAGGACGAGCGCGTCGGCCGCCAGCGTGCGCGCTTTCTCGAGCGCTCGTGCGTTGGAGCCCGGCATGAATAGCACGCTGCGTCGTGGCCTCACGGCGGCCCAGCCGTGACTCATGACCTGGCTCCGCTCACGGCGTGACGGTACGATCGACCACGTTCATGCCCTCCGCCATGAGCCCGTAGCCTCGGGTGCCGCTGGAACCGCTGCCTGGATGGCGGCTGGATCATAGCGCACGGTCGGCATCCGATGAAGCGTGTGGCACACTGGTGCCTCATTGCCGAGGCGATCGCCGGCGGACGCGTCGAGCGAGGAGGGGCTCATGGCCAGAACGGTCAGCGTGCAGTGGATCAAAGGGATGAAGGCTGAGGCCAGGATCGGGCCGCATCGCGTGGTGCTCGACGCGCCGGCGGAAGCGGGCGGCGGTGATGAAGGGCCGTCACCGGCGGAGATGCTGCTCGGCGCCATCGGGGCCTGAAAGCTGTCGAACGTTCGGCGGTTCGCCGAACGACAGCAATGGCCACTCAACCGATTCGAGTCGCACCTTAGCGCCACCGAAGCCCAGGGACGGATCACCGGCATCGACGCCGAGATCATCGTCGCCGGATCGCTCGACGATGCGCAAATCGCGAAGCTGCGCGAGGCCGCGGAGAACTGTCGCATCAGTCGCGCGCTGAACGTGCCGGTGGCGCTACGAGTAACTGTGGCGGCTAGTTAACGGAACCCTCAGCAGCAGTCTTAGGCTCTCTGTGCTGCCGTCAGGGTTTCGGGTGTTGTCGATGATTCAATTTGACTTGCCTGGCATGCGGGGGTCCTGTGTGGCTTCCACGTACCGGGTCGACGATGGACCGAAACCGGTGATCTGAACGACAACAGCTTCTTTGCCCGTCTCTGCGAAGTGATTCCGAGAGGGCGGCTCTGTGTAGAAACTGCCTGGTGGTAGGGCCTTCAGCTTCTTCTCGTCAAACTTATCGCCATACCCGATATGCCATGTGCCGGAGATTACGGTCGCAACCCGGTCATCGCGATGCGAGTGCGAAGCGATGCGTGTATGTGCTGGCACGCGAAGCATGATGGTGTATAAGCCTGCTTGGTCTGGATTACCCTTTAGAACAACGGTCTCGATGCCGCTGACGCCGGAGCTTCCAGTACCCGGATTGCCCCGTTGCGGGAACTTGTACTCCGCAGGAGTAAAGCGTCTTTCGTTTGAGTCGCCGCCAGCACTCCTTGCAACTGTATGAGCAACTGGCGGACCATCAAGAAAGTTACGAATCAGCGCCACTGTGTACGTCGGACGTTCTTCCATCAGCCAATGTCCTGAACCTGCGACGACCTCCTCCTTCACGTTGATCGCTACATGACGCATGATCACAGCCTGGAGGGGACCGAAGGACTTCTCTCCGCCCACCGCCATCACAGGCATCGTAAGCTTCGTTTGTTCGAAGACCTTGTTGTCCTTCGCATCCTGGGAGAACGCGGCAAACTGCGCGAACCCGGCCCGCATTCCACCTGGTTGCGCGTAAGTGGCGGCAAAGAAATCTCTGGTCGCCTCGTCAGGCTGCCCTGGATCGCCGGTAAAGTCGTTCCATATCCTGTCAAAGTAGATGCGCTCTCGACCTGCCACGAGCCGTTCCGCATCAGGTCCATGGAAGTTGAAGTGCCAGACCCCGGGGCTTTGGAGAATCTCGCTCCAGGGATCAATTCCGGGGATCGGTGCGTCCATAACAACCAGTCGCTCAACCTTATCGGGGTAAGTCGCGGCGTAGGCGTATGCGACCATGTTGCCGATGTCGTGAGCAACAACTGATGTCTTGTCGTATCCCAACGCGGTGACAACGGCGCGAATATCCTTGGCCTGAGTCTTTTTGTCGTAGCCGTCGGCAGGCTTGGAGGAGCGTCCAATGCCGCGGAGGTCCGGCACCACTACCGTATGGTCTTTCATGAGGTCTGCGGCCAGAGGAGCCCACGAATCGCTATTTTCAGCGTACCCATGGAGGAGTACCACTACGGGCCCGCTTCCCCCCCAACGCACAAAAATGTCTGCCCCCTCCGGGCTGTGTACCGTCTTCGCTTGAAAGCTAGACGGCAAGGAAGGCTGAGCTTGGCTTGAGCCTGTTGCCAGCGTGAAAAGGGCTACGGCGAGGAAACGTCGAATCATTGATACCTCCGTACACGATAACGATCGGTGCGTTCGGGGACCACACGAGTTGAACCGCACACGGCATTACGGATTGTAGAACCATCGGCGACCCAACGATGCCACACCAAAGTCGAAGCCGGTTCAGCTGCCTCGGGGTAGCGTTGTCTCCGCCAACGTGGCTGACTTCGACATGATCACGCTAACGAAACATCCGCCATCGGTTCGCCGTACGAAGCTCCGGGGGCGCGAGATGGCCGCTGATGTGACGGATGTAGTCCATCTCCGCGTACGCTGACGCCAGGGCAATCCGCGACTCGAAGATGAGCAATATGCTGGCGCTGAACAGGAGAGCCACGCCAACCACCCCAGCAGAAGCGGCATCCAGCCTGCATCGAGCTGGGCATAGGTCACGACGCCGAGGGCGATGCTGGTCGCCAAGAAGGCTCCGAGCGCCAGGTAGAGCTGCGCCAATGCATGCTGGCCGTGGCTGGCGCGAACCGTCGCCCGCCCGAGCTCCGCGAAGAGCATGATCACCTTGGCCTCATCCGGTTTCTCGGTCTGAACGAGCTTCTCGAACTCGGGGAGCATCTCCCGCACGCGGTCGCCGATTCGTGGTGGTCAGAATCAAGGAGCTGATGGCGAGAATCATCACGGCCGGGGTGATCATCGCCGACAGGATGCTCAGGGTCGAATCCAGACTCGGAAGTGAGAACGTCACCTCTGTTGCTCGACACCGGCGCGGCCGCGCTGGAAACGCGGGTTGGGCGGCACCTCCCAAAGGTTTTGCCAATGCTGCGGGCCGAAATTACCGATGCCCGGCAAGATAAGAATTTTTGTGCTCAAGACGCTGTCCAGAATAGCTCTATGGCATCGCCCTTGACCCGATCGGGGAAAGAAGTATCGGTCAACGACCATCTCGACTCCGCCGAAGTGATCACAACGATGTTGCTCATTGCCGGTCCAGTCTAACGCGTATTGGCTTAGCCCCGGCGCCCCTGTGTAGCTCGATGAGAGTCTTCCAGCGCGTTCTCCTCGTCCCGAGTGCCGGGATCGACGAATGTCGCCAGCGCGCTCATGCCGCATCTCGCGAACGGCGCATCGCCCCGGCGTGCCGGCGTAGCACCTCGACCACGAGCAGGGACCCGGCGAGATAGACCGCGGCGAGGCCGAGAATCGCAAGATCACCTGCCGGCCAAGGGATGCCCAGTCCTTCGACGACCCAGAACGTGCCGAAGCTTGCGAGGAGCACCGCGACGGTGAACTTCAGCGTGTTCTCGGGCACGCGCGCCAGCGGCCTTCGAAGCGCGAGGGTGACGAGCGTGACGGCGAGCGTCGCGCCGGCGGCGCCCAGGCTCGCCGGAATGATCGTCTGGCTCGCGGCACCCGCGGCGAGAACGATGAAGACGACCTCGACGCCTTCGAGAAGGACCGCCTTGAAGGTCGCGATCAACGCGACCCGGTCCCAGCGGCGCGAGGTCGTGGCGCTCGGCATACGCAGCGTCGAGGTTGTGTGGGCAAACGCCCGCTGCTCGTCGCGCAGGGGCATGACGCCCCCAGCCCTCATGACCGCCTTGCGCAGCCAGCTCAGCCCGAACAGCAAGAGCAGCACGCCGACGACGACCTGGAGCAAGGAGACGGGGATGGTGGAGAGGGCGGGGCCCAGAAGGCCCACGAGACCGGCGAGCACCGCGACGCCGGCAAGCGTTCCGGCGAGCGCCGACCTCCACCCGCGCACCGTGCCGACCGCGAGCACGATCGTCGCCGCTTCGACGCATTCCACCAACGAGCCGAGGAATGCTGCCACCACCGACGGTCCCGCGTGAATCCACGTGATCATGACTGCCCTCCCGTGCTGCGTGTTGTGCTCACACGCTGAACGCTACGCCGCGGGGTACAATGCTGCAAATTCATTGTCATCACATGGAGATGCACCCCGTGAATTGGCGAGCCTTCGACCTGAACTTGCTCGTGGTCTTCGACGGCTTGATGCAGGAGCGGAGCGTGACGCGGGCGGGAAAACGACTCGGGATGAGTCAGCCGGCCCTGAGTCACGCGCTGAACCGCCTGCGATACCTGCTGAAAGATCAGCTGTTCATCCGGACTCCGAAAGGCATGGCGCCGACGCCGCGCGCCGAGCAGTTGGCGCTCCCTCTGCGCCAGGCGCTCACGGACATGCAGCGCGCGCTCGAGCCGGAGGCATTCGTCCCGGCTGAGGCGAGCCGACGGTTCTCGATCGCGGTCAACAACTACGCGGCAATCGTCCTGGCCGCGCCACTCGTCTCGGCGGTGTTCGCAGCGGCGCCTCTCGTGCAGCTCGATCTGCGGCCGAGCGGGACCCTCGACGTCCTCGAGCTCCTCGACAGTGGCGACCTCGATATTGCGATCGGCACGTTTGACGACGTCGGCGAACGGTTTGCGACCGCGACCTTGCTGGAGGACGAGTTTGTCGCGGTCATGCGACGGATCCATCCGGCCGGCCGCCGACCGCTGTCGACCGCGGCGTTCGGAGCGCTGAGACACGCCGCGATTTCGTCGAGCGGAGACGACACCGGATTCATCGACCGCTCGCTGGCCGCCCGCGGGGCGAAGCGGCAAATCGAACTGCGCCTACCCTATCTCTCGGCGGGCTCGGTGCTTGCGAAGTCCGACTTCGTGGCGACGCTGAGCCGACGGGTCGCGAGCGCGCTCGCTCGGGACACCGCGCTCGAGCTTCGTGAGCTGCCGTTCAGATCGCCGTCGGTGCATACATCGTTGCTGTGGCACCGAAGGTTCGATGGATACCCGGCTCACCGCTGGCTGCGCGACCTTATCGTGTCATTCAGTGGCGGACTGTAGCACCCAAATTTGGTGGTGTCACTGGACCTGCCTCTAGCTTCCGGTGGTTTAATCAGGATCATGGGTGGCTTCCGTCGCTCTGACACGCCGAAAGGAGCTCGATCATGCCGATCCCGTTACCGCAATCCGTGAAGAAACTCCTGCAGGACAAGGCCTACGGGCACGTCGTGACGTTCAACACCCAGGGCAAGCCACAGCTCACGATGGTGTGGATGGACGTCGATGGTGACGAAGTTCTCTTCAACACCTCGGAGGGACGGCGCAAGTCGCAGAATCTGCGGCGCGATCCACGCATCATCGTCTCCGTGCAGGATCGCAACGATCCGCAGGCCTACGCCGTGTTCCACGGCAAGGGCCGCGTCACCGAGACCGGTGCCGACGAGCATATCGACAAGCTCGCCAAGCGGTTTCTCGGTGCCGACAAATATCCGTTCCGTCAGCCTGGAGAAAAGCGGCTGATCGTGCGAATCGGTGTCGACCGGATCGGCGGCTTCGGGCCCCAGATGAAACCCTGGAGCTGATCCGAAGGGCGCCTCGCGATCCGGGAATGCGCGGCTGAGCCCGTGAAGCCTAGGCGGCTCTCACTTCGTCGGGACCGCGCCCTGACCTGACCACTGCGCGTCCGTCAGCGCCCAGCCGCCGCCGAGCGCCCGGTAGAGCTGGGCGTAGGCGAGCAGGCGATTCTGCCGAATCTGGGCGAGCGTGTTCTGGGCAGGGTAGAGCTGCTGCTGAGCTTCGAGCACCTCGAAATAGTTGGCCAGACCCTGCCGATAGCGATCCATCGCATGCTCGACGGCCTCCCCGAGTGCCTTCACCGCCATGTCCTGCGCCGTCTCGGCCGAGCTCAGCCGAGCCAGCCTGGTGAGCGCATCCGAGACCTCGCGCAGGACGAGGAGAACGATTTGCTCGAACTGCAGCCGTGTTTGGTCCCACTGTGCGACGGACGCGCGATAGGTTCCCAGCGTGCGGCCGGCGTTGAGGAGGGGCCCGCTCACGAGGCCGGCGACCGCCCAGATCGTCGCGCCTCCGCTTGTGAGTGCCGAGACCTCGGGGCTGGCCGTGCCGAGGAGCGCGGTCAGGCTGAGCTTTGGAAAGAACTCGGCCTTGGCGACGCCGATCCGCGCGTTGGCGCTCACGAGCGCCTGCTCCGCCTGGCGAAGGTCGGGACGGCGCTCGAGCAAGGTCGACGGCAGTCCGGCCGGCACCGAGGGCACGACGACCTGCTCGTACATCGGCTTTCCACGAGCAATCCGGCCGGGCGCTTTGCCCAGCAGGACGCTGATCTGGTTTTCCTTGGCGACGATGTCGCTCTCGATCAGCGGAATGTTGGCCTGCGCATCGCCGAGCGCACCCAGGGCACGCGACGTCTCGAGCTTCGATGCCACGCCGAGGTTGAGGCGATCCAGGAACAGATCGTACGTGCGCTGATAGGCAGCCGCGCTGTCCCTCGCGATCTGTAAGCGAACGTCGAAAG
>WNFQ01014808.1_pt2 | contig 11099 bp, 11 predicted proteins | sample 5400171 | NCBI WGS metagenome assembly WNFQ01 (sample SAMN13153356, study PRJNA577476) | soil metagenome | isolation source: 20 cm soil under Madrone tree | place: USA:California | collected 2016-06-14 | reverse complement strand
CCGAATCAGCTGCTCTGCGATTTGGAGCGCACGCGGAAGGTCAACCAGAAAGTTGTCATCTGCCATCCATAGCAGTTCGAGCCGATAGCGCCGCGTGAGGTCGATCGTCTCTTCTACCACCTGCTCGACCGGCAGCGCGTTCCACTTCCGCCCGTAGACCCCTGCATTGGTGCAGTACGAGCAGTTGAACGGACAGGCCAGACTTGAAACGTACATAGTCCATCGTCGGCCGCAAACGCGCTCGTAGGCGTCGAAGTCAGCCAGGTGATAGGCTTTAGCCGGCATCTTGTCGAGAGTTTTTAGCGGACGTTCTGGAGTGAGATGGAGTTTGCCGTCGCGCTTAAATCCTACCCCCAGCACTTTGTCCAGTTCAGCCCCGTCCTGAAGACATTGCACGACTTCGAGCATGCTGTCCTCACCCTGAGCTCGGACGATGATGTCAACGTAGGGAGCTTCCAGCGTCTGGCCCGGTAGCAGCGATGGATGCCAACCCCCGAGAATGACTGGAAAGTCCGGATCCCATTTCTTTACCGCCTTGGCGACTTCTACGGTGTCGCGAATCATCGGGCCGGTTACGACCGAAATTCCCAGGCACAGCGCGTCCTGCACTTCCTCCAGAAGCCGCTTCTTGTAATTTGGCGTGATGGTCGAGTCGATGATCTTAACTTCGTATCCAGCATTTATGAGGGGCGTTGAAATCGCTAAGATGCCCAACGGCGCTGTGGCTTCGATGCTGGAAAATGAGGGAACAAAAAACACGATCTTCTTGGAAGACTTCACGCGATTACCTCTCCACCCTTTGTTGCTTTGTCATCGCAATTCTGTCGAGCGATACGTTCATGGACTTGAAATTCGACCCGATCAAAACACGCACCATAAGCCAAAAACTACCAGCACAGAACGCCGCCAATGTCGCATCGTTGTCAACGTTGTGTAAACAAGCGGAGTCTGATCAGCTAAGGGCCATCAGTGACCAGAAGTGACAAAGAGTTGACCTCAAGGTTACACAGGCAAACGCGTTCGGGGCGAACATTTGATTTTGACCGGGACAGGTGGCCCATGGTGACGACTGAGAATACGGGGATTTGCGCAGTGCCCGGACTTTAGGCAGAAGGCAAGCAAGAAGGTCGAGACGCGAGGGTTCGTGAAAAAGAAAGTAGTCCTGTTTTACCCGCCGTACGATGGTCCCCCTCTAAGCGCGCCCCTTTGCATGCTCGCTCTAGCTTCTCCACTTCTGCAAGCTGGATTTGAAGTCAAATTAGTGGACAACCTGACCTCGCCCGATTTCGAAAATGAAATTCTCCGAGAGGCCCAGGACGCCCTGTGCCTCGGTATTTCAGTTCTCACGGGTCCTATGATCGGGGCGGCGGTCCGAATTGCGAAGAAGGTGAAAAAGCTCAGGCCCGACTTGCCTATCATTTTCGGAGGTTGGCATCCCAGCCTTGTTCCTGAGCAAACGTTGAAGCCCGACTTTGTCGACGCCATCGTGCGAGCCCAGGGAGAGTTAACCTTGCTTGAGCTCGTACAGCGAATTGTCGATGGGCAAGACTGGCATGGGGTAAAGGGACTCTCATTTAAGGACGACAGCGGGATCCATCATGAGCCTGATCGGCCGGTGGCTAACATCAACGATCTGCCAGCGCCTGCCTATCACCTGGGTAACTTTGAGGCTTATGCCGCGGCTGCCGGGACCCGCCAGCTTGGCTACGCCAGTAGCTTGGGTTGTCCCTACGCTTGCAACTACTGCACCGACATGATTTTTTATAAGCGCCGCTTCAACGCCTATCGCGCGGACCGCGTTGTCGATGAGCTGGTTGACCTCGTCAGCCGCTACAGAATTGAACAAGTGGCGCTCCTCGATTCCAACTTCCTGGTGGATATCAAACGCGCGTTGGCCATTGCCCGGGGAATTGTTTCCAGTGGCATTCATTTCCGCTGGGACTTCCAGGCCTCCACGGATTTCATATGGAAGATGAGCGACGACGATGTCCGGCTTCTTGGCGAGAGCGGCGTAACCCACATGGGTTTTGGCACCGAGTCAGCCTCGCAAGACGTTCTCAAGCTGATGAATAAGCATCACCAGCGCGTCGAACAGATGGTTGAAACCGCGCGGAAAGCGGAGTTGGCCGGAATTCATGTGACCTTCAACATTATTCTCGGCTATCCCGGAGAGACGGAGGCAGATCGTCAACAGACCTTCCGCATCATGAGCGACATTGCGCGGGAGTATTGGAATGTAAGCTTTTCTCCCAACGTTTTTACGCCGTACCCGGGAATTCCGATCTGGCCTCAGCTGAAGGATCTCGGTGTCCGCGAGCCACAAACTTTGGAGGAATGGGAGAACCTGGCGTTGGGCCATAACGTCCTTCCCTGGCTTCAAGGCCGGGAGCTACACCGGCTGCGGCGCAGCTTGGAATATTTTTTGCTGAACAACCAGATTCGCAAGGCGACCCGGAAGCATGCCTGGCTGAGGCGTGGTTTCCGACGTGCTCTGGGGTTGCCTCTCCGTTGGCGAATTGGTAGCAACCGGTACTCGTTTCCTTGGGAGCTGTGGGTTTCTCGTGCTGTTGAAAAAGTTGTAACAAGGCGGTCTCTTTTGACGGGAAAGAAATTGAGTGAACGGATCCAGGAAGTGTGTTGAGTTCAGATAAATTTAGTGAGGCGCGATTCGCGTGGCTGACGTCCTATTGACCCATTCGTATCACCTGTACTTCGACCGCAAACAAACGCGGAAGATGCAGCCGTACCCGCCTCTGGGCACGCTCTACGCGGCGGCTCTTTTGCGCAGTGCAGGCATTTCGGTCGCATTGTTTGACACCATGCTGACCAACCCCGAAGACAGCTTCCAGGCGGCGCTCGAACAGCATAATCCCAAGATCGTTGTCATTTACGAAGATAACTTCAACTTCCTATCCAAGATGTGCCTCACCCGCATGCGGGAGGTGGCGTATCAAATGCTGGAGGCCTCTTTGCGAGTAGGAGCCACCGTACTTGTGAATGGTTCCGACGCTTCCGACCATGTTTCCGACTACCTGGAAAAGGGTTTTCGTTGTGTGCTCCTGGGCGAGGCGGAATGGACTCTGCTGGAATTGGTTCAACATATTCTACGCAAGGGCGATTCTGACGTCTCCCATATTGCCGGAATTACCTACCTCGACCCCGGAACCGGAGAGCGGGTGCAGACGCAACACCGTCCCTTGATCCGTGATCTGAATCTGTTGCCAACGCCGGCACGAGATCTGGTTGACGTCAAAAAGTACGCAACCGCTTGGACGTCAGCACACGGATTTTTCTCGTTGAACATCGTTTCCAGCCGCGGTTGCCCCTACCGCTGCAATTGGTGCGCGAAACCCATCTATGGTGACCATTTCTCCCTTCGATCGCCCCTCGCTGTCGCAGAAGAGATGTGGAGGCTAAAGCAGGACTACGGAGCTGAACATTTATGGTTTGCCGATGACATCTTCGGACTCAAGCCAAACTGGGTTCGCGAACTCGCTTTTGAAGTAGAGCGTTTGGATGCCGCAATCCCCTTTAAGATGCAATCTCGAGTCGATTTGATGACGCCGGAAGCGGTTCGTGCACTGCGGAGAGCGGGCTGCACGGAGGCGTGGTTGGGAGTCGAGTCGGGATCCCAGAAGATCCTATCGGCGATGGATAAGGGCACGCGTGTCGATCAAATCGCGGCAGCTCGTGAAAACCTGAAAGCCGAAGGCATTCGGGCTTGCTACTTTCTGCAATTCGGATATCCAGGCGAGAACTGGCAGGACATTCAGAAAACGATTGCGTTGGTCCTTGAGACCCGTCCGGACGACATAGGGGTTTCCGTGTCCTATCCTTTGCCGGGAACCACATTCTTTGATCGAGTACGCGCCCAACTGGGCAAGAAAACAAACTGGTCTGACAGCGAAGACCTCTCCATGATGTTCCGGGGTGCGTATACCGATGAGTTCTATCGCGCGTTACATGATGCCTTGCACGTGCAAATCGATGCCTGGCAATCTGCCAATAATAAGGATAGAAACCCGACCAACCAAGATCACGAGTACGGTGGCTCCAGCATCGATGAAATGTGGGCGCAGCTGACGCAACTGGAGAAGACCTGCCGGAACTCTGATCCCACCATGTTAGAAGCATTGTCGACGGAGTCGCTCGTGCAATTACAATCCGCGCCCGACTTGGCGCGTAGCTGTTCGTCGACCCATGGTTTGCGTAGCGATTAACCTGGATCTCGGCATGGACATTCTGCTCACTCACGGCTATTTCTTGTACGAGGATCCGAAGGAGCTTCAGATCATGAAGCCGTATCCTCCTTTAGGCATCCTCTACATTTGCGCGCACCTGCGCCGTAAGGGAATGCAGGTTCGAGTCTTCGATTCCACGTTTTCCTCCCGCCAGCAACTGTTCGATGTAATTCAGAAGGGGCCTCCATCGGTGCTCGGCATATACGCAAACCTAATGACGCGTCCCAACGTGGTTGAGATTCTGCGCGGCGCTAAAGATGCCGGTTGGCAAACGATCGTTGGCGGCCCGGAGCCGGCCGCATACATCGAACAGTATCTCGACGCGGGGGCAGATTTTGTGGTCATTGGAGAAGGCGAAATCACTTTGGAAGAGCTGCTCCCGGTGCTGCATGGAGACTCGCATCGGTCTCTGGAAGAGATCGCAGGAATCGCCTTCCGCTCGCCGAACGGCAACATACGCAGCCTTGGCCGGCGCGCGAAGCCATCGACATGGACCGCTACGTGTCTGTTTGGCGTGAACATCATGGTACTGGGGCCGTGTCGTTGATCACGGCCCGAGGTTGCCCCTATCACTGCCGGTGGTGCAGCCATCAAGTGTTTGGCAAAACCCATCGGCGCAGGACGCCAGCATCTGTGGCCGATGAACTTGCCTGGCTCATCGGGAGATATCACCCTGACCTGGCCTGGATGGCGGACGATGTCTTTACCATTCATCACGGCTGGCTTTTCCAGTACGCTTCAGAACTGAAGCAGCGTGGCCTCAAGCTGCCATTCGAATGCATCTCCCGTGCCGACCGTTTGAATCCCCAGGTCGTTGAGACGCTAGCGGAGATTGGTTGCTTTCGCGTGTGGATCGGTTCGGAGAGCGGCTCCCAGCGAATTCTGGATGCGATGGAGCGAGGTGTCACTGTCGACGAGGTTCAGGCCGCGGTCCGTCTATGTCGGTCAAATGGGATTCAAACCGGAATGTTCTTGATGTGGGGATATGAGGGTGAGGAGCTTGACGACATCGAGGCGACCATCCAACACGTTAAGAGGACCGATCCGGACATTTTCTTCACCACCATATCGTATCCAATCCAAGGCACCGAGTATTCCTCACAGGTAGCCGGGCGGGTGGAAAGTCTGAAAGCGTGGAGTGTTAGCTCGGACCGGGACGTGCGCATTCGGGGGCGCCACTCGCGCCGCTTTTACGGCTTCGCCGATCAACTGCTGCGGAGCGAGGTTGAACTCGAGCACACGCGAGGAAAGTCGGGCATCGAGCCCGCGGTGATCGTGGATTTGCAGAATAAAGTGGCAGACTTGCGCACTGGTTTGCGCGCTTCCTCTATCGAGGTGGAAGCGTGACCACAGCGCGGATATCCCTAACGCAGAAACCTGCATATTCGTCACCGTTCGACAACGTCGCCGAACAATACGACGCCACGTTTACATCTTCGACCATCGGCCGAATTCAGCGTGACTCGGTTTGGGGTGCATTTAAGAAAAACTTTCACCCAGGAGATCGAATACTCGACATTGGGTGCGGCACGGGAGTGGATGCGTGCTTTCTGGCCGAGCGTGGCATCGATGTCGTCGCCTGTGACAGTTCGCCACGCATGTTGAACGTTGCCCAGCGGAGAATTGCTAGCCTTTCTAAATCGGCGGGATCGGTTCAATTGCAACTGCTGCCAGCCGAGGAAATTTCTAACCTGCCCGACAACCATCCGTTTGATGGCGCCTTATCAAATTTTGGTGCTGTGAACTGTGTCGTAAACATCGCTAAGCTAGCGAGCGACCTGACGAGGCTTCTCAAACCCGGCGCAAATCTACTGTTGTGCCTGATGGGTCCAGTTTGTCTTTGGGAGACGCTATGGTATCTCCTCCACGGAGAATTCGCTAAGGCGTTTCGACGTTTTCACCGCGCCGGCGTAGCAGCGCGGCTTGGCGGCAACGCTGTAGTCCACGTTCACTATCCATCCGTGCGTTCCATGCGGCAGATATTCGATCCTGGATTCTCTCTCAAGACCATCCAAGGTATCGGAGTTGCAGTGCCTCCCAGTTATCTGGAAGCTTGGGCAAACAAATTGCCGAGTATTGTGAGGCTTGAGGCGGACTTGGATTTAGTTCTGGGACGTTGTCCCGGAATTCGCATGTTCGCGGACCACGTGTTGTTGCGATTCGAGCGAACGAGGGTATGAGAGACGTTGTGACCCTATCCACGGAAACTCTTACCCGGATAGCTCCGCGGGATCATGCACCCACATCAGTAGTCCACCTGCAGTGCCCTGCCTGCCATCAGGGGCCATGCACGCCAGTTTTACTTTCTGAGCCAAGCTGCCATGCGTGTGGATATGTGTTTTCCGAACGTGACGGAGTCTACGATGCGCTGCCGCCGGCTCGGGAGTCGACTTTTCGGCAGTTTGTCCACGATTACGAATCTGTGCGTGCCAAAGAGGGCCGGGGGGCCAGCTCCGCTGACTATTATTTAGCGCTGCCCTTCAAGGATCTCACTGGTCGCAACGTGTGGCAGTGGCATATTCGAGCTCGTACGTTTCGTTCCATGGAGAAGCAGCTTCTACCAAAGATCGAACGTTCCTATCCGCGAGGTTTCGACGTTCTGGACGTTGGGGCCGGCAATGGATGGCTGTCTTATCGGCTGGCACAGCGTGGGCATCGTCCGGTGGCTGTCGATCTGCTCGTGAATGACACAGACGGTCTCGGCGCAGGCCGGCATTACTTCCAGCGTGTACCTCCATTCTTGCGCTTCAAGGCCGAAATGGATTGCCTTCCGTTCATGCCCGCACAGTTCGATGTGGTGATCTTTAACGCGTCGCTTCACTACTCCGTAGATTATCGGATCACTCTTCAGGAAGCGTTGCGGTGTCTGCGAAGGAACGGGCATTTGATCGTAGCGGACTCGCCATTCTATTGGAGGGAGGAGAGTGGACAAAAGATGTTGGAAGAAAAGCGGGCTGCCTTCAATCGGCAGTTCGGTTTCCGATCTGACAGCATTCCAAGCCGCGAATACTTCACGACAGATACGCTGAACGATCTTGCGGCTCATCTGGCTTTCAAATGGAACGTTTGTAAGCCTTGGTACGGGGTTAGCTGGGCCCTTCGCCCCATAAAAGCAAGTTTACTGCGACGCCGGGAGCCGTCGAAGTTTTATCTGTTCCACGCCAAGATCGAGGATTGATTTCATGTTTGTCTCCAACTGTGAGCTTGCTTGGAAGCGTCGAAATCCGCCCACTCTGCATGGCCATGTTTGCAGATGACCACACTAATATCCATCTCGACCTCGGATGCCAGAGTGGACGGTGCCGACCTGGATGTCCATCGTGTCCATACGGTGCCGATCGTCGTTATTTATCCCCACAATCAATGCGACTGTCACTGTGTGATGTGCGACATCTGGAAGATTCGCGATGCAAAAGAGCTTTCTGTTGCGGATCTTGAGCGCCACATCGCGTCATTTCGCGACCTTCGCGTGCGTTGGGTGGTGTTAACAGGAGGAGAACCCCAGAAGAACAGCCGTCTTCCAATTTTGGCCAGGATGCTTCGTGACGAAGGAATCCGGGTCACGCTCCTCACTGCTGGGTTGCTCCTCGAAGCGCAAGCCGAAGCGATCGCTGCAACTGTGGATGACGTTATCGTCTCTCTAGACGGGCCTCCTTCTTTGCACAACCGTATTCGGCGTGTTCCGAGAGCTTTTGAGCGGCTTGCAGATGGTGTGAAAGAACTGAAGCGCCAGCGCCCGGACATTTCCATAGGTGGCAGGTGCACGGTCCAAAAGCTCAATCATTGCTCTCTATGCGCCACCGCAGTTTCAGCCCGGGACATTGGGTTGAGCTCCATCTCATTTCTCGCAGCTGACGTTAGCTCCTCCGCTTTCAATCGTCACTCTGCCGCATCAAGTGAAAGCCGCGAGCAAGTCGCCCTCAATGCGCGCGAGGTGGAAGCGCTGGCGGAAGAGGTTCAGCGCTTGGTCCACGAGCATGCCTGTGATCTCGATTCTGGTTTCATCGTGGAGAGCCCAGCCAAGCTTGAGCGAATCGTGCAGCATTTTCGCGCCTATCGTGAACAGGTGGAACCGGTCGCTCCGCGCTGTAATGCTCCCTGGGTCTCGGTCGTGATCGAAGCCGACGGACAAGTCCGGCCTTGTTTTTTTCATCGTCCCTTGGGAAATACTCAGGACGGCACATTGCTCGAAATCCTGAATAGCCCGCAGGCTCTGCAGTTCCGCAAGACTCTCGACATCGCAAGCGATCGGATCTGCCGGCGGTGTGTGTGTTCCTTGTACATTCCGACTCCGGAGATGTTGGATGGCGGCCCTAGCGTCACTGCTCAAGCAGCCCAAGGGGAAGAAAAACGGAATGGCTGACTCTAGGCAGGAAAAGTTTGTAACCGGTGTGGGCGCCTCTTCTGAGTTGTCAAGTTCCCCGGAAGAGCTAAGCACACATCCTGACCCGATTGGGTGCGATTTCAATTTGCCACTCAAGGCTGTCTTCTACCCGCTCGGTTTCGCGGTCGAGATTTCCACCAATTGCCCCGAGGTCTTAGCGGCCGCGGAACAGAATTGGAAATCATTTGATAAGGCATATTCTGCGCCACCGGTGCAGGTTCGCATCGCTGTGATCGAGGGCCAAGGCGCTCATTGCCCGCCTCCTCCCAATTGCCGGGGACAACGCAATCTGGTGCTGTTTGTCGCCAGTCCTTATGACTTCGCCGTTTGTGATCTGACAACTGGATTCGCCTCCTGCTGGCTGTCGACCGCCGCCGTTGAGAATGGTGCGTACCTGCGATATCACTTTCTAGACGCCACAGTATTGCTTCTAATCGAGGCTTTATATTTGACTCCGATCCACGCAGCCTGTGTCGCCTTTCAGGGTCGTGGGCTGCTCTTGTGCGGAGACTCTGGAGCGGGGAAATCCTCGCTCTCCTTTGCCTGTGCGCGCAGGGGATGGACATTTGTTTCAGATGACGCGAACTTCCTGGTGCGCGGCGGCGAACAGCGCGTTGTGGTAGCCAATCCTTATCACCTCCATTTTCGCGAGTCCGCGACCGAGTTGTTTCCCGACTTAAAGTCTCATTGCCTCACCCCGCGCATCAACGGAGAGATTGCGATTGAGCTGGCGACGGGGAACATGCCGGAGATTCTTACATCTCCGCGGTCGCCAATCGACTTCCTCGTCTTTCTTAACCGCGGGGCCTCAGGCCCTGCGAGCCTGCGCCCTTTCTCAAAGGAGCGAGCATCCATGTGCTTGGAGCAGGTCATTTGCTATGGCGAGCAGCACATTCGCGATGCGCAGAAATCGTCGTTGCACGATCTCCTTCGGGCCGAGGTTCTGGAATTGCGATACAGCGACCTGCACTCCGCTGTAGATTGCCTCGAAGCCTTGGTTTGCGCCAGAGGGAGACCGACTGAAACACCGCTCATGCTCGAGTAAGCAACGGGGAAGACGAAAGTAACTTTACTGTTATGACCCCGAGTAGAAGTGATTAACGAATCTTGCATCTTAAACAGTGCTCAGGACGCGCAATCATTCAACCGTCAACCGTGTTCTTTCAAATGTCCATTTCAGTTGCGTGCTCACTTGAACGAATTCCAACAAACTGACGAAAAAATGCGGGCAGTGGATATTTTCAGCATCCAGGCCATCGCACTGTGAAGTCGCGTTTACACAAAGCAACCAAGCCGTCGGTGCACGCTGGCTTTCAAAGATATGTTGAAACTGCTGACGGTTCGTCGGAGACTGGGCGCTACTGTGCCCAGAGTCTGCTGACATCGTGGATGGTGGTGGCGCTGATGGTCAGCTGCAGTTTGATCGCGTGCGCACAGACACCTGCAGACGACAAAAACGCTCCTCCTCCACTTCCTAAACCGGAGATACAGTCCCTGGAGGTACCGCTGCCTCCCGTTCGTTTGAAATCGCTTCCACGCACTCTTTTCATGGATCAGGAGACCTTCCTTGGTCTTTGCCGGCACAGCGTTGGTGGCGAGCGACACACCCATAGAAAAATACGCTCCCACAAGCCCAGCGACGGTCTCGCATGCAGCTACAGCTTCCAATGCCGGGCTCGCAGCTATGGCCGCTGCAGGAGGAGGAATGTTTGTGTGGGGACACCTTGCGCATAATGATCAGCAACGCGAAACCGGACTTCTCAGTGGGGAGGCCGGGATCGACGCATTCCTGGATACGGAAGTCTTCAAGTATTCCTTCGGACGGGATCGGCCCTTCACGGGCGACGGCCGGGGCCGTTTTTTTCGGGGCGGGAATTCTTTTCCCTCGCAGCACGCGGCCATCAGTTGGGCAATTGCCAGTGTGATTGCTCATGAGTATCCCGGTCCGATGACCCAGTTTCTAGCCTATGGGTTGGCAGGAGGAGTAAGCGCGGCGCGGTTTGCAGGGCAGAAACACTTCGCATCCGACGTCGTGCTAGGCAGCGCCTTGGGGTGGTATCTAGGTCGGCAAGTTTTCCGCTCCCATTCACATTACAGTGATGCCGACGTTGCGAAATGGGGTACGTTCCGCAAGGGTGAGAGCGCAGATAACGCCCGCGAACCGCGGAATATGGGGTCGCCATACGTGCCGCTGGACAGCTGGGTTTACCCCGCGATGGAGCGCTTGCTGGCATTGGGTTTTATTCAATCGGCGGACTTGGGAATGCGCCCGTGGACGCGCATGGAATGCGCCCGGTTGCTGGTGGAGGAGGCCGGCGTGCGAATGCACGATGGCAGCGAAGCCGGTAGCGAACCGCGGAAGGTTTATGCAGCTTTGGCGGAAGAATTTAGTGACGAAACCGCGCGCTTGAGCGGCGCAGCGAATCTCGGCCTAAGCTTGGATTCGATTTACACCCGTATTGCCGGGATTTCCG
>WNFQ01006133.1_pt1 | contig 11099 bp, 11 predicted proteins | sample 5400171 | NCBI WGS metagenome assembly WNFQ01 (sample SAMN13153356, study PRJNA577476) | soil metagenome | isolation source: 20 cm soil under Madrone tree | place: USA:California | collected 2016-06-14 | reverse complement strand
TTCAAACCAATCACCCTTGCGCTCATTTCCTTCAAACTGTCTTGTTTATTGTTCGCGGCCCATCCCTTATTGTAATTCGTCAAGGGTAGGCAAAGCCTATTATCCAATTGCGCTCATTTTTTCCATGTCCGATGTATACGTATTCATATCCTGGCCAATGGCCAATGGCACGGCTACCATGATAAAAACCCCATCATTCCACCGACAGCCGCCCATCACTCACGTATGAACGCGTGAGTTCTGATCGCACTTTGAAGACAAAATCCGACTCCACACGGTAACTTTCGGTTTCGAAGTTCAATCAATACACCACAACACAGTACAGACACACCACGATCTTATTTTTGTTCACTACATCCGCGGTCCACCCCTCCCGCGCCCCGCATAACCAATCCTAAATACTCTGCCAGCAAAACCGAGTGCGCCAGCGTCTGGCAGGGCTGGTGGCTCATTCCGGCTTCCAGATGGCGCTTCATGGCCAGTGAAAGGTCCGAACTGTCCAAAATTAGGCATGGAAGGTTCGTCTTCGGTGGAGACGTCGTCATACACCTCTTTCTCGGGCTAGAGAACGTCGCACATCAACTATGCCATCCACGATCTTCAAAGGGGAGAGGTAACCTCCAAGCAAACAACCAAAGCGCCAGAATGCCATCCTGCTGCAGTAGCAGCGAAGCAGAACCTTCTACCACCAGGGTTTGGCCCATGGTTGAAATGCACAGGGGAAGGCGAGGCTACTCTCGGTGGTTCAAGAGGGCCCCACTGCGACCGACGTGACTGGGTAAGTTGCGACTCTGCTCGATATCCCCCGGGCGTGCCCAAAGGGAGCTCAGTGGGCACTCCAAGCCCCAGAGCCCCATGAGAATATTGTCCCCAAGTAAATAGCTGTCCGTCAGCAGTGAGAGCACCATAGTGATAATCTCCAAGCACAATGGAAATCACAGCGCGATTTTGTAGTTCGGGAATAATCTTCGGCCTGGATTCTTCGTTGGTATGTACATCACCCATCAATATAATAGAGCTTGAACCGGTTGAATATGCGACGAAGGTCTCGAAGTGTCCCGTAATCTGAGGAATTATGTCAAATCAAGGAATATCAGCGGGAGTATATCATTTCTTACATGCGTGATCCGCAGCGAGGTTGGGGCCTGCAAACCAGTGTTCTCATCTCGGAAAGTGGGGTGCGCTGCGACTTTGGAAAGTTCGCTAAAGTTCTTCAACTGCAACATATGTCAACTTAAGCATGACGCAGATGCAGGGTGACCTGACGTATTGCCAGCGCGTCGTCCTGTCAAAGCTATTTTCATTTGACAAGTCTCCGAACTTCAAGACATGTCCTTTGTTGGTCAGCCCGATGAGATGATTATCGAATGCCGCAATTTTGACCAAGGTCGTCCCCTTTGACCTCTCTTCCTGTGACACCCCTGTGCTTTCGAGGTCCGGTAGCTGAGGTATCGGGGGTATTTTCAGAGGATCAGCTCTCAGAGACCAGGTGATACAAGGGATATGATGGTCCTCGGTTCCATAGGCGTTGCAATCTCCACGTTCATCCATGGCAGCATCTTCTTCATCATAAATTCGACCAATCTCGCCTGAGGAAGGCCAGAAGACGAGGACATCACCGGACTGGGTCAAGATGGAAGAAAACGACCAGCCGCACTCCGCCTGCATAGGTGTAGTTTCCGGTAACGTGCAGTCCAGCAAAGGAGAATCGAGGCTGAATGGGCGACCCCAGGTAACAAATGTCCATACTTGATTCTTCGAATCAAGAGCCATACTGTGTAGCCTGCCACAGCTAGAACGAGTCTCATTAGAGGGCAAGTGGTGCGTTGTGGATATAAACATAGACATACCTGACAGTGCGAATGGGATTCGGCATGAGCAACTTATGAGGTTCAGGTGCTGGTTTGTACTTCATAGCGAAGCCTTCGCTAACGAGAGCTGGGCTCTCGCCGTCCAAGGTACCTTGAGACACGTTAGGAACATGTCCCTTTAATCGCATCAAGTCCTCTTACCCCAAACATACATCGATCCTTCTGTATCGATGGCGTTGAAGGACCTGTGGCATATTGAAGACTCCAGTTACTTTAGATGGCGATCAAGAACTCACATGCCACCCGCGACTAGGCTCACAATCCGGGCTCCAGGAATCTTCACTTCTATTGGGTACGGTACACCTCGTCCAAGACCATGTGGGATGTTTTTCAAGCCGAGTCTGCCATTCGCGCGTTCACTGGAAAAGAAACTGTGTCATGACCTTGAAGCGGTGGACGAGCGTGATGACAGACCCCCAGACAAAAATCCTTGGATGCTTCAGACCCCTGTACAGGTTCTTCCATCCCGACTGGCGAGCGGTCTCCTGACTGGTGAAGTTAAAGTCTGCCTGGCACTTTCTCCTCCAGAATGTCTCGTCCGCGCAGAGTGCGGCAAAAAGCTTGTTTGTGGATCCCAGGCTTAAAACATCGCGCACTTCTGCTAAGGGAAGCAGATTATCGAGTAAGACTTCAACTGGGATATCCGCGATATCCATCGCTGGCTAGAGTTGAGTACGTTGAGTCCTGCGGTAGATCGATTACCGCGATTACTGCGCTCTGTATCATGTTCTGCCTACGTCATCTCGTGGGAATTACGGTAAATGTTTAATAACCAACTCCGGCTTATATTTGTCTTATCTCCCCATTAATATTTATTATATTTTTAGTGGCTCATCGGTCGGATCAATCGTAGTAACTACATTTCCTTTGATCCCGACCCATTATCCATTCACACCCCAAACTTTTTTTTTCTCATTTTCTTGCGTTTTTTTTTCGCACCATTTAAAAAAATCGGGACGTTGATCTGATCTGGCCTATCAACCAAGCCATTTGCGAGCTCACGCTTGCGTGAGACGACGACGAGTGGCGCGCGGACAACCAAAATGAATTATCACTTGTGCGTCTGACGGTGGCTCACTCGTGCCTAGGCCCTCGCCCTGAATGTCGATACTGTACGTTGAGTCGGAACAGACGGGACGGAACCAATACTGTATCGTTTGCATGCTTTACTCGGACTGTGTGCCTGAACAGTTGTCGTTACTCGCGCCTTACCCGTGATAAATAGCGCATTTCTTCCGTCATCTGGATTCCTCTCTTGGGAGGGAATGTTATGATGAAAGGACAGCGAAGCCTTGAGCGAAGCCCCTTGATTGTGATATATGTCCCATTACCCAACCTCAAACGTTGCAGGGTCGCAGCCGAATATTCCACGGTACCCGTTCCCTCCCAACATCCCCAAACTTTATTCTCCCCTCCCATGACCTCCAGTAACCCATTCTGGGCGCCTTCGTTTCCACTCAACAGATTGAACTTAGAGACCAGCTGCCCAGTATATCAGGGACCTCTATATTCCGACCCTTAATTAACTCCCTGCTGACATCGTGGAGATAGCGGCTGGCGCCTAAGATGTGCTCAACAGCGTGACTGCGCAATCTGAGAGTCTGGACCTCGATCATCCAGTACTATCATCAATGTGTGGCGCCTTGACGATTGGCGTCCGGGATATCACGCGCGCCTGTGCGCCCAGAAGACCATTGCGGAGGTATATTTCTGACAACTTCGTCGGGCACTCAAATCCTACCTTGCACAGTTTCAAGACACACAACGCAGCGCCAATCATTTCCCACTTCAGTCTTCTCGGCCAGTACGACTACGACTGGAGTGCCTCGTGATTTGAGCCGAATAACTCCTTGCAGGGCGCCAATTATTGTCTCCTTTGGCACACAGAAGTCGTTTCAACCACTGGCAGTGCAGCATGAATAAACCTTAGTATCGTTTTTCCTGTATATAACATGTCACATTATGTTCAAACATTCTTCATTCCAGCGTTTACCCGCATCAAACAATACCCATACTCTCGATCGACGATCATCCCATGCGGACTCGATGAGCGCAATCAGTCAAATGGTGAACACAAGATCGGGCTGATGTCGTCGGAGGCACGGAGTTTTCCGCTCGGAAAATTACCACATGCGGAACCACAGCGGTCCTTACCCGGTCCTCTATCGTCTCCTCTATCGTCTCACAGAGATATCAATATGAACGGCTTCGACAGCCAGATTTTTTCTCTTGATCAAGGATCACACCCTTTGCCCAAGTGTCAACGTGCAGATGCATTCTAGACGTCCAGTTGCACAATGCCAATTTTTGCGTAATCAAAAAGGAGGCATGGTTCGGGGTGACGATGATTCCGATGCTACCTGATTTTATGTCATCCATCGCCCCGATCCCAACTGTCATCGTGACGATCATATTGCCACGTACGTAGGGTATAACTCATCCCCGGCTTCTAACTACTGTTTACAGTATACATGATCTCTCACTTCGTCCCCACGAGGGATGCTGTTCGCCTCAACCACAGCGCACGATCTGGGTACCCGGAACAAACAATCTCCTAGAGATCTCACGAGGGTAAACTCAGGCTCCCAGCAGCACGAGTCTATCAATCATGCGGCGTTCGCTCTCACGCCGCCACTCCACCTACATACAGTACAGACTCAGAGCGCTGCCGTTACCTTTGCGGAGCAGAAAACAAAAAGCCCGTTCTTCGTTCTGTTCTGCGCCCATCGACGGCCTCGTATGCCCGAAAAAAACAGGAAACGAGGGTGATGCACAGCCTCTCGTGTTGACAACCATTCGTGATTGGTAGTCAAAGTCAGTCAGAGCGGCTGAGACGTTCAGTCTGCGGCATCGCAAATGCCCGGCGCTGGAATTTGGACTTCCGAAGCAATTTCGGCGCCAAAGGGCCGTCACCTGAGTGGAGAGGCGTGGCCGCGTGAACACTTGCAGCGTGTAAAATACGAACAGAGCGGATCCGGACATGCAGGGGTGCAAGTTGCAGATGACCACGCCAAGCAGTGCATTACGTTATTCACTAAAGCCCTTTCCGTAATCCGTAATTGCTGTACCATTTTGGTGCAGGAAAATTCTCAGTTACGAGCCGCACCTCGAGACAATTCTCATACGCTAGGACGAAGGTACATTGTGCGAAGATTGTGTGTTAGTTATACTTGGCGGTCCCCGTTGGCATCCGTGTCACGAGTAAGTCATTCGAAAAAGTAAAGATAGAAAAAACACGAGAAACAGCTTGAGACCAGGCAAGATATGCAAGTCTGATAGTGATCAGAGATCATAGACGCTGTTGCCGCCCGCAGCCGGCGCAGAGAGATAAGGCATCTAGATATAGCATAAATTTGATAAACTTGCAGTAAGCGAGAGCCTAGACAGAGAACGCAGGCCGGGAAGGGTCAGTGGATCGACAGCAAGTGACAATTCCGGAAGTATCTGCTCCAGGAAGATTCAACTGTCGGATGATGTCAAGGACCCCTCTAATAGCCTCGTGTCCCACAGCATTGGGTCAGTTTGAACATCAGAGATCTTCATCAGAAACACTTCAAGTGCATGGGCCCCCTGAAGGGAACCGCGAAAAATCAGATGATCTGAAGGGGAGAGAATAAAGAGGTTGACAGTAGCGGCAGTTGAAAATCCACGTAGAGTGCTGGGGAGGTCCTGGATCCTGGATCGTCATCGCCTGTCTGGGATATATCTCTTTCACCCCATGACTAGATCCCGTGGTAACAGACAGCCAACAGTAGCAATATTGGGCACCATCGACATTGATGCATGATACTTCGAAACCTTGTCTGCACTCCAACTCGCTGAGGTTTACGTGACCATGCCGCTGTGATCGAGGGAACGGCCCCATCGTGCTCCTTGCTCCTTGCAACGGCCGGTCGGGCCTTCATCTTCATCCACGTTCATCTACCTGCAAGAGGAAACAACGCCTTCTTCATTATCTATAACGATTCTGGATTTGGCCGCCTTTCAGGTTTACTATCTCATGTATTTGACTTGAGACTTCCAAATCGGACTGCAATGGGAGACCACGAGCACGAGTGTTGCTGCATGTAGTACAGTAGCGCCCTCTTGTAGCGCCCTGGATGGAAGGCTGCTTCTGTAGAAGGGTGCGTTGCTGGCGCGAGCGGAGTGGGGTGGTTTGAACGAACACAGCATGGCGCTGACGCGTCATGGTCCAGTGCTTACGCGGCGCTTATCCTCCCATGCGCATTCCCACTCCCTTCAGCCCTTTTTTTTTTTACCACGCCGTCGCAACGTTGCGAAAGCCCGATTTCCATAAAAGGGAAATTCGCCGCTGCAAAGTCGGACTTTCGTTTTTCGGTTGAGCGACACGCGACTGAATTGGAAAAAAGACTCCAGAGAGACGGCGCCCCTCCCTTTCCGGCATCAGATCGACAGTCTGGCCTGGCTTTCATCATTCCTTTTTCGAGCCCACCTATTGTTTTCACCCGGTCCGGCTCGTTCTGCGGCTTTGGGCGCTCCCCATCGGCCTGCTTCATGTGTTGTTTCAGGGTTTCTGCTTCGACGTCGTGACCTTACTAATGAACTTGTCTGAAGCAACATATCTACCCCCATTTTATCTGCTAACCCGTTCTTCCTTGGTCATGATCAACCATCAACAGTCAACGACCAACTCCCAAGCCAGGGTTTGATCCCTGAGCGCCCCGACCGTGTGGCCTCCACAAATCATAACGTACGGTATGTATTCAGTTCGCCACGAAACTTGCCTTTCCTTACGTACCTTTTTCTATTAATTCCATATGGGCCACAGTTTGAAGACGGCATCAGTCCAGAGCACTTGATCCACCAGCTACTCGAAGAGAGTTCACGGAGGGATGGGGTACGCAACTTCCATTGCGCCCACGCATTAAAACCGCGTGCAATTTTACTCTCCACCCCTCCCAACTGTCATGAAATCCAGACACTGACGACAATCTTTCGTAACTCCTTGGGACGCAAGCTGGACAACAAAAAAAAACTCGCAGCCTTCAATCATTTCATTGATCGACGTCTGCCAAATGGGCTCGTACGGATTCGGACTCGTCCTCTTGATGCTCCCGCCCGTCGGAGCTTATCAGCGCTGCCTGCCAAATGTGCCGACCGGTCGACAATGCACCTATCCGCGCGCCACGATCAACCACCACCGATCAAATTTATAGCCGCCCGGTTCCTCCCCCCAGACTCTTCAGACTCTTCTTATACCAGTGCCGCCGTCTCGGCACATCCGACAGCTTTAATTCAATAATTATGGAATTAAAAGTCAGTTGGCAGTCCGCATTTGTTCGATTCCCCTTTCGCGGGTATGAGGGGGTGGGGTGCTGTAAGTTCCGGATCGTCGAATTACTGTACTTGTGAAAAAAAAAGAAAAAAGAAAGTTCAGAGAAAAAACGAGGGGACACACTGGGATTCTGCCACATGCATGTTGTCCTCCTTCCATCGCTTTCCCTCGTGTCCCCTTACGTCACACAGAGTGATGACACGGAATTTGGCAAATTCCCTGTGGGATTTGGGGATCGCGGTCGAATCTGTTCAGAGTCTAGTGATGACGAGAAAAATCCCATAACGTGGCTCCAATCCTGGACGATCAAACTCAACCATGACGTTACATCTGACTGTACGACAGGAACGTCGTCCCTTGCGGCTACAGCACAGTAAGTTAACTTAGGCGGAGTTCATTCTCCTTTTCAAATCGCTTTAAACGGACTTGAAACGGGTTCGACCCAATGAACCCAATGTCTGTCTGTCATCGTTCAACGTCCAACGTTCACCCCCCCACCCCCTCAAACCCCCCTTTTCCACGGGGTGGTGGACGGCACGCGGGCGGTGTGCGAAATTGAAGTTTTTCGACGCACGCGCCTGTTTGACAGCTGGCACTGAATGACGTGGACAGCGCGAGGGACGCGTCTCGCCAATGACACCGCATGCTACGTCCTGAGTCATACATAGTCCTCACGCGCCACGCATCCACATGAAAATGAATCCATTCTCAATTGTGATATCGCTTGTGAAAGAAGCGTGAATTTCACTCATGATCTCGCCATGCATTTCATTCTCGCAGTTGAGATATCTTAACAAGTCTACTCAGCAATAATGAGGTCGCGATCGCAGAATCATATTGTCTGTACAAGATAAACGTATATATGTATTCTGCCAGCACGCGAGGCGAATCCATTGAATAATTAAGATACATGACAACAATGGCTCAGCCAGGAAGTTATAGGGCGAGTAAGTGTAATGGAGTGTATAGACGAAACTATGTGCAGCATATCATAACATAAAGTTGCGCAAGGGAGACAATGGACTTGTGATGAGAGCGATGCGTGCGGTTTAAAATGGCAATAAGGTACAATAGTCGATGCACGAGTTGAATGAGCGGCAATGGGGTAGGTAGAGTGTGTATGGTGCATATACTTGTGAGGGTGTTAGGTTGAATTTGCTGAGCCCCAAAAACATAACTGTCCGGCTACAACGCCCGTCAACGGAGGAGTAAACGGAATGGCAACAAGGATGAGGCAAAATAATTGAATGCAAGAGTTTGAGGCAAAGGGAGGAGAGATAGGGCCAAAATTAGTGCTGCTGCTCGGTCCAGAATTGTTGTTTACTGTCATATTCTTCCTCATACTCATGTTCAACAGTTGATGGCTGGTAACCCGGCAGAGGTGTCAGAAGAGTGCTGTCTGGCGGGAGTGTGTTCACACGTTGCTGGGATTGAGATTGAGGTTGCGTATACGACGTGGATACCTCATATGAGGGTGCCGGTCGTGAGTGAGGAAGAGATGTATGGCCGCCCTGGGGAGGCGTGCCACCCTCGTATTGTGTAGACGGATCAGGCCATGAAGAAGGGATGGGCGTGGCGGGTACGACAGGATAGAGCGAATGAGCTGGGTAGCCAAATTGTTGCTGCAGTGGCTGTGGGCGTATTGATGAAGTTTCATTGCTAATCGGGTACCTCGGCATAGTTTCGCCAACAGCGAGCTGCTGTTCCGTCTCAGGGCCGGGAATCCCTGGACCATAAAGCTGTTGTCTTCCATAAGCTGTGGGCCTGGGCTGCCGCTCGTAGGATTGGGGAGGATACTGCAGGGTCGGCTCTGAGTGCATATTATTGAAACGCTCCTCAGCCCGCTCAAGCCGCGCGATACGTTCTGATTCGTCCTTCTTGGCCTTGCGCCATTGCTTCCTAAGCTCCTTGAATTCTGTCCCGATTCCGGAGATTAGATGGTCCAGTTTTAGTCACGAAGGATGAATCTCACCGGTCGGAGTCCGTTTACTCCCGTGGCGCTGCATGACAATATGGGCATTGAGGTGATTAAGGGTGCCGTAGCTTTTTGTACAGTCGGGCCAAGAGCAGTGATACAGACGCTCAATCTCATCGTAACGGCGGCGCGGACGCTTTCTGACTGCATTTCCAGGAAGAGAAACAAATGAGTATGTCTTAGATAGAGACGTATCAGGGGGAACAGCATCATGTTCGTCCTCTGAAGCCACGGGACGGGTGATTGGGACAAGGGTCGAGGCAGGTGAGTGCAAGCGGGTGAGCGCAGTCTCCGAGTGGAGAAGGGGATCACCACCCGAAGATCTAGATCGCGCTGCGACGGTTTGTTCACCAAATGGATTAGAGAACGCAGGATGGAATCGGTCAACAGGGGAAGTATTTTGATCCCCAGCCATAATTGGAGGCAAATCTAAGAAGAAAGGAAGCTCAATTAGAAGGATCGACGAGGATCCCGATAGAAGCATACACACCGTGCGACGGTGTCACAACCGTCACTTCCCGTAACGGTTCTGCACTAATATCCCCTCGGGACTCCCAACCAGAACTGGCGACTGAGCCAGCCGTACTGGGTCTTCGGTCTGCCGAAAAGGACGCTGAACTGGGAGACGGTATGGCAGGAGTGACGCTGTGCTGGAAACTCTGACGGTGTTGTGGCCACCGCTGTTGGTGCTGATAGCGCGTCTCTTTAGGATTCGATAAGGGGTAGTGGGGAGCAGGTTGAGCTGCAACCGATCGTATGTTGGGTTCGGAAACATGGCGGTTGAGTGAAGCGGGATGTTGGTGAGGGGGAAACGATTGATGACGAGCAGAAGGACTGCCGCCAGGAGTATGAACGAAGCGTGGATGACGCATCGGGTCATTGAGGGGGGTGGTAGAGGTCACTGCATGTGAGGGCGAATAGGTGGATGAGATGTCGGCGGGCTGGGAGACATCTGCGGGGTCACCGGCGGTGTTGGGTAGCCAGGGGTCTACCAGAGACTCCTCACGCTGATCGAGTAATGATGAGTACATGGAAAAAGTAGGTTGTGAGGGAAGAGTTGTATGTACATAGTTGGACAATACTTCCTCGGAAGGAGAATGCGTATACTGTTTAGGTGGAATGGTGTTGTAGCTTGGGTAGGACGACGAGCGAAGGCGGAAGGATGAAGCGTCCAGATCGGGGAGCGAAGAGTTATGTCGAAGGAGTAGCATCAAGTAGTGCACCCAGGGGGAGAAAAGACAGAGGGCAAGGAAGAAGCAGCCGAGACAGGACGAGAGCTATACATATCCGATGCTTATGCCTGGGGCGTTCAGTGCCAGCCACGAGAGAGAAGCACCTGATTCGTTCCCTTTCGCGACATGCGCTTCTCTTGCCTGCAACTGTCATACCCAGATCGCCAGATCTCTTTTCCCTCTCTCCAATCACATATCCCGCCCGATCCCCGGCTCTCCGTGTTCCCTTCCGTCGCTGACAAAACGTCATTCCCATTCCCCTTCCAGAATTTCTCTTCAGAATCCCCCTCCATCAGATCCTTTGCAAATTCAAATTTATTTCCTCCAGCGCGTCTGTCCACCCAATCCCCATCTTCTCCTTCTTCACGGCCCGTTCCCCTCTCGTCAAATTTTATGAGATCTCTTTCCCTGCGAATTGTCCCGACAGCCGGGGCAATAACGCCTTTTTGGGCACTCTCCTCCTAGGACGCCTTGCATCACTCGTCCTCCCTCCATACGTTATCTTGCCGCAGCCGCAATTTGTTGCATCACCAACCTCACGCATGTTACCACTCTACAACATACTCACCCCTTTTCCAACTTAAACAGCGTGGGCCTCGCGTTGTCAGTGACTGCGCTGCGCATGCATACATGCACATCTCCTGCTCAACTCTCCCTTTCATTCTCCTCCGTCCTGCCATCAAACACTATCCCTCGCAACCACTCCGCGTAACCCGATATAACCT
>WNFQ01012250.1_pt1 | contig 11101 bp, 7 predicted proteins | sample 5400171 | NCBI WGS metagenome assembly WNFQ01 (sample SAMN13153356, study PRJNA577476) | soil metagenome | isolation source: 20 cm soil under Madrone tree | place: USA:California | collected 2016-06-14 | reverse complement strand
CGTTCGCGCGATCACAGCTTGCCGTTACGCGCCAGCCAGGCCGGAGCGGACGAGTTCGTGCTAGCTCCCGTGAATTACGAGGAACTGCAAAGCTTGTTGACGCGCGCCATTGAAAAACGTGCGCACGAGATGGAGGGCCGGCGGGTTGTACAGCAACTGGAGAGCAAGTCGGCGTTTTGTTCTCTGATTGGCGCGAGTAGCGCGATGCAGAAGCTTTATCAAACCATTCAGGCGGTGGCGGACAGCAATACGACTGTGGTGCTACGCGGAGAAAGCGGAACCGGGAAGGAACTGATCGCTAGCGCGATTGTGCAGTCGAGTGATCGCGCCGGGCAGCCATATATCTGTCTGAACTGTTCGGCACTGCCGGAATCGCTGATCGAATCGGAACTTTTCGGCTATGAGAAGGGCGCGTTCACTGGGGCCGATACGGCGCGCGCCGGGCTGATCGAGTCCGCGCAAAACGGAACGTTATTTCTGGACGAGATAACCACGTTAAATCCGGGACTGCAGAGCAAACTGCTGCGCGTCTTGCAGGAGCGAAGCGTTCAGCGCGTCGGCGGGCGTTCGTCTAAGAAGATTGATTTCCGGCTAATTTGCGCGACGAACGACGATTTGGAAGACCTGGTGCGGAAAGGTCAATTTCGCGAGGACCTCTACTACCGAATCAATGTGGTGCCCATCGCGGTGCCGCCGTTGCGCGATCGGGACGGCGACGTGGCGCTGCTCGCTGATCACTTTTTACGCAATTACTGCGCCGCATCGAAAAAGCCCCTGAAGACAGTACAGCCCGAGGTGCTGGAAATCCTGGAAGAGTACCCGTGGCCGGGGAATGTACGGGAGCTGGAAAACCTGATTCAACGGCTGGTGGTGATGGTCAGCGGGCCAAATATTACGGCTGAGCATCTGCCCCAGAACTTAATTCGGCACAGTGCCAGCGGACAGGAAGCTATCCTGATTCCGGAGGAGGGCGTGAACTTCGATGCCGAAATGGAACGGATCGAGATCGCGTACCTGACAGCAGCATTGCGGCGCACGGGCGGAAAAAAGAGCGCGGCGGCAGCGCTAATGCAGATTGATCCGCAGCGGATGAAATATCTCTGCCGGAAGCACGGAGTGCAATGAAGCAGGAGCCGAATTCGGTTAAAAATTAACCTATGCCGGGTTAATTTTTAACCGTCGATGAAAAAATCACCGTAGAGAAGCCGCTAGTACCAGCCTAGTTCGACTTAAGTGCCGTGTTTTGTGTGTGCACAGGACGATTTGCGCGTCAACGAACTTTGGCACGCCTCCTGCAAGGTGTCAAATGTCTGCGGGAAGACAAAATTCTAACAGGAGCGGGTAGATAAAATGTCAATCGAAAAAAAGAGCTTGATCAGCACTTTGAAAGGCGCCAAGAAGGCGAACCTGGCGAACGAAATCTCTCACGAGCAAAACACGCGCACTGCCGGATCAAAGGCCCAGCCGGTTGCGAAGTTCGCGTCAAAGGTTCGGCCGGTTGCGAAGTTCGCGTCAAAGGTTCGGCCGGCTGCGAAGTTCGCGTCGAAGGTTCGGCCGGTTGTGAAGGGCTAAGTTCTCTAGCCCGAAAGCTGTATGCGAAAGGCCAAGTCCCGCCCAACCGACTTGGCCTTTTTCTTCACCATAGCTTCCTTCCGAAAAAATGGGCAACCGTCTGCCAGCCCAGGTCCAACAATGAGCGCCGCCGGCCGTAGATTCGTGCACTTCCCCTCATCCCGGGTTTGAGAGTGCCCTCTGAGTTAGAAATCAGCAACTGAACACAATAGAAATTGGGTGGAATCAGGCCCTTGTATTTTGATGACTCGACCAGGCTTGGGTCAGCGAGCGTGGAAACAGGCGAGATGTCGACGGCCTTGCCGGTCCACTTTTGCACAAGGCCCTCCATGGATGCGCGGGCATCCGCTCCGGCGCTGACTTTGCTTACATCATATTCCGAGACATAGATACGAGCACGCATCACGCTCAGATCCGCGATTTCGGCAAGAGCTGTGCCCTCCGGCAAATAGGCTCCTTCACGATCGGACAACCGCGGAGTCAGCACCACGCCCGAGATCGGACTTAGCAAGGTCAGGCGACCAGCCTGCTCCGTGAGATTTTGGCTTTGCTTGGCAGCCAGATTGCGTCGCTGGATCGCGGCTCCAACGTCCGCATAGCGAAACTCCGCAGACGTGGCTCGCATGGAAGCAACCTTGTAGTCCGCAGCAATCGACTCGAGTTTCGATTTTAACGGCAAATTTCTTAGACTAGCCACGGGCGAGCCTTCCTTCACGAGCGTCCCCTCCGAGGAATAGATAGCGTCAACAATTCCGGGAACCGAGGCGCGGAGGACAGCACTCTTCGCGGGCTCCAATATAAAGCGGGACAGTACTGATTCCCGCCAAAGTGGCAGCATCAGAAACACCAGCAGTAGCGTGGCAAAAGCGAGAAACTGCCGCGAGCCGAACCAGGCATGGACCCGGTCTTTTTTGTCTAGATACGTTAGTTTCATGAAGTTCACCAGGGTTCGGATACGAGAGCGGAAAATAAGCGCCGCAGTGCCGAGTTCAGGAACGAACGACCACTCGGGATTGAAATTGCGGAAAATATTGCCAACGAAACGCGCCACGACAAAGAGAACGGTGTAGCTGTAGGCGCCCGAGAGCAAAGCATAAACGGCATAACCCAACCGGCGTCTTTTGGGCACGTATGGAACTTCCACCGGCAGGCGCCAGATATTTCGCTTCACCCACGCGGACGTATATAGAGTTGAAGTTTCCTTCAGTTCCGGGAAGTCAAAAAGCTCACACAACATGTGGTAACCGTCCAATTTGATCAACGGGTTCCAGTTGATCAGCACTGAAGCGATGCCGGTGATCAGCACGAGCAGGTAAGCGATGGAGTGAACGGTGGTGTCCGGGGGAGTGCCCCACCACACAATGGTCGCAACCGCGCAGATGATCAGCTCGGACCATACGCCGGCAAGAGAGATCACAAAATTTTGTGAGTTGCTCGCCTTGATCACGGCCTCGCTGGTATCGGTGTAAAACGCAGGGGTCAGGTAGATCAGCAAAAATCCCATAGCCGGGACGCGCGCACCGAAGTGTTTGCAGGCGTGTCCGTGGCCGATTTCATGCCAGCACATGGTGACGAGCGCAAGGATATAGAAGACCCCGACGTCGCCCCAGGTCTTGTTCGAAAAATTGAAAAATTGCAGGCTATCGCGTCCGATCTCCGACCAGTGAGTAATGGTAATGGCGCCCATCACGGCGAACAAACCCAGCGTCAGTAACGTGAACCACCAGGTGTATGTAAAACTGGTGTAGCGGTGCAGCCACGTCAAAAACGGATCCGGGTTGACCGCCGGAAATAAGATCTGCGACAAATCACCGTATCGATTTTTCCGTGATTTCAGAAGCTTCTTGCGGCCCTCCGCAGTCTGCTGCATGTACTGGATGTTTTTTTCCTGCGGCGTCTTGTACCAAAAGTCCAAGGCATCAAGTGAAGCCGCGAACTCGCGGACATCATCGACGCCGTACACCGCACCAAGTTGAGCGGAGTAGAGATCGGCGATTTCTTCGTACGAACGGACTCCGTCAAACAATTGGATCAGCGCCCAGTTTTGCGGGGGAAACCGGAATATGGCTTCCTGGCTTGGCACCAGGACGCGCACTACCGGCTGCCCGAATTCGAGATGTTCTTGGGCGACAGCGTCCGGAGGCTTGCGCGGACAGCGCCGCGAGATGATTCGCGCCGGAATCTCGGGCAGAGCTGCGTTGAGAGCTTGCGTAAGATTCATGGATGTCTAACGTGGATTCTCGATCTTGAGGTTGGCGGTCATGCCGGGCCTCAGACCACCGTGGTCACCGGTCAATTCCACGAGAACTTCGAATGTGCCACTCGACGGATCAATGACCGGGCTAACTTGCTTCACCCGCGCGGCGTGTTTTTCGTCTGGAATATTCGGCGACGTTATTTCGAACTGCTGCAAGGAGCGCACACGGCCAAAATATTTTTCCGGCAAAGTGAAACGCATCAGGAGCGGCGCTTCCGCGGTAACCCAGAACAAGCGTTCGCCCTTGGTAACCGATTGTCCTTCCCGAACATAGCGGCGCGCAATCAGACCGCCAAATGGTGCAGTAATTTTTGTTTTTTCCAGCTCCAATTCCAGAGAACGTTCCTCCTGGTGCGCGGTATTCAGAGTCTCCTGCACGCGCTGGATATCCCACTGATCGGACTCGGCTTTGTATTTGGCATGCTCTAACTGTTCCTGCGAAGTCAGTCCCAAATTCCATAAATTCTGCTGACGGCCATAATCGGCCTTGAGCACTTCTGCCTCGGATCGCCAATTTTTCAAATCCGCCTCGATGCTGCGCGATTTCGCGCGCGCTGCTTCCAGGTTCGCGGAAACCTGCTGATCGTCAAGCCGCGCCAGAATTGTTCCTGCCTTCACTCGCGAAGGCGCGTCAAAAAGCACTTTGGCCAGATAGCCGTCACGTTGGGCGGTAATTTCCACCTGGTGTTCGACGATGATGGGACCCGAGACGACGAATGATGTGTCCGCAACTTCCGCCGAGGGCGCGACTTTAGAAGCGGGCGCCGAAGACGCAACGCCACTGGAAACTGCCGAGGCCGCAGGCTCTGTCCCGCCGCATCCTCCGGTCAGAAGCGCGGCAGCGAAAGCGAACAATACGATCAGACTTCGCATACTTTCCTCCACTAATCAGAAGGGCAGCCTTTGCTACCAGCCCAGCCAATACCAAACTTTCGAATAGAGCCACAAAAACGGCTGCCGGAAAATTACATACGCCGAGGGATACCATCCAGTGCGAACTTTGCCCCGGCCTTCCATGCCCGCGCGAATGGCGCCGTCGGCGTTGGGACCGCTTTCTGTCCCTCTTTCAACAAGCCTGCATCGCCGTCATCAATCGCCAAATCCACGGTAGCTTGCGAAGTGTCTACAACCTCGGCGAAAGAATCGCCTAACTGAAGCTTGCGTCCGGCGAGATTCTCAACGTGCGGAGTCGCCACTACACCATCGATCGGAGAGCGCAACTGAGTTCTCTCCAACATTTGCTGCGCGCGCGCAACTTCGGCCTTCCAGTAATCGCCCTGCACGCGGTGCACACCAGCTTCGCTGCCATCGTTGGCGGCAAGCGCACGATTCATCTGCAGCATGGACGCCTCAAATTTCGACTGGGCTTCTGCAAGCGCGGAACGCAGATTCCAGGCTTCCATTTCCGCCAGAACTTCGCCGCGTTGAACGCTTTGCCCTTCGTGCACCAGAACTTTGGCAACTACGCCTTCGAGCTCCGGCTGCACCAGTGCCCGGCGGCCCGGCGCGACGACCGCGTCACCGTCGATGCGCAGCGGCAGCGGGCAAGCCACCAGCAAAAACGCAGCGATGCAACCCAACGCGAGAAACAGAGAACGCCGGCGCTTTTCCATGGCCATGAATTTGCGCTTGCGTTCCAGCACCGGCTCCAGGACCGAAATGAACGGGACTTCCTTGTACATCTGCGCGTTGCGCAGAGCCACAGTGGCCTGGCTGGCGAGCACTTGCATCAATTCGATGTGCACCGGCGAAAGAAAATCCGGGTCACTGCTTTCCAAGCTCAGGATGCCAACTCGTCCGGTATCGTCATTTAAGGGCAGCGCGTAGAAGCCGCGCATGCCGGATTCCGCGAAGTACTGTTTAAATTTGGCGCGCGTTTCTTCGCGGTCACTGTCGATCGTCTCGCCGTGCTGACGAACATTGACGATTTCTTCCGCCAGCGCCGCCCACTGCAAAATGCTGTTCAGGGGCGCGATGTCCGGAGCGTCAGCATTTACTTGTGTGAGTCCGGTGACTGCGCTCAACTTAAACCTGCCGCGCTGCTCCAGCGCGATTGCCGCGCGCTCGTAGGGGATCACTGCTTGCGGAGCGTTCACGATGGTCTGCAACATGCGCTCGAGATTCAACGTGGAGGTAATTTCGTGGCTGACGGTGACCAGCGTTTCGAGAATTTCGACTTTGCGTTCGGCCATCAGCAGGCTGGCATTGTGCAGCGCGGTGGAGGCGGTTTCGGTAACGCTCGATAGCGCAAAAACGTCGTCATCGTCAAACGCGGTGCCATCTAATTTGTTCACGGCTTCAACTACTCCGACCAGCGCGCCGCGATCCATAATGGCCACGACGATCAGGGACGAGACACCGTCCGGCGTCCTGGAAGCACTGCGAGCGCCAAGCTGCGGATCGTCCGGGCTTAGAATTAATACCGCTTCGCCGTTGTCTGAAACGTTGCCGGGAATTCCTTCGCGGGGTTTTTGCACGCTACCTGCGAGGGTGGTGGGATCAAAACCTGACTGATGCATCAGCTCCAGGCTTTCGTCGCCGCGTAAAAGCCACACATTGACCGCGGCACATTCCATCACTTCACGGAACTTGTCGCCAATGATCGGAAGCAACTCGTCCATCTCGAGCGTGGACGAGAAGGATTTCTCCAGATCGTAAAACTGTGTCAGGCGGCTAACGGAAGCCAGAGAATCATTACGTTCGCTTTCGTAGCGGTACGCGGCGCTCAGCGCGAATGCCGAAATATTAACGGGCTCCTGCAGCTCTGCCAGTTCCGCGGCGGCCAATTCGTTTTCAAAACAGAGAATCTCCACCACGCCACCGAGATCCGCGCCGCTCAAGAGCGGCCAGTACGCCAACGAGCGCAGTGTGCGCCGTATATCCAGATGCGCGTAGTCTTCGCGCGAAAGATCGCCGCCTGAAAAGACCAGTGGCTCTCGCCGAGCGGCTAATTCGGCCAGCGTTCCTATTCCGATTGGCACCGATGATCCGCGGACAGTTTGCTCGCCGGACCAGGCACGCGGAATCCAGACCTCTTTTCCGGCAAGAGAGCCGGCAGTGTAGATGTTCACCGAACTGCCGGGAATGGATTCGGCCACTGCACGCGCGATGATTCGCGCACGCGGAATCAATTCCTGCGCGGCAAGCAGTTCACAAGAAAACGCGGTCAGGTCAAGTGTCAAAAGGGTACCGGTGCGGTGATCGCGCCAACATTATCTCCGCAAGAGGTTTTCGGCCTGCGGGGACGCGGTGGCCGATTTCAACCGACTTGCAAAATTGCCACCATTCTTCTATTTTGAGCGCGCACTTTAACAGACGGAAATCGCCCACGCAAGTATCCCGTTACGAGTCAAGGGCTTGGTTCAAAGGAGCGGCCAGTGGAGATTGATGTGCGCACACAGGACCAGGTGAAAATCGTCAAGTTGCGGGGAAAACTGAACTTGGGAGCATCGCTGGACCGCACCAACGAAACGTTGAAGGATCTGGTGAATGCCGGAGAATCGCGGTTCTTGCTGGATCTTCAGGAAGTGCCCATGATCGATTCGAGCGGAATCGGGCTGCTGGTTCGCTACCTGACCGCAGCCAAACAGCATGGCGGATCACTCAAGCTTTTGAATCCGTCAAAGTTTGCATTCCAAACTCTTAAGCTGGTAAGAGTCTTGAGCCTGTTCGAAGTTTTTGAAGATCAGCAAGTCGCAGTTGCCTCGTTTCAATAGCATTCGCAGCTCATATACATTTTTTCGAGTATGGCCTGCGGTCCGGTTCGGCAAGCAGAGTAAGGTCATGTATTGGCCTTTCCGCGTAGGCGGTTTTGCACCTCGAGTTGGCATTATCGTCGCACTGTCCGGTTTAGTTCTTCTTTATATGCACAGAACCGTCCGACGCCAACTCTGGCGCAGCCCGCGCACTTTCTTGTCGGGTCCGGTGCCGCCGGCCACTGCGTGCTTCTCGCGGCCGAGCTATGCGAAGGTTTGCCGCAGTCCCAGTCGAGTGGCCCGCCTAACGTATCCACGTCCGCCCCATCTTCGTCGTCAGAACCGTGGACCGTTCGCCGAATCCTAACTAAAGCGCTTGGCTCGCGATCAGGGCAGCATTTACGTAGCATCGTTGCAGCGTGCAAACGCCAGTGGGATGCAGCTTTCATCCTGGGCACGACAGCGCTGGTGGTCACGGACCGCCACACGATTGGCATCGTTTCACGCGACAACGAAACATCAGCCGCAATATTTCCGATGGTAGTCTGTACGGAACCGAAGCCGCCGCGGGCGCAATATTTTTTACCGGGCTGCTCACGGGCAATGCCCACGCCAGGGAAACTGGATTCATCACAGCCGAGGCGCTCTTGAACGCATACCCCGGATACATCGGAATGCAGGTGCTCGCCGGACGCGAACGCCCCGACCAGAGTGCAGGGCGCGGAAGATTTTTTCAGGATCATTCCACGAACACTTCGTTTCCCTGGGGCCACGCCATGTTCACGTGGACCATGGCCGCGGTGATCGCGCATGAGTACCCGCGTACCTGGGTGAAGATTCTGGCCTACGCTACCGCGGCCTCCGTTTCCGTTGCGCGTTACACCGGGCGGGAGCACTTCGTCTCCGATGTGGCTGTAGGTGGTTTTATCGGATACCTCATTGGGCGTCATATTTTCAAAATGCATTGCTCGACGGAATTCAGCGAACGCTGCATCAAAATACCGTGAGCTATTCGCCACTCAGGAACGCGTAGCGGCACAGGAACAGTACAGACAGAATCCAGATCAGCGGACTGATTTCTTTATATCGTCCTGAGCCGATTTTCAGGAAGGTGAAGGACAGAAGACCGAGGCTCAGTCCTGTCGCAATGCTGAATGTGAGCGGCGTCGCGATGACTGTCATGAAGGCGGGAAACGCTTCGGTGAAGTCGTCCCATTTCACGCGCGCGATTGAGCCGCACATCAGCGCGCCCACTAAGATTAACGCCGGCGCGGTGGCGTAGCCAGGCACAGCCGCCACCAGCGGCGCACAAAACATTGCCGCCACGAATAGCACTGCGATCAACACATTGCCCAGACCTGTTCTTCCGCCCGCCGCTACGCCTGCTGCACTTTCGATATAACTGGTAACGGTGGAGGTTCCGGTAAGCGCGCCGGCGATCGTGCCGAAGGCGTCCGCGAGCAATGCGCGGCTGGCGCGCGGTAATTTTCCATCGCGCAAAAATTTCCCCTGTTCGCAGACGCCGACCAGCGTTCCGACATTGTCAAACAAATCGACAAAGAAAAAGACGAAGATCAGTTCGCCCAGACCGATCTTTGCGGCGCCTGCAAGATCGAGTTTTAAGAATGTTCCCGAAGGATGCGGTAGCGAAAACAGTTGCGCCGGCCAGTGGCTGAGTCCGAGCGGAATTCCGGCAACCGCAATGAGCACCATGCCGATCAGAATCGCGCCGCTCACCCGCCGCGCCATCAAAATTGCGGTCAACAATAATCCTGCAACGGCCAGCAATACTTCCCGTTCGGAAATTTTTCCAAAAGCAACCAGCGTCGCTTGATTCGGGACGATCAGCTTGGCATTGCGTAGCCCGATAAATGCGATGAACAGCCCGATGCCCGCTGCGGTTCCGTGCTTCAGGCAATCTGGAATGTCGTTGACTAGGTGTTCCCGAACTTTAGTCAACGTCAGCAACAGAAACAAAACGCCGGAAAGAAATACGACTCCGAGTGCTGTTTGCCAGGGCACTCCACGTTGAATCACGACGGAGTACGTGAAATATGCGTTCAACGACATTCCCGGCGCCAGCGCGATCGGATAGTTTGCCCACAATCCCATCACCAGCGTCGCCAGCGCGGCTGACAAGCAAGTGGCGAACAGCACGCCGTCCGCCGGCATGTGCGCTTCCGAAAGAATTCTCGGATTCACCACCACCACGTACGCCATGGCCATGAACGTGGTCAGTCCCGCGAATAACTCGCGGCGCACGGTAGTCTGGTTTTGCTGCAGATGGAAAATGCGCTCCAGCAAATCGTGTCTCCTTCGAATTCAAAAACGGTGCGCCAATATAGGTCCGAAGCATTCCAGTGTCAAACACGGCTGCAAATCTGTTCGTGCCAGTGGCGCATATATCTTCGCGATTCTTTGCTCCGCAATCTTGCCGCCCCTGCTATGCTCTCTTTTCCGAAAGTGCTGGCAATGGCCATGGAGGGCACCTAGTGTACGCAAGAATCTCCGCCGGTGAAGAAAAGTTGCGACGGCCGGGCAGTCAAAGAATTGCTTGGATGAAGAAAGGAAGGAGTTTTCTCCGAATGTTCCGCACAAAAAAGCTATTCGTGTCGCTCACCGCCCTGCTCGCGTTGGCTGTGCCTTCGTACTCACAAACAAAAGCCAAGCCGTCTGTAACCGGCATCACGCCGCTCGAACGGCGTGCTGCGCTGAATCTGGATGCGGCGCGGTCCAATCCGCTGCAGTTGCGCAATTTGCTTTTCAAAATGCCCAAAGGTGCCGACCTTCACAATCATCTGTACGGCGCGATTTACGCGGAATCTTGGATTCGTGCAGCCGCCGATGATCATCTATGCCTCGATCCATCCGCCCTGCAAGGCGCGAAATCCGTTTTCTCGAAGCCCGAGAGCCTGGAATCGCAAGCCTGCAGCAACGGAAAAATCCCTACTGCTGACATTTATGAGAACCAGGTTCTTTACGACGATCTGATTGATGCATTCTCGATGCGTGGCTTTGTTCCGTCTTCTGGCGTGACCGGCCACGATCAGTTCTTTCGCACCTTCGCCAGATTCGAAGGCACTTCAGGCCATCACCTGGGCGAGTGGCTTGATGAGGTAGCGACGCGTGCTGGGCACCAGAACGAGCAATACGTCGAGTTGATGCACACTCCCGAATTCGACCATGCCGCGAAAGCCGGCTACGAAATCGGATGGCAGGATGACTTCGCGCGGTTTCGGGATGCGCTGCTCACAAAGAGTCTGGCGCCGGACATTTCAGCGGCAAGAGAAGCGATGGATGAGGCTGAGGCGTTGCGTGCAAAGCGCGAGCGCTGCGGCCAGCCAGACGAAACGCCCGGCTGCCGCGTGCAATTGCGCTATCTCTGTCAGGTGTTGCGCGGCTTTCCCAAGCAGCAGGTCTTCGCGCAAACTATTTTTTGCTTCGAACTGGCCACGGTCGACCCGCGCTTCGTCGGCATCAACATGGTCATGCCCGAAGACGGCTACATCTCGATGACCGATTACGCGGTGCAGATGCAAATGGTCAAGTTTTTGCACCCGCTCTATCCCAAAGTTCA
>WNFQ01024534.1_pt1 | contig 11103 bp, 13 predicted proteins | sample 5400171 | NCBI WGS metagenome assembly WNFQ01 (sample SAMN13153356, study PRJNA577476) | soil metagenome | isolation source: 20 cm soil under Madrone tree | place: USA:California | collected 2016-06-14 | reverse complement strand
CTCTCTCTCGCGAAGGCGATAACAGGCCACGCAGCCAAGAACGCGCTTTGCAACAGGTCCCGCCGGGTCATCGTGGAAAAGATTTTACAAGAATTAGCCGCGAATTACGCGGATTACGCGAATGGGGCGCAAAAAAGATTCTTGATGCGCCCCATTCGCGTAATCCGCGTAATTCGCGGCTAATTCTTTCTAAAAATCTTCCTAGAACCTCAGCGCGACTCTCCCATAAATGTTGCGCTCGACTTCTTCGCGGCCCGGCGCGGGCGGCGCGGGGCCGAACTCGGGATGATGCCGGTGGAGCAGGTTTCGGCCAATGATCGACAGTTCGACCGTTCCGGTGGGCGACCATCCAAGTCGCTGGTCCAATTCCCAATAACGCGGGACGAGCGGACTGGGAAGCCGATCCACAAATCGCAGGGTGGAATCCCACTCAACGCCGCGGCCCAGATCGGCGGAACCGCGCACCAGGAACTGATGTTTGGGATCGTTGCCCTCGATGGTGCCGTTGAAAAAATCTCTGTGTCCCGGATCCAGCGTCAGCCGTTTGCCAAGATAGGAATAACCCGTCGTGAAGCGCAGCCGTTCAAGAACGTCGTAAGTCAAGGCAAGCTCGCCGCCGTATGTCTTCGCATTGAGATTGTTCAAAAGAAGAATTGACGACGATGCCGGCTGAAGCTCCAGGCTGCGAAGGCGATCGTAAACGTTGACATAAGTGGCCAGGTCGAGTGAAAGCCGCCGAACCGGCTGCGATCGATATCCGAACTCGAACGCCACCACGTCTTCGGATTGGAAATCCGGATTGCCGACAAACTGAAGGGCGGGCGGTCCGAACCGAATGTCGCTGTCGAATCGGGTCGGCGTTCGGACAGCGCGCGACAGGGCGGCCCACACGAATTGCTCGCTGCGAACAGCCCATGACGCGCGGATGCTCGGCTGCGCTTCAAATCCTGAGAAGTCGTTATGCTCGAATTTCGAGCCGAACTGCAGCTTGACGCGGTCCCTGGCCAGCGAGATCTCGTCCTGCACGAATGCGGTTTCTAACGGGTATGTACGCTCCGATGGAACGAAGAAGAGAACAGGTGTACGCACCGTCGTATCGCTGTTCCAGCGATAGCCCGCACCCCACGTGATATCGTGCCTGCCCATTTCGAAATGATGCTGCAGGTCGATGTCGAAGGCCCTTTGATGGAAGTCGCTCTGGAGCGGTACCCGGCGGAGGGAACGGTCGTAATATGCCTGGACCTGAAGTTCCGACGTATTCGATATTTTGCGGCTCCATCGGCCGAGGACATCACCTCCCAGGACCTTGGCGTCGTCACGCGAGGCAATTCCTTCGAACCCCCGGTAGGCGTCGCCCTGCAAGGTGAATTCATCCTTGCCGTGCGCGCCGTCAACGCGGAAGCCCGTTCGCCCGATTCGAACGCTGTCCTTTGCGTCGTTGCCATTGGCGAAAACCATTTGATCGCGGTAGAGATACTTGGCGAAAACGCGATAACTGATGTTCGGATCGAACGCGCCTCCGCTGCGGAGGGAACCGAGCGCGAGATCATTCGCTCCGCCTCCCGTGAGGATCACCGCGTTACTCTTCGTCTGATGCGCACTTTTCGTCATGATGTTGATGATTCCATTCACGGCATTCGAGCCCCACAGTGCGGCTCCAGGTCCGCGGACGACTTCGATGCGGGCGATGTCGTCCAGAATGAGGTCCTGAACTTCCCAGAATGTTCCTGAGAAGAGAGGTGAGTACACGGTCCGGCCATCGATCAAAACGAGTAGTTTGTTCGCGGCAGTGGAGTTGAATCCCCGGGCGGAGATCGCCCAGCTACCGTTGTTGAATCGGGCGACCTGAAGTCCGGGCACCAGGCGAAGAGCCTCGGGAATGCTGGTAACTCCGGTGCGGCGAATGTCTTCCGCCGTGATCACCGTGATTGCCGCCGCCGTCTTGCTCAAGGATTCGGCTTTTCGTGAGACGGATGTCACATTGACGTCCAACAATTCTTCGAGGGTGAGTTTCTTGAAATCGCCTTCCGGGGCGTTTTGAGCCACAGCCGGGGACCTGGCGATGCCGAGGATCAGGAGCAAGGACAGCCACCGCCACGTGTGCACAGCAACCTCCGGTTGGACCGAAGTATATACTGAAGGCTGCGACACTGATGTTCGCCCCAATGAAACAACAATATTTTGCGGTCGCTGTTGCCGCAGTCTTGTGCAGCTGCGTCGTATTGGTTGTCGCGCCTCCATCGAATTCACAAAGTCCCACGCTTGAATACCAGGTCAAAGCTGCTTTCCTTTATAACTTTGCACAATTCGTGGAATGGCCGAGCCAAGCGTTTTCGAGTCCCAACGATCCCTTCACGTTTTGTCTTGCCGGCGACCCCTTCCAGGGCGCGCTGGACAGAACGATTCAGGGCGAGACTCTGGGCGGCAGACCTCTCGCTGCCCGGCGAATCGGTTCTCCTGAAGACGTGCGAGGTTGCCAGCTCGTTTACGTGGGACCATCGGAGGGGCAAAGGTCGGCGGAGATCATCAATGCTGCAGCGAACGCACCTATCCTCATGGTTGGAGAGACCGAAGACTTCATCACCACCGGCGGAATGATCCGCTTCACACAAAGCGGCCAACGCATCCGATTCGAGATCAATCCCGACGCCGCCGAACGCGCGTCGTTGAAAGTGAGTTCCAGGTTACTGCGATTGGCGGACATCGTCCGCCCACGGCGGCGGGCCGCCAACCCATGATTTCGATTCGAAATCTCTCCATTCCGAAGAAGATCGTCGCGATCATCATGATCATCAGCGCCTCTGCGCTCCTGGTGGCCAGTGGAGCTTTGATCGCCGTCCACTTCGTCGAAGCGCGACGGGATTTGAGCGCCAGCACGGAAGTCTTTGCTCGAATCGTGGCGGACAACACCGTGGCGGCCGTCTCTTTCAACGATCAGGCCGCGGCGCTCGAGACTCTGAACTCCCTTCGTGCAGAGCCCTCGGTCGTCGGTTCCTGCATTTATACGCTGGCTGGATTGTTTGTTGCGCGCGTCCCTCAAAACGGCGAGCCATGTTCCAGGCAGCCGCTGGCCGCGCAGGAAAGCAAGGAGGGCGTTTTGGTGAGTGTTCCGATGGAACTGAACGGCAAGCAACTCGGAACCGTCCAGCTCCGCGCGACGCTGGCACCTGCGTATGCGCGCCTGCGATTGGAGATTGCGACTCTCGCCGGGATTCTGCTGTTCTCGATACTGTTTGCTTTCGTGCTGTCGTCGCGGCTCCAGAAGCTGGTTTCCGAGCCGATCCTGAGCCTGGCCCGTACGGCAAATGCAGTGTCGCTTCAAAAAGATCGATCAATTCGCGCGACAAAGCACAGCGAGGACGAGCTCGGCATACTGGTGGATGCGTTCAACAAAATGCTGGAGGAAATCCAGGCCAGAGAAGCGGAACTGGTCCAGGCGAACCGGATGAAGGACGAGTTCCTGGCAACGTTATCGCATGAACTCCGGACGCCGCTTACTGCCATCTACGGATGGGTCGACATTCTGCGAAATTCTGCGCTGGACGAAAGCAAGGTGTCCAAGGCGCTGGAAGTCATCGACCGCAACGTGAGGGCGCAAACCCGGCTGGTCGACGACCTGCTGAACGTTTCCAGAATCATTACAGGAAATCTCAAGATCGAGCTGGCGTGGATCGATCCGTTGCCCTTCATTCAAACAGCCGTTGACTCGATACGACCGGCCGTTGAAGCCAAATCCATCGAACTCGTAACACATCTCGACCAGAATGTCGGATCTATCTTTGCCGACCCTGCTCGATGGCAGCAGGTATTGTGGAACCTTTTAGCCAACGCGGTGAAATTCACGCACTCCGGCGGCCGCATTACAGTGGACTTCGGACGCATCGGCAGCCAGGCTCAACTCAGCATCGCGGACAGCGGTGAGGGTATTGAACCGGAATTCCTGCCTCATGTCTTCGATCGGTTTACTCAGGCAGATTCGTCGAGTACGCGCCGGCACGGAGGGCTTGGGCTCGGCCTGGCGATCGTCCGTCACATCGTGGAGCTCCATGGCGGAAGAGTGATCGTCCACAGTGAGGGGCGCGGAAAGGGGAGTACGTTTATCGTCCAGTTGCCGATTCCCCTCGCTCGCCAGGAAGCTCTACCAACTGAGAAGGGCGAATCGAGCAGCCTCGAAGGGCTTCGGGTCTTGCTGGTCGAGGACGATGACGATACGCGCGAAGTGGTCAGCGCGGCGCTCGAGCGCTATGGAGCATCCGTGATCGAAGCTGCATCTGCGGCGGATATTCCGGCAGTTGCCCTGACTGCATTTGCCGGTGCTGAGGACAAACAAAAGTCGCTGCGAGCCGGCTTCCACGCTCATCTTTCCAAACCCATCTCGGTGAAAGAGCTTATCGCGGCGATAGACAATTCAGCCCCCAAGTGACGAATTACGTATTCCAACTCTTACTGTAGCGGCGCTCTATGAGCGCCGGTTTTTCATCAACGAAATACCGGCGGTCATAGACCGCCGCTACGGTAGATGGAAGACCAGCTGCTATCCAAGAAGTAGCTATGTTGACTCCAACTCGGCAAAACGCGAGAAAACTCGCCGGGATATCTGTCCTCGTCGTCGAAGATGATGCGGACGCGCGAGAATTAATCGTGGTTTTACTCGAGCAAAATGATGCGACAGTTACATCCTTCGGTACCGTTCCGGCTGCCCTCGACGCATTAAAGGACCTCTCGCCCGATGTTCTGCTCGTTGACATCGCTCTGCCGGTATACAACGGCTTTGCCTTCATCGGGCGCGTTCGCGCACTGGCCGATCCGTCCAAGCGAAAGCTGCCCGCAATCGCATTGACGGCATGGTCATCGACAACGGATCGCGATACCGTGCTGCTCTCGGGCTTCCAGAGGTTCATGGCGAAGCCGTTTGACGCCGAGCTACTCGTAGAAACCATTGCCAACGCTGCAAGCTTGAATCGAAACGCGGCATAAACTCCTGCTGAGAAAAGTGATAGGGGAAAACTTCCGTGCTGCCCGGCAATATGGCACCGGGCGAAAAACCACGGTGGACGCGGATCCTAGCCGGTCATTATGTTGGAAAGTGATGCTTTCAGAACACCTTCACCGCCAGCGCCGCCGTTGCTTCAACGGTCCTGGCGGCCGTTGGACCCGAAAGTGCCAAGTACGTGACGTCGAACGTAGAATGCGTCCGGCAGATCTATCAAAAGGAATTCAGGCGTAATCATGAAACCATCAGTATTAATTGTGGATGACGACCAGAGTTTTCGTACATATGTCACTCTGCTACTCCGTGGCAGGGAATACCCGGTCGAGGCACTGGAAAACGGCGAACAACTTATTGCGCGGCTCAAATCAGCGAAGATTTGCTGTCGGGCGTGGGTCATGTCAGGACGGTAGTCGAGGCAATGAAACTGGGAGCTTCGGATTTCCTGATGAAACCCTTCGACGACAGTACGCTGGAACGCGCCATCAATAACGCTGTTGAGCTTTCTCAAACACCCGAGCGAGTCGCAGCAACACCCATCGTCGCGGAAGAGGCGGACGGGTTTGTGACCCGCAATCCCAAAATGCGCCGCCTGGCGGATATCGTCAAACGGGTCGCATGTACAGACGTTCCGATTCTCATAGCCGGAGAATCCGGAGTCGGCAAAGAAGTGATGGCGCGGTACGCTCACCATCATTCGGAGCGGCGCGACCGGCCTTTTCTGAAGGTCAATTGCGCGGCATTGCCGCAGGACCTGCTGGAATCGGAGCTCTTCGGATACGAGCGTGGCGCTTTCACGGGAGCCGTTACGGACAAGCCAGGAAAATTCGAGCTCGCCCATACCGGCACGCTGCTGCTGGACGAGATCGGGGAAATGACTCCTCTGCTGCAGGCAAAGCTCCTGCACGTTTTACAGGACGGGACATTTTCGCGGCTTGGTGGCAGAAAGACAACGCGAGTCGATGCCAGGGTCATCGCCGCCACAAACATCAACATCGAAGAAGCCGTGGCTGCCGCCTTTGCGCGAACGGCGGGAAGATATTCCGGAGCTGTGCAACCACTTTATCGAGAAATATCGCGAGCAGTACAAGAGCCAGAGCCGGGAATTGCCGGCTGAGCTGATGAGCCGCTTTGTTCAGTATCAGTGGCCCGGCAATATCCGGGAGCTCGAGAATTTCATCAAACGATTTCTTGTTTTGCCCAACCATGAGTCCTTCTTGACCGATTTCAATGCGTCAGGTATCGCAGCAGTGGAGGAGAAGGTTGCTGTTGCCCCACCGCCGGGTGCCAGCTTACTCGCCGTGTCAGCCGCCGCTGCCGATCGTGCCGAACGAGAACTCGTACGCCGAGTTCTGGGAGAGACACACGGCAACCGCAAGCAGGCCGCCTTGAAGATGAACATCTGCTACAAGGCGCTGCTCAACAAGCTGAAACGGTGGGGCGGGACAGAAGAGACAGCCTTCAAAAGCGAAGCCGCGTAGCCTGTAGCGGCGGTCTATGACCGCCGCTATTTCGTTGATTCCAGGAAAAACCGGCGCTCACAGAGCGCCGCTACAGTTGGGTTGTTCGAGCGCCAATATGCCAGTCGAGAATCTGTTCGCCCGTCCAGAACAATACGCCGGGACGGGACTGCATATGCTCCAGCGTCTCCCGGAAATATCGCAGCCGATGGGGCGCTCCCATGATGTAAGGATGCGCGACCAGTGCCATGATCCGCGCTGAATTCTGCGCGTCGGCATACAACTGCTCAAACTGATCGACAGCGCGGTCCTTGTATTCCGATGCTTTGTGGTGCTGGATCAGGATCATGGCTACGTCATTGCATTCCTGCGTGTACGGCACGCTCACGAGGGGACGCGTGCGGGTCTTCAGCATGACCGGCTGATCGTCGAGAACCCAATCGCAGACGTATTCGTAGCCTTCCTCGGCCAGGATGTCCGGCGTGTCCCATGTCTCTGTCAATCCGGGTCCAAGCCATCCGCGTGGTGCGCGGCCGGTAAATTTGCGGATCGCGTCGGAGGTTTTCACGATATCGGCGCGCTCATCCGGAACTTTCTGCATGTTCTTCTGACCGAAGCCATGCCCCATGAACTCCCATCCGCGTTCCTTCGCTGCCAGCGCGATGGGCTCATAGGTCTGTATCGCAGCGCCGTTGATGGCCATAACCGCAGGAATCCGGAAGCGATCCAGGACCTCCACCATTCTCCAGAAGCCCACGCGGTTACCATATTCATGCCATGCCCAGTTGGGAATATCCGGCTCGGGCGAACCGCCCGCAGGCGGAGTCAGGACGGTGCGCGGCATGGTCTCGCGCGGATTCCATTCTTCGACGTTGATTATGACCCATACGACGAGGCGGGCGCCGTGGGGCAACGCGAGTCGGGGGCGGTCTTTGATGGCTGAATAAGCGATGCGCTCGTTGGGTAACATTTGAAACCTAGTGCGATCTGCTCCACGCCTTTTCGATTACCGGTCGAATGATCTTTGTGAATTCCACGTAAGCCGGCGGATAAAAATGCAACAGGTCGTCGCGGTAGAGCTCGAGGCGGGGTTTGCCTGCGGCGTCGAACAATACAGGATTCACGTCAATGAAACCGAGTTTCGTGTTGTGCGCGGTGTAATCGCGAATGAGTGAATTGGCTTCCTCGACTACGTTCCACAGGGCCTTCTTTTCCGGCGCTTTATTAATGGATACGTAGAATATTCGAGTCTCGGGCAGCCCAGCCGAAACCTTATCCACGAACGCCCTGAAGTTGGCGAAGATTTCCGCCGCGCCCGCTCCGGCATCGACGTCGTTACTGCCGCAGTAATACACGATTATCCGTGGCTTATACGGCAGGACGATCTTGTCCATGTAGTGCAGCACTTCCCAGGTCCGCGAACCACCAAATGCCCGATTGAAGACGGGCAGCGGCTCCATCTGTTTCTTGAGGTCTGTCCATTGGCGGAAGATGCTGCTGCCGATGAAGAGAATCGCTCCCTGAGGCGGCGGACTGCTCTTGTCCTGATTGAGAAATTCCTGGATCGCATCCGCAAAACCGATCGGCCGTGCCGACTGCCGGACGCCCTGGCCCGCGAGTCCCGTGGCGAGGAGCGCTGGAATTACCAGACACCAGAATATGCGTCGATTCATTGGCAGGAGCCTACCACAGAAATTCCGGGACACGCCAGTCCAGGGAATGAACGCGGGCTGAAGCCCGCGACTACATTGGGGACCAACGTTCCGTCTGAAATGTAGTCGCGGGCTTTAGCCCGCGTTGTTTTGGAATAACTGATATATTGACCACGACGGCGATACACTGTATTTTTCGATTGCTCACGCAAGGAGAAAGATTCCGATGATCGCTAAGAAAACACAAAAGTGCATCGCACTCGGCGCCGGCCTGCTGTTTGTGGCCGTCTTGAGTTACGGCCAGAAACCTGCTCTTCCGGAATTCAACAAGCTTCCGGACTGGAGCGGCGTCTGGCAGATGATGGGCGGGACGGTCTTTGACAGGGCCACGCAGACCGGACAAGGCGGATCGACAACCCATGGCGTGCGTATCCATCCTCCTTACAATGCCGAGTGGGAAGCCATCTATCAGAAGAACCTCGCGTTGAGAGACCATGACCGGCTTCCTGATGTGATAACCAATTGCGGCGTTCCCGTCGGATTTCCGCGAATCATGAACCTGCCGGATGTCTACGAGTTCGTCATCCGGCCCGAAGAGTTCTGGATTCTTACGGAAAACGGTCCGAACGTCATGCGCATTTATACAGATGGACGAGCAGTCCTGGCGCCGGAAGAAAGGTGGGGAACGTATACCGGCGATTCGGCTGGTCATTGGGAAAGCGATGCCGCACAGGCGACCACCCGCATGCGAAGGATCAATGACACAACCATCGAGGCGCAGATGGTCATCGAGGACGCGAAGGCTTTCACGAAGCCCTGGACGGTCACCAAGCAATTCCGGCGTTTGCCCACAGGGACTCGCGTCTACGATTACGGCTGTGCCGAAAACAATCGAAATCCGGTCGACGCCGCAACGGGCCGAACCCTGACATTGGGTCCGGACGGCAAGCCGTTAGAAGACAAGGAAAAGGATTAATCTCTATCCCGAAGGAGATCGTTATGAAGTCGGTTTATAAAGTTGTTCTGGCAGTTTTGGCTGTGGCTGGATTTTTCTTCGCGGTTCAGCCCGCGGTCGCCCACCACTCGGGTGCGGAGTTCATGGATCAGGTGAAGGAAATCACGGGCACGATCAAAGAGTTTCAATTCAAGAATCCCCATACATGGATTCAGGTGGTGGTCGAAAACCCCAAGGGCGAGAAGGAAGAGTGGAGCGTCGAGTGGGGCGCCCCGAATTCCCTGGCGCGCCAGGGCTATCGTCCGTCGACATTCCCGGCGGGTGCGAAGGTCGTCATGCGCATCCATCCCATGCGCAGTGGTGCTCCGGCCGGCGGTTTCGTCGCTGCGAAGTTTCCTGATGGAAAAACGGTCGGCAAATGGGAATAATCCTGTAAACACCAAAGAAGAATTAGCCGCGAATTACGCGGATTACGCGAATGGGGCGCATCAAGATTTTTTTTTGCGCCCCATTCGCGTAATCCGGGTAATTTGCGGCTAATTCTTTGTGCCTTTGTGTTTCATCAGCCTTCGTGAGCCATTTCCTCAGCGCAGCCTTCGTGGCCGCAATTGCAAGCGAGCTCGGTCAACTTTCCTGCATCGTGGCAGTACGGACTGCAATACTTGTCGCCGTTCAGGGCCGTACAATTGCACGCGGGATGACCGCATTTCTTTTCCTTAGCCATTGGTCGTCCTCCTTTCAGCCCCCAAGTCTCATAATGGTTTGTGCAAGTTGTTGGCCATCGCTTGAGAAAGAGTGACTTGCGGAGGTAGGCAACGTCCCTATTGAAATCTGGCGGGAACGATATCTTAAATAGAAATATGAACCTCATAGTCGAGTCCCATCCAGTTTCAATTCCCATCGCCGGTGGAGTGATCGAAGGGGACCTTGGAATTCCCCCGGCTAGTCGCGCGACGGTGCTGTTTGCACACGGCAGCGGGAGCAGCCGTCACAGTCCACGGAATAAGTACGTCGCGCGAATTCTCAACGCCTCCGGAATCTCCACGCTCCTTCTCGATTTGTTGACCCCCGGCGAGGAAGCTCTGGATCAACAGACCGCGCATTTACGATTCGATATCGATTTGCTTGCGGAGCGCCTGGAAAACGCAACCGGCTGGGTCAGCGCACGGTCCGGTCCCGAAGCGCAGCATATCGGTTATTTTGGGGCAAGCACCGGCGCCGCGGCCGCTCTCGTTGCCGCGGCAAGACTCCCGAAAATCGTCGAAGCCATCGTTTCCCGTGGTGGACGACCGGATCTGGCTGGACCATCGCTCGAGTTCGTCACTGCGCCGACGCTGCTGATCGTCGGAGAGTATGACGAAACTGTTATTGAACTGAATCAACAGGCCGCAGCCAAGTTGCGGGGGCCGCACGAACTGGTAATTGTTCCTCGCGCAAGCCACCTGTTTGAGGAACCCGGAGCGTTGGAACAAGTCGCATATCAGGCTCGCCTCTGGTTTGAAGACTATTTGCTCGGGAAAAGAGTAAATGTGGCGTGAGATAACCACAAAGACACAAAGAATTAGCCGCGAATTACGCGGATTACGCGAATGGGGCGCAAAAAAATTCTTGATGCGCCCCATTCGCGTAATCCGCGTAATTCGCGGCTAATTCTTTGTGTCTTTGTGATTAGTGAGTACATTACTCACTAATCAATTTTCAGTTCTCAACCGGACTAAAACTCTTGAGGTACAGAATGATGATGCGCGTGTTTGTCTGTATGCTGTTCACCGCCACGCTTCTCGCTCAGGGGCCTCCACCCCCGCCCAACCGGGAAGTTCCATCGCCGAACGTCTCCTTCGACCGGATCCTCAAGGCGAATCAAGAGCCGCAGAACTGGCTCACCTACGGGGGCTCGCCGCTGAGCCAGCGGCACAGCCAGCTCACGCAAATCACTCCCGCAAATGCGAAGGACCTGGAGCTGAAGTGGGTCTTTCAATCCCGCTCGCTGGAAAAGCACGAAGTCACGCCGCTGGTGGTGGACGGAACCATGTACACGATCCAGAG
>WNFQ01003730.1_pt1 | contig 11108 bp, 8 predicted proteins | sample 5400171 | NCBI WGS metagenome assembly WNFQ01 (sample SAMN13153356, study PRJNA577476) | soil metagenome | isolation source: 20 cm soil under Madrone tree | place: USA:California | collected 2016-06-14 | reverse complement strand
CGATAAACGGGACCGGCGGTTTGCCAGCCGAAACACACTTCGTCTATTTGTGCCGGGGTAACTTTTGCAAAATCGAGGCAGGCTTGAATCGCGAGTTTCGGGAAGCCGGCATCATGCTTGAGGCGCGAAATGCGTTCTTCCGCCACCGCGAAGAGCAGTTCGCCGTCGCGCACGATGCATGCAGAGGAATCGTGCATCTGCGAGTAGTTGATTCCCAATGTCAACATGAGCTTCGCATACATCTAAATTAAACATAAAATTCGGCAGCAGGCGAATCCGCGAAACGGCGAGACGTGAACCTAAAAGATCACAGTGATTTAAGCCAGGAACGCGACAATAGCGAGGCCCCTTGTATTGTCTCGCGAAATCCATGGCCGACAATATGGCGAAATTGATTGGCAGCGCAGGCGGTGAGTCCGTGTGCTGAGTAAAAATCGAGGGCAACGAGGCGAGCGCGCGAATCTGGCCACGATCGGGCTGGCGCCATTTTTTTCTGGCCGGACTGCGCCAGGCGGTTCAGGAGCTGCTCCACGCGTCGATCATAAGTATGTTCGGCCAAAACAAGAGCGCGCGCTGCTTCAGCGATCTGGCTTCGTGCAGGCTCGTCGTTCAGATAGGTGCGAACGATAGCGCTAATTTCCGTGGGGTTGCGGTAGCCGACGAAATGGACACCTTCTTGAAAGCCAAGTTGGGTGAGCTCCGTGGGCATCGATGTGAAAAGCAGAGCGCCGGAAGCAAGAACCTCGAAGACGCGCAAGTTGGCATCGTTGGGAAAATCGTCGCGGCCGATGTTCACGACAATTTGTGAGCGGCGATAGACGTTAGCAACCTCTTCGACGGTATAGGGGCGAGACCAGTCATTGGTATGAAATTCCCTCGCGAGTTTCGGCAACACTTCGGCGCGAGTCTTGTAAAATTCGCCGCTGGGCTGACCGACCCAGGCAATTTCAAATTCGCGACGTGGGTTGACGCCTTCGAAAAAGTCTTTGCGAACCGCGTGCGGCAGCAGAAACGCCCCCGGATGCCCCGCACGCATAAAGCGTTCTTCGTAAGCGGGATGAAAGACGGCGGCGTGATCAAATACGGCCGACCAGTGGATGCGGCGTTCGGTAAAAGCGTATGTATCGGGATGAAAACACACTGTCGGAACTTCAGAGTGTTCAAGCCCGATTGGGAAGAGAGGGTGGGCCGATTCGAAATGAAAGATGGCGGAAGGAGTAGTGGGGCAGGTACGCAACACATCCTCAAGCGACGCGTCAAATGGAATCGAGTCATCCACGCAGAAAAACTCAATGCCGCGACGGCGGAAGGCGTCGGCATAGCCTGGTATCAGTTTCCAGTGATGTTGCTCACGGCAAAGGCATAGGATAGTCATGCTCGAGTGACGAGTCGAAAAACTTTTTCACTTGGTGGTATGGAAATTAACGGGCAACGCCGGAGGGCTGTTCCGCCTGTTGCGCACCGATAATCTCCTGAAAAATGGTGTCGAGATTGCGCGTGATGTCCCAGTTCGGATAGTGTGATCGAAATTTGCGCAGGTCAGAGATATAACAGATGTGATCGCCCTTGCGGGCTTCCTCGACATATTTCCAGTCCAGTCTCTTGCCTGTCATCTCGGCAATTTTCGCGATGGCTTCGAGCATCGAGACGCTATTCGCGCGTCCGCCGCCAAGATTGTACACTTCGCCTGGGCGTGGATTCGCGGCAAACTCCTCGATGGCGCGAACGACGTCGTAGCTGTGGATATTGTCGCGGACCTGTTTGGCCTTATAGCCGAAGACGGAATACGTGCCGCCGCTGAGCGCGACTTTGACGAGGTACGAAAGAAATCCATGCAGCTCTACGCCGGAATGCGATGGTCCGGTCAGGCATCCACCACGGAAGACGCAGGTGTTCATGCCGAAGTACCGGCCATATTCCTGCGCGACCAGATCGGCAGCGGCCTTCGAGACTCCGAAAAGTGAATGCAGCGTCTGATCAATTCGGCAGGACTCGTTCACGCCGCCGTAATCTTCCGGCCGGGAATAGTCGTAGCGGGTTTCCAATTCGGTCAGTGGAATTTCGTTCGGCGAGTCACCGTAAACTTTGTTGGTGCTCATGAGGATGAAAACCGCATCACGGCAATGCTGACGCGTGGCTTCGAGCAAATTTAAAGTTCCCAGTGCATTGACTTCAAAATCGAGAATGGGAATGTCGCGAGCTTTGTCATGGGAAGGCTGCGCGGCGCAGTGAACAATCAATTCGAAGCGATTGGATTTAAAGAGTTCGTCTAGCGTGTTGCGGTCTCGGATATCAAGACTGGCGTGCTGAAAATTCTTCGTCGAACGTTTGAGGCGATTCAGATTCCATGTGGTGTCGCCCTGCGCGCCAAAAAAAACCTGGCGCATGTTGTTGTCCGCGCCAATAACGCGATGGCCTTGCGAATCAAAATGCTCGACTGCCTCGGAGCCGATGAGCCCGCTGCTTCCTGTGACAAGGATTGTTTTCATATTTTGTGGACGGGCTCGGATAGTGTACTCAACTTTTGCACGCTGCGCACGCGACGGGCTTGAACGCCTGCCAACTACCAGATCTTGCAGGCATTTTCGCGGACCATGGGATCGCCTTTTTTGCAGCCAAATGCTTTAGCGAATAGTTCCATGTTGGAAAGGGGCCCGTTCACTCTGAATTTTGAGACTGGATGCGGATTGCTGTTGGCCATCAGGCGGGCGTATTCCGGACGAAGATTGGCGCCCCATACTTGCGCCCAGCCGAGAAAAAATCGTTGTTCGGGAGTGAATCCATCCAGGGTTGGCGGCCGCTTGCTTTCGATCTGTTTTTCGTAAGCAGCGTAGGAAATTGCCAGCCCGCCGAGATCCGCGATGCTTTCGCCCAATACCAGTTTGCCGTTCTGGTGAAGACCGGGTTCGACTTCGTAGCTATCAAACTGGTGCTGAACGCAGGTCGCGCGTTCATCGAAATTCTTGCGGTCGTCCTTGGTCCACCAATCGCGCAGATTGCCCTTACCGTCGAATTGCGAACCGGCATCGTCGAAGCCGTGAGTGATCTCGTGGCCGATCGCCGCGCCCATGCCACCGTAGTTTACTGCGTCATCCGCCTTGGGATCAAAAAACGGCGGCTGTAAAATTCCGGCAGGAAACACAATTTCATTCATCGTCGAGGTGTAATAGGCGTTCACGGTTGGTGGCGTCATTTCCCATTCGGCGCGGTCTACCAGTTTGCCGATCTTATGGAGATCGCGTGAATGTTCGAAGCTGACGGCGCGGCGCACGTTCGCGAGGTATCCGGAGCGTTCCACGGAAAGTGCTGAATAATCGCGCCACTTGTCTGGGTATCCGATCTTGATCTGAAACGCTTGCAGTTTTTCCAAAGCTTCTTTTTTGGTTTCCGGCCCCATCCAAGTGAGTACCGGGACGTCGTTCTTCAAGGCGCCAATTAAATTCAAAACCATTTCGCGCGCGTGCCCTTTGGCTTCAGGCGGGAAATACTTCTCAACATAAACCTGCCCTAGCGCTTCGCCGAGATTGCGGTTGACGCTCTGTACGCAGCGCTTCCAGCGCGGCTGAATCTGTTTGGAGCCGGACAACTTGGCGCCGAAAAAGTTGAAATTCTCCTGCACGAACCCATCGGACAGTTCATTGGCGCTGGCGTGGATTAGGTGCCAGCGGAGGTACGATTTCCATTGATCGGGAGGAGCTTCCGTCAGCAGGCGGTTCGTTTCCTTAAAGAAATCCGGCTGGGCTACGTTGATGGCGGAGAATTGTGGAGCGTTGCGTTCACGAAAGTATCCTTCCCACGGAAATGACGGCGCGAGTCCCTCCAACTGTGGAAGGGTCATCTTGTGCCAGACAGCGTGCGGATCGCGCATCTGCGCTCGCGGCATCGAGGCATTAGCCAAAGTTGTTTCAAAATTCATCACGGTTTGCGCTTCAGCGTCAGCTTTTTCCTGGGAATCACCGGCAAGCGCAAATATTTTCGCAATGTGCGCGACGTAGTCCGCGCGCAGCTGTTTGGATTTATCGTCGGTGCGGGTGTAGTAGTCACGCTCAGGAAGGCCCAGCCCGCTCTGCTCGATTTCCGCGATTACCTGCGTGCTGTCGTCCAAATCCTGGGTGGAATCAAAATTAAAAAGATAACCACTTCCAGTTTGTTGCAGCCGCGCGAGCAGCGGTTGAACTTCACTCGATTCTTTGATCTTATCGATGGCGGCGAGATCCGCGGCGATAGGTTTAATTCCGGACGCATCGATTGCCGCTGTGTCCATGCAACTGGCGTAAAAATCGCCAATCTTTTGCTGATTGGAGCCAGCCGGCGGATTCACTTTCATGGAATCTTCCAGAATTCCGCGCATCGAAGCCTGATTTCTGTCCGCCAGGATCGTGAACGAGCCCCAGGAAGGAAACTCCGGCGGAATCGGATTGTTTTTCATCCAGCCGCCCATCGCGAATTCATAGAAATCGTCGCACGGTTTGCAGGACCTATCCAGATTTGCGGAGCTGAATCCCCATCCACTTGCAGCATCACCGCTATCACCACGGGCCTTAAGCACTCCGAGGCAGGCGGCGCACAAAATCACGACCGCAAAAGTCCGGCGAAACGGAAATGAATGGAACATGGTTCTCCCAATCGAATGGCCGGATCCTGGCCGGATTAGCCCCTAGCGAGTTTAGCAAAATCGAACAATCAGGTACAAAAAGTTGCTGCAACGAAATTCAGTGAACAGAAGTACCGTAAAAAACGCCGGTGCCACTGCGCAAATCCCGGCCGTAAGACAGCAGAACACTTACGCTACCCAGGACGCGGACTCTCGCTTGAATGCCGGCGTCGAAGAGCCATTTCTGTGAACCAAATAATCCACTTGGATCGGCAATCACTCCGGTATCAAAGAACGGGCCAAGCTGTACGCGAAAGAATGCTCCGTCGTAAACGGTCTTATGTAATTCGGAATTCGAGAGCAGATATCGCCGTCCCAGTGGCGCCCGACCTTTGCGGCCATCGAGAGTGCCCGGATGCCCGCGAAGCCAGAGGTCGTTGTCACGTTCCACGCCCAATTGAAAAAGCTGGTCGAGCGGGACATCACCGAAAGTATCACCACCTCGCAACCTGGAGAGAAATTCGTAATCGTCGCCGCGCGCTTTCGGCAACCAACGGAATTTCAGTTCGCCATTAATCGACGCGAATGCGCCGAGGCCTGAACCATAGTTTCTTCCGGCCCGGACTTCTGCCAGACCATCCAGCATGAAGCGGCGCTCCGGCACGCGAAGCAAGGTTCGATGGGCGCCGAGCCGCGTATCGAACGTTCCGCTATCCGTAAAAAAGGGAGCGGCAGCCATGGGGAGACTCGCCGGAACGTTGCGAAACTCCCGAGAAATGGCGTCGAGCCCTGCCGTTAAGTCCCACCGCGCGGTTTCCACCAAGTGTAGTTCCGCGCCACCGGCGAATCGTTTCAGGTTCAGGTCTGTAATCGGCACCGCACTGCCTGAAAAAGTCTGCGACAGATTCCAGTTTTCATTGCGGGCGTCGACGAAAATGCGCAGGCGGTTGGCAGGGTGCTGGAATAGTGGAAACTCCGCACTCGCCGATACACGGCGCTTCTGCGAATCCCAGCGCGCCAGTGAATCGAAATTGATCGCGTCGTCACGTACGTTGTAATACGAAGGATAAACGGTGTCGTATGGAAGTCCCCTCAACAAAGAAATGGCGCCGTCTAGCGGCGACGAGCCCCAGCCGTTTCGTTCCGTCAAACGCAGGGTAGCCTTATAGTCGTCGCTGTTCGAACTGGAAGTCACGGGCGAAAGTTCCGCTCGCCAGTTCGGGAATGTCCCCAGATTGCCGAGAAGAACGTTGGTCTTCAATAGCGAATCAGCGTTAAGAACGGCGGGCGCGGGAAACAGTACAGCGCGATCGAGCAACAGCTTCCGCGTTTTCGGCGCAGGAATCGCTTCGACTGTGGCTAGCCTCGGCTTGTTCATCAGATTCCAGTATTTGAGCGCCGCTTCGAGGTTTCCTTCGAGGAGATAAATCGTCCCGAGAAATTCCACCACGTAGGAGTCAGCGGGATCAAGACGCATTGATCGGCGCAGATCGCGCTTCGCGGCGGAGAAATCATTCAGCCTGTATTCCGCGCCGGCACGCTCAGTAAGAAATCGCGCGTCGCGTGGCGCTTTGCGTACGCCGTTCGAAAAAGCATCGCGTGCTTCTGTCCAGCGGTCAAGATGCGAAAGCGCCATGCCCGCGTAGTAGTCAAAATCGGGAGACTGCTGCGGTGATCCCCGCGTATCGCGAAGAACCTCTTCCCACTTTTTCTGTTCGTAGAGTTGTTTTACGGCTTGCAAACGCTGTGCATCGTCGGCTGCGTTCACTCCAAACGCGACGCTCAGCAACAACATCATCTGGAACACCGGATTGCGGACTTTCACTCCGAATGGTTCGGCACGGCGAGAAGCGTCCAGTTGTCCGTGCCATGCCACACCTTTTCGAACTCCAATCGCTCGATATGCAAAAGCTTACCGCGTTCCGGATCATTCACGAGCACCGCCGTATCCTGCGGACTGACGCCCACGATTACGGCGTAGTGTGCAGGGGCGCCCTTCGGTTTCAAACCCACAATCAGCGGACGTCCCTTGGCAATATGCAAACGCAAGTCACTCCATTCGCCACGAAATGCAAACACTTCGAAGCCGGAATCGCGCAAATAACGTTGCATGTCCGAAGCATAGATTCCGCGCGGCTTGGCGGCGTACAACTCGCGCTGAATCCTAAGAGGATTGCTGCGTTCATCCGCGACCGAAAAATTTTTCCCTTGCCAGTAACGCAGCACCATTGCGACCGAAGCGGAACCACAGCCATCTTTTTCCTGGCGAATATACGGAACATCCAGCCACAGACCCGCAGCAGCGTGCGCTGTTGCGGCGCAATAGGTCAGGAATAAGGCTGCACGCAAAACGATTTGTCTTTGGGCCAGCAAAAAGCCCTCCCAGCATGAGGCATATGGCAGGTCGCGATTCACCGGACGGCGATGATGATTAGAATCAGCGCGACTGCAACCAGCAAGATGATGATCAAATCGCGATCGCTCATTCTTCCAGCCGCGAAATCCTTTTGTACCTCGCGCGAACGGTCGGCCATCCGCGCCAGATCCTCGTCGTTCACCTGGTTTATCGCCTTATCCACCTTTTGGTAATCGATACCCGCCGAGTTCAGGGCTTTTTGCCCGGCTTCGCTGGCAAACATTTCACGAACCGCGGCTTCGTTCGCCTGGCGTGTCGCTGAGGATTTCTGAACATCGATGCGAAGCTGATCAGAAGGGACAGCATGGTCTTTCTCCTGTGCGCGAACCGGACATGAACCTACGGTCACCAGGCATACAGCAAGCAGGATCGAGCAGACGCGCGTCGCGTTGCAGACTTTCATTGAGCCTCCATTTTTATGGTCCGAAGCCGGGTGACACAACAATAAGAACCGGATCTTCTCAGCGCATTATGCGGGTGAATTGAATCAGGGCTTCATAGGGTAATTCTGGTATTTCGCGGTGTCTACGTGCTGCCAATCGCCACGCTCAATACCTTCGCGAATCTGCGTGGGCGTCTTGCCCTTGCGCGTCTGCTCGTAAGAGTACAGTGCCTCTCCCATGCAAACATTGCACATTGAGCCGTGGGTGGTAGTGAAACAGCTCAACAAGCTAGTGTGACCGTGGGCGCGGTCGCAGTGGCAGTAGCAAGGCTGCTGGTATAGCACTTTCCTTACTTTTGCGGCGAGCGCGTACGCGTTTTTCACTACCGGATTATCGAACTGTGTTGGATCCATCGTCTGGGGCAATGCCTCTGTGGGCGGTTGCGCGTGATACGCCGGGACCGGTTCTTCGGACTGCGCAGCAGCCTGCTTCGCGTTCAATCGCGCGCCAGAGGGCAGCATGACGAGCAACAACGCCGCCGCAAAAAGAACCGAACCTATCACCCATTCGCGTTTCGATTGCATTTCAACTCCTGCGGAACAACCACGCATGCATTGTAATACACACGGGTCCAAGAGACGTAGCGCAGCTTCTATCGAGTTCTGCCGCTTATTTACCGGAAGACGACGCCATGAACGATTCTTCGCCGCGCGCCCTACGCCGCACATCAATTCCCAGGCGCTTGATCTTCTGATTCAACGTGGAGAGCGGGATCAGAAATCGCTCCGAGGCTTCGGTCTGGTTCCACCCGGTACGGTCAAGCATGTCCACTATGATGCGCCGCTCGATCTCGTCCATGATCTGGAACAACGACGGCCGGGACTGGTCTGCGCCCGTGCGGGCGCCCGGTTCGCCTGGAAGAGGCGGAGTAAATTCAGATAGCTGCAGCCGCACGCCGCGAACAATTTCTTTGCTGCGGATACTTTCGGGAAGCAAGTCTGCATCCACGCGCTCGGTAGTGGAGAGCACCACTGCGCGCTCCACGACGTTTTCGAGTTCGCGCACATTGCCCGGCCAGTCGTAATCCATCATCAGTTTCAGTGCGCCGGGAGTAAATTGCCGCATCGGCTTCGCGTTTTCCTCGCAATAGCGCACCAGGAAATGGGCCAACAGCATGGGCACATCTTCGCGACGATCGCGCAGCGGCGGCAGCGTCAGATGAATTACGTTGAGACGGTGATACAAGTCTTCGCGAAAACGGCCTTCGCGGACCAGCGTCAGAAGTTCAATGTTGGAGGCGGCGACGATTCGGACATCCACTTTCAACTGCTCCGTGCCTCCGAGCCGCATGAATTCGCGCTCTTGAATTACGCGCAGCAGTTTCGCCTGAGTCTCCGGGCTGATGGTGGCAATTTCGTCAAAGAAAATCGTGCCTTGATCGGCCACTTCAAAAAGGCCTTTTTTCGAAGAAATAGCGCTGGTGAATGCGCCCTTCACATGCCCGAAGAGCTGCGACTCCAGCAAATCCACGGGAATCGCGCCGGTGTTGACGGGAACGAACGCTTTATCGGCACGGGGCGAAGCAGAGTGAATGGCCTTGGCAATCAATTCCTTGCCGGTGCCGCTTTCACCACTGATCAGCACCGTCGAGCGCGATGGACCCACTTGCGAAACCAAGTCGAACAGCGTCAACATCTTTTCACTTTTGCCGATAATGTTGGGGAAGCTCGAGCGCTGCTTGAGCGCGCGCTTCAGGTGAACGTTTTCTTCGCGCAATTTGCGCGACTCAACCGCCTGCGCAACCTGCGCGAGTAATTCGTCGTTGGACCAGGGCTTGGTGATGAAATCGAGTGCGCCGCCTTTGAAGGCCGCGCGTGCCATGTCAATCGAACCGTAGGCAGTAATCAAAACAACCGGAAGGTCAGGATCGCGGCGCCGCACCTCGCGTAACAAGTCAAGACCGTTGCGATCGGGCAGACTGACGTCGAGCAACAATAAATCGAATGGCTGCTCTCCCAATTTTCCCAGGCCGGATTCGCCAGTTTCGGCGCTGGACACGCCGTAGCCCTCGCTGGTTAACAGCAGCTCGAGTCCTTCGCGAATTTCAGATTCATCGTCAACGACGAGAATCGCACCTTTAGACATGAACCGGCTTCCTTACCGCTGGAAACTCGACGTGGAACGACGTGCCTTTGCCGGGCGCCGAGCGGACATCCACTTTTCCCGCATGTTCCTTGATGATTCCGTAGCTCACGGAAAGTCCCAGGCCGGTGCCTCGACCACTGGCCTTGGTGGTAAAAAACGGATCAAAAATTCGATTGATGTGTTCGCGCGGAATTCCTGCGCCGGTGTCCACAACCTCAATCTCAACGCTACCGTTATGCGCGCTGGTTCGCACTTCCAAAACGCCGCCCGTCGGCATGGCATCCCGCGCGTTGAGAAAGAGGTTCAGGAATACCTGCTGCAGCTTGTTTGCGGAGCCGCGCACTGCCGGCAAAGCTTCTCCGAGATTTTTGACCACTTGGATCTGCGAGGTCTTCAGCGGGTGCGACACCAGAGATAGAGTTTCCTCGACGACGTGGTTCACATCCACGTTGGCAATCTCCGCGGCACCGGTACGCGAAAAATTCAACAAGTTGTTGACGATTTCGCTGGCACGAAAAGTCTGTTTGACGATCTTTTCGATGATCGAGTGCCGCGGATCGCTTTCCGGCATCTGTTTAGCCAGCATCTGGATGTAATTGGAAATAACGGCCAGCGGTGTATTCACTTCATGCGCCACGCCGGCAGCCAGCAATCCCAACGAAGTCAGTTTTTCCGTCTGCGACATCTGCTCTTCCATGTGCTCCCGCTGCGTCACATCGTCGAACAGCAGGAGCCGCCCAATTCTTTCGCCGGATTTGCTGACCAGCGGCGTAATCGAAACATTCAGGGTCAGCGATTTGCCCTGATGCTGTAGCCTGTGCTTATAGATGCCGGTGATCTGTTCTCCGTCGCCACGAGAATCAATTTCCATGGCAAGTTCTTGCGGCAAAAGTGCACTAAGCTGCGCACCCACTGCTTCCTGCCTGGTCACACCGAACAACTGCTCCATTCTGGTGTTCCAGCTCTCCACCAGTCCGCTCAAGTCCACTGCCAGCACGCCGACATTCAACGATTCCACAATGTTTTCGCTGAAGTCCTTGAGGCGCACGATTTCCAACGCTTTTTGCTCGAGAGAGTTGTAAAGCTGGGCATTGTCGAGCGCCACGGCGACGTAGCCCGCGATGGTCTCGACCAATTCCACGTCATCACTGGACAGAAAATCGCCGTCCACAGTCTTGCCGAGGCCGAGCACCGCAACACAATGCTCGCGAATGCGGCATGGCACGTAGTAGTTCAGATCGAGTTGCTCCAGTGCGTTCTGCACTGACGGGCTTACTTCATGCACCGCGCGGGGTGATTCGAAGAATACCGCCCCGCGCGCCATCTCTGGCCGGGCCGGATCGAGGAAGCTTAGATCCAGCGGTTCATTGACGCGGACACCCATAGACCGCGCCAAACGTAATTTTCCAGGCGCCTCCGCGTCCTCAACGAAGATCGCCAGACGGTCCACCAACAGCGTTTGAGATACGCGGTCCATTACTGAACTCAGCATCGGATCCAGGCGGACTTCGTTGGTCAATGACTTGCCGAATTCGATCAGCGTTCTGCGATAGTCCAATCGATCGCGATA
>WNFQ01010112.1_pt1 | contig 11109 bp, 7 predicted proteins | sample 5400171 | NCBI WGS metagenome assembly WNFQ01 (sample SAMN13153356, study PRJNA577476) | soil metagenome | isolation source: 20 cm soil under Madrone tree | place: USA:California | collected 2016-06-14 | reverse complement strand
CAGGACGACACCAACGCTGCACGGGCGGCGGCCGAGAATCTCCAGAACAAACTCGATCGCTGTCGAGGCGTTGTTCAGGGTAGCGAGGAGACGCTGCGACACCATCAACAACGTGTCGCCAGCACAGAGAAAGAGCTCGCCGCCATTGAGCGCGGCCAGGCAGAAAAAGAATCGCGTCTTGAAATTCTTCGTCAGCTCAACGAAGAGGGCGAAGGTCTTGGGGAGGGTTCCCAAGCCGTGCTTAAGGGCCTGCATCCCGCCGTCGCGGGACGAATCAAGCCTGCCTTGGCGGGCGCTTTGGTTGCAAATCTCGACGTGGATCAGAATTTCATTCCGGCGATAGAAGCTGCGCTGGGCCGAAATTTGCAGGCGATCGTGCTAAATGATGCACAATTGGCGCCCGAAATTATTGCGGCTTTGAAAGAGAAGAAACTCGGTCAGGCGGCGCTGGTCATTCCACAACTCGGTAATGGCACAACAAAAGAGCGAGTAAAACAGGCTCCTGAAAAATCGCTCGGTTGGGCGATTGACAAAGTGAAAGCGCCGGAGTCGATCGCATCGCTTGTTGCACAATTACTTCACGATGTTGCAATCTTTCAGAATCTCGATGACGCCCTGACTGCCAAGAAAAAGCACAGCGAAATCGCAGCTGCCACGGTGGATGGCGAATTGATTTCGACCGAGGGAGTTGTGTTTGGTGGGAGCAGGGAAACATCGGCGGATTCTCTACTCGAACGCAAAGCGCGAATGTCCGCGCTGGACAGGGAGTGTTCTGAGATCCGTAAGCAACGGGACGCTCTGCTTAAAGAATGCAACGACGCCAGAGCGGCGCTGGAAAAAGCGGGCGGCGAGTTGGAAGAAGCCCGTCGAGATTACGAAACGGCGGAACGTGAAAAATCCGATTGCGACAACCGGATTCTTTTTCTTACGCGAGAACTGCAAGAGGGCGAACAAAAGCAGACCCAGGTTCGATCTGAGCAAACTACGCTGGCCCGACAAATCCAGGCCGCAGACGAACGCATTGCAAAACTGGAAGACGAATTGGCTGGAGAACAGGCGACGCTGGCTGCGAACCAAGGCGAGCAAGAGATATTGCGGGCTGCGCAGGACGATGTCGCGAAGCGCGGAAACGAGGCAATAGAGCAACTGAACGAATTGCGTCTTACCGCCGCCACCGAGCGACAGCGTTACGAACATCTTATCGCGCAGCGCCAGCCGATGAGCGCGCGTGACGCGGAACTTGGGGAGACAATCGCGGCACGCCAGGCTGAGATCATCAACTTCGAGAAGCGGCTGACCACGCAGGCGGAAGAATCGCGAACGGCCGAATCAGCCATCGAGAAACAAACCGGGCAACGTGCGGATCTTGAGGCAGCGTTAGCCTCGCTCATTGAACAGCGCAGGGAGCGCTCGACAACGATGAACGAAGCGGAGTCGAATCTGCGCACAATTCGAAACTCGTTGAATGATCTGCGCGACTCGCGTTCCAAAGAACAAGTGCGCCAGGCAGAACTGCAGTTGAAGATCGATAATCTCACCGAACGCGTTTCACGCCGATATCAAATCAATTTGCGCGAATTTAGCCGGGACCAGGCTGCGTTTGAAAAAACTCTGCGAGCGCAATTGAAACGCAATGACAAAGTGGAGGGCGGAGCGGCTGCGACGCCGGGCTCGCCGGAGCTCGCCCCTCCTGATGTCGAACAGCTTATTAGCGACCTTCGAACGCAACTCGATAACATGGGGCCAGTTAACCTGGACGCTGTTCACGAGTACGACGAACTGGAAGAGCGATACAAGTTTCTCGAAACGCAGAACAATGACCTTACCAATTCGCGTCGCGAATTGCTGGATGTGATTGCGCAGATCAACTCGACCACGAAAAAGTTGTTCAGCGAGACCTTTGCCCAGGTACGGATCCACTTCCGTGAAATGTTCGAAGAGCTCTTTGGCGGCGGACGCGCAGACCTGTCCTTGCTCGACGAAAACGATCCGCTCAACTGCGGAATCGAAATCAGCGCCAAGCCTCCGGGCAAACAGTTACAAAGCGTTTCCCTGCTAAGCGGAGGCGAGCGTTCCATGGTTGCGGTGGCGTTGCTGTTCGCAATTTACATGGTACGACCAAGTCCGTTCTGCATTCTCGACGAAGTGGATGCGGCAATGGACGAAGGCAACATTAACCGCTTTGTCCGCGTGTTGGACCGGTTCATAGAACAGAGTCAATTCATCATCATCACGCACAACAAACGCACCATCGCCAAGGCCGACGTACTGTACGGTGTGACGATGGAAGAGCGCGGCGTGAGCAAGCTCGTGGGGATGAAATTGACGGCACCACAGCAAGTCTCCACAGAAACGTTTGCGAACGTAGAACAGAAGTCGAGACAACAACGTCTCGTGCTTGCAACGCGGTAATTTCCTCTCCGGGAGAGCGCAGGTTGCCAGCTTGGAGCTATCGGCAGCTTGTGGCTCTCCGGAGAGCAAGTCGTGAGGGTGTAAAATTTTTTTGCGCGGGCTGGCCGATCTCGCGTAAAATTGTCGGATGCTTCAGACGGCGCAGCGCCAATCGAAAACCAAAAAGCCCCCGCCGCCGCATGAGCGCTTCCTCGAAGCGTATCGTTGGATGCTGCTGACGCGTACGCTGGAGGAAAAACTCGTTAGTCTGTATCGGGGGGGCCTGATCACTGGCGGTGTCTACATCGGCAAGGGCCAGGAGGCGGTCAGCGCAGCGTGTGGTTTGTTCCTGCAAAAAGGCGACATCTTCGCGCCGTTGATTCGCGACCAGGCGGGACGATCCGCGTTCGGCGAACCGCTGTTGGATGTTACACGAACTTATCTAGGCTCGCGTCAGGGTCCCATGCGCGGACGTGACGGCAACATCCATCGAGGTCGCCCGCAGCAAAACCAGCTCGCCATGGTTAGCCATCTCGGCGCGATGATTTCCGTGACTGTGGGCACGCTGATGGCGAAACGCTTTAAGGGAGAGAAAGATTTTATCGGCCTAGCGTGCATCGGCGAAGGCGGAATGCAAACCGGTGCGTTTCACGAAGGAATGAATATCGCGGCAGTAGAACAGGTGCCTCTGGTCATCGTCGCGACAAATAATCATTATGCTTATGCCACGCAGAATGACCGTGAGTTCGCGTGCCACGATCTAGTCGATCGCGCGATCGGTTATGGCTTCGAAGGTTACAGTCTTGATGGCACCGATCTCAGTGCGTGCCTCGAGGTAATCGGCGGCGCAGTCAAACGCGCACGCGCAGGACGTCCGCCACAGTTGGTCGTGGCCTCCGTTCTGCGGCTTTCCGGCCACGGTGAACACGACGATGCCAGTTACGTGACTGAGGAGATCAAGCGTGAACCATTTGCGCGCGATTGTTTGAAAGTCGCTGAGCAAACAATCGCTGATTTGAATCTGGTCGATGCCAAAACGCTGACTGAGTGGCGCAAAGAAGCAGTGGCGAAGGTGGATGAGGCGATTGCCACTGCGCAAAAAGAGGCGCCGCCGGAAGGCGACAAAGAAGATTGGTGCGCAATCTCCGTGCGCGACCTTGTGGATAGCCTGCAATGAGCATTACATATCTCGAAGCAATTCGCGAGGCGCAGGCAAAGCTACTCCGTGACGACGAGCGCGTGTTTATCTATGGACAGGACGTCGGCGGCACTTTTGGCGGCGCTTTCAAAGCGACGAAAGGTCTTGCTAAAGAATTTCCCGGACGCGTACTGAACACGCCAATTAGCGAAGACGCGATGGTTGGAGCCGCGATCGGGGCCGCGATCGAGGGAATGCGACCGATTGTCGCAATGCAGTTTGCCGATTTTTCCAGTATCGCCCTGAACCAAATCCTGAACAACGCCGGCACGCATTACTGGCGGACAAATGTACCGGTCCCTATCACCGTTCGTCTGCCTTCCGGCGGCACAAAAGGCAGCGGGCCATTCCACAGTCAATCGATGGAATCAATTTATGCGCATTACCCGGGACTCATCGTCATGACACCTGCGACGGTAGAAGACGCCTACACCATGCTGATTGAAGCGGTGGCCATCGACGATCCGGTTGTTTATTGCGAGCACAAGTACCTCTACTATCATCTCAAGGCGGACAAGCTACCGACCCAGGGCGTGCCCACCGGCACGGCACGCATAGCGCGGGAAGGGCGCGACCTTACCATTGTGAGTTACAGCGCGATGGTGCACGAAGCTCTCGCAGTCGCGGAACAATTGGCCGGCGAAGGTTTTGAAATTGAAGTTATCGATCTTCGCTCGGTTAAACCGCTGGCGGCGTAACAGCCGAGGTGATTGCGCGCGTCGCGGCCGAGGGTTTTCATTTATTGGACGCCGCGCCGCAGCGGCTCAACGCGAAAGACACACCGATTCCTTATCATCCAAATCTTTGGTCGGCCCACAGACCCAATGCAAAAGAGATCGCGCGAAAAGCTCGCGCGCTGCTTCGAGAGTAAAATTTATGCCGCAAGTCCCAATCATCATGCCACAGCTAGGCGAATCGATCGCCGAAGCCACAATTGTCGATATTAAGGTAAAGCCCGGCGACGAGATTGCGGATGATCAGGAAATTTTAGACGTCGAAACCAACAAAGCGGTAATGGGCGTGACGACGCCGTGTAAAGGCAAGATTGCTCAAATCACCGTGCAATTGAAAGAGACTTATCCGGTCGGTGCAGTCCTTGGCTACGTGGAAGCGAGCGAGGCAGACGCTGCGAGATTTGCAAAGCAGGCGCCTTCTCCGGCGCAGCGCGAAGTCGCGGAGGAGATTCCTGCGCGCGCTGATCAAGAGGTCGCTCCCGCGCGTGAGAAGAAAGTGGCCGCACGCGACGGCGATGGCGCACGCGCCGGCGGATTGCCTGTTCCAGTTACACCGAAAGGCGCGACGTTCATGTCCCCGCGTATTCGTGCGAGGATGGCCGAGCTGCAGTTAACAACTGCCGATCTTGCTGGAATCATGGGTACGGGCGCGGGCAACCGCGTCACAATTAAAGATCTCGAAAATTTTCTGCATAAAATAGAGAGCCAAACGGCGCAGGATGCTTCTGCGATTCGCACGGGTGTGGCAGACGCGATGCGGCGAAGTTGGATGCGGCCGCTTTCAACGATTGGTTCGTCGGTAAATCTCGACCCCGTGCTGCAGGATCGACAGTCGCGCGATCCCAAACCCGGCCCAGGCCTCTACGCGTTGCGCGCGCTTGCGCTCGCGCTTGCAGAAACTCCCGGCGCGGCGGCGAAATTAATCGGCAATCGCGTTGTGCAGTCAACTTCAATCGACGTCGGAATTGCGGTTGAGGCGGAAGATGGAATCATGGTGCCGGTGATCCGATCTGCCGAAAAAACTTCGCTCGCCGACCTTGCGACGAAATACAAGGAGCTCATCGAGCTGGCCCGCCAGCGGCGCATCTCGCCAGACATGCAAGCCGGCGGCATCGCAACCGTTTCAAACTTCGGAACTTTTGGAATGGAATGGGGCACGCCAATTCCGCTGCCGGACCAGACATTGCTGCTTGGTCTCGGGGCCGGAAAAAAAGTTCCGTCATGGAACGAACAGAAAAAGGAATTCGTTCCGAGAACCGAGGCACAGATCACGCTGAGCTTTGATCATCGCAGTATTGACGGCGGCGGCGCAGGACGCTTACTGAAACGAGTGATCGAGCTACTGGAAACTCCCAAAAAGCTGTAATCTTCGTCCGCATCACCGGGTCGCTCGTTCGGAAATTTTCGAAAATTACTCCCGCAAGATTTTTGAATTAACTCGTCAGGCTCACTAAATAATTGCAGACATGTTTCCGCAGTGAATCCTGCAATTTCTTACATCATTACTTCCGTTCAGCGCAGCGGGACGCATTTGCTTTGCAGCATCCTTCGAAGCACCGGCATAGCGGCGTCGCCAGAAGAGCATTTTTTATGTAAGCCCGGAGAAACCTGGGAAAAACGCTGGGGCGCGCCATCGCGCCTCGCCTACGTGCAAAATGTTTTGCGGCAAAACACCACAGCCAATGGAGTCTTCGGGACCGTCGTAATGTGGAGCTATTTCGAACGAATGCTCCTGATGTTGCAGGAAATTCCCGTATATAAAAATCTTAATGGGGCGCAACTTCTCGCGGCTGTTTTCCGCAACCCGAAATACATCTGGATGCGCCGCCGGAACCATGTCGAGCAGGCGGTCTCCTGGGCCATGGCATGCCAGACAGGCATCTGGAGTCAAAAAGTGGAGAAGAAATCGCAGCCGCGCGGCATTCCCAAGTTCGATTTCAAGGTAATCGACGAATGGTGCAACCGGATCGCAGCACACGATGACGGCTGGGCGAATTATTTTCGCGAAAATCAAATTGAGCCTCTGATTCTCTTTTATGAAGACGTCGTCGCGTCTCACCGCATCGCCGCGGAGCGGATCTTGGAATTTCTCGAATTGCCACTTCCGCCGGACTTGGAAATCCCACCGCCAGCCGTTGAAAAACAAGCTAATCAAATCTCCCACGAATGGGCAGCATGTTACCTCAAGCTAAAAAAAGCGAAGACAGGCAGGCTTGCACGTATCCTCCGGCGCATGCGAGCTTAAGCATTCCCTCGTGGGGCTGCGTCGCAACGCCAACGCAAGGGCAGCAAAAAGTCAGTTGTTTGTTCTGCCTCTTAAGATGAATGCCAGCAGGATTACGAGAACGCACGCGGCGGTGGTTGCACTTCCCAAAATCAACCAGGCTGGTTGATAAATAAGAGCAAGCCGTCCATGAGCACCAGCTGGGACTTCGACAGTTGGAAATAATCCGCGATACGATGTGACGGCGAGTTTTTGATTGCCCATTTTTGCTTTGTACCCGCGAAAAAACGGCCTGGAAAAAGTGAGCAAAGCGGGACGATTACCGTTGGAGACATCGATATCTGCTTCCACTCGATTGCGCGAATTATTGATTCGCGAAACAGTTGCTATGACAAATTGCTCTCCAGGCCGCGAATCAATGGAACTTATCGAACGCACTCGAGCGAATGGAGCGCCGCGTCGATGAAAGACTCGTCCTTCGTCTGTTGTAAGAACCGCTTCCCATTCAGAGGTCGGCTGGGGCGTGAAATCTAATTCCCGCGCAACAACAATTCCATCCACGCCCAACAAAGTTAGTTCACCATCCTTACCCGCCTGGTTATTGAGTAAATAACTTCCTACATCGGGATTGATCTCACCGTGAATTGAAGTCGCGAATTCACGGGCCACGCCAGCCGGCCGAATCGGGCTGTAGCCATTGATGAAATGCAGTCCGGCCCACATCGGCGTGCTTCCCGGACGTAGAACTTCTCCGACCGGCTGGGGTTTGTTTGATACGCAATATGTAAGTTCCGCCCACGGATAAATGCTGAGATAAAGGCGCGCTGGATCGAGCGGCGCAGGCTTAAGCAGGTGCTGAGAGAAATTGTACGTGGGAACGCCGCTGTTCGTCGGGATGTAAATGTATGTCGCGAGCAACGCCAAAAACGTGACCGCCACGGGTGCCCATTCCTGAAGTTCAGAATCGCGCAACGCGATCTCCCAAAGACACCAAAAGGCCACCAGCCCAAGAAAGATCCATGTCAGCGGGAAAGCGTACGAACCAGTCGTACGCAGAATTAGCATCGCACTGCCCGTAACGGCAGTGAGAGCGAGTGCCGCTGTAGCCGCGATCGGTGATCCCGGTCGCAGGTGCAACGCTTCTGCCGCACAGACCGCGAGAACCAAATGAAAAAATGGCAGCCAACGAAAACTCCACCGAAAAAGCCCAGCTGTCGGGATCATGGAGAGCAAGAGCACGAACAAGAGCAGGACCAACTCCCATTTGATTTGCCTAACAAGCAGACGTCCGCGCCACGCTAACCCACCAATCAGTGCTGCCGGAGCGGCAAGCCCACAAGCCAGTTCCATCGCTGTATGTGGCAAGTAGCGATTGGAAAAATCGGCCCAATTAACGGTCCAGCATGGCAAGATGAGTCCGGGCAAAGCCGCTGGTGAAACAAGCCATTGCCAATGCGCTCTCGCTGCCTGTAATTCGCGCGCTGAACCCTGAACCAAATCGAGAATCGCGAGCCACGCGGGCGCCGATAACCCGAAGCCGAGTGCCACACCGAAGAGCACTGGCACGACGGAAAAAATGCTTCGCGTTTCGGCTAACGACTTGAGTACCAGCCATGCGATCAATAAGAGCAACATCAAAACCGTGTAGGGAAATCCGCCAGTTACGACGAGGTAAACAAACGGCGCCGGCCAGAGGAATCTCCATTTGCCTCGCTGGGGATCGAGCGCTCGCGCCACGCCCCACCACGCCCAAGGCAGCCATGTAAAAGCACCAAGCGCGCCGAACCAATCGGTCGCGCCCCAACAAATGATCCAACCGTTCAAAGAAGCGACAAGCGCAACAAAGATCGACAAGGGAACTGAAAATTGGCGATCGCGCGCGAGCAAAAACGCGCCCACCGACAGAGCAAAAAGGTGCGCAATGGAGACGGCGGCTGCTTGCTGAGGAAATATGAGCGGAAATTTCCAGACAGCGATGATGACTGCGTTCACAAAAACCGAGAACACTCCGTACTGAAATTCTCCGGCGAGATTGCCGCAGACCCACGAATAGGGGCTTAGGATTGGCCAATGGCCTTCCGACCAACTGCGCGCCATGTCTGCGAACACGGGCAGAACAGACAATTCATAATCGTCGTTCCAAAAAGCGAGCGGATTGTGCCAGAGAAGAATAAGGCAGAAGAAAACGACGAGTAGCCCCGCTGCGGTCGCGCCAAGAGTTTCCGAACGCGTGGAGCGGGGAGTGGGCATCTAAAACAGAAAAGGCCCAACGTCCAACGCCCAACGCCCAACGCACAACGGAAGAAGACGCGATCTCAAGTTGCGTTCCTCTCTGCGTTCTTCTCTGCCGTCCGGATACTCGCAAAAAAGATTTTGATCAGTTCTTCGGTTTCACGAAGTATGGACGCTATTTTCCGCTCAGGTAATAGCCCCGCCCTTTGCAGAAGTCGCAGCCAGCGTTTGCTCTCTTTCAGTTCTTTCAGGCAAACTCGCAGCTTGTGGACAAAATCCCGGCGGGATTCGGCCGCTTCGACTTCACCGTGGTTTCCGTATGGCGAGGTTCCACAACGCAGGAGTTGTCCGCTGAGGTGGTTGGCCGCTCGAGTGTTGGGCAAAGCATCGACCAAGCGAATGATCCGCGCACTGAAATCCAACAGCCTGTCTTCCAAATCGAAGTGGGCAGTCCTTTTTAGTTGGGCGTTGAGCGTTGGGCGTTGGGCGTTGGGCGTTCCAGTCTTCGATGTGTAAGCCCCCTCGCCCTCCCTTACGCTAAGCCATTCAATACTCGGCGTTGAGAATTGAGCATTGATCGTTTTCTTCTTCATAAAACAACGGGCTCTCCCTCGGTCATCACGAGGACCTTGTCTTCAATCCCATGTTCGCGTGCGGACTTGAGCAAACGTTGCGGTGGTTCATGCATCGGTTCAAAACCGAGACGAAAAGTCCCGTAGTGCATCGGAATCAATGTCCTGGCACCGAGTTCGAGAAATGCCCTGACCGCTTCCTCCGGATTCATGTGAACTTCGCGGCCGGTTGGCGCCTCGTACGCACCGATCGGAAGCAGCGCAATCTCAATCCCGTAGCGATCGCCAATCTCTCTAAAGCCGGGAAAGTAGGCGCTGTCGCCGCAGTGGAAAATGGTGCGGCCGTTTGCTGCGATGACAAATCCACCGAAGTCGCGATGTAAATCCGCCAGAAATCGTGCGCCCCAGTGATGACAAGGTGTCAGTGAAATTTTGAGCGGGCCAAGCTCGACTGTCTGCCAGTAATCGAGCTCGTGCACGATGTGGAAGCCGAGATCGTGTACCAGGTTACCTACGCCCATCGGCACGACGATCGGCTGGTCGGCCGCAACGCGGCGCAGCGTACGCCGGTCGAGATGATCGAAATGAGCGTGAGTCACCAAGACGAAATCGATCGACGGCAAATGATGAATTTCGAAGCCCGGCTGCTTCAAACGCTTGATTACCTTGAGCCACTTCGACCAGTTCGGATCGATCAAGACATTCACTTCGTGAGTTTGAACAAGAAATGACGCGTGGCCGATCCAGGTAATACAAACCTCGCCTTCTCGAATTTTTGGGAATTGCGGAGGCCGGGGCGCCTGATCACCCGCCCGTTTAATGAAAAGGGATGGAATCAGGACGCTGGTAAGAAAATTACGCTTATGCCAGTCGGCTCGTGGACGCAGCCGGACCCGGGTGGAAGGCTTGGCAGTTGCGCCATCCGATGATTGGCGAACAATGTTTCTCCGGCTCTTTTTTGGGAAACGAATGGGCACAGTCTTAAAGGATATGGGACAGTCGAGAAGTTAAAAGAGTTAAAAAAGTTACAAAGTTCGATTAGGCGCCGAAAGCGGCGCCTTTTTTGAGGTTTCAAGCTTTTTAACTTTGTAACCCTTGTAACTTTATCCATTCCGCGTTGAGTTGTGCGGGTTATGCCAGGTTGGAAAGTCTTTATACCCCTGTTTCTGCTCTTTTCAGTCGCGTTCGCGTCTGAATCGCGCTTGCCGTTCAGCACTGTCTTTAAAGGACAGGATCAGTTCAATCGACTGGTCGCAAAGGCCAAAGCCGGAAATTGGAAAGCGTTGCCGATTGGGGAACGGACTGCGGCGGTAGGACAGACGTTGATTGGGACACGCTATAAACATTTCACCCTTGAGATCGACAACCGGATCGAGTCGCCCTCAGTAAACTTTCAGGGCGTGGACTGCTGGACCTTTTTTGAGATCGCCCTCAGTTTCGCTCGAATGCTGAACGAGCCGGAATCGAACTGGACTCCGGAACGTCTGCTGCATTACATCGAGATGGATCGATACCGCGGCGGCGAATGCACAGGCGACTATCTTTCGCGCCTGCATTACCTGGAAGACTGGCTGTACGATAATGATCGACGGGGCCTTGTAGAAGATCTGACCCGCGATCTAGGTGGACGCAGCGTGCCACATTCCGCCCGGGAAATGAGCGCCGGCTGGCGACATTATCGTTATCTCGCCGCGAATCGTTCGCTGCTTGGACCCCTCGCGCGCATGGAAGCAAATGTTTCATCCCGGCCTCTCTACG
>WNFQ01003729.1_pt1 | contig 11110 bp, 9 predicted proteins | sample 5400171 | NCBI WGS metagenome assembly WNFQ01 (sample SAMN13153356, study PRJNA577476) | soil metagenome | isolation source: 20 cm soil under Madrone tree | place: USA:California | collected 2016-06-14 | reverse complement strand
AATGACATCAAGGTCGGCGACATCCTTGAATGTTTCACGGTCACGAAGATAAGCGCCGCGGAAGCCGCCGGACAGGGCGGCGGGTCCGCCGGAAAGAAATAGACCGCCTAACTGTCCCCCGGAGCCGCACATGCCGGTCGGCCTGCTCACCCTCGAGCTGCACATCCCTGACGCGCAATCGTTGAAGGACAAACGGCAGGTTTTGCGCAGCTTGAAGGATAAGCTGCGGCGAGAGTTCAACGTGGCCGTGGCGGAGCTGGAACACCACGAGGCGTGGCAGCGGTCGGTAGTCGGAATCGTTACGCTTTCAAATGAAGAGAAGCACGTCAAGGAAGTGCTGCAGAAAGTCTTGGATGAGGCGGATCGCATTCTCGGCTCCTTTTTGATCAACCAGGCCATCGAAATCATCTAGAAAGTGCGCCAGCGAAGACGATGAGTCCAGCAAGTCACCGGCACGAACGCGTGGGCGAGGAGATCGCTCACGAAATCAACGCGATGCTCGCGGGTGAATTGAAAGATCCGCGGCTGGAAGGCAGCGTGACCGCCAGCGAGGTACGCGTGCAGCCGGATATGAAGCACGCGCGCGTTTTCATCAACGTGCAGGGAACGAACAAGGAACAATCCGACGCCATCAAGGCGCTGGAACATGCGTCCGGATACATCCGGCGGGAGCTCGTCGAGAGGCTGCAGCTTCGCCGCGTGCCGGAGCTTCACTTTACGCTGGACCTCTCGCAAGAGCACATTGAACGCATCGAACAACTCCTGAAGGAAATGAAAAAGGACAAGCCCTCCGCACCGTGAAGTAAGAATGCCGCGCCAGCCACAGCCAGCGCCGTTTGACGGCGCACTCGTTATCAACAAGCCGAAGGGAAAGACGTCGCACGACGTGGTGGATGCGGTGAGGCATCTGGCGGGTTTCCGGCAGATCGGGCACTTGGGCACGCTCGATCCGCTGGCAACAGGCGTCCTGGTGCTGCTGCTGGGGCGCGCTACGCGGCTGGTGCAGTTTTACAGTGGGCGCCGCAAGCGCTATTCGGCAGGTTTTCGCTTCGGTTTTGCGACGGATACCTACGATTCCGAGGGTGAAGCGCAGGGGCCGGATAGCGCACCGTTGCTGGATGCAGCCGTGCTGGAAAAGCTAGCCGCGGAGCGCATCGGACGTTTCGAACAGATGCCGCCTTCGTTTTCCGCGAAAAAAGTGCATGGGCGCCCCGCGTACGAACTGGCGCGCAAGAAGCAGCCGGTCGAGCTGAAGCCCGTAGAGGTCGAGCTGTTCGAATACAAGCTGCTTGAAATAGAAGGCAGCATAGCGCGTTTCGTCATCGAGTGTTCGTCGGGCACTTATATTCGTTCGCTGGCGCACGAGATGGGGCAGAAGCTCGGATGCGGCGCGCACCTGGCGGAAATCACGCGTACCGCCGTCGGAGAGTTTTCATTGGAACAGGCCATTCCGCTCGAGGAACTTGCCGAGGCCAAGCGGGCGGGGAAATTCGCGGATTGCCTGATCCGCCTGGAAAATCTCCTGCCGGATTTTCCGCGTGCAAACGTTCTTCCGGTGATTGAGAAGCGGGTGCGCCACGGCTCCAAGTTCAATGTTTCGATCGCGCAGATTCAACCGGGCCGCGCTGAGCCGCCTCCGGGCGCCACGATGCAGTTGGATGGTGGCGAGGCAAAGGCGCCGCGGCTGCGCGTTTTCGGCCAGCAGGACAAGCTCATCGCCATAGCGGAAGCCGTCGTGCCGCGCACGTATCAGCCCATTGTAGTTTTTGAACCGCTGCCGTAGAACTTCCACCAAACGACAGGTCTTCATCCGTGCGGAGATTCGCGGTTTTGTTTAATGGGTAAGGGCGAAACTCAGTTTGTCGCTTGATTATTGCTGACGCTGTGGAGGGTGAGACTGAAGCGCGACGGGCGTGGAGGGTCTGCCGCCGGTCGCCTCGCCCCGACCGGCGAAAATCGTTCGCGTCAGATGATCCGCCACTCGCAATCTGCGCGGCGTGACGACGATAAGAAGTTCCGTGTCCTGCAGCGAATTGTTTCTCTGCCCGAACGCATAGCCCGCTCCTGGTATTTCCGCGAAGCCCGGCAAGCCGGTGATGGCGCGGGTCTCTTCCGTATCGGTGAGCCCGCCGATGAGCGTCGGTTCGTCTTCTTTGACGCGCACAGTTTGCGTCAGCGTGCGGTTGGAAATAATGGGAATCCCGTTCACGCTGCTGCCGGAGAGCGCCCGAATTTCAAATTCGAGCTGCAAGGTCACTTCATGGTTGGGATGCATCGCAGGCGTGGCCTTTACCTTTACGCCTAGGTCGACGTATTCGGAAGCGGGATAAGGTTGCTGGGTCAACCCGGAACTTGAAAACAGACTCGCAGGGCTCAAGACGACGGTGACGTCGCCCGTGGCGCCGGACACGTTGTTGGTGATGGCCACATCGGGAAAACCGCCGCTCACCAGTTGCGCCGTCACGATCGCCGTGGGAGTTGACCCAGTCGGCCCCGCGGGTGGTTCAAACCCAAGTGTGAAGAGACCAGCAGCGACCCCGAAAAAGACTCGAAACGTGTTCGTGTCTCCTCCCGTGACGGCGATATCCGCTTGACCATCTTGGTTAAAGTCCGCAAGGGCGATACCCGTGGGATTAGTAGCGGTGCTGAGCGGTGAATTCGGCCCGGCAACAAAAGTGGCGTCTCCATTGTTCAGCAACACGGTAACGGAATTGTCCGTCTTGTTCACGATAGCGAGATCGGCGCTGGCGTTTCCATCGAGGTCCCCGGAGGCAATCGCGACGGGATTCTGTCCCACGGCAATCGGTGAGCCGGGAAACTGTGTGAAAGTTCCATCGCCATTGCCCTGGAGCACCACGACATTGCCTTGTGCCACGGAGGGATTGGCGAGCGTGGTCTGATTAACGATGGCGATATCAGGCTTGCCGTCGGCATTGAAATCAGCAACGGTCATGGCGACGGGGCCGCTGACATTTGTCGAGAGAGCAAAGGGAGAGCCTGCCACGGGAGTGAAAGTGGGATTCCCGGTCGGGACATCAATTCCTCCCAGAAATACGGAGAGTGTGTTGTCAGCAAAATTGGCTACTGCGAAATCCTGGTGGCCGTCGCCGTCGAAGTCTGCTGTGACGATGGCGCTCGGCTGAGTGCCAACCGGGATCGACGTGGCAGGCGTCTTAAAAGTGTCGTCGCCATTGCTGAAGAGAATCTTGACGTCGTTTGCGGTAGGGTCGGTGATGAGGAGATCGTGAAAGCCGCTGGACGTGAGCACGGCGGATGCGATGGCAGGCGGATTCGCAGGCGTCGTGGTGCGCTTCGCACCCAGCGAAATGGGAGAATTCGTGGCCTCGACAAATGTTCCTTGATTGCTGCTCTGATTCACCAGGATCGTCACGGAATTGTCCAGCTGGTTTACCGCGGCGATGTCGAGTATGCCGTTGTTCCTGAAATCGGCCGCGAGGAGGGCCACCGGGCCAACGCCGGCCGCATAGGAAGTGCTGGGGAAGGGATTGCTCGCTCCCCCCGGATTTGCCAGCGCGCTCGAGGTACCCAGGCTGCCGGAGAGCAACGCGAGCGTAACAGGAAAACGATCGCCCACGAAGAATGTCGCCGGCTTGCCGTCCTGAGCACGGAGCAGAACCTGGCGCCCGCTGTGCACCAGTGAAAGGGCATTGGAAAAATCCAACGCAGCTCCGGGCAGCGTCAGAAGAAACGTGGTCTTGCCTCCGCCCACGGCAACCAGCGGTGGAATCAGGGAGCTGACCGATGTGGCCCCGGCGGTCGCAGCAGTGCCGAAGATGCCTGCGAGGAGCGTTTGCAGCGCCGAAAGATTGTTGGCCTGCGTCAACTGGCTGATCAAATTGGGCGGGATGGTGAAGAGCTGCGCCTTTGAGGGAGTTTGAACACCGAGCTTCCGAGCAGTGTCGCGATCCACTTCAAGAAGTTCAATCTCCAGCATCACCTCGCCGCGCGCCTTTTCCACTTGCCGGATCAACTCTCCGGCAATGGCCAGACGCTCCGGCGTGTCGCGAATGGTGATGGTGCGGCTGCGCGTGTCCAGCTCGATGTGCGTGGTTCCGGTCATCTCCCGGAGAACGCGGAGCATTTCCGTCACGTCTTCCGGGCTGGCGGCACCGGCGAGTACAAAAGTCTGCTGGGCTTCAGGCGCATATTGCCGGCGCTTCTCCAGCGTGTCCGGCGTGACGAAGATGAGTGTCGGATTCAGCGGGCGCCAGAAGGTCGCCGTTTGGGCGCTCAGGATCGAAACGGCCGTGAAAAAATCCACGTCATCGAGGTGAAGGCGAACCGTTCGCGGACTTAAGTCCGGATCGAACACGGCTTTGATTCCGAATGTGGCCGCTGCCTGTTCGTAGACAGTTTTCATGTCGCCGCGCAGGTCCAGGTTGTGTTTTTCGGGCAGGGGCTGGAGCTTTGGCAGGCCGGAGATTTCCGTCGCTGGTCTTGCAGGTGGCTCGTCTGTCATCGTTTTCATTTGGGCGAGGCGCTCCGCAACGATGGTATCTCCCGGATCGATCCGCAAGGCGGCGGCTAACTCCTCGCTGGCCTGATCCATGTGGCCCGCCAGGGCGTCACGCTCGGCGGCCTCCGTATACACACGCACCAGCTTGGAGCGTAGCGCCGCCGCCCGCTCGACAGTAGCGGTGTCCTGCGGCGCCAGTCGCGCGGCCTCCTGATAGGCCGCCAGTCCTTCTTCGAGGCGTCCAGCCGCCTCGGCTTTGGCCCCGCGCTCTGACGCCCTCAGGGCTTGCTTGGGGTTCGGGTGTTCCGCTGCCGGGGACTGCGCGGTTGCTGGCAGCTGCGCGGGCAGAGGCGCGCATAGGAACAGGGCGGCCGAGAACATGCAAGCAGCTTGGCGAAGGGTGCGCATGAGCAGCGAACAGGATAACCTATTCGTGGCCGGATGAAAGCGGACCAACTTAGTCCGGTTGACGGAAGGCTATGGCTGCGGTACACTTAAAACGCTGTTGCAAATGACTAACAACTGGAGTTCTCGTGCTCTCGGCCTTTCTCCTTGCCCTTCGCGAAGGTGTTGAAGCCTCTCTCGTTGTCGGCATCATCCTAGTCTACCTCTCCCGGACGGGACGTGGGCGGCTGGCGCGCTTTGCCTGGTACGGCGTAGCGGCGGCTGCGGCTCTCAGCCTTGGAGTCGCGGTGGCCCTGGAACGCCTCCGAATCAGCGAAGACGGATTCGAGGGGTTGCTGCTCCTAGTGGCTTCCGTGTTCGTAGTTACGATGATCGTATGGATGAATCGCGTTGCGCGCCGCCTGAAAAAAGAAATTGAGCAGAAAGTCGAGGCGTATGCCGTACGCATGGGGAGCGCCGCAGGCTGGGGGATTTTTCTATTCGTGTTTCTGATGGTCTTGCGCGAGGGCGCCGAGCTGGCGCTGATCCTGCGTGCGGTGGAACTCTCGAGCGAGGGGTTGCAAACCTGGATCGGGACGATTGTGGGCATCGGGGCGGCCGTGGCTGTTGGTGTGTTCTTCTTTAAGGGCACTTTGCGCATTCCGCTCCATCGGTTTTTTGGCGCGACCAGCGTCATCCTGATGCTAGTGGCATTTCAGCTGGCGCTGACGGGCTTGCACGAGCTGAGCGAGGCCCGCTGGCTGCCTGCGAGCAAGCAAGAAATGGCGCTGATCGGTCCCATCGTGCGCAATGAGCTGTTTTTCTTCGTCTTTATTTTTGGGGCGGCGGCGCTGCTAGTGCTGCGCGAGTGGCAGTCGGCGTCGCATGCCAAGGCAGCGAAAGAAGCTGCCGGTGAGGCCGAGAAGAGACTGCTCGAAGCACAGAATCGCCGCCAGTGGCGCTGGATGATCGCAGCGGCCGGCGCGTGCCTGGTGGTGATTCTGGTGCTGACCGCGGACTTTATTTATACGCGTGCGAACTCCGCTCCGCCCTCTGCGCGGGCGGTAATGGCGGTGGGCAATGAGGTGCGTATCCCGATCAGTGAGGTGCAGGACGGCACTCTGCATTTGTACACGGTCAACGCCGGGAATCAGTCGATGCGATTCCTGATTATCAAGAAACCGAACGGCTACGGCACGGCTCTGGACGCTTGCCGGATTTGCGGCGCAGAAGGGTATCGCCAGGATGGGCAAAATGTCATCTGCCGGCACTGCGGCTCGGCGATCTATGTGCCATCGATTGGAGACCACGGTGGTTGCAACCCCATCGGTATTCCGTCGCATGTGGATGGTGGTGGCGCGCTGACCATCGATATTTCGTCCCTAACGCAAGCTGCGAAGGAGATTCCTCAGTAGGGCACAATCGATTTATCGTCCCCTACACGGACTGCCGCGAACCTCATGTTCCTGCGACTTGTTGCAGATTCCTTTGGACGACGCCCACGCCACAAGCTTCTCACTGGCGCGGCGCTGGCTCTTGGCATGGGCGTGGCCACTGCTGCGCTGAGCGTATCGCTCGATGTGGGGGACCGGCTGGCAAAAGAGTTCCGCAGCTTGGGAGCGAATCTTCTCGTTACGCCGCAGGCCGATTCGCTGCCGCTCGAAATCGGCGGGGTGGACTATCGCCCGGTAAACGCGGGCGCGTATCTTCCCGAGGCCGACCTTCCAAAACTCAAGACCATCTTCTGGCACAACAACATCATTGCCTTCGCGCCGATCCTTGAAGTTAGAGTCAAATCTTGGACTCCACAGTTTTCCCCTGCTTCCGCTGCCTTCGTGGAACCTGCGGGGAACGGCGACGCTACTTTGATCGGCACTTGGTCAAATCACCCGGTAATCTTGCCGAACGGCGAAACCTTTATCACAGGGATTCAGCAGGCGAGTCCATGGTGGCATCTTGACGGATCTTGGTTTCAGGATGGAGCAGGCGAGTGCATTGTGGGCAAGGCCTTCGCAGATAGGAACGCATTGAAGATCGGGAGTCCCCTCTACCTTGCCACACCCTCATCAGACGGACTGCCATTGAAGGTCACCGGAATCTTCGCCAGCGGTGGCTCAGAGGACAATGCAGTAGTTACCTCTCTTTCGATAGTGCAGCAATATGTCGGGATATCTGCCCAATACAGAAAGCTGTATGTGAGCTCGCTGACGAAGCCGGAAGACGATTTTGCGCGGCGCGATCCGAAGACTATGAAACCAGATGAGTTCGAGCGTTGGTCCTGCAGCCCGTACGTCTCGTCCATTGCATATTCGATCCAGCAGGTCTTGCCTGGGGCGGATGTGCGCGTGATTCGCCGGGTTGCGGAGGGCGAAGGCCAAATCCTCACGCGGGTTCGTATGTTGTTATGGCTGGTCACCGGCGCGGCGCTGCTGGCTGCAGCGCTGGCTGTGGGTGCGTCGGCGGCAGCATCTGTGATCGAACGGCGCGCGGAAATTGGCTTGATGAAAGCACTCGGCGCAGGTTCGGGCACGGTTGGCTTTTTGCTTGCGGCGGAGCAGCTCTTGCTTGCATTGGTCGGTGGCGGCATCGGCTATGCGCTCGGAATTATTCTGGCACGCATACTAGGGCAGAAAATCTTTGGTGCTGCACCGGAGCCTTCACTCATCATCTTTTTCGTGGTAATCGCGCTTGCCGCCGGTGTCACGCTGCTCGGCAGCGCCTTGCCGTTACGCCGGGCTTCGCGTTACCAGCCGGCGCCCATCCTGCGAGGGGAATGATGGCTGCCCAACGCACAGCCAATCGAGCGATGTTCTGGCGCATCCTCTGCCGGCTTCTCGGCGCCAACCGCGGCCGCCTGTTCGTCATCCTTCTAGCACTCGGCGCGGGCGCTGCCGTCACCGCCGCCCTGCTGAATCTTCAAGTGGACGCCAAGCGCCGCCTCACCACAGAATTCCGCGCATTCGGTGCCAACGTGCTCGTCCTCCCCCAAAATTCTTCGCCGTTCCGCATCGAAACATTGCCCGAATCCATTGTCAACTCTGTGCCGGTGAATCTCCAAAGCGGCCGTGTTGTGGTATTTTCCCGTCTTTACCTTGTGGCGCAGCTTTCTCCTCCTGGGCACGGAGGAACTTTTTCGGCGGTCGTCGCTGGTAGTAACCTCTTAGCCTTTCTCACAGTGAGCTCTCTGCCCACCCACCCCGGCACTCCCCCTGTCGCTCCGCCAATCACAGGCCACGAGTGCGTTGTGGGCACCAATGTTGCGCGTCAGTTGAACGCCGAACAAAACGCAGATTTTACGTTGACGAACTCTGGTCGGCGCGAGGCCTGCCGCGTCGCAGGTTTTTACCAAACCGGCGGGCCGGAAGACGACCGGGTCACCATCGGATTGCGTGCCGCACAGCGACTGGCCGATCTTCCTGGCCGCATCAGCGCAATCGAGCTAATCGTCCCGGGTACGCCAAGGGAAGTGCAAACCTATATCAGTGAACTTCAGCGCGTTCTTCCTGACGCTGACGTTCGTCCCATTCGCCAATTTACCGAAGCGCAGGCAAAGACCTATGGCCGCATCAGCGGTCTTTTGTCCGCGACAGTCGGGATTGTGTTGTTGCTCACAGGGCTTTGCGTGATGGCAGCGATGACGAACGTGGCGATGGAACGAAAGATGGACGTGGGATTGATGAAGGCCATCGGTGGCTCGATGCGGCGCGTGCTGCGGCTTTTCCTTGCGGAGGCAGCGCTACTCGGCCTTGCAGGCGGCCTGATTGGCGCCGCGTTGGGAATTATTCTTTCGATGGGATTGGGGAAAGCCGTCTTTGGCGTGGCGGCGCGCCCTCGGCTGATTGTGTATCCTGTAGCTGTGGCGTTGACAATTATCGTTGCCATTCTCAGTGCTTTTCCTCTGCGGCGGTTGGCGAGCATTCGGCCTGCTTCAGTATTTCGAGGTGAGGCATGAGTTCTCTCGTTCAGGCGCAGGCTCTCACCGGGTCGCCACAAGTGGTCATCGAGAATCTGACCAAGCAGTACGGCACTCTCCGCGCGCTTGGCGGCGTCAGCTTTGGCGTAAACACCGGCGAATGGGTCGCGCTTATGGGCCCTTCAGGCTCCGGGAAAACCACGCTCATCAACATCCTCGGCGGCTTGGACACGCTGACCTCCGGCCGCGTGGTTGTGGACAGCGTTGATCTCTCCAGTCTCAGAGAAAATGAACTGGTTCGCTATCGCGCAGAGAAAGTTGGCTTCGTTTTCCAGCAGTTTCACCTCGTGCCGTATCTCACTGCGGTCGAAAACGTGATGCTGGCACAGTATTTCCACAGCGTCACGGATGAAAAGCAGGCCGCGGAAGCGCTAAAGCGCGTCGGCCTCGGTGACCGCCTCACCCATCTTCCCGCGCAGCTTTCCGGCGGCGAGCAACAACGCGTGGCCATCGCGCGCGCACTAATCAATCAGCCGAAGCTGATTCTGGCTGACGAGCCGACCGGCAATCTTGACGAAGCCAACGAAGACGTCGTCCTTCAGATTTTCCGCGAGCTGCACAACGCGGGTCACACGATCTTGATGGTGACGCACGATCCGGACATTGCACGCCAGGCCGACCGCCGCATCGAGCTGGCCCACGGCCATCTGCATTTCGATACGTTGCAGCATGGCCCAGGCCATCCGCTCAATTGCCCTCTCGCGGACACGGCGGACTGCTGCACTCCGGTTTCGACCGACGACGAAATCCGCTTCGATCACTTGCTCGAACAAATCTGGGTTTGCGGCGAGGAGGGGAAGCCGGCACAAGCCGAGCGACTCCATGCCTCGGGGCCGGCCGGGAAACTTCCCGTCGTCACAGAAGAGCCTGCCACCCGCGTGCTCTCCCGCATGTCGGATCTGCATTTGGTACAGATGCAAAACGGCGAAGTGCAGCTCACGCCCGTAGGCAGCCAGCGCGCGCGCGACGTGGTCCGCCGCCACCGCCTGGCCGAGCGCCTCTTCAAGGACACCTTTTCCATCGAGGATTCCGAAGCGCACACGCAAGCCTGCAAATTCGAACACATCATCAGCCCGGAGCTGGACCAGCGCATTTGCACGTTCCTCGGCCATCCGAAGACCTGCCCTCACGGGAATCCCATTCCGCCGGGCGATTGCTGCAACGGTAAGTTCAAGAGCTGATCGCGCAAGCCAACAATGCCAACGCCACTGGACCCGCGCAAAAAACCGAGCAGCATCAAAGTGCACGTCTCCAGCGGCGCCGGTGTGGACATCACCTGGGCCGACGGCCACTCCAGCCACTACGAATTCACGTATTTGCGCGAAGAGTGCCCCTGTGCCACGTGCAACGACCTGCGCGAAAAGAAGCAGTCTCTTGATTCGACTGTTCCAACTTTGGCGTCATCGCCGGCTCTACCCATGTTCAAGCCGAAGACCAGGGCCAAGGCCGCTACACAAGTGGGCAACTACGCGATTCAGATCAGTTTCTCCGATGGCCATTCCACCGGTATTTATAGCTACGACCATCTCCGCAGCATCTGCCCCTGCGCGGAATGCGCCAAAGCCTTCCGCACGGCATCCGCTGTCTAAAACTTCATAACTTCTCAGGGGGCGGCAACCCGCGGTGTTTCCAACTTTGTTCCCGCAGAAACGTGTGATCAACCCTTATTACACTCCGGTGGTTGTTTCTTTCCTCGTTTTTGTGGAATCCTCTGGGAAGATTGCGCGATCCTTTTTGCCAAACGAGGTGGCCTATGGCCTGCGACCTTCAAGAATTGAAGCACGTTCCGCTTTTTGCGCTTCTGGATGATGAGGAAGCTGCCGTTCTCGCCAGCCAAGTCGAAATGAGACGATTTGCTCCGCGCCAACGCATCTACAAGATGGGCGATCCCAGCGGGCTAGCTTACGTGATGATCTCCGGCCGGGTTCGCGTCTCAACCGTCGACGAAGATCACCAAGAAGTCACCGTCGATGAGCCGGCCCACGGCGAGTTTTTCGGGTTCGCCTCCATGCTGGAAAAGACTCCTCATCAAACCGACGCGATTGCACTTGAGGAAACAACGTGTCTCGAAGTCTCCCGCGACGACATCGCTGTTCTCCTGCAGCGCAAGCCCCTTGCGGGCATGGACATGCTTACCGTCCTCGGCAAGCAGTTTCACGCCTCCCAGCAACTGGTGCGCCTCCGGGCCAATCGCCATCCCAACGAAATCATCGAAGAGGAGGCTACCTTTGGCGAACGCGTCGCCGATTCGGTCAGTCAATTCGGCGGCTCCTGGA
>WNFQ01019141.1_pt1 | contig 11114 bp, 16 predicted proteins | sample 5400171 | NCBI WGS metagenome assembly WNFQ01 (sample SAMN13153356, study PRJNA577476) | soil metagenome | isolation source: 20 cm soil under Madrone tree | place: USA:California | collected 2016-06-14 | reverse complement strand
GGTCAAAGTCGTGACGTGGATGTGGGAGTTCGGCGTAGGCGCAGTGCTACCGCTGACAGATGAGCACTGCGTATCTTTCGAAGACTGGGAGGAGAACGATAAGGTGGAGGTGGGTGGTGATTGAGGCGGTAAAGGTATGGCAGCTGGGTCGACTTTCGAGGACACACGAATGTGATGAATACCATTATTGAGGTCCCGGTTGCTCAGAGGGGAGAGAGACTGGAAGCGCGCCGAGGCGGTGTTAGACGGGATGCGTGGAGCGTATCGGTGAGGGTTCGCAGCGGACGTTGGAGTTGTGATGGGGTGGACAGTAACAGGGACTGTCGAGACGGTCGGCAAGGGTGGCTTGGGATTGAAAATGCTGAGGTCTGTTATTGACGTCGCTCGGGGTCGACTTTCTGTGGGTCGTGTCGTGGGATACGACGGGGACGAGGGGTGTGATGGGCTTGCCGGGGTAGATGATATGCTTAATCCGTGTGACTTTGCCACATTAGAAACCTTTGCCTTCACTCGTACAGCAGGACTCGTGGAAGTGTTTTCTGCGGGGAGACGGGCGGAGAAGGGCGACGATGGAGGAGTAGGATGAAACGAGCGATCAATGCGCCATGTTCCCGTGAGAGAAGCCTCGAGTGTTGAAGTCAAAGAACGCTGCCTAGACAACTCATGTGGTGCAAGAGAAGCCTTTTGCCTCGAGGTTTGAATGTCAACTGCAGACCTGGACGACGAAGCCTTCCTTGTATGAACCCGTGGTTGTTTGAATGGGGATGGTGGGCGCGTCGTGGACTTGACGATCGAGTTGTCCGAATTCGACGACGAAGATGACCGTCCAACAACGATGGTGGCACTGCTGCTGACCTTAGCTTTTATACGAGTAGAAGACTCGGCCGGCATGGACGGAGGGGGCTTGGACTTTGACGGAGAGTGAGGGCGTGAGGGAGACCTTGGGTGTGACTGGATATTGCTCGGATTTACTTTGGGTGTCACCTTGATGAGATGTGAGTTGTTCGAGGCCGTGGGTGGAATAGATACCTTTCCCTTGTCCATACAAGCTCGGACTTCAAGGGAGGGGAGGGGAGGGGACTAGCTTATTGGATTCCTTTTTTAGCCAACACGTCCTCTACAATCTTTTCAATCAATCCCCGCCATTGAGTCCCCCGTCCACTCAGCGTCGCCCTCACACTCTTCTCCACGTACTTCCCAACCATGTCCACTTCTATGTTCACCTTCGACCCTATCGCCTTCCTGCCCAGGGTGATCTTCTGTTGAGTGTGTTGAATGAGCATTACGCCAAACGTCTCCTTGTCGTCGTCCACTTCTGTCAGAGTAAGGGATGTTCCGTCAATGGTGACATAGCCCTTCGTAATCAGATACGGTAACAGAGATTCTCGCGTGGCTGTTGCGTCGTTCAGCTGGAAAAGGAGTCGCAGCGAGTCACCGTCAGGCGTGCTGGAGATAAGCGTTGCAGTATCGTCAACGTGACCCTAGCAAAAAATGGCGAGTGAGCGCCTGTAACAGGGGAGTGGATCCAACCGACCTGTACAAAATGTCCTCCGAATCGGACATGGGGACCCATGGCACGCTCCAAGTTGAGCTGATCGCCGACCTTTCGCTCTCCTGAGACCCAGTATCGCGTAAGACATTGGGTGTCCCGGTTAATATCGATCCTATGCGTACCTAAATCTGTCCTCTNNCAAGCACCGTTCACCGCGATCGAATCGCCAACATGGCAGTCTCCAAGTATTGATCCTGCATCTGAGATGGTCAATGTACAGCCTCCGCTATCGAGGCCAATGGCAGCGACAGTTCCCAAGTGTTCGATCTAGTACATAAAAATTACGAGGATGAAATAGCGGATCGATGTGGGTTGCGTACGAGGCCTGTGAACATGGCTGTAGATGTGGACCGGGCCGTGGATGGACGGAAGGCTCATCATCATGTCCTCCCACCACAAATCGGAGGCGGAGGCTGTAAGGAAACGTACAATTTGGGAGTCCTACGCTGGTATGCACCATCTCTGCTCGTCATAACACAGTCCTCTCATTTATCCTAGTCCTCCCTCCCAAAACACGCCTCGGTATTTCTCTCGCCGTCTGCGCTGTTGCCGTAGCTGGCATTTTCATATCCGACCGCCTCGAGGAAGCTCTACCTCCTCTACCAAAAGACGCACCAAAACAGTCTTAAGAACCAAGAAAGCACTCGGCCTCAGAACGCGTTCTTTGACAAGCTCAGAATGTGTCATCTTTCAATACAATCCAAGTATTTCCTCCAGTCGCCCTACAAAGCAGCAAGCCCATCATATGCATCTTCAGAGGTCGTAGACGTTTCTGTGTTCGACCGACAGAGAGGGGAATGGTGTTTGTATGCCGTTACCTCATTACTGACGCCACTCGGCGAGAATTGCATCACATTCTGTCTGGATAGTCCACAACGCGCAACCTGCGTGCCAAACACCCGGCCGGTATCTTTGGATGTCCACAAGGAAGGATATGCTAAGTGGTCCGGTTTGTGAGCCGTGTCAACTTTCCACGGTTGTGCGCGGGTGGCTACTCCTTCCTTCATTTGCGTTGCAGGCGGCGACCCGAACGATGGATACGCCGGAAAAGTGTCGTCCTCGGCCTTGAATTCCCAGCTCGCGCGTTCCCAGTCCGGCACAAGCTCCTCTTTACCCCACCCTTTCCATTTCCTATGGCGACCGCAGACGTCGCATAAGAATCCCCACCACTGGTCGAAAAATACGACAACAAGTATCATCGTCCCCACTGCGCTGACTGCAATGACCGCAATTCCGATCACACGCCAGTCGATTCCATGCCCCTGGGCTAGCCCTGAATCTGAGTTGACTGGCGAGAGCGGCGAAGGATACAACGTAGGATTGGCGGTATTCTGGCTAGCGCTGGTGGCAATGATGCTAGTATGCGGGTCGCTACCTTCTGGAACAGGTGTTGTGGGCCGAGGAATTGTTGGCGTAAGACGTGGATGTGAAGAAACTCCTGTTATGACCGTTGTGAGTTGCGCCGCATGTGTCGTGAGTTGAAGAAGGGCGGAAGTAGCGATCTCGACACGAGAACTCTCAATGCGGGGTAGTGTGGAGACCTGCTCCGTGTTACTCGAATGTGGGGTCTGGATCTTGACGGGGAGAGGCCCCGAGTCGTCCGAGTCGTCGAGTTCAGGCCCCACTGGCAGAAGATCTCCAAGGTCTCTCCGAGGCAGTGCTCGGGCCGCTGAATGGAGGAACAGGGCTGCGAAGCTGGAGATCCTCCACAGCATCGGGTTTCCCGGCGATGCTGGCAAGAAGTGTTGTGGACGACGGTGTCAATTGAACGCGCTTGAACGCGGTAGGGCTGACTGTCACGTGAAATCCTCCATTCATCACGTGTCTTATAAAGGCACTATAAGGCGACCCGAGTTTGATGAAACTATCCCTCTCTCGCATCGACTCTCCTCTCACACTCGCCACCGCCTGACACGCATCTGAGCTCAGAATAACACCGTCATGTCATACATGTCACATTTATTGCCGTATGCGCTCGATGAATCAGAATGTAGAATAGAACAATCAGGCAACCAACTTCACTACTCCTCCCGCTGCCTTGATTTTGGCCCTGCCAGAGCACATCAGCAGATCCAATAAAGGCATTCGAGATCACCTACTCTGCTTTCTCAGACACATATCGTGCCTTTACGATTATTGGCAAGTTGGGAAACCTAGCGACCGCTCAGTCCTACGCAATACGACGATTCCCAGCTGTAAGGACGAACCGGCCGTTGCCCAACACCTTGCTATATCCGTGGTGTAGCACATTTACCACGGGAACGATTTGTGAATCATGTTTGAGATCCTTTTTGTGCTCCTCTGGTACAAGCGACCATAACTTATCCACGTTGATAGTGGGGTTCCACTGCGCATTGCGTGTCAAGTGGAAACGGCGCATACCGACTTTACCAAAGTAACCCGGATGGTATTTATCAAAGTTGGTTCTGAATAAACACAAAATCTTGTCAGTTTCTGTGTATAATAAAGACAGTCTGAGACATACCTGTGGTGGTGCGCACCACCAGCAAGACCGCGACCTCCAGGATGTTTCCGATGCTTCCCTACACGCCCATGGCCTGCTGATACATGTCCACGATGCTTTCGGGTCTTCGTCAAATGGGTCGGCATTTTCTACGCGTCTCCAAGTCAGCACATGACTGTCACCTGGATATTAGAACGTCCATCCACCACCCGAACCGCCTCAGACCACAACCGGACCATAACGAGCACAGAATATGAAACCCGTACAGTATGTGGCGAGCATTCTGGCGAGACGGAATGGGAACGAACGGCGTGCAACTCACCTTGAGGGGAGATTTGACCTTGTCAGTTGGGCTGGATGACTTTACCTTCGGAGGATACGGGCGTCTGAGTTGAAACTGAGTTTAAACCCGCCCAAGTTTCTCCATCTCAGAATCGTGGCAGGAATGTGGAACACAGTAAAAGGCTCATGAAATATTTTAAACAGCACATTATCAATGCAATTGAGCAGGCATGCATCTTTGAAGTTCCTAGTTTACTATAAGCTTCAACACATGAACAGCACTACTCATGTACAGGTAGCAATTCCTTTGGCTAGTTATGGGTAAACCCTATTATGTCCATTTTCTCTTCGATAAATTTCCGAGTTCGAGACTGCAGAGACTCTGAAAGATGAGGAAGCGCCTCAGTTGTGTCATGGAAAAGTGCTGACATGTCTTGTGGTGCATTCAATCAGGAAAATTTGTGCTTTCCAGTGACTATTCCGGGGGACCCAGATTCGGCATCAGACAACGGCGTCGCCCTAGGTACGCCCAGATAAGGGGATGGCGGCCTGGGAGGTTCTACTTTCGTGGCCGTCAGCTTGCCGGCTACACTTTTCTTGACCACTTGTATAACACGGATCTTCTTTCCTTGGGTAGGCAGGAGCAGAGCCGGCGAGCAAGAGAAACTAAGAGGTATAAAAGTCTTTTCACCTGGAATGATTCTTCCCGTTTCTGTCCTCCTGTCCCCAACAAGGTAATCGAATCTCCATGAAAGAATAGAATGTGGGAAAAGAGGAGAAGATTGAACGTGCTCAATACCCTGGACAGTGTATGGGCCATTGGCTTTGAGGATAAGATAAGCCTGCTTAGAGAGATAATCCTGGAACTCGTCGCCGTTAAGTATGAGACGACGGAGAACAGGCGGCGTGTCCAGCTCTGAATAGTGAAAGGCGAAGGACCTGCGCTGCAAGGGCATGAAGTCCGCAGTGGCAGAGACAAGATGGGCGACAAGAAAAACGGCCTCACTCTCCGTTGTACTCGGAGGAGCATAACCAGCAAGTTTGAAAACGGGCTTGATCATTCGAAAACCCTCCTGATCTATCATGACTTCGAGGGTTGTCGACTGTAGCCAAGAAAGCGACACGAGTAGGAGAGGAAACCGCACACAGCCTATCCCTACGTTCTCTAGGCGGATGTTGTTTGTATCATGGGCAATGAGCGGCAGATTCGAGCGCGAAGACTGTCCAGAATCGGTGATTGATGAAGAGCCGTTGCGCCTGTGCCTAGAAGATCCTTGCCGTCCTGAATATTTCCGAGTTCCAGGACTAGGAGGGGGGAAATCCAGGGAGATTCTTTGAGCACCAGATGACCAAGAGCATAAGGTAGGGAAATAATCTGACGCCGCATGAACAGAACCTTTGTGAACCATGTATCGCGGCTTCTCAGGACTCGATTCCGGGGTGATTGACACGTCAACCGGTAACTCCTGCACTAACTCGACAACGGGGAGGAGGGCTGTGGGTTGTGGAGGTTGTTCCAGCATCGCTTGGCGTGAATTCTTCATAGACTGGGTCTTTTCTTGGGCTTTAGTACCTGCGTTTACTGACGATTGTTTGGGAGGCTTATAAGAAATGCAAGATTCCTTAGACTTGGCTCCTGTATTGTAGTCTGGGATGGGCACCCTCTTATATGCTAGATTGAACGAGTCCATGGAGCCAGGATCATCTTGCTCGACGTTCTGACGGTCCCCAACGCCTGGATGCAAGATGAGAGGTATGCTTCCAATTTGGCTGCAAGCGGTAGGATCAATCTGATGACCCGTCCGAGAAGGCGACGTGGATGTGTCGAGAGATCTAAGGATAGACCAGGTGCTAGAGCGTCGAGAAAGGGGTGGCGGGATGATAGACATGTTATGGAAGTCTGAGTGGCTGTGGTGATCGAGTGTGTTCCGCGGCGCCGCCTCAGCTTGTCAGAGCCGGACCGGACGGCAATCGTTGCCCAACCACCTCGCAGCAGCCTCAAGCAATTCAATAGACAAGAGCTGAAAGGGAGCCCTGAAACAGAATATAATAATTGGTGGCCTTGTAAGGGTATCATCGGGAATCGGACCTCAAACAAAAGTACAATGAAAGATAGCGGCCAGGTTACATAAGTCACCTACATCAAGCGTTGGTGGACCCTCCAGAACTTCCAATTTCTCTCACAGTCTTCAGGATGCCAAAGAACATTGTGCCCATCCTACTTGTCCGGATACCCTTCGCTGTTTGCCTGACACAGACGGGCGGCCTCAGCATACCCTTCCTGTGATCCTGAGGTGTACGATATTAGGGAGCAAAATGAAGCGCCTCACAATTCGGGAGATTTACGCTGCTATGGAAGAGAAGTACCCGTACTACAGAACAGCGGGTCCTACTTGGAAGGTCAGCCTCCTCTCTTGTCTCATTGTTGATAGAAAAATGTTAATTGTTTGTTTGCATGGTCCAGCAATCCGTAAGACATCATTTATCACTGAACAGATTATTCGAGCGACAGCCGCGGCCTGTGACCGACCCTGGTTTCGGGTCGTACTGGACTGTCAATTTGCTTGCGCCTCCTGGCACGAAACGCCCTCGCAAACGCGGTCGTCCGCAACGGGACGTAAATGGCGATGCAGAATCAGGACCTGCGAAAAAACGCGGCCGTCCACGAAAAATGCCGGAGGTGGAGAGCCGCAGGCAAACAGAACATTCGTATTTAGCTACTCTCCCAGTTCCAAGCGCAGACCATGTGGGTGCGCTTCTCAGTGTTTCTACTGCGCGAACTGGGAGCCGTCACTTGCACGAAGATGAAGATGAAGGCCATATCGCTCGTTCGAAACTCGGTGCGTCATGGTGTGTAGAAGAAGAAGAAGATTTCGAGAGCGAGGAAGATGGCGATCATGGGCTGCCACCGCGGCCAATCACACCTGCATATGACAGAGCGGTCAATGTCCACCTTGCGCCAAGCCCAAGTCGAGGGACGCTCCGTCGAATGCAAGATGATTCCATCTCTGACGCGATGCCAGAGAATATCATTGACCACCTCAAGGTTCAAATGGGGCTGCTTCGACGACAAACATCTGAGGCTCGGTCAGAGGCCGCAAACATGGCTCAGCGGTTACATGAGTGTCAGGCTGAGGCGTCGAAGGTTAAAAGTGCTTTAAGGACTGCGGAGGATATGCTAGAGTTAGAGGTTCGGAGGAGGGAAGAGGCAGAACGGCTTGCAGAAGAAGAGGCGCGGATGAGAAAATTGGTTGAAGACGAACTTCGGATTCTACAGTAGGATTTAGACGGACCGCCTGTACTCTACTACCATTCTCTCCATCACCTCTCTTGCTCATAGCTTTCATGAACTCGAACAACCAGAGACCAATAATAAAGAGAGCGTAAGTTCTCCTTATTCTTTCTGAGTGCGAATTCGATCATCGTCGTTCTCAGCTTTAAAAAAGCCCGTACCATCGCGCCTCTATACACTGGTGGTCCAGTCTCAATCACACAAAATGGCCTCTGGCTAGTAACTTGCGTTGGGGAGCAAGCCCTCCTTACTGATCTCAAAAGTGGCGCAGAAATTTGCCGTTTTGAAGGGGTACCGTACCCATCAGTGTGCCCAGCTTCGTTTACCCTTCTAATACTGTTACAGGACACAGAGTCCATTACCGCCCTATGCACTACACCTTCTGGCAAGCATCTAATGATCTTCACCGAATCCATGGCCCTTCGTATATATGGGATACCGAGATCCAACACACCAACTCCGAAGCCAGTGACACCTATCCGCGCCATCTCTCGAGCGCACGACGCGCCAGTTTACGTTTGCAAGACGGACCCCACGTCCACTTATCTCGCCTCAGGAGCAACCGATGGGACTGTCAAGGTCTGGGATATCGTGCGCGGCTTTCCAACCCATGTACTTCGCGGTCACGGTGGTGTTGTCTCTGCGATAGCCTGGAGCTACCCTCACGCCCAGGATTTTGAGGCTCGCAAAATGCGACTTTTCACGGCTAGCGTCGACACACGAATCCGGGTATGGGACCTCACCAAGGGAGCCGAGCAGGCGCGCGCTGGGAGGCAAGTAAAACCGGAGGCCGTGTTGGAGGGACATGTCAGTGTGCCGAGAGGTCTCGACGTTAGCGAAGATGGGCGATGGCTCGTTAGCGGAGGCCGCGACCAGGTAGTTTTGGTCTGGGACATGAAAGAGAGTCAACCCAAGAAGAGCGGGAAAGGGAAGGAAAAGGAGACTTGGCCCACCTTAGCAAACACGATCACTGCTCTGGAGCGCGTCGAGGCCGTGGGCATCCTAGGCGAAGAGGTGGTCATTGGCGAATCAAGTTCACGTCGGAAACATATTCACTTTTTCACTGCTGGAGAAAAGGGTCTGGTAAGGGTCTGGGACGCCAAAACCGGCAAAGTACTCCGCGCATTTGGAGAAGAGACGAATGCAAATTCTGAGGTCCAAGAGGAACAACGGCAAATTCTGGATGCCTTGTGAGTAACTCTGTTACTTATTTATATTTCTACCAAGTTTAATGTCACAGCTTCATCCCGTCGACATCTTCCATCGTCTCAGTTCACGCTGATCAGAACATCTTATTCTTCTCCCTCCCCGACGGTGCATTGTATCGACAACTTATTGGCTTCAACGACGAAATCATTGACGCCGCGTTGCTGACTTCTGCACAGTCCTCGGAGCACGTTGCCCTCGCATCAAATTCCTCCCTTATACGCATATATTCTACTGAGTCCCTTGACGCGCGGCTACTTTCCGGGCACCGTGATATCGTTCTGAGCTTGGGCGCCAACTCATCTGGGACAATGCTCGCGAGTGGTTCAAAAGATAACTCGGCTCGTGTTTGGGCGCCGCAAGATACTGAACTGGGCTGGGTGTGCGTAGCGACGTGCGAAGGACACTCCGAGAGCGTTGGCACGGTGGTGTTCGAGCGGGAGCCAAGATCGCACAATCAAAGTCTGGGATCTCAGCGGTGTGCCGACAGAAGCCCATGCTATGTCGACACCGGTACGATGCAAGAGTGTCAGTACGACGCGTGCACACGAAAAGGACATCAATGCGCTTGACTCATCACCCAGGGGAGCGTTACTTGTGTCGGGTTCGCAAGACAAGACGGCAAAAGTGTGGGCTTTTGACCGCCCTAGTGGCATGCTCAAGCTACTGGGTACCTGTAAAGGACATAAACGAGGCGTGTGGAGCGTGAGGTTCGCGCGTGGTACACGAACATTAGCGACGGGCAGTGGTGACCGTACGGTACGGTTATGGAGATTGGACGACTTTTCATGCTTGAAAGTGTTCGAAGGCCACGCAAATTCCGTACTGAGGGTAGACTGGCTCGGTGGGGAGAAGGAGGTACATGGTCAACTTGTCAGCGCGGCGGCAGATGGCCTCGTCAAAGTATGGGACTCTCGGACGGAAGAGTGCGTCGCCACTCTTGATGGACACGAAGACAAGGTGCGTGAAATGTGAACCGCTTTGACGCATACTTACTCTACCATCGACAACAGGTCTGGGCTCTGACGGTGAGCAAAGACAGCAAAACCATCATCTCTGGAGCCGCGGACTCTGTAATCACCTTCTGGGAAGACTGCACTGAAGAGCAGGAAGCCGCAATAGAGTCTGCACGCGCGGAGCTCGTCCTCAAGTATGTGCCACTCGCTTCTATCCTCGTTTCTGATGTCATTGACCTCGCAACGGAATTAAAGGGAACAAGATTTCCTTAATTATGTCGCCTTGCAGGATTATAGGCGGGCAATCGAAGTAGCGTTATCTCTCGGACACCCAGGCCGTCTACTTCAACTCTTTAAGGAGCTGAAGGGAGATTCGGGCGTGACAGGTAGCGCTGATGTGGATCGAGTGTTACAAGATCTGTCACCGGCGGATCTTGTGCGGCTGCTTCGCTATGTCCGCGACTGGAATACGCGAGCTTCGAGTGCTGCCGTCGCGCAGCGCGTGCTACATGCCATAGTGAAGTTCCGCTCAGCGGAAGACATCGCTCATGCATTCGAGGACGCTAGTATGGGCGACGAAGTGGATAGCCTACATGAGCTCGTGGAGGGGCTCATTCCATACACAGAGCGACATCTTGTGCGAATGGAACGCCTGGTGCAGGAAAGTTATGTGATAGACTATGTGCTTAGAGAGATGGATGACGGTTTGGCAGAGGACGATGGTGAGGCTATGGATATCGAACCCGTGCGCCATACGCAGCTTCCTGTTGGTGTACATGCATAGATTATTATTACTGACATGAGGGAATACATGTATCGCTATAATCTAAAGTGCAATCCAAAGTCACTTCCAGAACATATGTGATGGCCCAAGGGAAAGGTATTATATGGATGTAGATTGAAAGAATAATGAGAAAGAATATCCAAATGGGGGGAGGATCATATCGACGTGTCAGACTCTACGAAGGTGAGCAACGGCGATGCGACATCCTTCGACGGCGTTGAATACAAGGACAAGCTCTCCTTCCCGTACGTTATTCCTGCTGAGCCACCCTCGATCGTCGGTCACGACCAGGCGTTGTTCAAGAAGCCAACGACGCATGACGCCAGGCAGACAGCCTGTCGAATCATGGGGAGTGACCCAGCGACCATGGCGAAAGAAGGCTACGTTGCGCACGGAGGTCTCGGTTATCATCCCTTTCGTGTTCCACAGGAGAACGTCAGCGGGACCTCCAGCCTCTGGGAGACCGAAACGGGCGCGGGCTGCGCTGTAATGACCGCGATTAGTTGTCTTTGTGGTTGTGAAGAGCGAGGATGGGGTGGCAACACTATCCAGGAAGAGGGCGATCGGGTCGCCTAGAG
>WNFQ01003727.1_pt1 | contig 11117 bp, 19 predicted proteins | sample 5400171 | NCBI WGS metagenome assembly WNFQ01 (sample SAMN13153356, study PRJNA577476) | soil metagenome | isolation source: 20 cm soil under Madrone tree | place: USA:California | collected 2016-06-14 | reverse complement strand
GCAAGCTGGCGGTGCGCCTCATCGCGCTCGGGCATCGCCGCCCCATTCACATTCGTCGTGTGAAACGGCTCATCGATGCTATGCGAGTGGGCCTGCAGCCGCGTGAGAAGGGACGGACTTTGGAGAGACTAATTTCCGAATAATATGGTTTAGTTGGGTAAAAGCCAAACAAGAAAGAGGGGAAAGGGCAGCAGGGGTGAACGTACCACCTCAGACTGCGCGAAGGCATGTCGAGTTTGTGCATATGACATGCGCGGGGTATGCCCGTTCGCCATTTCGTTCCATACGATGCTGAATTGGCGCCCGAGGACGAAGGAGGGTAATGCGATGAGGAGCAAGCCGAAGAGGAGCAAAGGGAGTGTGACCAGGCGCCCGAAGAACGAGCGTGGTGTTATTTCGCCGAAGCCGACGGTGGAGATTGCTGTGTGCGAATGCGAAGCCCAGTTTGTGTCAGGTAGCCCGTCTACCGCAAATGCTAAAATTTCACTTACTGACAATGACAAACCTGCGCGCGGAGTAGACATTAGGCAAGATATTCAGCTGCAAGGGGAAGAGATCACGTACCACGCTGCGGCGGGTATGGACTAGCATGCGTGCCATTAGAGATATAATAAGACAAGCTATGGAGTAAACGAGGACTAACCGCAATTTGGGATGGATCGCCGTCCGAGTTGAAGAAGACTTCGAGGGTGTCGTCCCACGTTCCGCGCTCGATAAAATACCTTGACATAATTAAGGTCAGTAATTATAAGAAGAGAACGCGCACGTACAGAAGGGTGCTGAAGACTATGACGACCATGAGGACAAAGAATCCGAGCGCCAGGAGCGCGTCCCGCGAACGTCGGAAAGAGAGGTACATGACCTCGATAGTACTAAGCCCCACATGATCTCACATTAGTACTTTAGGAAAGGAGACATCAAAAACAAGAGACTCACAGCAGAAGGGTACTGTTATAGCGGAACGGACGAAGGACGCGAAGCAAACGAAAGGTGCGCAGGATTGAGAAACGAAAGAGCGTAGACTGGAGATGAGCCATGAAGCCATCTGATAAGATGATCAATGGAAGAATATTACATGGCGAAAAACTGACGGTGTCCTTTTGTAGCGCGATCTCTATGTAGTAAGGAAGGATGGCCAGAAGATCCATAATTCCAAAGAACGCTGGTGTTGATGACACAAGTCAGGGTCCAGGGTCACAGTTCCAAGGAAGCAGAAAAGGCAAAAAACTTGAAGAACAGAGCAAGGGAATAACTATTAAAAAAAAGAAAAAAAAGGACGCACAGCCGACCCAACCAAATAAACCAGACCAGGAATAACTCGTCGCAGCACACCGCGCGACATACTCGACCGTGAAAAGGGCAACGAGGCCAGTCTCCAAGCCGAACCATACCCCCCCAGGCAGCGAGCGGAGCGCGCCGGGCACGGTCTCGAGGATGGTGATGAGCGCGGAGAACACAATGAGGGCCGTGACAACTACATGTACGAGGACTGCCGCTGCGGACGAGTTGGGTCGTTCTAGTAGGTTGTAGAGGTGCCGGCGCCATGCGGGTTTAATGATTATGGACGACGCCGCAGCGCCGCCTCCCCGAGCGCGAACACGAGCACTGCGAGTACGAGCAGTACGAGCAGAGGTAGTGGGGGGATGGTAGCCTGCACCTCCGAGTCCCTCCGAGTCAGCCTCCCCATCCTCCTCTTCCTCTTCGTCGTCGTCGGGGAGTGGGCGACGGCCTATTGCGGGTCCATCAACGAGGACTTCGCCATTGGGTGCATTCTGAGAGTCAAGTAAGGGGAGAGAGTAGAGGGGAATGGTGGGCGGCCTAGTGGAAGGCATTGGCTCATGATCATAATCAGCCCTCGAGGGTTGGGTGCGTTTAAGCGTTTAACGGCGAGCGCCCATCATCCCCACAACCATCTCTTCACGATGTCCAACGATACTCCTGCGCCAACTTTCTCACCAAAGAACTACAAAGAAACTTTCCAGGTTGATTAAATGTACTTCAATCCATATAACCTACCCACCTTGCTCTTCAGAAACGAACAGTCACTTCACAATTTGCCGAGTACGTCCTTCTCTCTGTCCTGCCGCCTTTTCCATCCCTTAAACTTGCTCGCATTTAAAAGTCCATGTGAAGAAGCATCCAAAGCATCCATGGACTGCCTAAACCGACACGACTACGATCGCGACAAATGTCTCGATTTCTTCCAAGCCTACCGTGACTGCAAAAAAGCGTGGGTTCGTCGAGCCATTTCCCTTCCTCATACTCGCTGCCCTCAATTATGCACGCTAACCCCATCCCGAGATGGAACAACGCAAGGCAGACCGACGCGCTGGGAAGTATTAGTAGATATTAAACAATATACAACACTATGAAATCAATCAACCGATCATCCTTGTCTGATGTCTTTCCCCCCAACCTGCTTACTTGGCTGCCACGATCCAGGGCCGAACCCGCGTGGCCCGAGAGCAGCATCAATAATATGCATGATAGCGAGCACTTTCTCCTCCTCCCACGGCCGGCCAACAACCTGTATGCCCACTGGAAGCCCCTCCATCGCTTGCGCATTATAGGCACCCTTGGGCCCATAAACATCGCCCTCGAGAATCTTAGATCCATTACCCGGTGCGGCACGCCATTCGTCCGAAAGCTCATCGCGCGCGGGATCGACGCGGGTGACGGGTACGACGCCAACGGGCGAGTCCACGACATTGTATATCAGCGTCGCGCATGCCAGCGGTGCGAGGCGAGCGCAGGCGCCGTGGGGCAACGCAGGGATCGCCTGTACAGGAGCGAGCACCGCATCAAGGGCGAGATTTTCTGGCGAGCGAGCATCCCAGAGAGACGTGCGCGTCTGTCTCTCGAATTTGATTTTGTCAGCAACGTATCTGTAGTATTGGTGCACGGATTTGTAGTGCGAGCGTTCGAGGAATGACGCAAACTTGGTGTCTCCGACAAAGGTGCGGATAACCCAGCCAGCAAAGGTGCGTACAAAGTCTGCGTGCGAAGGTTAGAGAAAGGAGACACGATCCACTTCGGCGTATAGTATACTCACTAGGGAGGCGGGGTCCTAGTGTGACCAAGAAGAGTGCCGGGTCCTGTACAAAGCAGTGGTTAACTGTGTGTGAGCCATTATGCGTGAAAGCACATGGATTGGCCATACCTTCTTATCAGGACCGAGGTGCTCTGTCAGTGATTTGTACCCATCGGCAGAACTGATTCCAGTGAACAACTGCAGCGCCTGTACGACTAAAATCAGAAACTCAGTATTGCTCGCACTGTAAAGTTAGAGAGTAAGGCAGCTTCACGCACCGTCCGGGGGGTCGATCTCGACGCATTTATGTCCTGCCTTGCGAAGTGCCTCCACCGTCTCCAACACGGCCCTATGGCAAACAGGAGAGCCCTTGACCACACCATCTTGGATTATTTCCCACAATCAAATCCTGAATTTTAAAGGTGGTACAGGAACGTACGTACCGTTGAGATAATACCCAAATCGCAACGTTTTAGGGAGCGTTACATCCCGATACGGAATTGGCGCTGGGAAATAATCTTGTTTGCCACCACTACGCTCGCCGAACAAAATGCGCGCCATGCGCTCGAGATCCGCAACTGAGCGACCCATAGGACCCGCGACAGGACGGACCGCCTCGAAGCCGGGATTTGGATCTAGCGGGCGTTCGACAGATAAGTCAAGCTCCGTATGTCACAACAACACGCTCACCAACAGAGCCTGCATATGCCACGCGAGCCTGTCCCGGTTTAAGACCAAAGATCCCACAATACCCGGCTGGAATACGTATACTTCCTCCAACATCCGAACCAAAGCCGAGCGCGGCGCCGTCCACCGCGAGCAGTGCACCCTCACCACCTGAGGAGCCACCCGGAGTGTGTGCGGCCGACCATGGATTGCACGTACGTCCCCAGAGAGGGTTGCAGCTCTCAAAAGCGAGAAGCGTCTGTGGGACATTGGTCTTGGCGATGATGATGGCGCCAGCTGCGCGGAGTGTCGAGACAGCCTAGATGGCCGGGCGCGTAAGAGGTGTGAGTGTGTGGAAGGGGAAGGGGAAGGTGAAAAAGGAAGGTTGGGATAACGTACGGCGGCGTCTTGTTCGGCTGGCTTGTTGGCCCACTGCGTGTACCCGATCGTACTGTCGAACCCCTTCACGTCGACTATCCTCCACCTCGTCAGCACTCATAACCGGAAAAGAAAAGAAAACGTACACATGTCCTTCAGGCTGATCGGCACGCCATGCAACTGCCCCTTCAAGCGACCCGTCGCAGCAAACTCCTCGTCCAGCCTACGAGCATCCTGTCTGGCCTCGTCAAAGAACACTATTCGTCGCGTGCACCAGCCATCGTTTAAACCGACTTCTGTTAGCCAGGGCACACGCAGTACATACCTTCAGTAAGGCAATTCATCACTTGTTGCGCCTGCGCCGCGCGCGCAATATAAGCCTCCAGCACGACCGAGGCAGTCCACTTTCCTGTTACTATATTCTCCACAATCTGCGATGCTGCGCGCCACGAAAAATCAACTAATAGCTAGGATGTGCTTTATAGAATATCATTACCTGTCGCATCGAGAAACTCTTGATGTTCCTCTGCCGAAAAGTCTGGGGCGTGCTTGAGGGCTTCGGCGCGACGCAGGCGCTTGGCCTCGATGGTCTCGCGGTAGGGATTCCGTGGACTCGTAAAGAACCACATGAGTATACGCACGTCTATGAGTAATTTTCTAAGGAGGTGGCTGTGGTGGCCACGCTGAGGGTTTGCGCCAAACGATTAAATGGTGTCCAGTACGCGCCCGGGCCGAATACGAGGCACATGATGGTGGTGACACTCCCAACTTGTCTCGATTTTGTTCCATCTCTCAGCTTCCGCATAAACTTCCGCTGCGCACTACTCGCTCCACGGGTAGAGACACATGAAGCGAGTTACATAGCGGAATTGAGAGGGTGCGTGGCGCATAACATATGAAGGCGATGTGTGAAACAAGATCATGATGCGCAAGGCCTTCGGGCCTACCAGTACTCTGCATTTTACCCGATCTCTTCATGTGACTCCTGGCCACAACTTCCTCCTTGACCTCAGACGAACTGTATTATTGGTATTGAACTCCGGTGTCCTTTTCATGTTTCCCCATCATTTTCTCACGGTATTCGACAGATCACACGTTCTTCGGTACCAAGCTTTTATTGGCGAAGAATTTCAAGAATCGTTCTCACTAACGTGGGATGTGCATGATTTACGAGGACAGCTTGACGGCATCCGAGGCCCTAGCACTCTGACAATGGAAGTAGTGGCGTTGCGCCGTTGCACAGCTGGCCTGGTGAGAACTTCTTGTGCAGTACGACACATTCGTCGCCAACCAGTATAAAAAACGTACGGGCGTTGGTAGCTCGGGACCGTCCTGGTTTTGCTTTGGACGAGAAGTCGTAGGCTGTTGTACCTGGTGGTGACCTTGCCGAGATGTCGCGTCCCATCGGCAGCATCCCACCGAACGTAGGTGTGGGTGCGAGGGTTGTACTATTTGACCTCAATGGTGGGTCACTGATCAGGTGTCGAATGAGCAAGATCAGAAGGTCAAAAAATGAGCCAGGGCATGTAGAATCCAGAACAGGCTAAGACCAACGTGGTTCTTGCGCCCTCCGTTGATGGACATAGATGGAGCACCAATGACGTGAACTTGACGTTAATAAATCTCACCGACTGCATCATGTACCCCGTCCGAAGATTGTGGTTTCTCTAATATCAGGCATGACAATTGCTGATCGACTGTACAGTGCCTCGGCGCCGTTTCCCTGGTGAGGAATAAAGGACCCCTCTTCAGTGCGAAGATTGACTGCGCCACATTTTTTTCGGTAGAAAAGCCCTGGGGCCTGAGGAATTGAATGTGTGTTACTCTTTCGCCTTCCAATAGTCATGGTTTCGTTACGGTCCATCTTTGCGCTCACCTCTCTTGGGCTTGCCCGTGCTACAGCCGTCAATGTCAAACGTGAAGCCATCACCACCCTCACCTCTGCCCAGGTCAGTGCATTCACACCATTCACATACTTCGCAAGTGCAGCATATTGCAATCCATCCACTACCATAAGTTGGACCTGTGGAGGTGGGTTCATTCGTTGTTCCACCCTCGAAGCACGCCCCGAGGTAGTCTTGCTGAAATGACGTTTCCCCAGCCAAATGCAAAGCGAACGCTGACTTCAAACCTGTGGCATCCGGAGGTGACGGCGATCTTTTCCAGTTCTGTGAGCGAACGACGAACAACTGATGCGGTTTTAAACAATGCTCATGATACCACTTTAGGGTATGTCGGGTTCTCCCCTTCGTTAAAAACAGTTATTGTTGCGCATCAAGGCACCGACCCCAGCAAAGTGTAACTTTCTTTCTCCGCCAGTCTTTCCTATTGCCATGTAACTTAAACAAATCCGCCAGGCTCTCCCTCGCAACCGATGCTGATTATGGACTCTCTCAACTTGACTCGTCGCTCTTTCTGGGAATTCCGTCTGATGTAGAAGCTCACTCCGGGTTTGCCAGTCACCAAGCCAGGTATGCCAACGACAAGTACTGTTACGTTTCGCATGCTCATGCTGACAATGATGACGTAAGCACCGCGCCTACAATCCTCTCTGCCGTCAAAACTGCCCTGTCCAAGCACGGCGCATCGTCCATCACCGTCGTCGGCCACTCTCTAGGTGGGGCGCTCGCCCTCCTAGACGGTGTCTACTTCCGCCTGCAGTTTTCCAAGACCGTGAGCGTTAGAGTGATCACCTACGGTATGCCCCGTGTCGGAAGCCAGGCTTTTGCCGATTTCGTAGACAGCAAGTTGAGCGGACTCGTGACGCGCGTGACCAACCGGGAGGACTTCGTTCCGATTGTGCCTGACTTTTTATCGGGATTCTTTCACCCATCAGGTGAGATCCACATACAGGATTCTGGCGCGTGGGACGCTTGCCCCGGTACGTTTACTGAAGCTCACTCTCATCCCGCGTGTGGTGTTGTTCGGACCTCTGACGTTATGCATGTATTCAGGTCAAGACAATCCTTCTAAACTGTGCATCGTCGGTGATGTGCAGAGTATCTTCGAGGGAAACTTGAACGATCACCTCGGGCCGTACTCGGGGATTACTATGGGTTGCTGATCCGATACAGCATCCTGGTGGCGGATACGTTCCACATGAGAGGGAAGAAATAAACAAAAAATAGCCTCGCCGTTTGGGTAGCTTGCATCCCAAATCCTAACCTGGTTGAATCCGAGTTCTACACTCCCGCCAGTATACTGTATTCTCACCATCACCAACTATCTGTGATATCGCGTGACCCCAAAAGCCAATGGTATCCTGCTACAATCAATGCAAGGGCCGCATCTCTCGTATGGCCTTGTTTTTTTGGTTTTGATGATGCATGGGAGCGCTAAGAAAGAAAGAGGCCCGTCCACTAGTGCAACGCCACTCACTCACGTTAATTGAACACGTTCAGACAAGCGTTCAGACTGAATTAAGAAATACAGTAGGAGGAGTCCGCGCATCCTCTCGTCTCATCCATATGGTAGAACTCCAGTTTAGCAATACCAAGCATCTGGGGAGAATACACCCATCAGAGATGCGATCGTGATGTGCGCGCACCGCGTCTTCAAACAGTGGGCGTAAGGAGCACACAAATGGTCGAATCCAAGTGAGCGCACGTTGTTAGGAGGACTTAAGGAGCGTCATTTTTCCGGTCTAATGACTGAAGCAAGGCCGGTGGCCGTGAAATTTTGCAAGCAACGAACAAAGTTGGAAGAGCAGTGCCATCAGCCAGAGAGCGGCCGAGGCGCGTCGACTGAGAAAACGTAGCAGAGCCAAACGGAGCGCATCGAAAAAGTGACAAACCAACCGGTGGCACTGGCAGTTGTGTGGCCCGGCTCGGGGTATACCGTGACGCGGGCTGGCAGGAGCGAGTGTCATGATGTCGTTCAGTTACCTACAGTTACAGGACATGGACGATTACCGAATCTAAACATCTGGCGCGTCCGATTCAAGTTCGCGCTTGTGACCCTCGACGCTTGTCAATGAAACGTTCAGCGCCTAAGAGGCGTCTTTGTAAAAGTAAAAAAAACAAGCGAGGACTCGGGCAAGCTCTCGTTCCAGGAACACACGCAAGAACACTCGCATCCGCCTCAGGACGCTGACTGGCGGTGCGGATGAGGCTTTGGAGCTTGCCTGGGGCACGGATTGGCGGATCGGTGAGTGGGAACGCGCGGATGGCACCGCTGACCTCAGTGTGCAAGACGCCTTGCATACGAGTGGCCAAGGCCACTGGCAGTTGGCGGGCGGCAGCCCGGGGCGCTGCGGGGCAGAACAGAACACTTTTTTGATCTCGCCACCGCGGATCGACGGAGGCGGGTTAACATCATCTCACATTATAACCGTACATCTCACCCGTTTGCAAATCCTGGAAATCCTAGATACACACTAGCAGACAAGTCAAGAGCAAGAGCAAGGACTGTATTACGGGTCGGCCGTCAACAACGCCTCTGAAACACAAAAGGGGGAGAAGAAGAAAAAGTACAAAAGAGACAAAGGGATCCCCCAAAGGAACTGAAGCAAAAGCAGGTGCTTTTTCTTTTCCTTTTTTTTTTCGTTCCCCGTAATTACCCTTCTAGTGGAAGGGGAGGCGGCGCGTCGGGCTGTGGCGTAAAGATCAGGTCGAGTGGAGGCGATGTCTGGCTATCTTCCCCGAGCAAGGTCGCGATGATGCTCCGTCCCGCGAACGAGCGACCCGCAAGCGCTTTCATGCCCGCCGCAGCACCCGTAGTATCAATAAACTTAACGTAAACGCGCCCGACCCCGTTCGCCTGGTCACTTGGATGGTGTCCTCTTCCATGGGATGGGCGCGGAATGCGCACATCCTCAACAGCACCGTATTTTGAAACCTCAGATCGGACGTCATCCACAATCTCGGCGTACTCCTCGTCGTCAATCAGGTCGTCGGGAGTAACCATGTTGAGCATAAGTAGTACGCGCGCGTCGCTTTCTGAAACGTCGCCAGCGGGCATGATCGGCCGCGGAATTTCTGGGAATTGTTCGTACGGCAAGTCGAGGAAACCGGGCTGACCAGCTTTGGCACCAACTGATGCACGCTGGACGACCAGCTGACGATCACCGAGCGTCATTCCACTGAGTGCGGCAATGGCGACATCTGTGACGGCGGCATCGACATATTCGAAGAATGCGAAGCCCTGAATAAAAACTAAATTATTATAATATCGCGATATCGTAATGCACGTACCTTTGACGGCCCGGTTCCATTGTCGCGCACGAGATTGAATGCCTTTAGCTCGCCAAAGCTCTTCAGTAGCTCCATCACCTGTTCTTCATTGAGGTACGATGGAAGGCCACCGACGAATACTTTATTGGCCGAGTCTGGTACGTTAGTCGAGACCACCCCTGGCACGTGGAAGCTGACGGGCCCGGACATTTCCATACCACCGTAATCTTTTGGTCGGCGAATTTTGAGTGGGCCATTAAGGAACATGATCCCGTCAAAGGCCATGGCAGCGGTGGCATCCTCAGCACTGCGGAACTGCGAAGCCTCAGAACGAGAATGCTGCAGTATTCATGAAGAACGTACCTCGACAAACGCATAGCTCTTTTCATAATTGCACTGCACAGCAAGGACTGGGCTCCCCGGGGCGCCAGTACCGATTTTCATCTCTGTCATTTTATTGTTGAAGAAGTCGGCGAGATTCTGTTCGTTGATCTCTGGGGTGATGCTTCCGATGTACAGGCGCCGAGACTGACGAGACAGGTTTGGGTTTACTGCCATACCCATCCCAAACGTGGGCACAGACATTGGCGGCGGAAGGCCCGGAACAGCCAGAATAGGCGGGATCTGCGTGCGATTCGCCCCAGGAAGATTGAAGAGCCCTAAGTTGGGGTATTAGCAACGGCTGAGAAACACATCGTATTCCAAACAAGGCAATGCGCACCAGTTTGTTTCGCCTGCATGGCAGAGTACTGTTCATAGCCTGGTGCATGGACGTCCCAACCGCTGGCCCTGCGCTTCCGTTGCGAGAGCAGGACCGTGCCCACAGGTGTGGGCGAGCGGCGATCCGGAGAGCCACCATTACGCTCGCGGCCGCGGCCGCGACGGGCACCACGAGAGGGACTCCCCTCATCTTGGCCGCCGTATGGCCGACGTCGGTCATCTTCGCGCGGGTACCCCCGTCGGCGTCCTTCCTCGTGGCGTGGGCGCCCTTCATCGCGATAACGACCGCGTTCACGGTCCCTGTCGCGATCCCTATCACGATCCTTTTCGCGGTCACCGCGATCTGGGCGTTGACCACGGTCGTCTCCGTCTCTCCGGCCACGGTCCCTGTCCCTGTCCCTATCGCTATCCCCGCGATGGTCTTGACGAGAGGAGCGGTGACGGTCCGGGTCACCGTGATGATGGTGAGAGCGGTCTATGAAAGAGAGAGAAGAAAAGAGGTGAGCACGGTGCTGGAAATAGGTCTGTTAGTAGAAGGGGCGCCAGTCGACTGGTAATGAATCGAAGGGAACAAGGATTCTCGAAGCTAGGCTGATGCGGGTGGAACCATAAGTGGATTGTGTCGGGCTAAAGAAAAGAGGAAAATAAGGTAGTCACCTCTATCACCACCGTAAGGGTCAACTGCCGAGAAATCGTATTACTCTTTTCTGGCCAGAGGGTGAGAATATGGTACTGACCTGCGTCCGCCATGTTGTAGAGGAAAGGGAAAGAGTCGAGCAAGCAGTCGGACCCAGGACACCCGTCGCTCATACTCGGAAACCCCCGGCCACCGATCACTGCCACAGCCGATCACTGCTCTCTGCTCAGCACGAATCGTTATGAAGACCGCAGAGGTCCCATACGCCGCTGATTCAGAGGTCTCCCTCTCGTATGACGAGCTCCAGGTTCGTCTTAGTTCGTTCTTCCAAGCGCATATTGACTGAGACGAGCCACCATTCAAGTGTAGGTTCTGCGAACGCAGTACGAAAAGGAGGTAGCCCAATCCCACGTCACGACTCAAACAAAATTCAATTATGCGTGGGGTCTTGTCAAGAGCCCGATTCGTGAACACCAAGTAGAGGGTGTACAACTCCTCGCAGGTGGTCGTTTTC
>WNFQ01004694.1_pt1 | contig 11118 bp, 11 predicted proteins | sample 5400171 | NCBI WGS metagenome assembly WNFQ01 (sample SAMN13153356, study PRJNA577476) | soil metagenome | isolation source: 20 cm soil under Madrone tree | place: USA:California | collected 2016-06-14 | reverse complement strand
ACCGCAACGCGTAGTCGTTGTGAACGCCCGCGGAACTCCGGCGGCCACTCACGCGAAGATTCTAGATATCGTGTGCCGCAAACTTCGCTTGGCACAGAAGCTCTGAAACTCACCACAGAGACACGGAGCCAGAGAGGAGAAGTTCCTAGGGTTCAAAGAAGTAGGCCTCGAAGACCAAGATTCCCGATTCCTCGAAATCAAGGGACCCAACGACGCAAGCCCATTTCCCCTCCTTCCTCTTTGCCTTTGTGTCTCTGTAGTGAACGACCTCCATCCGCGGACGGCGTTACAATCCCAAAATGCGCACCCAACGCTTCGTCTCCTCTGCCACATTGTGTTTGCTACTAGGCTTGGCGGAATCTCTCGGCGCCCAACCCGCCCCCAAGCACGCGCCGGTCAAGACCCTTAAAGTCACCATTCTCTCCACCATGCTGGCCGACGAGGGCATTGGGGAGTGGGGATTCGCCGCCCTGGTCGAAAGTGATGGCCATCGCATTCTCGTCGATACCGGCGCTCGTCCCGAAACCGTTCTTTCCAATCTCCACGACTTGAACCTCGATCTGAGCGACGTGAAAGAAGTCATCCTCACCCACAATCACGACGACCACGTCGGCGGCCTGCTCACCCTGCGCCGCGAGTTCATGAAAAAGAACCCCGACGCCCTCTCCGTTGCTCATGTCGGCAAAGGTATCTTCTACAGCCGTCCTGAGAACGACGGCAAAGAAGGCAATCCAATGCCGGCCATTCGCAAGGACTACGAATCCACAGGAGGCCGTTTCGTCGAGCACGACCAACCTGTCGAAGTTTTTCCCGGCGCCTGGTTGACCGGCCCGGTTCCGCGCACTTATCCGGAACGCAATTGGTCGGTGAAAGGCAAAGTGAAAACACCTGAGGGTTTAGCCGAAGACACGATTCCCGAAGACCAATCCTTGCTTATCAACACACCCAAGGGCCTCGTCCTGGTCGCGGGTTGCGGCCATGCCGGCGTGATCAACATCCTCACGTTTGCCGAAAAAGAATTTCCCAACACGCCCGTATATGCCGTGCTCGGTGGTCTTCATCTCTTTCCAGCCACCGACCAGCAGATCTCATGGACCGCCGACAAACTCAAAGATTTCGGAGTGTCCTACCTGGTAGGAGCCCACTGCACCGGCATCGAAAGCGTCTACCAGATCCGTCCTCTTTCGTCCGCTGCTCAGTCTGTCAGTTCATGAACCACCCGCCGTTGACGTTGATCGTCTGTCCAGTCATGTACCCATTCCGGATGAGCATGACCGCGACCTGCGCAACTTCCTCCGGCAATCCAAATCGGCCCACCGGAATGTTCTCCCATCGCGCGTTCGGATTCGACGTCACCATCTCGGTCTCGACCAGCGCCGGAGCGATGGCGTTGACCGTAATCCCCTCCCTTGCCAGAAGCCGCGCGTAATAGTGAGCAAGCCCTAGCATTCCGGCCTTCGAGGCGGCGTAGTGCGGTCCCACGACCCCTCCGACCTGCGCCGCCACCGAAGACAAATTCACGATACGTCCCCACCTGCGAGCACGCATCCCCGGCAGAATAGCCTGCGTCACCAGGAAGCACGATTTCAGGTTCGCAGAGATTACGTCGTCCCAATCCTGTTCCCGGATCTCCTCGATCGGCTGAGGACGAGAGATCCCCGCGTTGTTCACAAGAATGTCCACTGATCCCAGTGGCACGAAGCTCTCCCGAACGAGCCGTTCCACATCGCTCGCCGAAGACACGTCCGCTTGAATACTGAAGCACCGCCGTTGCATCTGTCGGATCTCCAACTCAACGGCTTGCGCCTCCGCGGCCCGGCGTACAAAATTAACGACCACGTGTGCGCCGGCGTCGGCGAGGGCTAAAGCGATTGCGCGCCCAATCCCACGGCTCGAGCCCGTAACGAGAGCGACTTTTCCCTTGAGATTATCCATGCGACTAAGAATACACACCCCTGATTCTGTGGCGGCGCCCGAGTCTTGGGACTTGTCATTCCGACGCCGAGCGCAGCGGAGGGGGAGGAATCCGCTTTTTTCACCGCGCGCCCAACGGTTGTCGGATGCCCTGCTCTCTCTGCCCCTATTCTCTGCGTACTCCTGCGGTATTTTCCGGCACTCTCTGCGGTAAGAAGTTTCCCTGCAAAAAGCCCTAACCGCAAAGTACGCCGAGTCATCGCGAAGTAGATTAGATCAGTGGACGGGTCGACAGACAGAACGTCGGCGTGTGCAGCCAGCAATCAGGTTCGGAGGAATGCGGATCGCGACGAAGTGATTTCACGGAACTGAAGGAGCCCGACATGAACAGCTTGCTGAGAAGGCTACCAGATTCGGGGTTTCGAACGCTCGAACATGAGTAGATCATCACGGGTACGGGAAAGAATTTAGCGGCGTAGCCCGACGCGAGCCTGGACACCCGCAGCACCATTCCTTTGCCTACATGTGGCATCCCGAACTCAACTGTTAACGGCAGCACCAGACTGCCCGCGAGCTTCAGATTGTCCAGCCAGCTTCTTCTCGAATGGGTCACACCTGCATTGATCAGGATAGCGTCTGTAACGCCAGTGTCTACCGTACCTCCATCTCCCTGAACGACCTCAACGTTCGAATAGCGCGACAGGTTTGCTCGGGCTTGCGCAGCCAGAGCCGGGTCGATCTCGACTGTTGTTATTCGTCCCTTCGGCCCCACTATTTCGGCCATGATTGCTGTGTAATACCCAGTTCCACATCCGAGGTGAAAGACGGATTTACCCGCTGAGAGTTTCAGAGCGTCCAGCCACGGTGCCAGCGTGCCGGGATTGCCATTGGCGAGCGATCGCGAGGAGTCCAGCAATATCGCCACGTCACGATACAATTCCGCAGGGTCGGTCACGTCAGCCACTTGAGGTTCCATTTGCCCCAGCACTCGTGACAGCACCTTCCAAGGGCCGGTGCCGACAAATTCCTCGCGTGGCACGGTTGCGAATGCTTTTAATAAATCAGGCGAAGTGAGGTGAGTGTTGGTGCGGATCTCTTCTGCGTATCGCTGTCGTATATGGCTCGCAACCATCGAGAGAGTTTGACATGGATCTTTCTACCAAACTAGGGCCTCGGAACCGCAAGTCAGCGGGCGATGGCGGTGGGATACTACGTGGATTTTGACGCGAGAGGGGACCACCTTGTCCAAAATCAACTCATGCCGAACAATGCGGTACAGCCATCACCTGCAACAGTTCATGGACTCATGTTGTCGCCAGCGCAAGCCTACGAACTTCTTCTGCGATCTTAGCGAATCCCTTGCGGCCTTCGCGGTTGAGTGCTCTTCCCGTATCTCATGATAAATTTTCAGCAGTGCCCTTTTCCGATTTCCACGGCAATCCCGAGACCATCCACCGCCTGCGCGACATGCTTGCCCGCGCACACTTTCCTCACGCCATGATCCTCGCCGGGCCCACCGGCGCCGGAAAATACACCCTGGCCCTGATGCTCGCCAAGGCGATGAACTGCCTTCAGCCCGTCACTACCGACGGTCTACCCGACTTCTGCGGCCAATGTTCGAACTGCACTCGCATCGCGCAATCGGGAGACCTGAAGGCCCGTTTTGCCGAAGCCGTTGAAGCCCGCGAGAATCTCCGCGAGACCGACAAGAAAGAAACCCGCATCCTGATCCAGACCCACCCCGACGTCCTCATCATCCCGCCCGACCCGCCCCAGATGATGATCAAAGTCGACCAGGTGCGCCGCGTAATCGAAACCATCTATTACCGTCCCGGCGACGCCAAGGAGCGCGTCTACATTTTTACAGACTCCAATTTCATGAAAGAAGCGGCCAACTCGCTGTTGAAAATTCTCGAAGAGCCGCCCGAGTTCGCCACCATCTTCCTGCTCACGGAAAACGTAGGCGAACTGCTCCCCACCATCCGCTCGCGCGCCATGACGTTCACTCTCGGAGCCCTGCCTGCCGAGGAAATCGAGCGCGACCTTGCGATCCAGCATCCCGAATGGAACGCCAAACAGCGTGCCCTCGTCGCACGCCTCTCCGAAGGCGCCATAGGGCGCGCCCGCAGCTTCGACCTCGCCAAGCAAACCGCTGCCCGCAACCACGCGCTGACAATTCTCACGTCCGCCTTGCGCACCCGTGACCACAGCGAACTTTTCAAAGTAACGGAGACGTATCGTCCGGGCGCCGACGGCCGGGAAAAAACCGAGCAACTGCTCCGTACCCTTTATTCCCTGCTGCAGGACCTGATGTTCCTCAACAGCAGCACTCTGGAACTGGTTCACAACACCGATATTCAGGGCGAACTGCAAAAGCTGGCAGCGGCCGCCGACTTCGACTGGATTATGTATGCCGCCGCCCGCCTGGCTGAGGTCGAGCGTGGCATGCGCCGCAACTTGCTGCGCTCGCTATCGCTTGACGCCTTCGCAACATCTTTGGAGAAGAGCCTCTAGCGGGGTGGCTGTGGGGGGTCGCTCTCCGGGGGTTGGCAAGAACATAGGTTCGGCAAAAAGGCAGAATTGCGCGGTTGTCAGGACAGGTGTTCCGCAACGTGCTCGTCAACCGGAGAAAAGCTGGCGAGTCCTATATCGCGGAGAAGACGATCACTCCGGTCATTAACTCGGAAGAGCGAGTTACCGATTTGATTTCGAACGACCGGGACATCAGCGAGCGACGACGCCTGGAAGCGGCTCTCTTTCAAGCCCAGAAAATGGGCGCGATCGGACAACTGGCAGGCGGGGTCCCCCACGATTTCAACAAGCTGCTGGATAGTGATCAGCAGTTACGCCGAACCGATGCAAGACTCCATCGGGCCTGAGCAGCGCTCGCATCGCAACCTGCAGGAAATCCTCAGCGCCTCCCGCCGCGCTGCCGACTTGAGCGCGCAACTGCTGGCTTTCGGACGGAAACCGATGCAGTCGTTGCGCGTGCTCGACTTGGACGAGATCCTGCGACGCGACATTTCGAAAATGCTGGCCCGATTGATTGGCGAAGGCAAGGTCAAGCTGGATTCCATCCAGGTCGAGCAAGTTGTGATGAACCTCGCCGTCAACGCTCGAGACCCCATGCCCGAAGGCGGCAAACTGACCATTGAAACCCGGAATGTAGAACTCGACCGAGAGTATGCCGCGCACCGAATCATCGTCCCGCCCGGAAGCTACGTGCTGTTGCAAGTCAGCGACACCGGCCATGACATCCCCAGCGAACTTTTACCCCACATCTTTAAGCCCTTCTACACGACCAAGGAACAAGGCAAGGGTACGGGGCTCGGCCTGGCCACCATTTACGGCATCGTCAAGCAGAGCGGCGGTTTCATCTGGGTTTACAGCCAGGCAGGAATGGGCCCCCCCTTCAAGATCTACTTCCCGCGCGTCTGAGACCAACCCGCGGACACGGAAGACACAATTGCCGAGCCGAATCTGGGTGGCTCAGAGACCCTTCGATTGGTAGAAAATGAGAGCGCGGTGCACTACGCGGCTCTGGACTTTTTCAAGAAGTGCGGCTACGCGGTGATCGAGGCCAAGGACGGCTCGTCCGCAGTCGACGCTGCCAACAAACATACCGGAACCATCGATTTGGTCGTGACCGACGCGGTCATGCCCGGAATGGGGGTGGCCAACTCGCCGAGATTCTCGCCCAGAAATACCCCAACATAAGGCGCTCGTCATGTCCGGCTACGCAGAGACGATTGTGCACAGTTACAAAATCATGGACCTCGAAGTACGGTCCGATTTCTGCAAAAACCGTTCAATCTGCGAGCCCTGGAACGGAAGGTGCGGGAACTGCTCTCGAAAACCGCAGTCGCCGCCAGCGCATCCTCGAACTCAATTCCACTTGGTTGATGGTCTCTTTCTCCGCCCCGTATAATCAGGCTCTTGCGGCACCCTGGCATGAATATGACCGTTCTCCTGCGGGACCAGAATCTGGGCGATCCCGTTTCTCCAGGCCCCATTTCCCTCGAACCTCACAATACGTCCAGATCTGTCCTCATCCTTACGTTGCTGTGGCTAGCGATTTACTTCGCAGGCATGTTCTCTCCCGCACTCCTCGACGACGTCGACACCATACACGCCGAGGCTGCGCGTGAAATGCTGCTCCGGCGCGACTGGGTCACGCTCTACACCAACGGTCTCCGCTATCTCGAGAAGGCGCCGCTCATATACTGGGGATTGGCCACCAGCTACACCGTGTTCGGCATCAGCGACTGGAGCACCCGTCTCCCACTCATGCTGGGTGTGTTCGCGCTCGTGCTGGCGACCTATGGACTTGGTCGATACGCCTTCGGCGAAACGGGAGGCCTCTACTCGGCAGTCGTGCTGGCGACCTCGGTCGGACCTTACATCTTCACCCGTTTCCTGATTCCCGATGTCCTGGTCGGATTGTGGTTGACCATCGGCTATTTCTTCTTCCTGCGCTCGCTCGTAGAAGAAACCCCTTCGCGCCTGACTTGCTGGGGATTCGCCGCCACCTGCGCCCTGAATGTCCTGACCAAAGGCCTGATCGGTCTCATCTTTCCGGCAGCCGCGATCGGTCTCTACCTGCTGCTCACCGGAAATCTTCGTCACCTGCTGAAGCTGCGGCTCTTCTCGAGCACGCTGGTTTTCTTCGTATTAGCCGCGCCCTGGCACATTCTCGCTGCCTTGCGGAATCCTGCTCAGGGAGCCGTGCGCGGTTTCCTTTGGTTCTACTTTGTCAACGAACACATCCTTCGATTTCTGAACAAGCGCATGCCTCCCGGCTACGATACCGTCCCGCTCTTCATCTTCTGGGGATTGCTGCTGGCGTGGCTGCTTCCGTGGAGCGTCTTTCTGCCGCAAGCGCTCCGGGATGTCCCCATGCGCTGGCGGCAACTGCGTGCAGGGCTCAACCATCGCGGCAGGGCGAATCTGCTCTTCTTTCTTTGGGCTCTGGTGATTCTAGGCTTCTTCAGCTTCTCGACGCGGCAGGAGTACTACACCATCCCTGCCTTGCCCGGGATGGCTTTGCTGGTCGGTGGTTGGCTCGCGCGCGAGTCATCATCGGCAGCGAGTGACACAGAGCGCCGCGCAGGACAGATATCCGCGACCGTCCTGTTTGTTCTAGGGTGCCTCGGTTTCGTAGCCGGAATGTACCTGCTTTCGGTCTCCCCTGCGCCCCCGCCGGGAGCGGACTTGGCCGATTTGCTGAAGAAAAATCCGCAAGACTACGACTTTTCGCTGGGCCATGTGCTTGATCTGACTCCACGAGCACTCGGTGCCTTTCGCCCTCCCCTGCTCGGCGCATCGCTCGCTCTGCTGCTAGGCACAGGACTGAACTGGTTCTTCCGCGACAACAGCCAACCGGTACGAGGCAATGCCGCACTCGCGGTCATGATGGTCGGCTTGCTCGCCTGCGTGCACATTTCCTTCAGCACATTTTCGCCGATCATCTCCTCGTACAAGCTTGCCGTAGCCATTCGGCAACATTTTCAACCCGGCGACGTGATCATCGTGGACGGCCAATACCATCAGGCTTCGACTTTGAATTTCTACACGGGTATTCCGCTGCGCGTGCTGCACGACCCCAGTGGCAACCTGTGGTACGGTGCGAAATTCCCCGATGCTCCGCATGTCTTCGAAACGCCGGAATCCTTCACGGCACTGTGGAACAGCCCTGCGCGGGTCTTTCTGTGGACGGATCAGGACAATCCGAAAGAACTGCGAGACATGCCGTCATTTCCGCTCGCCCGGAGCGGCGGCAAATCCATTCTGACGAACCGCCACCCGTAAGGCCGATCCTCATCTGGCACCCCGCGATGCTTCCAACAGACATTGCCGACACCGATTTCATCGAGCGTTCTCCTCATTCTGTCATCCTGATTTCTGTCATCCTGAGCGGAGTGAGGCGAATGCCGAAAGAAGTCGAAGAATCCCACCAGCCCGCACGCTAACACGAACGCATCGACTTTTGAACCACAACTTCCTACCGCCAACTGCCCAAAGAGGAGAACCCGTTCTGGCAGCTCTGCCGAGCCGCCCGGTATAATCTTGCTTCCCTCATGAGCCCGGTGTTCACCGCTGCTGCCCTCGTGCCTCTCCTTTTGAAGATTGTCTTGGGAATTTCCATCCTGGGCACCGTCAGTTCCACAGTTTTCTTGCTCATGACCCTGCTAGCGACGACTCGCTATCGCCGCCGAGCACAAACGGACCAAGCCGTAGCGTCAGCAACGCCGGTGACCGCTTTGCCCCCCGTGACCATCCTCAAACCGCTCCATGGAATGGAAGCAGAACTCGAGCAGAACCTCGAAAGCTTTTTCCAGCAGGACTACCCGGACTACGAAATCATCTTCGGCGCCAGAGACGCGGAGAACCCCGCCCTGCAGATCGCCGACCGAGTCCGGGCCCGTTTTCCGAATGTGAAAAGCAGCGTAGTGCTTTCTGGCCCGCCCACCTGGCCGAATGCAAAGGTGTTTTCGCTCCAGAAGATGATCGCAGAATCCACCCGCTCCTATTTCATCATCAGCGACAGCGATGTAGGAGTCGCGACCGCCTTCTTGCGCCACACCATTCCTCCCCTGCTCGATCCGAAGGTCGGCCTGATCACTTGCATGTATCGTGGAATTCCCGCTTCCGACTTCTGGTCCTCTCTGGAAGCGCTGGGACTGTCGGTCGAGATGTGCTCAGGCGTGATGGTCGCCGACATGCTAGAAGGCATGCGCTTCGCGCTGGGCCCCGCGATGGCGACTCGTCGTGACGCGATCGATGCGATCGGCGGGATCGCCGCTACCGCGGACTACTACTCCGACGATTTTGAACTGGGCAATCGCATCTGGACGAAAGGATACAACGTCCTCTTATCGCATCACATCGTGAACAACGTCCTCACCCCGCGTTCTCCGATGCGAACGCTCGGCGACCAGTTGCGCTGGATGAAGAGCACACGCTACTCGCGTCCCGCCGGCCACCTGGGCACAGGTCTCACCTTCGCTATGCCCTTCGGCCTTCTCGGACTGGTCGCCGGAGCTGGGCTCGGCCATTTCGCTCTGGGCGTTTCGCTCTTCGCGGTCGCATTCGCCAATCGCGCACTGCAATCGATGGTTGTTGGATGGGGAATCGCACGCGATCGACGAGCCCTGACTCTTTGCTGGCTCTATCCCTTGCGTGATCTCGTGGGCTCCTTCATATGGCTGGGAAGTTACACCAGTCGCCGCTTCTACTGGCGAGGCGAAACCTACCGCTTCGGCAAAGGAGGCCGAATCACACCAGAGCACCGCTCAACCGAAAGCGCAACGGCAAACATGCGTTGAAACGCATAGTTGATCAAAGAAAGATTTTCTAAGCTCAAGAGCCGATCCGGACGAGCTTCCCATCCTTGAGCCGGAAGGAGTCCCCACGCCAGGAAATCCGGTTGCCCGCAAAACTACCGATCCACACCAGCACGGCGGCGAGGTCCCGCAGTGGAATCATAAGAAGAAATCGCACTACCTGGGCATCTTGAAGGACGACGCGCCCCACAACCCACGCCATCCACAATCGCAGAAGAACTGTCAATCCGAGTAGTGCCCACGACCAAAAAGCACTTCGAGAAGCGATGACAGCCAGCAATGCCCAAGGCAGGCCAAAGGTGAGAACCAATCCGAAGTGGCCTCCCCGCCGGGCATCACGCACCGTTCGCGCCCAACGCAACTGGTGCTCGAAGAATCCACGCAGGTTGTACGCGGGCAGGAACGTCTCGACTACAACTTCGGACAGCCGCACCTCCAGTCCTCTCTCCGCAACGCGCTTGCCAATTTCGTAGTCGTCGGCCAGATGATCGACCAGCAATTCGAATCCTCCGACAGCCTCCAAGTCCCTTTTTCGAAACGCGAGGGTCGATCCCAGACCGAACTTCACCCCGCCTTCAATGAGTCGCGCAACCAGCACCCCCGCCGCAAAATCCGTACTGATTCCAATCGATTCAAGTTTCGAGCCCAAGCTCGAGTTCGCGATCCCACAGTAAAGACAAGTCACCATCCCCAGGCCCGGATTCTCCAGCGGACCAACGACCCGTCGCAAGTACTCGCGATCCACCCGGATGTCGCTGTCATTCACGATCACCACATCGTGTCGAGCCACGCGAAGCATCTGAACAAGATTACTGACCTTGGTATTGGCTCCCAGATTCTGTGAACACACCACGAGTTGGATCGGAATTTCCGGAAACTCCTGCTGAAGCCGCCGCACGGACGGCACCGCAGGGTCGTCCGCTTCGCTGACACCAAAAACAATTTCGTACGACCCGTAATCCTGCAGGCAATGGCTACGAAAGGTCTCGTAAATTTCCGGGTCCGCGCCCTTGAGAGGTTTCAGGATGGAAACGGGAAACGCCGCGTTCGGAGCGCTCCCAGAAGAAGCCGCAATCGACGCTGCCTTGCGGTACCGCAGATAATCCCACGCACTCCACAGGCAGAGCAGGTAATAGCCCATGCTCGCGCAAGTGCCGCCCACCGCCAGTATCTCGATAACGTGTCTGACTGTGTGAATCATCTGGGCAGCATGCGAAACCATCCAACCCGCCCCGAGCAGCTGCTTTTCAGTCGGACGTCAACGTATATGCCTGCATCAACTCTCTACTCGTACCGTAATGATTCGATCGGATCCAGATTCGCGGCCTTCCATGCTGGATAAATCCCAAAAACCAGCCCAATCGCTCCCGCCGCGCTGAATCCAAATGTCGACCAGCCCACCGACATTGTAGCCGGAAGCGATGGCCAGATCAGTGGAATCACCCCGGTAATAATCGCACCCAGCAGCAGGCCCAGTACTCCACCGATCGCGGTGAGAATGATCGCCTCCAGCGTGAACTGCAAAAGAATGTCCCGCTTGCGTGCGCCGATCGCCTTCCGTACGCCGATTTCGCGCGTGCGCTCGGTGACCGAGACTAGCATGATATTCATCACTCCCACGCCGCCTACAATCAAGCCCACGCTCGACACCGCAAACATGAAGATGAAAACCATCCCCGTCAATTGGTTCCAGAAATCCGAGATGGAATCCTGCGTGAACACCGCAAAGTTATCCGGTTTGTCCGTAGGCACCTTTCGCCGGCGCCGCAACAGTTCGCGAATTTCATCCATCGCTTGCGGCATGGCGTCATGCGAGGTGGCCTTGATGCTGATCCAATGTTGCTTCAGTTCAGGGTGCAAC
>WNFQ01020087.1_pt1 | contig 11122 bp, 14 predicted proteins | sample 5400171 | NCBI WGS metagenome assembly WNFQ01 (sample SAMN13153356, study PRJNA577476) | soil metagenome | isolation source: 20 cm soil under Madrone tree | place: USA:California | collected 2016-06-14 | reverse complement strand
CGAACGGCTCGCGGAACATTTTGCTGCACCGATACCCGAACGCGAGCTGTCGATGGCAAGCTTGCAAGGATACCTGATGTCTTATAAGACCCGGCCTTTCCAGGCAGTGGACGACATTGAGCGGTGGGTTGAGGATCAGTGCGAAGGACGGGATATGAGAGCTGCTACAAGAGCTGCGGCTGACAAGGCATGATCGATCATGATCACAGAACGGGACGTTCTAGATGAGGGGCTCTGTGGACGCTTTGGTATATTTTTATATTGTTGTACTCATTACAGTATCTGACGCGTGGATCACATACGATTAGTATCGTAATCAATGAGCACAAAATGTTACATAGGCTAATTGTTACAGCACTGGTGTCATACACCGGAGCTGAGACTTTGAGGAGCAAGCAAACCGCTGTTGCAACCCCTTGCAAACATTGTGGTTGAAAGTCATAATGTACAGTAATGGCGCGTCTACTCCAGGAGATAGAACTTCTGTACCTGGAAATCGGGATATAATATGGGTACAGTAGAACTACCAGACAAGTGGCAAGTGGCATTACTGATCTGAATACATTCGCTCACGGTCACACCTGTGGCTATCACCGGGGTTTTTCTTCCCGTCAAGGACAGATGTCGCATTGATGCTGATCAAGTGGGAATTTGTGCCAGCGCCATGGCGACTGTTTTCGCATTTGGTTCTCGCGGAGGCCCGGCGCAAGGTCCGCTCTAGCATCGGCCCGGCCCAGTAATGTGCTAAAGAGCGCGTCGCAGCACTATGTTTCGTGAAAATCGGCCCTGTTTTGAGGGAGGAGAGGTTGTTGCAAAAATCCACGTCCGAGTCGCTGAGAGGCCGGAAATTGAAGCCTTCCTTACACTATAGAACTCATACCTAGTAGATGTCGATTCCGTTAAGCAGTCTGCCTTATGTAGCCAGGACACTCCCTCATATATCAGTGTCATTAGTGGATGGTAACATATCGTATTGACGGCCTGACGCTGGATGTGAGGGCCCTCCCTAGGGCACAGAGTCGAAATCCAGTGACTGACATCACATCATAAGCAGTGACGCTGTTCAATTCCCGCCGCCGCCACCACCGCCGATCTCCAATAGTGCCTCAATACTCCGTCCTAAATCGCCCTCGTTCGCCTCAAGCACCCATTCAATCACTTCCTGGTCGACAGCTGGGAAGATCTGAATCAGCGTCCCACGCGCGGCATCTGCAGCGCGCGTGTGTGCCGCGTCAATCTCAGCTTGCAAACCCGGGATATCCAATCCTGCAGTAGGGGTGCCAGTCCTGGAAGTAGGATAGCTGTTCTGAGCTACGGCCAACGTCTGTGTTTGGGCTGCTGGTCGGTGCGTAGGCGTGTCGTCAACGAGCGCGTGTGACCCGGGTGGTCGGGCAGTCGGCTGCAACGGTGACCCACGTCTCACCCAGGGTTTATAGGGAGTCTGGGGCATTGATTGATCAACCGGGGAGGACCTTGGAGGTGGATGTGCGGCTGTCTGAGGCGAGGTGAATTGTGTTGTCAGAGCCTCCTCGGCACCATCCAGCGCGTCGCTGAATATACGGCCGATGACGTTCAGTGGTTTGGAAAGCGAATCTCCTGTACGTTGGAGGAACCGCAGAGTTGGTACCGGAATGGGATGGGCGGGCGGGCGAGCGGCTGTGGAGTTCGGCTTAACTGAAGGAGAAGATGAACCTGACGAAGATGAGGACGACTGGAGTGGTGGGGATTGCGATCGCGAGACTGCGAGTGCTTGGACGGCATTCTCAACGTTCCTGCAACTACTGTTTCAGGCAATGAAGAAGTGATATGCTTCGGTGCGTACTTCTCGAATTCCTCTTGTGTAATATTGGATAATGATGTATGATCCATGGTCTCAATAAATGAAACCGCACCCATCTACCCAAGACGTAAATTCCTGGCGGAAATCTTCAAACGAAAGATAGAAAAGACATACCAAACTGGACAAGTAATAACCGGCCTCACTTTGTAGCTTCGATGGGCTCCGAAACCGACTGATGAACCTGTGAAAGTTAGGTAGATCGATCCTTTCTGTGAGCTGTAGACCTACTCCACGTTCGACAACAAGTTCTCGGGGTTAGCCTTGAGAACAACATATATTAATATAGGGACAAAAGTGTCTGCACTCTCCTCTGAGTTGAGGTGTCGTATTAGACCTGTAGCCATTTCCGCCGTTATATGAGAGATATAGCATGGAGTAGAGAAGAGCAGACCAAAAATGACTTTGCAGCAATTCCGGATGCAGCTCAGCTTGTCTCGAGGGGCTTTATAGTGATTAATTTTTACTAGTTCTATGGTACAGTCAGTCGGTTAAACGCATCACAGAGCGAACGTAATGCGAGATCAACCTTGCTGCGCGAATAACAAGAAACCATTTGTTCCTTCTGCTGTAGGAACGTCAAGGTGCGCAGGTTGTATCCACCCGAAGAGCGCTGTTCGTTGCGATAAAACCCGATCGCGCTCCAAATCATCAGTCGTTATTGGTCGTGGAGGACTGGAACGTGCCATCTGGGGTGTAAACGTACTGAAACAACATGTGAGGAGACGGCATAGATAAGAGAGTTGAAGCCCCATACACGTCATACAATCGATTCATTACGAGCTTTTCCATGCCCTCCATCGCGTTGTCGAATTCCGCATCCGAAGCAGACTTCCAGACATCCGTTTCTCGCATCTTCTCAAAGACGAACTACACACTCATAGGATAAGTCCAGTAGCAAATGCTTCAAGGAGTAGATCCCCACGCTGAGGAAATCGTTGATCAGCTTGACTTGGTCCGTGACCGTAAAGGTACGTTTGACAAAGTTATTCAAAAATCTGTCATGCAAGACATGATGCCGGGGTTAAAAAGCAGATGGAACAGAACGCACGATCGCAGGTAACGAGGGACGGGTTCGGCGCTCTTAGACTTCATCTGATCTAGGAACTTCTGAAAGTCAAACGCTGGGTCCTTATCCTTAGCCCCGGCACTGCGCTCCTGTGAAGGGTTTTCTCTCCGAAGAGCGCTCTGCACTGCATGAGGAAACAGCGTTGCGGAATCCGACTTGGGAGACCCGCGGGCTGAAGTCTCAGTATCCTGTTGCGATGCAAACGTCGCTGAATGTACGGGGGTCGGCATGAGCGTTGCCGTATCTAAAGATTGCGGCCGCGCTCTTGACCCCACGACTAGGGACATGTTCATGTTGGGAAGGGAGGGGAGCGCAAAGGAACGAGCGAATGAGGAGAAGGAGGGAAAGGTCGAGGTCGAGCCTGAGGTTCCGGATTCTCGCTCTTGGGGTAGAGGCTCCTGCTTCGGCGGAGGTATAGGTGGCGGGTGGCCTTCCGCATTTGCCCAGGCCTCGCGGGCACTCTGTTCCTCGTGGTGCGCTAATGGATCGAATGTGTCGAGGGTGTCTGCAGATACGCGAGAGTTGCCTTCGGGTGTGCAATCTTCGTCGGATTTCATTCCCCCTGACACTACGTCCTCAAGCACGTCTGGGCTTGGGGTGTGGAGCGGCTGCACTACCAAAGGGGGCGCCAGCTCGTCGCTCCACGGATTGGATTCTTGCGGAGGGTTCTCAGTGTGCAGCGTCTGTAAGGAATCGAGAGATGGGGACATGGTAGAGATGTGACTCGGTGCAGTAGCGAGCAAAGGCACTGTAACCTCACGTAAAGCTTGTTATACATAAGTTACATATGGGGCAGTACTACCGTGCGCAATAATACAAGAGTGTTTTAACCAACTAAAATAATGATAGGATATCATGCTGCGGACAAGCAATCTACTATAACGGTCTTGTCTGTTGCTTCCTTCGACGTCGACGACGCACATCTTCGAGCGCAGCTCTGATGGCAGGTTTCGGCCCACATTGGGCGCGCCAAAGTTCGCTTGCCCGCCTTTTCCATCCGCGATGAGGAGATTATAGGAGATCAAGAACAAAGACACGTACTTCAGGCGCTGGATAAACACCACACCCCGCACAACCACCCGAAGAGTCCTTCGCCGTAGCCTGTGCGTGTGCGATGATGGTCCGGGAATTGGGGACGTGATCTTTGCTATCATAGCTAGAATATGCTCCTCGCTGCATGCAGAGTCGTATTATCATCTAATAGCCCGCTCTGCCAAATGGTTCGCTAATGCTTACCTACGCTCTCGCCGACTCAGAAGAACCAAGAGGTATTGCTTTTGGTAGCCCAGGCCCATTCGTAGTGTGTTCTCCCTTGTGAACTTGGCCTTCAGATAATGTATCTGGACGATGAGTCCCTTGCACTCGAGCCGGTGTTGGTTGCGCAGTGCCGAGAGCTGCGTGGAATCGCTACTTTGATCCGTGGTCAGGTCGACCCGGGTAGCTCCTTTCTCGTCTCTTCGACCTCCTTACGCGCACGGCCCCTCTCCACTTTGCGTTCCGCATCGCGCCTCGCATTCTCCTCCTCCCGTCGTTTCCGCTCGGTGCGTAAGTCTCGTCCGAGAGTTTCTGCACTGCGCCGTACGCGGGTGAGGTCTGCCTCGAGTGACGCCACCACGACGTCTTGTTCACGTTCTCGGGCTTGAGCAGTCGCCACTCGGATGTGCGCTGCTTCTGTGGCTTGCAATGCGTCGGCATGGTCAGCAAGCGCCCCTTTGAGCTCCTCAATCTCGAGCTTCTGCATGTCAAGTGCGTGACGCCTGCCATTGTGAGATTTCTGAGATACTCGTTGTTCTTCCCTCAGCTTCTCCATTTGCTGTACAACAACGCTCAACTTTATCTGCCTTTTGACATGAGCCAACGGTACATACCTCCAAGGCTTTCTTGAAGCGTTGCTGTAATTTCTTGTGTTCCGCTGCGAGAAGAGAGCGCTCGTGTCTCAAGTGGTTGGTTGTCTCTGCGTTTTCCTCGGCTTTGACTTCCAGAAGGCGCGCTTTCTGCTCCGCAGTAGCGTTTGCTGTCGACGGTAATTTACGAAGGATCGGTGTAAGATAGATAACATCACGCACCACGCAGTTCGCCCTCTAGCTCATTGTTGTTGCGCTTGACACGTTGTAACTGGAACTTCACATCTTCCATATCGGACTCGGTTCTCCTCAATTGGAGCAAGACATTTTCCTTCTCCCTCTCAACATGGGTCTGCTCAACTGTAAGGACCCGCAAACGGGAGCGCTCGGCTTTGAGGTCCTCTTCCAGATCTGCTATTATCTGTTTCGCGTCGTCCAGTTCCTATAAATTCGACTGAATTAGAGAGGCATTTTCCCGGAGAAATGAAGTCCCATACATCGATAACGCCATTTCTCTCCTTCTCTTGCCGGCGTTCTTTTTTCTCGGCTTGCTCTTTGGCGTCTTGCATCTGGAGGTTAAGACGATTCGCAGCGTCCTTGAGAACGGCATTATCCCCGAGGAGCATCCTCCGTTCTTTGTCCCACTCATTCTTCATCGATGTTAGCTCTCTATTTACCGTCTTCACACCCTCCTTGAGGGACTCGGAAGTCCTTGTCGGCGTCGATTCCGAAGCGTAACTTAAAATGGAGAAGTCTATGGTGCTGTTGTTCAACAGTTTGACACGTCAGCCCTAAACTTTCCGAGCTCAGTTGTGCAAGTCATCTCACCTTTCATCTCCATCTCCTGCACGGTTCAAGCTGCGCAAGTCCACGATCTGTCGACAACGGGGGCATTTCGCTTTCGCCAGGCGACGGAGTCGGCGTTCCTCGCGGCGGTCAAGACGCGCGACATCCTCCTCAAGCGCAGCAATTTTTGCACGTTCGTCATTGAGGCGCATCTCGAGTTCCACGTTCCCGAACCCGGCGTTTTCAAGTCGATCGAGCTTTTCATCTATGCTCTCGTTCGCCCGGCCGAGTTCCCTTTCCAAGCGTTGGATTTCCGCAATGTAAGGTGCTACAGAAGGGTCTGAAGGTGACATGCGCAGCCATGACATCTAGAATAGAACTCCAGGAGTGAGTAGACCGGAGAATTCGATGGCAAGAAATGCTCACATCTCTTAAGGGAGCACCTGGGGTTTTAGGCGTCTTCAATGTCATATTGAGCATTTGGCGATGGATTTGTGAGATACCGCTCGCATCACTGAACCTGCCTGGCGTGCTCCAACCCGCGCCCTCATGTTTGAGACTATTAAGGAGTTCCTGCAGGTCCTCTTTCTCCTTCTCCAAAAGCTCGATCTTCGCGTCGCGCGCCCGGTCGAGTGCTTTGCGTGCGGGAGACTGAGCGAGCTCACCATTTAGACGGCTGACCTCACGGTGGGCATTGTCGAGCTCCCGCTCGAGGGCCTCGATTTGATCCTCCGCCTCTTCTAGCTCGGCGTTACGTTCGACGGTGCGTGACTTCTCTGCACGATCACGCTCTCGCTCGCGCTCGAGGGTCGCGATTCTGCTCCGCAACTCGGTGAGGGCCTCCTCATCAGCACGCATTTTTTGTTCTGCGGCGTCCAATGCACACTCTAGCTGCGTCACGAGCTCGCCATTGCGCTCACTCTCCTGCTTGATCGCGGCGACGGCGCGGTCGTCTTGGATCTCTTGCTGTAAAGCTTCGATATGATCAAGAGCCAAGCCAGCGTCTGTCTCAAGCTCCATGATATAAGCCTTGGCATCCTGTAGCTCGCGGACACATTCTTGTAGCTTGGCCTCCTGTGCAGAGCGTTTGCGTTCCAGATCCTTCAACCCCGCGTCCTTGGAATCAAGATCATCCTGGAGCTTTTTGGCGCGCAATTGCTCGCCTTGAAGGCGCTGGTCAGCTTCAGCCATTTCATCCTCAAGTTGCTCCACCTGAGATTGCAGGTCATGGAGCGCTACAGTGTTCTTGGCTAGCTTCCCATTCGCCTCGAGAAGCTTGCCACCTAGTTCACCGTGGCTTTCTAGCGTCTTCTCCGCGCTTTCGGCTCTGGTCCGTGCAATCTCGGCTTCTTCCTCGACACGCTTCAACGCCTGTTCCAGCTCATTGAGTAACCTATCCTTCTCAGAGGAAGCAGCGTCCGCTTTCTCAAGTTTGGCCTCCAGATCATGGATAATGGTTTCGACGCCGTGTTCGACCTCGCCCATTCGTTCACGCCAGCGTTCCTTGTCTCTTGACCGTTCAGCGCGTTCCACTTCGAGTGAGGCAGTTGCTTCTTCTCGCTCCCGACGACAATCATGCAACTCCGCGCCAAGCGCATCAAGCTCTCTTTCCATCTCCATCTTGTCCTCCACCCACCCTTCTCCACCCGCATCTTCCTTCACCTCACCCAACGTTGATCCAATGTCGCTCAAACGGCGACCCATGCTCGACCGTCGACTACCTGTGCCGCTAGTCAACGCCTGCTGTTGAAGTCGCTCCACCTCCTCTTGTAAGGCGGCATTTGCCTCAGCAAGAGTAATATTCTCCTTGTGTAGGATCCCTACTTGGCCCGATAAGCTTTCGCTTTCTTCTTGCAGACGCCGATTGAGGCCATGTAGGTACGCATTTAGCTTCCCGGCGTTGAAGCGGCCAACGCCGTGTCCGCCAGCACCCAGGCCCATAACATGGTCAAAGGAGGCGTTGGCACGGGGATGCGCAGTGAGATCGTGTGAAGATGGGGTGCTAGCGAGAGACGCGCCCCCGCCAACGTCCTCAGACTCAGACGCCGACGCAGTCCAGCCTCTCGAGAGCGGGTGAGAAAGACGGCCCGTGGTACGCGTCCGCTGTCGTGGACCAGGTGTGAAACTATCGAAAGCAGCATTGAAGGGCTTGATGGTAGTATCCGAAGTCAGTGATTGCTCAGCTGAGGGCTTCTTGCCACTGGGCTGGCCAGATGAATCCGGTGACGTAGAATCGCCCTCCTCATCGAGTACAGTCGGGTAAGCTGTGCGAGGGGGATGTGGGGTAGGCTGTACGAATCGCGGTCGCGCAGTGGAGTTGATAACGTCTATGAGGAATGAGCGACGTCGCGCGTAGGGGGTAATCAGATCCTTATTGTCGACTTCACTGCGTTCTGCAATTGCTGGTGTCGCTGGCAGGCCCGGAACGAAGAAACGTGGTCGAGGACGAGGTGGGAAAGCAGGCGTTGGTGTAAACATGACAGAGGGTGCTGGAGAAGATTGTGCCACTGAGAGCATCTGAGGAGACTGTGACTCCGCGCGATTAATTGATACATGAGGCGTGGTGGAGGGGAAACGGGGCTGAGCTGTTGGTTCTTCAGAAGAAAAGGTGGGACTCGGTTCCTCTTGAGGTTCAACTGAACTCGTGACGCTTTGGACTAGCTCCATTTCTTCTGCGGAATAATGTCCGTCATTTAGCGCCTGCTCCAGATCTTGCTCCAGGTCCTGCGGATCGGAGGCATCGCTAGGAGCTGACAAATTGCTTAGAGACGTGTGTTCGCCGTCATCAAGGCCCTCTGGCGGAGGGGGGATTGAGAGCACGTTGAGCGATGGAGCACTGTCCATTTGCGCCGGTTCAGGGGACTCGCTAGTATGAGGGGTGGAATTCGATGAAGATGATGACGGGGAAAGTGTCCGTGTGAGAGAGGGTGTACGTATGCGAGGCATAGGTCTTCGAAAAGACACATTTCGCATTTTGTCGAAAGGACTGGTCTATAATTGTGGGATTCATAACGGCCTCTAAGGAGTCTGAGGACAATGCACACCTTGGGCTCCGACCTGAGACTAACGGAATAACTGTACTTTGAGTGTACATCACCGGCCACGCCTTCCGGAGAAAACGAGGAGCCACCGTGACTGGGAGGCGGCAGTGCCTCTACCAGTGACATATCCTCCAGATCGTCCCGACCAACCTCAACACCGGCTTCATCTGAAACGACTATGTTGGACTGTGGATACAAAGGTATAGCACTGACATCGTCAAAGCTGATCTCAGACCGTTGTATAGACACCGATGGCCGCGAGTGCTGGGATAGGCTCCCAGTTGACGAGGAGAATGCTGAGCCGGACCGACTCGCACGGCTTGTTATAGACTGTGCAAAGCGCGTGGAGCTGGAGGTGCTCGACTGCAGTCGGATGGTATTCTGATTGGAAGTGGGCGCGGGAGTGGATTGTAGAGGAGAGGTTGGATTGATAGCGGATTGATGACTCTCCTCCGAAGTGGTTGTCGCGTTGAGATCGTTCGAATCCTCGTAGGGGGGAACTTCAGGAAGAGACGGCATATCATTTTGTTCGTCAGCCTCTATGCGGCGCCAAACGCGCTCAAACCAACCACACGCTCATTCTCTCACGTGATCGTGTTTCCGTTCACCCCGAGGCCCTGGCAAGCAACGCTATTCTCGACTCATGTACGACCTCGATTGTCCAATATGTCTCAACTCTTTCTCATCCGAGCACATCCGTTCTCTCCCGTGTGGTATGTCTGGTGTCCGTGTATTGTCATTGCATTTATCTAATGCTGTCATCACCGTCATCTAGGACATACATATTGCTCATCATGTGTTGAGAAGTTAACCGATGTCGATGAGATTCCGACTTGTCCTGAATGCAGGAACGAGTTCGGATTAGAAGATGTGAGATACTTATACCTAAAACCCAGAAACAGCTCGGGATCACAAACGACGTCGACGCATGAATCTCATCGTGACCAAGATGGATACATCAAGCAGGCAAACTACATAGCACGACGCCTACAAAAACTCAACTCAAAATCCGCCGCCGAGAGCATTAAAAACGCAGCCGATGTCATCGAACAAGTCGCGACAATCCAGTGCAAAGCGGCTCAGGCATGTCCTCTCATTTGATTCACAATGTTCTAACATTTCAACAGGAAATTGTATGGAAAGCCGTACGAGCGTTCTGGATGAACCTTGTGCCAGATTTCGAGAGGTTGGATCATTACGAAGACTTTCTAGCTCAAATTTCCAGCATAGAGAAACGCATGGAAGCGTTGGAGAAGACAAGTTCTGGACATCAGCTGGAGGTGGAAAAGGAGCGCAATCGAGCACAACAGTATCTTGCTGTAGTAGAGGACAAGACACAAGAGACAGTCAGGTTGACGACGGCTCTTCGCACTGCTGATGAGGAAGCCAAGGAGGAGCGGAAACGTCAACACGTTCTTATCGCCCGCCTCAGGGCATCGGTACGTTTCAATCGAATCTCCATCTTCCGCGTGATACTCACTATCTTATTAAATTTTTTGGGCACTCGGGCCTTAATTTAGGAGGTGAAACATCGCGCCCAGATCAAGCAGCTCCAAATAGAGCTCAAATCTCGAAAGGTGGAAGTTGCAAGAGCACAACTCGAGGACGAATCTCTCATCATCGAACCTGGCAAAGCATACAACAAAGTGAGGTCTCACCGTCTCGACGTTTACAACGAGGACGCTCCCAGCTCGAGCTCCAAGCGCCGCAAGGTCGGTCGAAGGATAAAATATATGTGCAGACTTAACCCCTGAACGTCTGAAATATTTAGTTATCTCCTGAAGGAGGCGTATCCGCGGACGGTTTCATCAATCTCACATCATCTGGCGACATATCCGACTGGCCCTCGACAAGCACCAACCCCCCGGCAGATTTACATGTCCAAGCTCGGGACCGAACGTGGTCAACTCATCAATCGTCGGCTCCGCCAGAATCAGACCTGCCACCTTCACCTCAGCGCCCCAAATTCGGATCTGATTGGAACGTCTCACGACAACACCAACGTCGGAAGTGGGCAGGAAAGTCGAATTCTGCGACCCTCCCATTTCCGTTGGACGCTCAGGGTAGGCCAAAGGGTTTGCTCAAGTATGGTTCACGAGTACGCATGAAGGTAAAATAGCGGCTTCAGGGGCTTCGACACCGAGCGTCAACAGCATAGCATCAATCAATTGTCATATTAGTACCGTGCTTTTGGAGTATCTGTAGTTATGACTATCGGGAATACGTGTATTAATAGTGCACGTTTCAGCGATAGTAAGGAGATCCTTCTGGTATTGGCGATATGGAAAAAGATAGAACGAGGGCGCTTAGATGAAGTTTCGATAGTAACTAACTGACCACGTGCACCAGCAAAACCATGGAGTTGGACACTTGATCGAATCCCCTACGCGTGCCTTGCATCCTCTAACCATGTTCCTTCATTTTGCCGCACGAGGGAAGAACCGTACGCCATCCCCATCCGATATGCTAATAAGTTGGGCCCGCCCGCTCACGGCGAGGATCGATATCGCATTGCGTAAAAGCGACTCTGGAATTCCCGAGAGCG
>WNFQ01003721.1_pt1 | contig 11124 bp, 16 predicted proteins | sample 5400171 | NCBI WGS metagenome assembly WNFQ01 (sample SAMN13153356, study PRJNA577476) | soil metagenome | isolation source: 20 cm soil under Madrone tree | place: USA:California | collected 2016-06-14 | reverse complement strand
CCCGGGATGCTCCGGGCTCGCCTCAGGAGGGACCGGGCCGGCTTCCGGGCTATTCTGGTGGCCATCAGGAGCTTTCACCTCCTGGCCCTCGTCGGACACCCAATTCTCAGCGTCAGAAGGAATACCGTATAGGGAGTCCGGTCCCCTACCGTCCGACCCTGTCTCTTCCGCCGAGTTTTCCGAGGAAAAGTCCATCGTGTTCAGGTGGTCGTCCTCATCACTGACATCCATATCGTCGTGATCATCAACTTCATCATCAGCATCATAAGGATCCGCCAGGTACTTCTCGTTCGTCGACCCCTCATTGTCCGAGTTCGCATCGAAGGGCTCATTGTTTTCGGGGTCATTCTCGTCCCCGCCCGACTCTATCCGTTTCTCCCACACGGCCATCCCATCCTGAGCGATATCTACCTCGTTGGAGCGCACTCCCTGTATCCCTCGTAAGGGTAGAGGAGCCGCGAGGTTGAAGTGGAAGACAGAAAGGATGACAAGGATCCATAAGGCTATCATATACCGTCGCATATTTGTGGGATGTGACGTAGACTAGATGACGTGTCAGTCGAGTGGTCGTTTGATTTTCAGGTCGAAAAGAAGACACGAAGCAAAAACGAATGAAAGTGGGCTAAAGATTAGAGAATATAACGGATTAGGCGATTGAAAGTGAAGGAAAGGGAACGCGCACTATCCAGCACCCAGTACGTGGCAGTAACGTTGTGAGCAAGAGTTAGAGAAAACCATCTCGAGTCATTCGCATCGCATGCAATCAAGGCCGTGGATTTAAGTCACGAGATACGCTTTGGAAAGGAAATAGTAGGGGCAATGCAAACCAAGCAATAGTAGTCAAGCATTGATGATCAAGTCGTTGTTTCGCGCAGTCGCTCAATCTGGCAGCAGGCAGCATTATGCAGAACCGTAATATTTTGGCCAACTGCGCTACGTTACATAGCCCAGGTAAGTGTATAACTACGTCACATCGTTTCGGTGGCTCGTACGGAATAAATAGTGGGCTCAAGGAAACCCTATAGTAGGAGTAACTCAATAGCCGTGAGAAATTGTGAGGCGTAGTAAATTATAGGTGTGGCAAGTATCGGAGGTGAGGTGGCAGAGAGAGGTTGGTGTCATGCAGTAAGGCTACCCTACTGTGAGTCTCATCAGCGCCGGACTTCGAGGTGGTCGAATGATGATGCCGAAGGGCAGTTCCCCAGATGCGCGCAGCGAGTCGGATGGCATGGAGTCAGCAGTCCCAGTCCCAGTCCCAGGTAGAAGCGCAAGGAGGCCAAAGGCCAGGATGGATCGTCTGCGAAAAGGTGAGATACTGTAGTAGAACTCCGGGTTGATGTCTAAAAGCGGTAAAGCCTCGAGTGCAGGAATTTGAATTTCGCGGCTTCCGTGATGCTTCCAATGCCTTCCATGCCAAGTTTGACAGTTACCAATGCAAATCATGTGTACAGTCACGGTACTGGACCGTCTATGCCTGTCTGAAATCCGTCGTATGCCAACTGCCAGTGTACAGGACCGTGACGGTGGTGGCCTGCACCACTGGCACATCCTGTGGGCACTCACACTCAAGCTCACCCCACCTTGTCATCGCTAATTTTCCTTGGCTTGTCAACACCCCCGACGACAGCGTCACAACCCTAACTCATTCGACGTTTGACACGTCATTGAATGTGTTCCCAACAGTGATCGGTTCCTTGAACTAGCCCGGCCACCATGCTATATGTACAGTAGCACTCTCCGTACGCGATGGCCCTCCCTCCGCCGTTATAAAAGCTTCCAACGCATTCCCAATGTCCTCAAGGGCCTTCAGTCCTCTTCCGCTCTTTTCGCAACCCAACGCTTCCAGTCTGACATGCACTTCTCACACTCCTTTGTCCTCGCCATTCTTCCCTTCCTTACTGCGGCCCTCCCACAGGCCCAACCACCTGCCTCTCGTGGTATCGCCATTCCCATCGCCAAACGCACAAATGGCCTTCCCCTCGCCGACCCTTCACGGTTTGAGAGCCTGAACCAGAACACGATTGCGTAAGTTCTTTGTGACATTCCCAAATTGCAGTGTATTGTTAACTTGAGCAACTATTCTCTTACAGGAAGATTCGAAGGGGCATGGTTGCATATGAAGGTAATACCGGCACGCCGCACCCCCTTATTGGTGGCCTCATAACATCGAGCAAGCGTGACAGCGGTAGTGACGCGTTGACCGACTACTACGCTGAGTTGTGGTATGGCACCATTTCTATCGGTACACCTGCTAAAGCCTTCGCCGGTATGAACTTGTTATCTCCTGCAAAATCGGCCGTCTGACCCTGTCTCGTATGTAGTGGACTTCGACACCGGGAGCAGTGATCTCTTCGTGCCCTCAAAGAAATGTGGCTCGTCCTGCTCGGGGCACGAAAGGTATGATCCACGAACTAGCTCCACCTCGCACGATCTAGGCAAGACTTTTTCGCTTTCCTATGGAGATGGTTCGACAGTCAACGGCGAGGAATATAGTGATAATGTTATCGTTGCTGGCCTGGTTGTACGTTGAACTACGTTTCTCTTTTCTTTCGCTGCAATGCGGCTTACACTCCTCACCATAGGCGGTGGATCAGACGATAGGCGCTGCAACTCAGTACTCTACGGGTTTTGAAAGCGGCCAGTTCCCGGCCGACGGCCTGATGGGCATGGGTTTTCAGTCCATATCGGTCTATAATGCATCACCTCCAGTCCAAAATCTTAAGTCCCAGGGTGTATTGACTGAGCCCATGTTTGGTTTCAAGCTCGCAACTTCCGGCTCCGAGCTCTTCCTTGGCGGCGTAAATCCTGCTTATGATATTAACAAGTTTACTTGGGTACCGGTGACTACAGAGGTTTGCCACGTCTTTACATGTGTGTGTGAATCGTTTGTGTGATGGGTACTTAATTTGGATAGGGCTACTGGCAGGCAACCTTCGATAAGATCACCGAGAACGGACTCACCGTGCCAGGGCTTGAAAACGTTGATGCAATTTTTGACACTGGTACCACTATGATCCTTGGCGATCCCGCTGGCATCACGGATTTCTTTGCTCCACTTGTTTTACTTTGCGAGGCCGAGCCGTTGCCCGACACTTCTGGCTACACTTCTGGCCATTACTCGAGTATGTGGACCAATAACACTGGCCGATCAGCCGTTGTAACAATATTTGATTTCTGTCTTACAGTCCCATGCAACTTTAATACGTCTATCTCCATTTATGTCGGAGAAAAGGAAATTAAGATTTCCCCAAAGACGTTTAACCTCGGGCCTATATCCGATGGCTCTGATCGATGCCTTGCTGGAGCGGCCTCGGATAAGTCACTCACGGGTAGTAAGTCGGGCCTCTGATGTCCTGTCTGAGGACAAAGCTGACCTGGGTACAGAATTCTGGATTCTCGGCGACGTCTTCCTACAGAACACTTACACAGCTTGGGACGTTGAGCAAAGCCAAATCGGCTTTGCAGACCTTGTTTGAAAGTTGGAACTTGGTTCTCGTCGGGCTAGCATTAGCTTGGCCTTTGGGTAATTTGCGTGCGTGAAAATGATCACATCGCCAATTCGGAAATGCGGCTTGGGAAGTGCCGAAAGAGGTTGGGACGGCATAAACTACTCGTCCTGCGAAGGGCCTAATGACTTCCTGTTCTATCCGGCTCACTGGCATCCTCGTTCTGCCTGGTAAAGGCGAAAAAGACAGAAGGAAGAGCCATTGAATTCGTTCTGTTTGATACTAAACTAAACTTTAGTTACTTTACATTCATAACGCGCAGTTGTATGGACGGTCAGTTAAAGACACGCAAGTCGGTGGTGCACCCCGATTGCCAGTTTGAAGCGAATATGCTGCTTTTGGGCAGCGTGTGTGAATGGACATACAACCCAAAAAATCCTCACTCGCGTCAGGCCCACCCCACCAGCTAGCTTACACAACACTTGCCACAAAGGCTGTCACGTGGTCAAATAAAACCGTCAGCAGTGTGTACGCACTGTGTACGCCATTATGAGAGTCCCGTTTTAACGGCCAGTTGTCACCGTTTCTTCGTGTCCTCAAGAATTGCGACTCGTCCTGCGCAGGGCACGAAGAGTATGACCCATCTGCTAGCTTCACCTCGCGGGATCTCGGGAAGAATTTTACGCTTGAATATGATGACCATTTTACAGATCCAGCTCCTGTCAACGGCGAGCAATATACCGATGTCGTTACCATCGCCGGCCTGATTGTACGTGGAGAAACGTTTGTCTTTTTCTTCGCTGCAAAGCACTCACACGTCTCACCTTAGGCGAAGAACCAGAGGTTTGGCACTGTAAACCATTACCCTCAGGGTTTTCAAATAGAAGAGTTCCCACCTGACGGCTTGATGGGCATGGCTTTCCCATCATTATCGGTCTTAGGCGCATCACCTCCGGTCCAGAAGCTTTATTCAGAGGGTGTATTGAGCCGTCCCATGTTCGGAGTCAAGCTTGCTCCCAAAAGCTCCAAGCTCTACCTCGGTGGTGTAAACCCCAACCTTTTTCGAGGCGAGATTACTTGGATATCCCTGTCCCATTCGGTTTGTCAGACCTTCAATATGTGTAAATTTTTGTGTCTCATGCGTGCTGTGCGCTTTACCTGGGTAGGGATACTGGGAAGCATCCTTCGATGAGATCACCGTCAATGGATCTTCCGTGCTAGAGGATAAACACATAGATGCAATTTTCGACACTGGCGCTCTTCCGATTATTGGCGATCCCGACCGCATCGAGCAGTTTTATGCTGCGCTTGAACCATCCGGTGCCAAGCCGGCACCCGGGGGGATTGGCATCTACACCAGTGCGTGGTCTAGTGGTCCGCTGACCAGCTGCCGTACAATGTCTGATTTCTCTTTCGCAGTCCCTTGTAACTTTAGCACTCCCATCTCGGTTCATGTTGGAGGGAAGGAAGTCGAGATTTCCCCTGATGCATTTAACCTCGGTCCCCTATCTGAAGGCTCTGATACCTGCCTCGCTGGAGCGGCCTCGGATAAGTCACTCACGGGTAGTAAGTCAGCCTCTGGTATCCTGTCTGGGGACAAAGCTGACCTCGGTACAGAATTCTGGATTCTCGGCGACGTCTTTCTGCGGAACGTTTACTCTGCTTGGGGCGTTGGTCAAAAGCGCATTGGCTTTGCTGATCTTGATAAAACTGGGCGCGAATGACGTTTCCGTCGGGATAGCGTAGCCTCTTCCTTCACTTTTATTATACCCGTGAAAATGATAATGCGTTGCTCTCTCACGCCTCGCCGCCGCGATGTTCCACCATCCTCGTGAGAATATCAAGAGCCGTAGACCACAGCGAGTTGACTCGGGTAGTCTCGAATACATCGACACAATAGCGCTCATCTTATCTTATCTCGCTGCACTTCAACACTTTAGTTTTGGGCGAACTGCCAACTCACAATGGCTGCAGAGCACAGTACACATTAGATCTAACGACCCGTACTATTGACAAAATACAAAGGTAAATGATTTGATATTCCAGTTCCCAATTTCAACCAAGAAAACCCCCAGCTCTTCACCCTGCTCCAGGTCGTCATGGAGCCTCATTTTTTGTGCAATCAACCCCACATGCCCATGTACAAATCATGATTCAGATGACTGTCCTCAGACGGAATGCGTGGCTACATCTATCCGTGTGGGGGGGTCCTTGGTCCTCGGGACTGTGTGGTCACTTGTTTGCGGACTATCTAGTAAACTGAATGACGCAGACCACTGTGAGCGCGGAGATAAGTGGGGGAAGAAGAGGTGGATATCCCACATTTCTGTAGATTCGGATGCAAAATTTGCCAGAGAGCGATACATCCGTGTCGCAGCGATGGACATTATGATCATCGAGGGAACTTGAAACATCTGCGTCGTTGCAGAACGTGCGTTAAAGGTGAGCCAATTATCAGCCAGTCGCAGCGAAGAAGTACACATACGAGGTTGAACGCATCTATGTTGTTTGCAGCAAAGCTAAGTTCAGCGCAAACTCATCATCGACAGATCGGGCAGAGAAGAATACCATTTAGGTCCAAGGAAATAAAAACCTGTAACGCACTGTAAAAAAAAAAAGATGTGCAACAAAACCTGCTGTACATACCACCGGCGTAACCTCAGCGGAGGTGGCAAGGAAAAGCCAAACGACACCCTTGGAAACGGGAAACACATCAGCGAATGAAGAGCCGCTGCTCCTAGCGAGGTTCACACCTGTTTCCACAAAAGTTGTGCCAGACCAAAAGAGCCGACTCCATATCGCCGTAGACGAAGCAATCCGACGAGCATGATGAACAATAATATGACGTCGGTAATTAGGGTGACGATGATGTTTGGCTTGTTGCTCTCGGTGTCGTGTAGTACGCAGCATTCTTGCTCAGGCGACCATTCAGAGCGGAGCTGCAACAAAAATTAAACCACGGTCAGGGTACAAAATAATCATTTACCCTGGCAATACCTGACTCGGATCGTATTTGTATGAGATCCCCGGCATAGTGCCAGTGGAAGGCGGAAGGAGAGACTCACCTTGGATAAGGAAAGCGATGTTGGTCATCCATACGCCCAACGAAATTGCCACGACAACCTTGTTTTTGTTCCAAATGGCGATGCTAGAGTCACCCATAAGAGCCAAGTTACGAAAGATCGAGAAACGTTGAATAGGACGGTGACGTACATGCGAAGCACGATTAATAGTGAAGCGGTGACAAAAGCTAGATAGCCAAAAATCTGTTAAAAAGGAAACAAGATCGTCGGAGACTGGGGCGCATCAAAAGGGCATTGCTCACGAGTGTGAATGTGATCCATAACTTGCATTCATGGTTAGTCAGAGGGCAGGTGTGAGGAAGTAGCAGGTGCGGGTACGACACTCACCTGACAGTTGATTTCGGTGGTGACGTTAAGGCCGACGAGGTTCAAGACCACTGCCACGAGAGTGGCCACACGCGTAAGGCAGTATATCTACGGAAAAGTGCAGATCAGCCTCATCGCTCTGGCGCAAAACTCAATGTCATCACAGACCCATATTGACCAGCGATAAGGACGATGGCCTCGGAAGACACTCCACTCGTAGTCAAGAGTGATGAAGAATTCCCAACTAGGAGTACGGTCAGGTCAGGGCTTGTGGAATGCTAAGAGGATGGGTACTGACAGGTATAGACTACCAGCTGCATGGCAGAGCTTCACGAGTGCCCCTGTGGAAAAAGGAAAGTATGAGTCGTCAGCTTGGAACCACAGCAGGGTCACGAACATGAATCCAACGCGATTATAGTGGGATCACGGAAGTTGACCATCCTTGTTGTCGATGGAGTTAGAGAGCAAGTGGGGATGGACTCGAGTCACCGGTGTTCCCCAAAGCACACTTCTACGGGCATAGATTATATCCCTAGGGCAGCAGGCTGTACAACCACCAGTTATACTTGGCGGGCGGGGCCGACGAGGCGCCCAGCGCCCGAACCCTTGGGCCCATAAGTCTAATTTTGCGATGTTGGTAGAGTATAATGAGTTATTGCCCTGAGTTGTTGCCCAGATGTAGCAAAGAGTCCCGACACGTACTCGACATGAATTAATCCTGTGCACTCGGGCATCTCGGACCCGGCGCTGTGAACGGACAGAAATCGGCCCGTGGTCGGTGAGTCACCGATCATCGGCATCGATAGTGGTCCGCCCTTTCTTCGAATAGCCGCGCGTCAATTCAATAATTGTGATGTGCATGTAACCCGTGAACGCGAATGCAGGTACGGTACATGAGAAATAAGGCAGGCTGAGTGCTACGCGCGTTTACGAGTGTGCAGTGAGTGGGAAGCGGTGACTAGAGAAATTCGCGGCGTCCCCGAGGTCGTCGATAATATCGCCAAGACCAAAATGATTTCTCGCCCTTTCCCAGGGCCGCCGCAGTGTCTCCGCCCAGTTACCGCCAAGCCATCGCGAACGTTGCATAACCTCACTTGACCCTCGGAACTCCTCGGTCAATCTCTGCATGACAGACTTGTGCCAATGTTGGCACAATTTCAATGGACCTAGGCATCCCTCTCCTTGCAGTTGCGCTCGGGAAATTTCAATGGGGCCGGTGGAGGCCACTGATAGGGCACCAATCTCTACCCTTCAACCTAGACGCGCCCAGTAGCCACCCTCGCCACTGAAAACGGCCTTATATTCTCCATGGGGCTAAGAAAGCGGGCATTGCGATAGCCAAGGAATCAGAACAATACCTCATGACACGAATCACACATTCCCGCCCACTTTAAGGACGTCACCCCCTTGAGCCCATTAGGTTATCGAGTTGCATATTGCGAAGAATGCTCGATAGTCTGGACCATACAAGTCAGGACATGGAAGGAATAAAAGAAATATCATCAAACTTACTTGTCAAAACCATTGACATGTTGATGAGAAGCAAGAACACTTCACTTCACCGAGGATGATGCATGAGCACACGCGGTAACCCACTGGTTGGACCGTTCCGAATCCGGATCTCGGAGATCGCCACTCCCGAGATAAGGCCCACCCTCCACGTGCTTAAGTCGATTGATCTCCCTATCTTCGCGTTGTACTTGTCAAGTCGAAAAATTCGAAAAATATACGGGAGCATACGGTGGAAGACAATTCTGTATCTTCAGAAAATGGTTGCCGTTGTCATGCTGCTGAAAGGCAAGAGGTAGCACACGGAAACTGTCAAAAAGCAAAGTTGGCCCTCCATTATGTGCGAATGCGCTATTCGTTGATGGTGATTTCACTACCAATCGCATTCAGACCTGTGCGAGCTCGAGAAAACTGGAATATTGAACGCGGCTCAAGGATGAACAGCTTTACATTAGGGTGAAGACGTACGAGATATTTCCGGTGATTCTAGCGCCGATATGGGAGCGATGACGAACCATGTTGCTCTACCTCTCGACTTTTATGCGCGACTCGCGTTTAAGAGTTTGACATGCCTGACACTTGACCGTATGCTAATTTGCCTACTTTGGACTGATTGACAGGTGGAGGTCGCGTGGCAGGCGCAGGATCGTGAGCGAAAAAGAAGTCAGTGGAGACGCCCAATTTTTACCGCAAGTTTTTCGCACCAGAAATAGTACCTCGATGGACGCGGCAGGGAATGATCGGTGTTTTGCTTGCTTGTTTGTTGGGGAGATAAGAGTGGAGCGGATCTGATTATACAAGATCGAGTATTTGTAGGGCGGCAAAGAGATCCCGAGTGGATCGCCTGTGACGACATGAGCTCCACAGTGGGACAGAGCGTGAACGGACGTATTTTGGCGGGTGAGGAGTTTACGTCGCACGTATTGGGCGGTGAAGAGATAAGGAGAAGAGGACGGATCTGATCGTCGCATCTCGATGACGTCGCGGGTATTTTTACCTCGGGTGTTAAAGTGCTCGATCCGCTGGAGCTGCGGGCCCCTATCCTCTCCTCTGAACTCCATGTCCTTTGTCAAACTCAGCATCTTCGGCACCTCCTTCGAGGTCCGCTTTCCTCTCTTTTCCTTCATCTCGCTCACCAGATCTCAGGTCACCACAAGATATGTCGATCTCCAACCCGTTGGCATGGGTCCGTCCTCTCCTCTCATTCCATCCTCCCTCTCCCGCTCACCCTCTCAAAGGTGCTTTCGGCCTAGTATGGTACGTCTCCCCATCCTCTCCCCCCTCCACTCCACGAATGCCCCCTCCAGTTCCGCAAAGGATCAACTCACAGGCGCATCCGTGGCCATCAAGAAGATCATGAAGCCCTTCAGCACGCCTGTCCTCTCGAAACGCACTTATCGCGAGCTGAAACTTCTCAAGCACATCCAACATGAAAACGTTCGTCTCCTTTGACCTCCTCCGCCTCCTTTTCCCCCTGCCAATTCCCTCTCTCGCCAGATCATCAGCCTTAGCGACGTTTTCATCTCACCTTTGGAGGATATGTGCGCCTTTCGTGCTCTCCATCCTCTCCCTTGCTCTCTCCTCATTGCTTTCTTTGTCAGCTATTTCGTGACTGAACTTCTCGGCACCGATCTTCACCGACTGCTTACCTCACGACCGTTGGAAAAGCAGTTCATCCAGTACTTTTTGTACCAAATTCTGGTCAGCCACACTGTTTCCCGTCGGCTTCGTCTCTTCTCATCGCTACCGTTCAGCGTGGGCTTAAATACGTACACTCGGCTGGCGTCGTCCACCGTGATCTTGTAAGCCCGTAGAATCGGTTCTGTCCCACTCCCACTCACTCTTGTCCTACCTAGAAACCAAGCAACATCCTCGTAAACGAGAATTGTGATCTCAAGGTGAGAACCCCACTCGCCCTGCCCTTCGCCGGTTGACAGCTCAGCAACCCAGATATGTGACTTTGGTCTAGCCCGAATACAGGATCCGCAGATGACTGGCTACGTGTCTACGCGTTATTATCGGGCCCCCGAGATCATGCTCACGTGGCAAAAATATGATGTTGCCGTCGATATTTGGAGCACGGGATGCATTTTCGCCGAGATGCTTGAGGGCAAGCCCCTCTTTCCCGGAAAGGATCGTACGTCGCGCAGCCAAAGCTTTATTCCACGCCTCTGAGAGTTTTGTGAACCTAGACGTGAACCAGTTCTCGATTATCACGGAACTGCTCGGGACACCACCGGATGACGTAATCGAAACCATTTGCAGCGAAAACGTTCGTCACGCGAATTTCCGCTCCCATTTTGGGGTGTGTTGACCAGCATGGAAATCCAGACCCTCCGCTTTGTACAAAGCCTGCCAAAACGTCAACGGGTCCCATTTAGCGAAAAGTTACGGTGCAACGACGAGAGCGCGCTGGATTTGCTTGAGAAGATGCTTGTGTTCGACCCGCGCAAGCGAATCAATGCGGCCGAATGTCTTTCTCACGAGTATGTTGCCCCGTACCATGACCCGACAGATGAGCCAGTGGCTGCAGAAAAGTTTGATTGGAGCTTCAACGATGCTGATCTTCCGGTTGACACCTGGAAGGTGATGATGTATGCGGAGATCCTTGGTGCGTGTAACTGTATGTAAGACGGGATTTAGGGTGTGCTGATGAAAGTTTGCATAGACTTTCACGAGGTCACGACGGACCCGGCTGCGAGTAATGGCACTGTGCCCGAAGGAGCTCTTACAGGTCCAGACGAGGGCTTTGCGGCGGCAGCTGCCAGAGCGCCGGCAGC
>WNFQ01003720.1_pt1 | contig 11126 bp, 5 predicted proteins | sample 5400171 | NCBI WGS metagenome assembly WNFQ01 (sample SAMN13153356, study PRJNA577476) | soil metagenome | isolation source: 20 cm soil under Madrone tree | place: USA:California | collected 2016-06-14 | reverse complement strand
AGGTTTGGCCGGGAAGACTTTGAAGGCGAGACCATTGACCTCAGCCCGAGTGGTGTGTTGGTCAAGGCTCGTCGCATCCTTCCGGCGGGTTCGCTAGTGCGCGTAAGCCTGCACCTCTCTGGGCGAATGAGGCCCGTGGTAGCCACGGGTTCGGTCGTCCGCATTTTGGGAAGCCGGATGGGGATTCAATTTGACCGCCTGGATCTCACAGAGAGCGAGCGATTGCAGGAATTCCTCTTGCCTCTGGTTCTCGAAGAGACTGCCCGATCCCCTGCAAGCGCACTGTAGCAACACCAAATCATCCGATTGCACCAGCAGTCCAGAAGTGTCCCAAAGGAAACATGCGGAGGCACGCCAAACGAGTACAAACGGGCGTGGGGCGATGGTATTCAAACTAAGAATCGTTGACATTCAAATTTCAGGTGGCTATACTCCCCGGTCAACAGAGTAGTTAACCGATTTAGCTGAGGGTGTCGGGCCCTTCGCAATCTTTTGGGGTGAAGGAGCAAGTCATGAGTCTATCCAAACTTTCTTTCCGTGCGGTCTTGGTGTTTGCCTGCGCAGCAATTTTTGCAGGGTCTGCACACGCACAGTACCGCGCTTCGATTAAAGGAGTCGTGACCGATCCGGGCGGAGGCGTCGTCTCGGGAGTGACCGTCACTCTCACGAATCTGGAGACCAACCAGAAACAGACAGCCACCACCAACGAGGACGGCATTTACAACTTCAGCGCACTTCCTCCCAGCAGATATTCCCTCACCGTGGAGAAGACCGGTTTCAAGAAAAAGGTTCTCGCCGACGTTGGGATCATTGCGGAACAAGCGAACGCCGTGAATATCCAGCTTGAGATCGGGCAGGTCACCGATAGCGTCACGGTCAGCGGTGACTCTACTCCTTTAATCGATACGGAGACCTCCAATCTTTCGGGGACCGTAGACTCCGAGCAAATTCAAAAGCTGCCCTCTTTCGGCCGCGATCCATTCAAGCTATTGCAATTGGCTCCTGGCGCCTTTGGTGATGGCGCGCAAGGCGCCGGGGGGGGCAACTCAAACTTGCCTGGAAGTGCCGGGGAGAATGGCACTGGGGGCTCTACTGGCATTTTCGCGACCGAAAACGGCGGCCAAATCACTGCCAATGGCGCGCGCGTTGGCCAAAACAACTATCAGATCGATGGCGTCGGAATGACCAGCGTTTCCTGGGGCGGCACGGCGGTGATTACTCCGAACGAAGACTCGATCAAGGAAATCAAGATCGTCACAAACAACTACGACGCCGAAAACGGGCGGTATAGCGGCGCACAGGTCCAAATCATCTCGCAAAACGGCACGAATCAATACCACGGCAGCATCTATCTGAAGGCGCATCGCCCCGGCCTGGATGCTTTCCAGAAGTACAATGGACCTGGTAGCAGCGTGCAGAGAGACGATAGCCGCTTTAATGATTATGGAGGCAGCGTTGGCGGCCCAATTCTTCGAAATAAGCTCTTTGTCTTTTTCTCCTACGAAACCATCAAGAACAAACAGATCGGCAGCACGGCCGGCGGATGGTACGAGACATCGGAATTCCGAGGCCTCGCTCCATCTGGGAGTAACGCCGCCAAGTTTCTGTCCTTCGCCGGTGTTGCACCAAATGGCGGTACAGTCGTGGAAGGCGCAGGCGACCCGCACAAATGCACGGATGTCGGCCTTGTTGATATCAGCGCGGATCCGGTCAACGGCAACTGCCATTTCATCGTGGGCCAGGGCCTGGATCTCGGTCGTCCTCTGACTGCGGCTCTCGGCACCCCTGATGCGGGATGGACCGGCAATACGCATCCGGGTACTGGCGGGAACGGGTCAGGAGGGCCGGGCAATCTGGACGGCGTCGCCGACATTGCGTTTGTCGGAGGCATAAACAGCCCCAGCAACAGCAATCAAGCACAATACAACGGGCGAGTGGATTTTAATGCCACCAGCAAAGACCTGATTGCCTTCAGCATGTATTATGTGCCGTTTAACAGCACGGCCATCAATGGCACCGGCGTCCGCGGCATGAATCTTTTCAATCATTCGGTGATCAACGAGGCGGCGACGGTGCTTTGGACCCATACCTTCTCCGGCAGCTTGATCAATGAGGCTAGAGTGAATGCGGCAGGCTGGCGTTGGAAAGACTTGGCGAACAATCCGAATGGTCCGTGGGGCCTGCCGCCCATTAATTTCAACAATGTCAATGGAGGAAGCCCGACCATCGGCACATTTGTCCCGAATGGATTTGGGATTGGCGCGCCTGGCCTCTTTGACCAATGGACTTACGGGTTGAAAGATGTACTAACCAAGGTGCATCGAAGCCACACGATGAAGATGGGCGGAGAGATTACCCGGTTGCTTTTTGTCGACACGTCGCCGTGGAATGCACGGCCCACGTATTGGTTCAATAACATGTGGAACTTCCTGAACGATGCGCCCACTTCGGAACAGGCGACCTTTAACCCCATTACGGGTACACCCACGGATTTCAGGAAGGACACGCGGTCCAACCTCTATGGGTTCTTTTTCCAGGACAATTATAAGGTAAAGCCCAATTTGACCGTAACCCTTGGCCTGCGCTGGGAATATTTCGGCCCCATCTCAGAAAAGAACGGCCATCTAGCCTCCGTTGACCTGGGAACCGGAGCGAATACGTTGACCGGCATCAAAGTAAGGGTAGGCGGAAATCTCTATGAGGCGCAGAAAACAAACTTTGGCCCGCAGATAGGGTTCGCGTGGAGCCCGAGCAACCTTTTCTGGCGCGATTTCCACAGCAAGCTAGTCATCCGTGGCGGCTTCGGAATGGCCTACAACGGGTTGGAGGAGGCCATCTCACTGAACGGGCGGAGCAACCCGCCGTTCCTGTCTGCCGCCGGCACACTAACAGGGAATCAGATTGTCTATCAGAACAGTTTCCCATCCGATGTGCACTCCTTCGTGGGCTATGGACCGAATCCCGCTGCGATAGAGAACTTTGATCCCACAACCAATCTGCCGATCGCAGGTCCAAACTTTGCTCCCGTTGATCTAACGGGCTATCCGGCTACCTGGCCGACGACTTACACCTATCACTACACTCTTGGAGGGGAATACGACCTTGGGCATGAATGGGTCGCCTCGCTGGGTTACCAGGGTAGCTCGACTCGCCATCTTACGCAGCAGTACAACCTGAACGTCGTGCTGGGGTCTCACGGCTTTGCGTTTAATCCGGTGGTTCCGCACATCGACTGGTACGCCGATGACGGCACCGCCCATTTCAATGCCCTGCTGGCTGAAGTCCATCATCGTTTTAGCCATTCGTTTGAAGTCGACACGCAATATCGCCTGAGCCGGAGCAAGGACACGGCATCGAACAACTTTGGCAACGGTCAGTATCAGTACAATATCGCAACGAATTATGGCCTGTCGGATTACGATGTCACCCATGCCTTCAAGCTTTGGGGCGTGTGGTCTCCGACGATCTTCCGTGGCAGCCAGAGTTGGCTCGAGAAAATTGCCGGCGGGTGGTCGTTAAGCGGGATCTTAAACGCGCATTCGGGATTCCCCTGGAATCCAGTTGTTTTCACCGGATGCGACGCTCTGTATGCGGGAAGCGCGGGGGGAGGCGGAACCTGTGCCCTCCGGCCCACTGCTTATCTGGGCGGGTTCGTCCCCAACTTTAGAAGCAGCACCGCAAATCCCGGCCTCGGCAACTCTCTCTTCAATTTACCCAACGTTACCGCGGGACCGAGTTTTTCCTGCGTTGTTCAACCCGTGAATCCGTGTCCGCTTGGTCCCATTCCGCAACCACCGGGAATCGAGCGGAACGCTTTCCGGGGGCCAAGTTACTTCGACATCGATGCGACGCTCAGCAAGTCCTTTGGTATACCGAAGCTGCCGGTGCTGGGCGAAAACGCGAGATTCGAGTTTCGCGCCAACTTCTACAACCTGTTCAACAAGCTCAACCTGACCAACCCTCAGGCTAACATCCAGGACAGCCACTTCGGTGAAGCGTTGAACGCTCTTGGTGCCCGCACGATCGAGATGCAAGCGCGTTTTAGTTTCTAACTTTCAACCGGGGCTTATTCCCGATGCGGGAATGAGCCCCATGAATTCTTCAAGCACCACTCCGGGAAGCCGTCAACCGTTCATCGAACTTTTGTCAACGGTTGACGGCTTCGAGTCTTTCTAACGATAATTTGGAAGGGCACCGCTATTTTTCTTCAACTCTCTCATTCTGCGAGTCGCGGCCGCCGTTTGCGGGTAGCATTCTCCGTGTTTGTGTTTCTGCTCGTGGCTTTCACCGCGGGGGCCCAGACACGCAAGTCCACTCCCACGGACGACTTTAAGACGCTCTCTGCTCAAGCTGCTGCGGCCAGCGAGGAGGATCGCATCGAGGACGCAATTGCTCTTTACACCAGGGCGCTCGTATTGCGCCCCAAATGGGTGGAGGGTTGGTGGTCACTGGGCACGCTAGAGTATGACCAGGACCATTACGCGAAGGCGGCGCGGAATTTTGAAAAAGTGATCGCCTTGGATTCCGCGAACGGCACGGCGCACGCGATGCTCGGCTTGTGCCAGTTCGAGCTGGGCAGGGACGAACCGGCCCTGAAAAACTTGCTGGCCGCGGAACGACTGGGCGTTGTGAAAGACGAGCAATTGCGCAAAGTGGCGCTGTATCACCTGGGCTTGCTCCAGTTGCGGGCGCGAAAATACGGCGATGCAAAAGAAACGCTAGGGCAATTGGCGAAGGACGGCGTCAGGACGAAGGAATTGATCACCGCGCTCGGTCTCGCTGCGCTGCTGATCAAGCCCCAAGAGGCTCCCCCGGAAGGTACGGCCGGAGCCAGTGTGGTTGAGCGAGCGGGAGAGGCTGAGGCGCTGCTGTCGGCGAAGGATTTCGAACAAGCCAAGCAGAGGTATACCCAGTTGACTGGCGAGTTCCCGGATTACCCGAATCTGCATTTTGCCTTTGGAGGATTGCTGCTGGAAACGCATGAGACCGACGAAGCAGTTGCGGAATTTCAGCGAGAGATTCAGAACAATCCGCAACATGTTCTCGCCAGGCTTGAAATTGCCGCGGTGCGCTACCGGCTCGATTCCGCGGATGGCGTCAAATATGCAGAGCAGGCCGTGAAGCTGGATCCAAAGCGGCCCTTTGGACATTATCTGCTGGGCCTCCTATACCTGGACACCCAGAATTTCTCGGGGGCAATCTCCGAATTGGAGATTGCGAAACGCTCCTACGCCAATGTTCCCGAGGTCTATTTCGCTCTCGGGAGCGCGTACGCGCACATGGGGAGAAAGGCGGAAGCGGCACGCGCGCGGGCGGCTTTCACACGGTTGAATGCGCAGCGCAAGAAACAGTCAGACGATGCAGTCTACTTTGAACATTCCCGCGGGCTAACTCAGGAAAACCTAGGTGCTGAACCGGATAAGCATCCCCCCGAATAGCGAAGGGGGCCATTTCTACACAGAGTGAAACCCCACCTTTTGCATGGCCGATTGCGCCTCGGGGTTTTTCATGAAGGTGTTCCACACGAGGCCGCTGCGGTGGTTCTCGGCCATGAGCATGGTGATCCCGAGGTCGATGCCGAGAACATCCAGGTCATACCAGCCGATGAGCGGGTTGAACGCATCCACAAAACTATATTTCACCCACACCTTGTCCCTGTAACGGCCTCGCAAATTTCGCAGCACACGTGCGCAATCGTCGAACAGGAACGGAACAGATCCGCCGGTGGCGCAGGGGACGATGCTTCCGTCGATTGGTCCTTGGGGCGGCGGGCCGCCCCAGGCGGTGTAGCCCTTCACATAGTCCGAGGCGCTGATCCCCCATAGGTTTTCGCTGTAGTCCGGGAATTGATCGTGCAGGGATAAGCAAAAAAGTTTGTGAGCCCTCGTAGCTTTCACGGAATTGTCGAAATAATCCGCGTAGGCGTCCCGCTTGTTCCGGAAATCGTACCAGGCATGAGAATACTGGTGCGTGAAAATCGGATCGTTTCCGGAAATGTATTCGATTCCCTGGTATTTGATCGTGGGCCGCGTCCAGGCGTCCCAGCTCGAAGGAGGGAGCGGATGCGTCGGCGAGCCGATGCCCAGCAGATAAATCATCATCAGCTCGCAGTAGTGCTCCCAGCGGGCATTGAGAAAGCCGGATTCGGGCGTCCAGCCCATGGAAAGCGTTGCGCCGCCGTTGAGCATCCACGGCCAGTCGACGCGCTCATAGATGATCGTGGCGAGATCTTTGATTTCCTGGTCCGCAAAATATTGCCGCGCCGTCAGAACGCCGCAAAGCAGAATCGAAGTATCGATGGACGAAAGCTCGCACTTTTCCCAGCGCTGTCCCGTCTCCATGTTGATGAAATGAAAAAAGAAACCATGTTCGTTGGGCAAAGTATTCGCGAGAAAACGCAAAGTCTTCCGAACTCTTTCCAGAATATCGGCGGATTTCCCATAGCCGCGCTGGTCCCCGATGCACAAGCCAGCCAGGCCAAATCCCGTCGCGGCGATGCTGGACATCAAGCGCAAGTCATTTCCATTGGCCAGGGCGCGGTCCTTCACTTGGCCCGTGTTTTGGCTCGCTTCGTTCCAGAAAAAGCTAAAGGTAGCGCGCTGAATCTCGTCGAGTAGTTGTTCGTCCGTTCCGTCGTAGGGGGCGCCGCCCGGCTCCGCGTAGGTGCGGGAGGCAGGCGCTCCGCAGCCAGCCAGTGCTGCCAGCGGAGAACAGAGCAAGCCCATGCCGCCAATCCGCATTACTTCTCTACGGCTAAGGAAGCGTTCGCGCGTCATGTCCTCGTCCTCTGCTACTTTACGATTTGGAGTGTCGCTCCGGAGCCGCTGCTGGAGTCCGGGCTCACCCAGATGGTGACGCGCGCGGGCTCAACGGCGAATTTGTTCTGATCATTCCAGAAAGCGAAGGCCTCAGCTCCAAGTGTGAATGTCACCTTCTTGGTCTCACCCGGCGCCAATGTGACGCGTTGAAATCCGCTCAATACCCGGACCGGCAGCGCCACGCTCGTTCCTTGCAGGCGAACGTAAAGCTGGACGGTTTCTTCGCCCGTGCGGGTTCCGGTGTTCGTGACATCGGCGCTGACCTCCACTGCCGCACTGGATGCTCGCCCGCCGGCCCGCAGCTCGTCATTCAACGCCCTTGCGCTCAGCTGATTTTTGCTGATCCGCGGCTGACCGTATTGATACTTCGAATAGGAGAGACCGTAGCCGAACGAAAATTGGGGGCTGTTCGGCACGTCGATGTATCGCGAAACGAATTTCTCGTCCCCATTCTTCGGCGGGCGAGTTAGGTCAATATTCCCCGCGGGGCGCCCCGTGTTTAAAGCATTGTAGTACAGGGGCTCCTGCCCAACGGCGCGCGGCCAGCTCACCACCAATTTTCCGCTCGGATTCACTTCTCCGAAGAGTACGCGTACCAGCGCGGGCCCGGCCTGCACCCCCGGAAACCACGCGGCCACAACGGCGGGAACATGCTCAAACGCCCATGGCAGCGTAAGTGGCCGGCCGCCGAACAGCAGCAATACAACGGGCTTTCCCGCTGCGACAATTTTCTCCAGCAACTGTTCCTGACGTCCGGGCAAGCTGAGGTACGCGCGCGAAGCGGCTTCGCCAGTCATTCCCGGTGCATCTTCTCCCAACGCAAGAATCACGACATCGGCTTGCTCCGCCGCTCTGACCGCTTCGGCGATCTGGTCATCGGACCCTCCGATGATTTCACTTCCCTTCGCGTAGCGAAGGCGATCGACGCCAAATTTTTGTATGAGCGCAGCTCGAAGCGTGACGACGTCATCTGCGCGGCCTCGAGCAGCCCAGGAGCCCAGCATATTGTTCTGATCATCGGCTAACGGTCCAATCAGAGCTATCGTTCTCGTTTCCGTGGAAAGCGGCAGAATTGGCGCGCCATTTGGGGAAGCCACATTCTTCAGAAGGACGAAAGACTGCTCCGCAGCAGTTCGCGCCAGCATCAGACTCTCCGGCTGGAGCATGGCCGCCGCTTCCTTCGACTCGTCGGTGTAAGGATGCTCGAACAAGCCCAGCGCGAACTTGACGCGCAACACTCGCCGGACGGCTTCATTCACAACGGTCACGGGCACTTCACCGGAACGGACGAGTTGCGCGAGATGGTCATGGTAAAGACTACTGGCCATGTCCATGTCCACGCCGCCTAAAAACGCTTTACGCGCAGCAGCTGCCCCATCGTTGGCTATGCCGTGGGCCACGAGTTCGACAACCGAAGTCCAGTCGCTGTCAACAATCCCTTGGAAGCCCCATTCCTTGCGCAGAATCTGTTTCAGGGTAAAAGGGTTTGCGGAAGCGGGTACTGCATTCAGGGAATTGAACGCGCTCATCAGTGTCGCGGCGCCCGCATCGACGGCGGCACGAAAAGGCGGCAGATAAACTTGCCGCAATGTGTGTTCCGAAAGCTCCACGCTGTTGTAATCGCGCCCTCCTTCCGCGGCGCCGTAGCCGACAAAATGTTTCGGGCACGCCGCGATGCTATCCGCCGCATCCAGCCTGGTGCCCTGGTATCCACGCACATAGGCGCTCGCCATCGCCGAACCGAGATAGGGATCTTCTCCAGAGCCTTCGGCCATTCGCCCCCATCGGGCATCTCTCGCGATATCCACCATCGGCGAAAAAGTCCAGCGGATACCACTCGCGGAGGCCTCGCGCGCTGCCACACGCGCGGCCCGTTCCACTAATTGAGGATCCCAACTGGAAGCGAGACCCAGAGGGATTGGAAATTCTGTGCGAAAGCCGTGAATCACATCGAGACCAAACAGAAGCGGGATGTGCAAGCGGGACTGCTCCACCGCGATGCGCTGGTAGACATTTACCTCGCGCGCGGTCGTGATATTAAAGAGCGCCCCGACCTCTCCCTTGCGGATCATGCTGTCGTAATCGGTGCGTCCCGTGCCCGGCCCCGTTGGCTGTCCAGCGGAATATTGAACTAGCTGGCCGACCTTTTCCTCGAGCGTCATCTTTTGCAGGAGCGCTTCTATTTTTCGCTCGTAGTTTGGGACGCTCAGACTTGGGCGGGGGCTTGCCGCGTGGGCTACTCTGGACGAAGAACGAGTCTGCGCCGAGACGGGCAAACAAAATAACAATGAGCTGGCAACAACTGCGGAACGAAGCAGCAGCGAATTCACGATTTGAACTCTCCCATGATCCCCCGGAGCCTGAAGCCGTTCCTCGCCTGCAGATCGAACCGGCTCGAAGGTCAAACAGTTCCCGTCATCGCTCAACAAGTACGACGGATCTTCCTCCGCCGTTCTCAATGCAAAGAACTCGCAGTGTCATCGCCATCATCAGGCGGCGTCGAGCAGCAGTCTACGCCTCCAGTGGCAACGATGGAAACAGCATACTAAACCGATTTAGCTCGCCTTTCAAGCCGTACAGCAAGTATGATGGACGGGCTTGCAGTCAGGTATGCCTTGTCCCGCCTCCGGGGAATGTGCGAGACTACGAGGCCATACACCCCTATGTCTCGGCCGAAATCAGGCTTGAATTCTCACGCGCGGAAACCTGCACGACAAAGCGTCAGTCTGAAGTCGCTCGCAGAGCACCTCGGACTCTCTCAAGCTGCTGTTTCCCTGGTGATTAACCGTTCGCCCGCCGCGAAATCGATTCCCCATCGCACCCAGGAACTAATTCGGGCCGCCGCCCGTGAACTCAACTACAGGCCGAACCAGCTCGCCCGATCTCTCCGGCAGCAGCGCAGTTATACCATCGGCGTGGTTGTGCCGGAAATCAGCGAAGGTTATGCGGCCCTGGTCATGTCGGGAATCGAGGATCATCTTCTTGAGGAAGGATACTTCTACTTTGTCGTAAGCCACCGCCACCGTCAGGATCTGATTGAAGAATATCCTCTGCTTCTTCAGCAGCGCGCCGTCGAAGGGCTGATCGCGGTGGACACGGCATTCACCGAAGGCGTGCAGGTGCCGCTCGTCGCAGTTTCCGGCCATCGGGATGTTCCTGGCGTAACAAATATTATTTTGAATCATGCGCTCGCAGCCACGCTGGCCCTGGAACATCTCACCAAGCTCGGCCACCGCAAGATGGCTTTCATCAAAGGGCAGGAATTCAGTTCGGACACGGCGGTGCGCTGGGATTCCGTGCGCGGCGCAGCTGAAGAACTCGGCGTCGAGATAAAGGATCGCTTGGTCGTGCAACTCGAGGGCGAATCGTCTTCACCGGAACTCGGCTATCAGGTTACGCAAAAGCTGCTCGCTTCGCGCGAACCGTTCACGGCTCTTTTTGCCTTCAACGATATTTCAGCGATTGGCGCGATTCAGGCCCTGCGGGAGGCTGGCTGCCGCGTTCCCGAAGATGTCTCTGTCGTGGGTTTTGACGACATTCAAAGTGCGGCGTTTCAGAATCCCGCTCTTACCACGGTCCGGCAGCCTTTGCGAGCGATGGGAGTGATCGCGGCAGAAACGTTGCTTCGCCGTATCACGGCGGCCGCAAATACACCCTACCCAAAAGAAATCGTCGTTGAGCCGGACTTGGTTGTCCGGGCCAGCACTGCGAAGGCCCCTAGTTCATCTTAGGCAGTGTTCTTACAATGGAGCAGCCGGGAACCGCCCCGCAAGAGTGACCAGCAGGTTCATCAGACCTGCAGATCGTGAAGGTAAGGAACGCTGGCTTTCATCATCTCCAGGTTCATTTCGACGAAGTAATTCCTTATGCCGCCCGTTTTCGCTGCGGTGAAGATTCTCTTCCAATCCAGAGTGTCCTGTCCAACCGGCATGACTTTCTTGGCTTCCGCTGACCAGCCTTGTACATGCATTGAAAAGAAGCGGCCCGGGTACTTCGTGAAATACTCTGCGGCGTCGTAGCCGTGGCTAATTGTGGAGACTTGGAATTGGAACTTGACCAGCTTCGGATCGAGAAAGTCCAGCAATAGGTCATAGGTCCGCTTGCCGTCAACTATCGAGAGTTCAAAGCCCTCGTTGTGAAGGCCCTGCTGGATACCAGCCTTGGCCGACTGTTCACCCATTTTGTTGTATTCGTCGGCCGCCCGCTTCACATCATTCATAGTCGGTTTCCCGGGTCCGTCGAGGCTTGGCACGATCATTTGCGTCAGGCCGACATCTTTCGCCCAGGCAATTCTGCCTTCCTGATTGT
>WNFQ01011832.1_pt1 | contig 11129 bp, 11 predicted proteins | sample 5400171 | NCBI WGS metagenome assembly WNFQ01 (sample SAMN13153356, study PRJNA577476) | soil metagenome | isolation source: 20 cm soil under Madrone tree | place: USA:California | collected 2016-06-14 | reverse complement strand
GGGCTTGCATGGATTATATTTCTTATAAACTCATGAATCCCAAACGCTTTGCTCTGCTCGCTCTTTCTCTCTTCTTGTCCAGCTGTCTTGCGACCACAGCCCAAGGCCAGAATAATCCTTCCGGCGATTCCAGCGCCGCGCCCAAAGCCTCGCAATCCAATCGCCTTCGCATCGAAGTGGTCGGCGGCGATTCCGACGCGCCCGTGGAAAACGCCAGTGTCTATTTGAAGTACGTCGAAGAACGCAAATTGCGCAAAGACAAGAAATTTGAACTCAACGTGAAGACCAACCGTGAAGGCGTCGCTCATATTCCCGACGCGCCGCTCGGAAAAGTTCTGGTTCAAGTCATTGCCGAAGGTTGGAAAACCTACGGCAAGTGGATTGAAATCACCGATCCCAAACAAATCATCAAAGTAAAACTAGAAAAGCCTCCACGCTGGTATTAAACGCGCGCCCGCGCTCGCCAAACTCTCATTTTGAAACAATTATTCGCGCCGAAAAGAAATCTCGACGCAGTTTTTTTCCGATTTTTTAGTTCGTTCGTGCCAAACACGCCACTTCCGTTACCCTTTCTCGTTTGTTCTTCGGGATTTTTTTCGAATGTTCGATTCGTTGCACAAAAATTGTGCAAACCGCATTAGACTGTTGAAGAACGACAAGTTACGTTCTCCCGGAAGCCCTTTTTCACAAAGTTTTCAACACCTGTGTTGAAAACTTTACAGCCCAGAAATATTTCCCGCGCACTTCGGCAGAATTCTTGCTCACAAGTGCCTGCAAATTTTCCCATTCGCTTTTGACCCGCACAAAATACAGGTGATAAAGTCCTTACAGACGAAATCTCCATGAGCGACGCGAACGACCCACAATTTTCTCCGCTTCGCATGATTGCCGGGAACCTCACCGCGCGTCCACTCCGCGCTGTCCTCAGCATTCTCGCGATCTCCATCCAGGTCATTCTTGTTCTGATGATTGTTGGACTCACCACCGGTGTCGTCAACGAATGGAGCAAGCGCGTCGAAGGAGTCGGCGCCGATATTCTCGTTCAATCGCCTAACGCTTCTATTTTCTTTGCGTTCTCCAGCGCCGTCATGCAGGAATCCTTTGGCGATCAAATTGCCGCTCTTCCCGGCGTGGACGAGGTTGCTCCCACGCTCAGCTTGATGGACCAAAAAAACTTTATCGTCATCTACGGTATTGACTACAAGCGGTTTAACGCTCTCAGCAAAGGATTTCTATTCGGCTCAGGCGGCCCATTCCAAGCGCCCGATGAAGCTATCGCCGACGACGTCGTCGCGCAATCCCGCCATTTGAAGGTCGGAGACACGGTGACTTTGCTCGGTCATCCTTTCACGATTTGCGGTATCGTCGCGCACGGCAAAGGCGCTCGCTTCTTTATCCCGCTCAAGACTGCTCAGGAAATTTCCGGCGCGGACAAACGCGTCTCTGTTTTTTACGTGCGCAGCAAAGGCGACACGGAAACAACCCGCGCCGAAATCTTGAAGCTTGAACCCAGCAATCGCGTCCGCTCCATTGCCGAATACATGACCCTCATGAACTCTTCTAACTTGCCGGAACTAAAGCCCTTTATCAAAGCCATGGTCGGCATCGGCATTGTCATCAGCTTCCTCGTCGTTTTTCTGAACATGCACACGCTTGTTCTCGAACGCACGCGCGAGATCGGCATCCTGAAAGCCCTCGGCTTTTCACGCTCCGGCATCGCCAGACTCTTGCTCGGCGAAACGCTCGCTCTCACGATTGCGGGAAGCATCGTCGGTATTTGTCTTACATTTCTTACCAAAGCCGTCCTGACGCAAACCGTTCCGACGCTTCAAATTCAAATCACCAATCAATGGCTTGCAGGCTCGGTTCTCCTCGCCATCGTGGGAGCCACAGCCGGCGCAATCTATCCCACCCTGCGCGCCGCCAGCTACGATCCCGTCGTCGCCCTCGCCTACGAATAACTCATTCAGTCGCCTTCTTCGTCCCAGACTGGAACACCCTCCGAGAAATATTGCCTCCTGCAACAGAAACTGCTAAAAACTTGCCAAGTAAATCGTGTTGCTGAACGCCACTCTCCCAAGCGCACGCAACTGGCAAATCAAGCCAAAGGAGCAGAGCATGAAGCGTACGTTCGTCGGACTGCTGGTCCTGAGTGTCTGCAGTGTTCTATCGTCGGCTGCGAGCGCGCAGTTTGGCGCAAATATTTTCAAGAAGCCGAATATTTCGGACATTTTCCATCCGGTCGTGGGGCAAGGCGCCTTGTACGAAGAACAGCGCAAGGACGGCACGAAGACTTCGCTCGAGATGTCAGTCATCGGCAAGGAAACTGTGGATGGGCAGGAAGCCTTTTGGTTTGAGGTCGGTCACTCGGAGAAGGGTTCGGATGCTCTCTCCTATTCGAAAGTGCTCGTGACTAAAGATCCATTCGAAATCCACAGGATGATTTTCATCATGCCGGGCTCGGCGCAACCGGTGGAATATCCTGTGAACCAGAACATGAAAACGAAGCAAAAGATGGAAGAAAATATGGAGAAGTGGCATAAGGTGGGAACGGAAACGATCACCGTTCCCGCAGGAACCTTCCTTTGCGGCCACTGGGCGAAAGACGACGGGACGGAAAGCGTTTGGGCCAGTTCGAAGGTAAGTCCCATGGGCCTGGTCAAGAGCGAGCGCCCCAACTCCACCATGACCCTCGTGAAAACTCTTTCAAACGCCCAGGATCACGTCACCGGAACGCCGCAGAAATTCGATCCCCAAGCCATGCGCCAGCAAATGATGCAGCAGATGCAAAAGCCGAAGCAGTAAGGAACGATCGGCGCAATCTAAAGCAAAATAATATCGCGGGCGGAATTTTCAGCGGTTCCGCCTGTTTTCTTTTTCGTGTAACTTCATGTCATGACCATTTTCGCGAAGGACAGGAGATGACGGAACCGCAAAGCAATGTACCCCGCGAAAAGCATTACATTGCAAGAGTTCTTGGGCGGAAGGATTTGAGCGAGGACTTGTGGCTTATCCGCGTTGATCCCGGCGGCCCCTTCAGCTTCAAAGCGGGGCAGTATGCGACGCTCGGCGTTGATCACGACGGGAAAAGAATTGAGCGAGCTTATTCGATTGTTTCGTCGCCGTACGAAGAGGGCCTCGAATTCTTTCTCGAACTTGTGCCGCAGGGAGAATTGACGCCGCATCTTTACAAATTGCATCCCGGCGACACGATGACCTGCCGGAAAATCGCAAAAGGGCGCTTCACGCTTGATCTTAGGAGCGGAAGAACGAATCATCTGCTTCTCGCCACCGTCACTGGCCTTGCGCCGTTTGTGAGCTATGTCCGCACGCTTTATAAAGATTGGAAAGCGGGAAATTCGTCGATGCCGGGCGAGCACAAACTTTATTGCATTCAAGGCGGAAGCCGCAGTTGGGAATTCGGTTACCGCGAAGAGATGGAAAAATACGCGGCGGAAGTGCCGTGGTTCAAGTACATTTCGACGATCAGCCGGCCGTGGGAAGATCCGGATTGGAAAGGCGAAACGGGGCGAGTGGACGATTTGGTTTGTAAATACGTCGCAGACTGGGGACTGAAACCGGAGGAGACGACGGGATATTTGTGCGGGCACCCGAACATGGTAGAAAACTGCCGCGAGATTTTGCAGCGCGCGGGCTGGCCAAACGGAAGCATGTTCGAGGAAGTGTACTTTCAACCGGCGAAAGAAGACTGAAAAGATTCTTTCGCGAGAAATTTATTCTTATATGAGCAGCGGGCGCCACAAGGGCGCCCGTTTTTGTTTTGGCCACTGAATTAGCGGGCCGCGAAATTATTGGGCTTTGCCCCTGTCGGCGCGGTCGCCGATATTTTCGATGATGTCCTGAATCGTGGAAACGGGTACGGCAACGTGAACGTCATCGCCGTGATCTTGAACGTCCACGTGAAATCCGCATTGGGATAGTTTTCGAGTTCAGCCGCGACGATTTTGACGATGGGCAAAGCTTCGCGCGCGTGGCAGGCCGCTTCCAGGAGCTTATCGTCCGGGACAAAGTGCATGGCAGCGGGAACGAGCGCGGCGGGCACCCAGACGTGCACGTGGGAGCCGCCCGGGCGGTGTTCGTCCACGTCCACGCGGATGGTGCCTTCGCGGAAGGTGTAAACGGTTGCGAAAGCGAGAGTTCCGACGGCGCCGAGGGCTAGTTTTGCGAGAATCATTTCCAACTCCTCATTCCTAAAGACGTATCCAAAGCGCGTTGGTTAGACATATCAAAACTAGTCAGCCGTATTCTTGGAATCGAGCCAGACGCGGACGGTGTTTTCCTCATCCTTGACGGAGACGAGTTCGGTGTCGCCGTGAGCGGAGAGCGCGCGGAGAGCGGCGAGGACGTCGAGTTCATCTTTGCCGGCGGAGAAGAGCGCTTCGACGACCTTCATCGGGACTTTCACTTCGACGCGGGATTTCTCAGTGGCTTTTGCGTCTTTAAGTTCTTTGCCGTCTTTACCTTCGGCGTAGCGCTTTTCGGTGACGTGGATGAGCATGTAGCCGCCTTGCTTGGCGACTTTCACGTCGGAATCGTGCGCCTGAACGGTGACGAACTCGCCGTCTTTGGTGTTTTTGATGGCATCGAGGAGGGCGCGGCAGTCCACGCCATCCATTTCGGCGGCGTGGTCTATGCGGACTTTGCCGTTGTGCAGGCGATCCTTGTTGATGGCAGGGAGAACTTTTTCGGCGAGGTCGAGCGGAACGTTGACGCGAACGGTTTCGCCCTTGTCGTTCGCGCTGATGACGCGGACGTGGAGCCAGCGGTCATTGCTTGGCCGCGATGGGGGTCAAGAGCATGGCAGCGGCGGCTGTAATGGAAAAAGACCGAAGGTACTTGCGGAAGTGACTGGTCATTGAGAAAGCCTCCCTAAACTTGTGCCCGCGCATGGTCGAAGGACCGGGCAGTTGTAGAGAAGTACGGGTATGGGTGGGAAAAAGTTCCCAACTACGCTGAAGCTTCGGTTGGCAGGTCCGCCTACGCTTGAGGATTTTTTGGTCAGCGACAGACATGCCACCCCCCGCGTTTTCGGCAAGTGTGCGCAAGCGCATGAAAAGGGAAGAGTTAGGGTGATTCTTGGAGAGGCGGTTTGTGAAAAGTGTTCCGAAGCGATTGAAAAGACGTCGCTTGCTGAATCGCAGTTTGTGAAAAGAGTTTGTGACCCCTCGCGCAAAACTTTCGGGGCAATGGGTAGGCTACCCCCACCCCACGCAATTCGGATGATTATCAAAAGAGAGGAGTTGCGGGAGGGGCAATTTGCACGATTGTCAAAACAAAGGGGATGTGAAATTAGGGCGGAGGCAGGCAATTCGAGTTGGGGCGAGGCAAACACAAGGAACGGTAGCACAGGATGTTTATAAAGTAAATAACATAATTGTGCGGTAATTTGAATGAGTTGCAGCGAATGGTGCAAAGATGAAGCGCTGAGACCATTTTGGTGCCGCACCCTTTGCTTTCTAAGGGTGCGGGTTTTGACTTTGCCTTTTTCTGCGGGGTGCTGCTGAGGCGCAAAAGCTGGAAAGTAGGAAGGAAACTCTCTTTTCAGGGGTCCGCGCCCTCACTTTACGGGCGGTAGCCAGATGTCCTGATCCACGTAGGCGGTCAAAGGCGTTCCCGCGGGAATTTCAACGTTCTTGCCGTGCTTGATCAGTCCGATGGGGCCGAAAAGTACGGTCAGAGCGACTGTTGCGCCCGTTTTGCTTTCTCCCTCGCGGCCCTTTGTGCCGCGCAGATGAATGTGATTGGCGCCGTCAACCAGATATTGAAGCTGTATGCTGAGCTCGCCGGGCTTGCCCAGCATCCCTGCCTTTTTGGCGGCTGAGACTGTTGCAACCGCGTGGGCGCCCTTGGCTGCGACTACCATGTCTCCGACCTTAACTTCCTCATCCAGCAAAAGCTCCACTGGATCACCCTCGTGAGCGGTCTTGGAAGTCAGATCTGCGGCGAATTTCAACGCCACTTGCGTGCTGTCGCGTAGCAGGCATCCGCCGCTCGGCGTGCATGCAGGCTTGGAAGGATCGGTTGCTCCGCCTTCGCCTGGCGGCATGGCTCCATGGGCCGGTTCGATTGCCGCGGAAGGTTTTGCTCCGTGTGCGGTGAGCATCGCCTCCATCACGGATTGGTCTATACCCGCCGTCTTTAAATCGATCAGCGCTTGAGCGGATACGTCAAAGTCCGTGGCGCCGGATTGAATCGCTTTCACGATTAGCGCCGGAGCAAAGCCGTTCTTGGTCATCGTGACCACATCGGCGTTGGTCAGCGCCTTCTGTGTTTGCGCTAATGTGGCCACCGCGGCAAGCAGCCACATTGCAGTCAGTGCCGTCCGAATGATCTTTTTCATAGAGCCCACCTTGTGCTTGCCAAAGAAATATAGCTGGAGAATTCCACGTAATGGGAATTGTCATAGAGGAAAGTATGCTATTCGTCACCTGGGACGGATGGCTCAGAGACTAAGCGCTGACACAATTTTGGGTGCCGGTGGCCAAACCGACTTATCCCGGTAAGCCGAACTCACCAGGACTTACTGTAAGTCCATGATATAAACTTTCGGTCCGATTCTGTGAATCTGCGATTTTGCAAATTATCATGCGTCCAGTCATTCAAGTGTCTGGAGTCCGCAAGACCTACGGCCCAACGGTAGCTGTCGACGAGGTCTCGTTCGAGGTCAACGACGGCGAGATATTTGGTTTGATCGGACCAAACGGCGCGGGAAAAACGACCACGATGGAGTGCATCGAAGGTCTGCGCACGCCCGACCGGGGCAGCATCGCGGTTCTGGGTCTTGATCCCTTTCGACAGGTCTACAAGCTGCAGGATCGTATCGGGGTTCAGCTCCAGCAGGCACAGTTGCAGAAGCGAATCAAAGTATGGGAGGCGGTGGACCTCTGGGCTTCGCTTTACCAGAAGAAAGCGATAGACGGCGAACAGCTACTCGAGCAGCTCGGCCTCACTGATAAACGGAACGCATGGTTTATGAACCTCTCCGGAGGCCAGAAGCAGCGGCTGTTTATTGCCCTCGCGCTCATCAACGATCCGGAGGTGGTTTTTCTCGACGAGCTGACCACCGGGCTGGACCCGCAGTCGCGGCGGGCCATCTGGGATCTAGTGCGCGGCATCCGCGAGCGCGGCAAGACGGTTTTTTTGACCACCCATCTGATGGAGGAAGCCGAACGGTTGTGCGACCGTGTAGCAATCATCGAGCATGGACGGATCATAGACATCGATAGGCCGGATAAGCTCGTCGACCGGCACTGCCCTGAGCGAACCGTCGTCCTCACCACGAACGACCCCGTCGCTGAAGATCGTTTTCGGGCGATCCCCGGAGTTGAAACGGTGAACTGCGCTGACTCTCGATTCACTATTCACGGCCGGGGCGACGACCTGGTGACCGACGTGATTCATTGTTTGTCCGAGAATAGTATCCGGGTCACGGATTTCCGCACGATTCTTCCCAACCTTGAGGACGTCTTTCTCAAGCTGACTGGTCACTCGATTCGCGAGTAGGCGCTAACATGATGCTCTGTGGGCTATGGAAACTGACTTGGATTGAGATCAAGATATTCCTTCGCGAGCCGCTTGGAGCGTTCGGAACGATCGGTTTCCCGGTTCTAGTTTTTATCGTGTTAGGCCGAGTGGCTGGCCGCAGACTCGAACCGGCCTCACTCGCAGCCAGCAGTTTCATCCGCGTGGGCCTGCCGGTTCTCGCTTCAGTTTTGATCGCCATCAGTGCAGTGCTTTCGCTGATCACGATTATCTCCATCTACCGCGAGGGTGGCATCCTCAAACGACTCCGCGCCACGCCGCTGCGCCCGCAGACCATCCTTACCGCCCACGTGATCGTCAAGCTGTTACTCACCGCGGCCACGCTGGCCTTGATGGTCCTGGCAGGCAAACGCTATTACCCGATCGGCGTTCATGTTCCATTGTTCTCGTTCACGATTGCGCTGCTCATAAGCACCTGGAGCATCCTGTCGATTGGCTTTCTCATTGCCAGCATCGTCCCGACGGCGCGCTTTGCGCAGCCGATTGGGGCCGTCATTATGTACCCTATGATTGCTGTCTCGGGACTCTTCGTGCCTATTGAATCGCTGCCGCCAGTGCTTCATGCGGTGGCGAGAGTGCTGCCGCTGGGCTACGCTGTACCTCTACTCCAGGGAATCTGGAATGGCGACGCGTGGTCGGCGCACGTTGGCGACGTAGCGGCACTGGCAGTAGTTTTTGTCGTTTGCACGGCGCTTTCTGCGAAGGTATTTCGTTGGGAGTAGTTTTCTACGCCAGAAAAGCAAAAAGAACCAAACCGATTTGGAGCAAACCGGCCGCGGAAATAGGCTCCGGTCAGTACGCAACCTGGGTCTACTCGACGGGTTGGATTGTTGAGGGCTCTAGCTTTCTGATTTCTCTGCAAATGAAATCTTCGATCTCGATGTCCGAGAGGTGATCGAACCAAACCCCTCTCAGATATCCAACAACCGACGCATGATCTTGCAATGTGATTTGGCCTTTTTCGTAGAACTTCCTGATATCGATTCTGGCTCGTGCTTCGAGTCTTTCTTGTCTTTCGTCCGCCATAGAACTTCCTTTTGAGCGACTGATTGCCCGCCGTAGTACCAACCTACGCCCTTCGACTAACAGGAAGCAAGTTAGTTATGGCCACTTATGGAGGGTGGCCCGGCAGGCGCGGCGGGGAAACCTGGCACGGCCGACAGCCGCGTTAGGCTCTAGGCCACGCTTGGACGCTCACCCTCTTGCAGCAAATCCGGCCTATGGTTCGCCGGTCGCGCCCTGCGTAGTAATCTCCTTCCAGACAGCCGCAGTTGGAGATTCTCAACATAGCTGTGCCATAGTGCATGTGCATTGATTTCATCGCATTTGCCAGTGGCTGATTCTGATATTGATAAATCAACGAAGCGCCTTCCGGATCGTCTACTTGAATCACTGCTACGCAACTGCGTGACATAGACACGGCCGTGGTGAGATACACGACGATTTGCGTCCAACTCTGGAAGATGTGGATCATCAGCTCGTGCTGCTTCGCATGACCGTCAAAAGAAGTGATGAGGTAACCGCGCCAATCTCCCGTGAGGTCCGGGATTCGCACCAATCCCAATTTCCGCACAAAGCTATTTCGCCAAAGATATTTATCGAAAACGGCGTAGAGAGTGCCGTAGAAAGCTATGCTGGAGGGAGCATCCGCCCACCAGGGGACCGCGAGGTGGGCGGTAGCGAGAGATTTCGAGGTCACCCACGCCAAAGCAATCGCCAGCAATGCCAGCAGAAGAGGAACGATCCTCCTTTCATTAGAGTCTGTGCTGTAGCCGTGCATACTTCACCTGCTCGGCCATGCAAAGCCGAACAGGCCTTTTGGCCTGCTTGAAATGCGCCTTCCACGCCCAATTGCTGCTGGGAAGCGTCGGGGAAAGGAAATGGCCCTATTGGTAGAGTGGCTTCCTGAAGAGTGGCCCGATGGTGTTCCGTTTAAAGCAACTGCTAGTGGTAGCGCTCCCTCTGATTTCTATACTACTCCTCATCACGGCTAAATTAACACTCTTTGTCCGTCGAAAGGATGGGCCACCCAGGAGGTTTTGGAGGCCGCGCCACGCGGCCAGCAGAATCTTTTGGATACAGGCCTGTCAGGTTCGACTTTGGAGCGAACAATTCTCCCCCTCACAATGAGTCACGGCACAAGCCGTTGGAGGCGAGGGATGTATAGAGTTTTGTTGTTGAGCCTGAGCGTACTGTTCTTTACAAATCCGGGGCAAGCCTTGGGGCAAACTCAGGGGCAAACGCCGGGGCAAACGCCGGGACCTGCAAAGAAAATCATGGAAGATGAGATAAAGAGCTTTATCAACGGGCCGTCTGATGAAGCGGAATGCGAGGGTCTGGGCCAGATCCATTTGAGTCATCTCGAATACTACGATTTCTTAGGGGATGGCGAGCAGGAATCCGTGGTTGTCGCCTCGACCTGCATGACAGGAACTGCGGGGCCGGACATTCATGCCGTGTACAAGCGGGGAGCCGACGGAAAACTTGTCGAGCTGCCATTTGTCAACAAACGGGGCGATCCTGCCCTTACCGACGAGATGTCTTCCGCTCGAAAAGAAGAGAGAACGCCTGTTTTTGGCAATGCGAACTATGGACTTTCGGTTGAAGACGGCAAGTTGGTCGTCCGGTGGGGTGATTCCTCAGACCGCGAGAATCCTGTGGTGATTTGGTACAAATGGAATGGCACAAAATTCGTCGTAGATCACAAGAAAGTCGAAGGGCCGTTTGCGACCAGCTATGACTGCGCGAAAGCTACGAAGGAAATGGATCGCGCGATTTGTTATTCGCCGAGCGTGGCGGCGTTGGATGTTCAGCTGGGACAAGTTTACCACGCCGCGCTGCAAAGACTCCCCGTGGAGAAGAAGCAGGAACTGCAAAAAGAACAGCGGGAATGGCTGGCGCGTCGCGAGAAGGAATGCTCAATCTACAAGTGGTGGGTGGACTGCCTGAAGGACCTCTACACTGAACGTATCGCCGAGCTGAAGCGGCGGTAACTTCGACTTGACGCCAGAATCCAGCGACCTGGTCAGGAAAATACCCTAATCTTCAGCGTATCAAACGACAACCCCGCGACCCCTTATTGATGATTGGAAGTAAGTCAGAAAGGGGCGAGAGTCAACTCACAGCGCGTGAACAAGAACTTGCTAGTCTCACGCTAGACTTTTGTGAAACCTGTGCGGCTTCGCAAGTGCGAATTCTCAGCGTCCCTCGCGACAGCCGCGAAAATAAACCGCCAGCAAAGACGTGGCTGCCCTCCCCTCCCGGAACCACAGTTATTCGCTCTACGTTTTCAAGTAGGGCCACAAATTCAATCACCCAGCCAATAGGTAGGTAAAGTGAAAGTGCGCGAACCAAATGTTCTGCTGATCCTGTGTTCCACGTTGCTCTTCGCTACGATATCCGGAGCCGGTTGCGGGGGCGGGACATCGAGCGCAGGTTGCGCCGGCCAATGCGCGCCGCCGACAGTTCCGGACCCGCCCAGTACCGTAGTGAACAACGCAGCGTTGGATGGCAACTATGCATTTACTTTCAGCGGGCTCACCGGGAATGGAGGCATCTCCTCTGCT
>WNFQ01008900.1_pt1 | contig 11129 bp, 11 predicted proteins | sample 5400171 | NCBI WGS metagenome assembly WNFQ01 (sample SAMN13153356, study PRJNA577476) | soil metagenome | isolation source: 20 cm soil under Madrone tree | place: USA:California | collected 2016-06-14 | reverse complement strand
TCCGGAAGCCCTGTCTGTAACCGTCTCGATAGGCCTGCAGCTCGCTCGCGTCGTTTGGCTGCTGGTGATCATCGCGGTTGCCGCCAAACTGCCGGTCGTGCTGGCCATCCCGCAATCCCTGTTGAAAAGCGCCTCTATCTCCGTATTGATGATCGTTGCGGTCGTGATCCTGGCCTTGCTGCGCGGGAACCGCGGCAGCGATACCAGTCGTGCTGAGCCCGGTGAAGGCGATTCCAAGTGCCAACACCCATACTGACTTTTTTAGATTTCGATTCATGTAATCTCCGTTCGTGAACTATTAGGGATACTAAGCGGCGACACGGACTCCCGTGAGAGTCGAAGTATTGTCCACTGTCAATTCATCCTCCCAGATCGAACACCGCAAGTCTGCCCCCTATAGCACACCTCCCCGCGCTGCGAACGGCTCGCAGCGGTTGATTCAGGTCGGCATTCCCGCTGCCTGTAGAGAGTTCGCGAAGGTTTCTAATCCAGTCGCGTCTTCTGTCCGGCGCCAATCCTTCCGCCGAGAAAATCTTGCCCAGCTCGTCTTCCTCCAGCGTGCTATTATCCCCGCACCATGTCCAAATCTGCAGCCATCCTCACTTGTGTCTTGACTTCTCTGACCACAATTGTGTCTCCCCGCTGCTCAAGCCAATCTTCCACGGTCCCTGCAGTTCCAGAAAAAGTCATCATTGACACCGACATCGGCGACGACATTGACGACGCTTTCGCGCTAGCCTTGGCCTTGCGCAGCCCGGAACTCCAGGTCATCGGCATCACCACCACGTTCGGAGACACCGAAACCCGCGCCAAGCTTGCGAACCGCTTCCTTGCCGAAGTGGGCCACCCGGAGATCCCCGTCGCAGCCGGTGCGCCCACGCCCGTCAAAGGCACGTTCACCCAGCGCCGTTATGCCGAAGGCGGCCACGCTGCGAAGCCATCTCATCCCGATGCGATCGGTTTCATCCTGGAACAGATTCGTCGCTACCCGGACCAGGTCACCCTGATCGCCATCGGCCCCTTGATGAATGTCGGCGCCGCCATCGACAAGGACCCGGCCACCTTTCGCAAGCTCAAGCGCGTGGTCCTGATGGGCGGCTCCATCAAGTGCGGCTACGGCGATCTTGGCTACACGCCTCCCCGCCCGCCGCAACCCGAATGGAACATCCTGAATGACATTCCCTCCGCACAGAAGCTCTTCGCCTCGGGAGTGCCGCTCTTCGTCATGCCGCTCGATTCCACCCAATTGAAGTTGGACGAGGTCAAGCGCACCTTTCTCTTCAGCCAGGGCACCCCGCTCACCGATGCCCTCACGTTGCTCTATCACCAATGGGGCCAGGAAACGCCCACCCTCTTCGACCCCATGACCATCGCCTTCCTTGTCAATCCCAGCCTCTGCCCCGTCCAACCCATGCACATCCGCGTCGACGAAAAAGGTTTTACCCTCCCCGAACCGGGCCCTCCCAACGCCCAAGTCTGTCTCGACTCCAGCTCCGACGCCTTCTTCCGCTTCCTTCTACCCCGCCTCGCCGCCCCATAACACGGGGCCTCCTCCCCCTCTCCTGCAGTTGATCGTGCTGGACAGCGTGCTCTGCGAAGTCCACGGTCAATTCCCAAAGGCCCGAACTCCAGATCTCTTCAGATTTCCTCGGTAGCCCAGTTCAGCTTCCATGGCCGGAACCTACCGCCGCTCTCGCTCGCCCGCAAGCGACAACCTGCGCTACCACCACTCTTGTCGTTATTTGTCGCGTCTTCCGTTCATTTGAAAGGTGCAACCGCTGGCGCAGGCTCCTGTTGTTGCAACTGCGGCACGTTGCAACCCTGGACGCAAGCCAGAGCTGCTGCACGTGCGGCGGCTAGGCACGCCTGGTCGCCGCGACAAGCCTTCACCGCGTTCGTATGAGCCTGCCGGCACGCATTCAAACATGTATTGGGCGGCCCCTGCGCTGCAAGGAACGATGCGAACAAAATCAGTGCCGCTGGGACAACGAGCATCACAAACCGCTTTCTTAGTCTGTCCATAATCTGAAGACCTCCTTAAAGATTGCTAGCATCCATTGTGGACGCTAGGTTAAAGGATCCTGGGCCGCACGCGATGAGAGAAGATTAAAAGCAAGTCCCCACGCAGCTAGTATTGACACACTGCAAAGTGCGTTGGTCGAAATGACATCCTGCCTGAGGCAAAAGTTGTCTGTCGCCCGAGCGGTAACAGCTGCATGTATGTGAGCCCCCAAAAGCCGGGGCGATGCTGGCCGAGAAGGCTGCCAGGAGCGCCACGAGCAGAAGCACTTTCGGTATTCGCCTTAACATTTCTTTTTCTCCTTCCTTCTTATGATCTACGTCCTACTTACAGCTTTTGGCGGACGTTTGAGACAGCTCCGAGCCGCAGCCGGTTGGGTTGGCGCCAACTTCGACTCGGGCCGGAGAGGCCATCCCTTCCCGTTCACCAAAATACGTAAACATCGTGTTCCACCCTGCCTGATCCAGGCGTCCAGCCCACACCTTCTCCACTGTGCCGTTGGCTCCCACCAGCAGAGTATTGGGGACTCGCGCAAGCCCGAGTTGGGCAAAGGTTCTGTAGGGGGGATCGGCCAACGTATCGGAGAGACGAATGCCGTGCTTCAAGCAGTAGTCTCGCGTGATTTCGATCGGGTCACGGCTCACCCAGAGCACGCGAACGCCTTTTTGTTCGAGTGTGCTCGCCAGCCTCATCCAGCCATCTTGATTTGCTTGGCAAGCCGGGCAGCCTGGAGAAAAAGTGATGATGAGGAGTTTTGAATCTGCCGGCGGCAGGGTCATCAGCTCCAGACGGCCATCGAACGCTATTCCCGCAAGCATCTGCAGTTGCGTTCCCGCCGTGATTTGAGGAGCCAACGCTTCGCTCAGGCGCCGGTTCTGCTGGAAAAGGAAAATGTTCTCGGCAAGCACTCCCAGCCCAGCAAGCCAGAGAATGATCTCCATCACCTTGCTGAATCGGCTTTTCGGCTGAGTGCCTGCCATGTTAGTTCCCTCCGAACGCTCGTCTGGTTCACGGATTTACAGCTATCTGTTCCGCGGCGATGACGCCCGTTTCTGATTTCGCCAGTTTTCCGACTTTGGCCGTCGCTCTGCGCTGGCCTGAGATTCAAGCGGCTTGCCAGGGAAGTCAATCGTGGGCGCCTTGAGTTTTTCTCACTTCTATCTATCGCTGTAACTGTCTGAGTTGATTGAGTTAATTCTTCCGTTCCTTGGATCGGAGGATGGGCTATACTCACTCCAGTCCTCTCAGGAAGTTTCCCATGTCCTCGCCAAAACTGCGCTTCCGGGATTACGAGCTGGACCCTGATGGGTTCGAGCTGTGTCGTGCCGGCCATCGGCTTCGTCTGGAACGCAAGCCCATGGAATTGCTGATCCTGCTGGCCGAAAAGCAGGGTCAACTTATCAAGCGTGAAGAAATCATCGAGAAAATCTGGGGCAAGGATTTCTTCTTCGACGCAGAGAACGGAATCAATAATGCCGTTCGCAAAATTCGTTCGGCGCTGAATGATGACCCCGAGCAGCCGCGCTTCGTGGAAACCTCAGTTGGCAAAGGCTATAGGTTCATTACTCCGGTTCAACGCGTGCTTGAACCTGCTAGCTCACTTGCTACAAAGCCACTGATACGCCAGAGGCCGGCAGCGTTTCGTTGGAAGCCCGCATGGGTTCTTGCCCTCGGACTTGCCGCATTCATCGCCGCTGCCTTTGCGTTTAATCTTGCCGGAATTCGTAGTCGTGTTTTCGCTCGAAGCGTGCCCCCGATTCGCTCTATTGCCGTTCTGCCGCTGCAGAATCTCTCCGGAGACGCCACCCAGGAGTACTTTGTTGACGGCTTGACCGACGCTCTTATCACAGAGCTGGCGCAATTCAGCTCCTTGCGTGTCATCTCGCGCACATCCGCCATGCATTACAAGGGTTCGCATCAGGCATTACCTGAAATCGCGCGAGAATTGAACGTGGATGCAGTCGTCGAAGGCAGTGTGATCCGTTCGGGCAACCGCGTGCGGATCACGGCTCAACTGCTGGAGGCTCGTTCGGATCGTCATTTGTGGGCGAAGGCCTACGACCAGGACATACGCGAAATCATGTCGCTTCAGCACGACGTGGCGAACAACATTGTCCACGAAATCCAAGCCAAGTTGACGCCCCAGGAAAACCTGCGCTTGAGTCGAAAGCAGCAGGTCGATCCCGAAGCCTACGATGACTATCTCCGGGGCTTGTACTTCTGGCACAAATTCACCGAGTCAGGCATGAGACAGGCACAGGAGTACTTTGAAAAATCCGTACAGAAAGACCCATCTTATGCCCTGGGATATGCGTGGTTAGCGAATACCTATGGTCAGTTAGGTGACTACGTCGGGCCTCGCAAGGATTTCATGCTCAAGTCGAAGGAAACTTCTCAAAAGGCTTTGCAACTCGACGATAACGTCGCGGCTGCCCACGGCGCCCTCGGCTGGGTGAGATGGGCTTATGACTGGGACTGGCCCGGTGCGGAAAGCGAGTTTAAGCGCGCGGTTCAACTCAGTCCTGGCCACGCCCTCTCCCACGGAATCTATGCACGATACCTCGATTCCATGGGCCGCTTCGAAGAAGCCATTCAAGAGCACCGGATTGCTCGAGAACTCGATCCTCTCGACTTAGTTCTTATCTACGACCTTGGGGATCACTTCGGGGTTTCGCGCGAATACGACAAGGCGATTGTGGAGTACCGCTTGGTGCTCGAAATGGATCCCAATTTTATCGGTGCGCACCGAGGATTGGCCTTGGCCTATGAAGGCAAAGGGATGGAGAAAGAAAGTATCTCCGAGTGGCAGGAAGAGGCGACGCTGGCCGGAGCCCCTAATCTGGCCGAGGCAATAAAGATTGCTTATGTGCGTGGCGGGTACAAGAGCGCATTGAAGGCCCGGCTGACGTACGACCAACATCGGCGATCCGAAGGCTCTTATGTTTCTTTTTCGCGCTTTGCCCGGACGTACGCAGCATTGGGAGAGAAGGACTTGGCAGTGCAAGCGCTCGAAAAAGCGTTCGCTGAGCGCGAGCCAATGGCCTGGTTGAATGTTGACCCTGAGTGGGACCCAATTCGCGCCGATCAGCGTTTTCAGGACCTCGTGAGGCGCGTCGGGCTTCCGGTGAATCCCGTTTCAGGCGTCCTGCCGCATTAGCTACCCAGCCTCCTTTGAGGCTGAGCTTCCCTGCAGATTAACCGGGCGTCCCTTTGTGGCACAGCCAATCCTGGCTGTGCTCTTTCCCTTCCCACGTCAGGGCACGGCTTCAACCGTGGTGAATGGTCAACCCTCAACCCAGTAGCGCGCTAATCGGAGAAATCTCGTGTGCCAACTAGCTCGACCTATTCAGACCGAATCGTTGCAAACACGGTAGCTCGACGTTAGAGTACCTTCACGCGCAATCCGTCCAGGGCCAATCGCCACCTTCAACAAATCAGTCGATGAAAAGAGAATCGAAATGGAATGCACCAACCGGCGTCTGATGTGGCATGGCATGTTTCTTTTTCTGATTGGCCTGCTAACTGGCTTCGTCGAACAGCATTTCGCCAACACGCGGATGGGACTTGCGGCGCACCTGGAAGGTGTGATGAACGGTACATTCCTGGTTGCACTGGGCGCCGTTTGGACCGAAGTACGGCTGTCGTCGTGGACAAAGGCTGTCGCGTATTGGACCGCGCTTTGCGGCACCTATAGAAACTGGATTGTAACGACGCTCGCTGCAGTTTTTGGTACCGCGGCCCTTTCCCCAATCACCGGAGCAGGCCATCGTGGGCAGCCGTGGCAGGAAAGCGTTGTGACGCTTGGGTTCCTTTTTGTCGGCACCACAATAATCGCCGCCTCCGTGCTCGTCCTCTGGGGCCTTCGAGGTAAAGCGTTGCCTTGAACCAGCCCTCTCTCCCCGTCATTTGCGTTTTTTTTCTATCCCGGATGGTTCTGCGGGACCGAACGGAGCAGGCTGGCTTTTACTTCCCGTTTCGCTCTTGCGCGCTCTTCTCCATCCCGCACGTTCTTGCGGGATGAACCGGCGGGTGGCCGACCCTCGTAACCGGCCCTTGCGATTTCGTTTTTTTGCAAGAGTGGGGACTTTCTTACGTATTCCCCGGTGCCAGGCGAATCTGACACCATGCTATCCCTCAGCATCCAAACCACTTATAAGTAATCCTTGATTAACGGTACCAATATGCTATAATTCTTCCTGTAGTTGGCACGATCCTTCCGTCTGCCCGCCGTACTGTTGGCGATCGTAGATCCCGATCTTTGTCGGGAGTGCAGATGCGGCCCTGTCGGAAAGGAGGGTGCCCTGCGAACCATGCCCGCCCGCCAGGTAGTCCTTCTAACTCTTTCAAAATCTTCAGCCCCCATCCAGTTACTTTTTCGCCAATACTTCGTCCCCATAAGTCCTTTAGCGGTAACACTTATGGATCTCCCCGCAAGTGTTGCAAACAAAAGACTTACGGCAGACCTAAGTTCATTAGCTGCAACACTTACAAAAAACAGGGGGGTGGGGGGTACTCCCCATTGTTTTCTTTCAACCTTAAACCTTCAATCTCCCGCTCCCTCCGCCCTTGCCTTTTCCTCCCCAATGTATTCTATTTGTCCGGCTTCCATGGCCAACGACGACAGCGCAGCAAATCAAGCAGAAACGCCGCAACCCGGCTTCCTGGCCCGCTACGTCTTCAGTACCGACCACAAAGTGATCGGGCTGAACTACCTGTGGCTCGCTCTGTTCAGCGTCTTTCTTGGCTTGGCGATGTCGCTGCTCATGCGCATCCATCTCGTCTGGCCCGGCATGCGCCTTCCGTTTTTGTCCGGGTATTCTCTGGAACGCTACGCCGCTCTCACCACATTCCACGGCTCGCTCATGGTTTTTCTGGTGCTGACCGCCGCGCCGCAGGCCGGCTTCGGCAACTATTTCTTGCCGCTGCAAATCGGCGCGCGCGAAATGGCGTTTCCCAAACTAAATCGGCTCTCCTTCTGGGCCACCGCTGCCTCGCTCCTCGGTCTGACCATCGCGTTCCTGGCCGCCCCGGAAACCGGAATCACTATCTGGCATCGATCTCCGCGCACGTGGCATGACCCTGCCGTGGCTTCCGCTCACCGTCTGGGCCTGGTTCATCAACGCGATTCTGAGCACGTTGATTTTCAGCGTCCTCCTCGCCGCCTCCGTCTGCTTGTTATCGGATCGCCTTTTGAGCACCCACTTTTTGCACCCGCTGAATTTTCTTGCCAGTCAACCCGCAAGTTTTGTAGCGAATTTTCTTCCGATGCTCTGGCAACGCCTCTTCTGGTTTTTCGCCCAAGCCGAGGTCTACATCGCCATGCTCCCGTGCTTCGGACTCGTCACCCATCTCGTCTCCACGTTTTCCCGCAAACCCGTTTGGATGGAACGCCTCGTGGTTCTGGCCCTTTGCGGGGTGGGTCTTTTTGGATTTTGCGTTTGGGGCCAGCACATGTTTGCAAGCGGGATGAATCCATTTTCACCGCTGGTCTTTTCGCTTCTGGCTTCCTCGCTCGGTCTGCCCGCAACGATTCTGCTGATCAGTTGGCTCGGCACGCTCTGGAACGCGCGCCTTCAGCTCAACACCTCGATGCTGTTCGCCATCGGTTTCGTTTCGCTCTTCATGGCCGGCGGAATTTCTGGAATCTTCCTCACGGGACGCGATTTCGCCGCCGCGGCCGTCAGCGACGAATTCATCACCGGGCACTTTCATCTGGTCATGGGCGTCGCCGCCACCTTCGCCATCCTCGGCGCACTGTTTTTCTGGTTTCCGAAACTCTTCGGCCACCGACTCAACGAGTCCCTCGGCAAGCTTCACTTCTGGCTCACCTTCGCCGGCGTCTATCTTGTCTTCATGCCCATGCACTGGCTTGGCTTGCTTACGCACGCCAGCCTGTACTCCGGCAGCCGCATCGCCGCCATCTCAGCGATGGTCGCGCCCATTCGCGCGTTCATCACCGGGGAATTTTTCTCTTCAATTTTCTGTGGAGTCTTTTCCGCGGCGAAAAAATCGAAGAACGCAATCCCTGGCGCGCGACGACCCTCGAATGGAGCGTGTCCTCTCCGCCGCCCGCCGACGATTTTGGCGCCACCGACCCGGTGGTGTATCGTGGAGCTTACGAATTCAGCGTGCCCGGCGTCGCCGAAGATTTCGTCCCCCAGCACCTGTCGCCCGCTTGCCCTGAGCTTCGAGGGGAGTCTCGCAAGGAGCCCGCTTAGCGAAGGGAAGAAGTAGCAAAGGCGCGCTGATCGAGGTTCTGAAATTTCATCATGCCCGGCACAACCTCACCTCCGGAAATCGAACTGATCATCGAAGACATCGGCGGTGGCCGTGGAAATCCGCCCCCGGGTGGAGACGACGATGGCGACGATGGGGGCGGGGACAACGACAATCGTCGTCGCAAACAATCTCCCTCGCCCAAGCGCTACTCCACGGCAATCACGATTGCTCTCGTCTCTATATTGATGTTTTTCATGGCCCTCGCGAGCGCCTTCATCGTTTTACGGCGCGGCAGCGACGTGTGGGTGACCGTGCATTTGCCGCGAATTCTTTTGGCGAACACGCTGATTCTTCTTGCAAGCAGTTTCACGCTGGAAGCGGCGCGGCGGCGGCTCTCGCTCGCCGATTCATCCGGTTTCAGAAAGTTCTGGCTGCTCACCACGGGTCTGGGGATTCTATTTGTTGCAGGGCAGCTGATTGCGTGGCGGCAACTGGTCGCGCAAGGCGTTTATATCGCCAGCAACCAGGCCAGCAGCTTTTTTTATATTTTCACGGGTGCCCACGCAGTGCATCTCCTGGGCGGCGTCGGCGCACTTCTTTACGTTTCCTTCCGCAAATCCGATCAGAAAAGAATTTCGCTCAGCACTGCCGCGGAAATCACTTCCTACTACTGGCATTTCATGGATGGACTTTGGGTTTTTCTTTTGGCGCTTCTTTACCTGGGTAAATAATTCTAACCAAATAAAAAACTAGCGCTTCAAAAAATCAGCGATGGCCTCGGCGGCGCGCGCCATATAATGATGCGGTTCAAAAATGTTTGCGAATCGCACCAACTGGGATCTGACGCCGAACCGGCTCAGCGAGGCGCTTGCGGCGCATCGCGCGGCGGGCAAGGCGCTGCTCGATCTGACCGTTTCGAATCCCACGGAATGCGGTTTTGCGTATGACAGCAAAGCTATTTTGGAAGCGCTGAAGAATCCTGCGGCGCTCCGTTACGAACCAAATCCCAAAGGGCTGGAGTCCGCGCGACGGGCTGTGGCCGATTACTACGCGGCTCGGAACGAGGAGGTTTCCGCCGAGGATATTTTCCTCACGACCAGCACGAGTGAAGGCTACTCCTATGCGTTTCGAACGCTTTGCAATCCTGGCGACGAAGTCCTGATTCCTTCACCGAGTTATCCGCTGTTCGATTTCCTGGCGGAAATTCAGGACGTGAAGCTGGTGCGCTATCCTCTTATCTATTCCACGCGTGCCCGCAAAGCGGGCAACGACCATGGGTGGCAGATCGATTTTCATGCGTTGGAGCAGGCTATCACGGCGCGGACGCGTGCGGTCATCGTCGTTCACCCCAACAATCCGACGGGGCAATTCACGAAGCCGCCGGAGAGGACGAAGTTAAATGCCATTTGTAGCGCACGGCAACTGGCAATTATTGCCGATGAAGTGTTCCTCGATTTCGCGCTCGATGGGAACCGTGCTGCGAGCTTCGCCACGAATTCCGGCGTGCTTACGTTTACCCTGAGCGGGCTTTCCAAGATTGCAGGCCTGCCGCAAATGAAGGCCGCGTGGTTGGCCGTGAGCGGGCCGCAAGATTTGAGAAGGGAAGCGGTTGCGCGGCTTGAAGTGATCGCTGATACGTATCTCTCGGCGAACGCGCCGGTGCAATTGGCGATGCCGGCGTTCCTCGATCAACGCCACAGCTTCCAGGAGCAGTTATTGTCGCGTGTCCGCGAGAATCTCGCGGAGTTGGACCACCTGTTAGCCGGGCAGAACGCATGCAGCCGGTTGGCGACGGAAGGCGGTTGGTACGCAGCGCTGCGCGTTCCTGCGATTCATGGGGACGAAGAACTAGGGCTTAGGCTACTGATTTCCGATAATGTATATGTTCACCCCGGTCATCTCTTTGACTTTCCCATGGATGGATTTCTGGTGGTTAGCCTGATCACTCCAGCAACAGTATTCTCAAGAGGAATCACCGCCGTGTTCAAGTTTCTATCCTGAAAACCCTCTTTCCATGGCGGCTCGTGCGCGACGCCCCCGACTATAAGGTTTTCTTTGAGCCTTCATAATCTGGTAGGCAATGGGGAGTTGACATACAATTTATGGAATATACAGGAATGACCTGATCGACTTAGTTCTAGTACCCTCATACTAAACAAAGAAGTTAGCAGCATCTCATCTAACACTGACATAAATCATAGATTGGAAAGCCCCTTGCATCGTTTTTCCCGGACCCGTGGTGGTCCACCGAAATCTCCATTCTCAAGATGCTTTTGACGGGGGCAAACAATTATGAAGCGAGTTGTAATCGCAGTGAGCTTGGCTCTTGTGTTCGGCGTCGCAGTTGGATTGTTAGGGTTGGGTGTGACGCCTGCCTATGCGCAGGTCAGCAAGGGGTCCATTTCCGGGTCGGTAACGGATCCTCAGGGAGCGTCGGTCGCTGGAGCGTCGGTCAAGGCAACAAGTAAGGACACGAGCCAGGAGTATGTGTCCGAGACTGACAGCGCCGGCCTCTTCCGCCTTAGCCTTCTGCCGCCTGGAACGTACCGGTTAGAGATTACGAAACAAGGCTTCCGCAAGGTGGCGTTTGACAATATCGATGTGTCCGTCGGCGCGGACCGCGGGCTTGCACCGGTGAAACTGGAGATTGGCGAAGTTTCCGCGACGGTCGAAGTTTCTGCCGCACCTCCATTGATTCGAAGTACGGAGGCGCAGGTCACGAATGCGTTTTCGACGGCAAACATTCAGAACTTTGCGGGCGTTCTGGAGAATCAGGGTCTGGACAATTTGGCGCTGGCGGTGCCGGGGGTGGTGAATAACCGGGATCTGGGCTTCTCCAACACCAACGGCACGGGCTTTGCTGTCAATGGTCTCCGGGGACGCAACAACG
>WNFQ01004563.1_pt1 | contig 11129 bp, 10 predicted proteins | sample 5400171 | NCBI WGS metagenome assembly WNFQ01 (sample SAMN13153356, study PRJNA577476) | soil metagenome | isolation source: 20 cm soil under Madrone tree | place: USA:California | collected 2016-06-14 | reverse complement strand
TACGGCGGGCTTGGCGCGGTCGACGCCCTGGCGCGCCGGGCCGGCGTCGGTGGCGCGAGCCGCGTCCTCGACGTCTGCGCGGGGCTGGGCGGACCCGCCCGCTTCCTGGCGAGCCGTCGTGGCTCGTCCGTCGTCGCGCTCGAGCTCCACGCGGGCCGCGCGGCCGGGGCCGCACGGCTCAACCGGCTGGTCAAGCAGGCCCGCGTGGCGGTCGTCCGCGCGGACGCGACGACCTTGCCCTTTACCGACGGTGCCTTTGACGCGTGCCTGAGCCAGGAGGCGCTACTGCACATCGCGGACAAGCCCGCGGTCCTCGGCGAATGCCACCGCGTGCTCGTGGGAGGAGGCCGGGTGGCCTTCACGGACTGGATCGCGTTTCCGAGCCTCGCCGATCGCGAGCGCCAGCGGCTCTGGGAGTGGCTGGCGGCCACAAACTTACAGACGCTCGAGGGCTATCGCAGTCTGCTCGGGCGTGCGGGGTTCACGGCGGTCGAGGCCGAGGATCTATCCGGCGAGTGGCGCGCGATCGCGCGCAAGCGCCTCGAGCTGCACCGGGCGCTTCGTCCGCAGCGAGAGGCTCGGTTCGGCCGCCAGCGCTACGTGCAGTACGGTCGGCTCCACGCGTTCTTCGTGGGATTGATCGAAGCGGGCAAGCTGGGCGGCGGGCGCTTCACGGCCACGCGATGGTAGCTCGCGCCGAGGTCGCTCAGCGACGGAAGCGCTTCAGGAGATCCTGAAGGCCGCCCTCGACCTTCTCGCGGTCGACCTGACCGGCGAGCGAGGACGGATCGACGCGGACCGACGGTGACGCGGCATGCCCGGTGACCTTCGCCCGCACCTCACCTCGCCCGTGATCGACGCGCAGATCGAGGTTCATACGGCCGGTCGCCAGCCCGTAGTCTCCGGCGACCCCCAGCTTCACCTCCTTGGCCTTGTACAGAAGATCCTTCGTGGTGAGGACCCCGTTGGTGATCTGGTAGGTCCCGGTGATCGACTCGAAGTCGACCGGGTTCGACGTGAGTGATCTCGGCACGTCCGCGGCGAGCACCGACGACGCCGCCCCGGCCAGGCGCGTGACCACGCCGATGAGGGCGAGCGCCTGGGGGCCGACCACCTTGCCCGGGCCGATCCGGAGCTGGCCCGAGCCTCCGAGCGTATTCAGAAGATCCGACGTGTTCGTCGAGAGCGCGCCGGTGAGGTCGAGCGGCCCGGACACCGCATAGCCCTCGCAGAGGAAGTCCACCAGCACCTTCTCGGCCGGCACCGACTTGATGGCCAGGTCGCTCAGCTGCACGCGAGCGCCGTGATCCAAGATCAACGTCAGATTGGTGCTGATGGGGCCGCCGCCGACGGAGGTCGTGACGGGCCGGCTCTGAAACCGGCCGCCGTCCCACGAGGCGCCACTGAGCTTCAGGAGACCCAGCGCGAGCGTGCGCTGCTTCGGCTCCGGACAGGCCTGATTCGCTTGGGTCACCCGGACGCTCGCGAGCTCGACGTTACCGGAGATCCTCGGCACGCCCAGAGTGCCGCCGAGCGAGAAGTCGCCCTTGATTGGACCCGCGATCGTGGGCGTCGGCCCCGCCGCGGCGGCAACGAGCTTCTCGACGTCCTTGCCCTCGATACCAACCTTGGCGCGAACGGGCGCCTCGAGCAGGGTCTTGGCGCCGTTCACCGCGATGATCCCGTCGGCAAGCTTGACGGTGAGATCGCCTGGCCGCACGACGAGCGCGCCCTTGAAGGCGAGCTGTGTGCCTTGACCGGTCACGGTGACGTCCAGGTCTTCGACTTGATACGGAGTCTGAGCGGAGCCCTTCCCGTGCGCCACGTACGTGATCAGGCCCTTGTCGATCTTCACCCTCGAGACGATCGCCGCGGCCGCGCCGCCCGTCGCGCCGCCGCCCGATCGGCCCGATCGCGATGCGGTCTTGGACTCGGCGGGCGGGGCGAGGCTGGCGACGTTGAGCCGCCCCTCGGCGTTCTGGATGAGCGCGACGCGTGGCCGCGCGAGGGTGATGTCACCGAACTCGACACGACCGGACAGGAGCGGGCGCAGCTTGAGATAGATCCGGCCCGTCTCGAGCGTCAGAAACGGCGTGGTGCCGAACTGCGGATCCTCGGCAACCTCGAGCTTGTGGAGCTCGATCGACGGCAGCGGGAACAGACCGACGGACAGCGACTCGAACTTGACGGGCCGCCCGACGGCCTGGGCCGCGCTGCTGGCGATCATCGCCTGGACGCGCGGGGTGTCGATCAGCCGCGGAAGCGCGACCGCGGCGACGATCGTCAGCAGCACGACGACGGCGACAACGATGCCGAGCCACTTCAAGGCGCGCTTCAACGCGCACCTCCCGCCGAGACTATGCGGTCTGGATCGCCGACAGCCGCCAGGGCTTCGGGCCGACCGGGCGCGTGAAGGTCCAGTATTCCTGGATATCCACGGGAGTGGTCGCCCCCTCCACAACCGCGCCGGTCGAGTCGTCGACCGTGTAGTCGACGAGTGACACGGCGAAGTACACCGTCACCCAATCCTGGCCGCTCTCCTGCCAGGCCTCGGTCACCTCGGCCCGCCCGACCTGGACCCGCTCGATGCGGTTCGTCCGCCGGGAACCGCGAAGCTGATCGCATTGCGCCTGCAGGCGGCCGAACTCCTGCGGCGTGAGCCGGTCTTGCACCGCGCTCAGGTCGCATTTGACGACACCGGCCTGCACGTCGACGAAGGTCCCCTTCGCCCAATCGGCGAACCCGACCGGATCGAAGGTCGCGTCCATCCCGCGGATGTGCCCGATCCCGCGATCGAGATCCGACTCGCCCGCCGGGGCCTCCATCACGGCGCCGCCGCCGCCGGTCGACCAGCCGCGCTCGGCCGAGCCGTACGCGCTAGCTCCGGCGTATGCGGGCTCGGGTCGCGCGTCCGCGCGGCCGCGCAGCATCCGGAACACGAGGAAGATCGCGCCACCGATCAGCAGGAGTTCGAGAAGCCCGACGCCGCCGCCGAAGCCCCCGCCCATGCCGCCGAACAGCATCGAGCCCAGAAGCCCACCCAGCGCGAAGCCGGCGAGACCGCCCATTAGGCCGCCGAACATGCCCGGCCGCTGCGCGGGCTGCTGCATCGGCTGGGATGAGGTTTGTGAGGGAGTCGTCGTCCGCGAGGGGCTCGTCGGGGTCGACGACGGGGAAGTCGGGGACGAGTACGAGCGCGACCCACGGCTTCCACCGCTCGTGGCGCGGGCCCACACCGACGCCGTGTCGAGTAGCAGCAGCGAAGCGAGCGACAGACCGAATATGAGCACGAAAGCTCTTGTTCGCATGGTTACCTCCTGGCCCATTCTAGCCTAGCCCCGCCCGCTGCTGTCGAAACTCACGGAATGAGGAGCACTTTGCCCGTCGTCTTCCGTCCCTCCAGCGCGCGGTGCGCGTCGGCCGCGTCTTTCAGCGGGAACTCGAACTCGGTGCGGAGCTTGAGCTTGCCGTCGCGGATCCAGCCCAGGAGCTCGTTCGAGCGCTCCAGCAGCTCGGCGCGCGTGATGATGTGGTGATTGAGGCTCGGGCGGGTCAGGAACAGTGATCCCTTGGCGTTGAGAGTCTGCGGATTGAACGGCCCGATCGGGCCGCTCGACTGGCCGTAGAGCGCCATCATGCCGCGGGGCGCCAGGCAGTTGAACCCCTTCTCGAACGTCGTCTGTCCCACCGAGTCGTAGACGACCTGCAGCCCCTTGCCGTCCGTGAGCCGCTTCACCTCGGCCTCGAAGTCCTGCTTCGTGTAGAGAATGACGTCGGAGGCGCCAGCCTCGCGTGCGAGCTTCGCTTTGTCCTCGGTGGAGACCGTGCCGATCACCCGCGCCCCGCGCATCTTCGCGATCTGGCACAGGAGCAATCCGACCCCGCCGGCCGCCGCGTGCACGAGGCAGCTGTCGCCGCTCTTCAGGGGATAGGTCGAGCAGGCGAGATAGTGCGCGGTCAGCCCCTGCAGCATCGCGGCGGCTCCCTGGCGGGTGGTGAGTCCAGACGGCAGGGTCACCAGGCGGGCGGCCGGGACCACCGCGTACTGCGCGTACGCCCCGGCGACACTCGTGTAGGCGACCTTGTCACCGACCTTCACCTCGGTGACGTTCGGACCGACCGCGGTGACCGTGCCGCCGGCCTCCAGACCCAGAGTGAGCGGCAGCGCGAGCTTGTACTCGCCCGAGCGCTGGTAGACGTCGATGTAGTTGATGCCGGCCGCGTCCACCTTCACCGCGGCCTCGCCGGCCTTCGGCGTGGGATCCGCCACGTCTTCGTAGCGAAGGACTTCGGGACCGCCGGGCGCGTTGACTCGAATGGCTTTCATGAAGACTCCTCCAGGGGATTTCGGATCGATGCGGCCGGGATTATAGCACCGGGTTCGGCGCCGACCGGTCGAGGAGCCCACGGAGCCAGTGGTACATCGCGTAGGCCTCGAGGGTGAACGGAGGGAAGCCGAGATAACCAAGCACGGGCATTTCGAAAATCTTGATCCCGCCGAAGTACGGCACCGAGTAGGTCCACCGGGCCGCCGCCCAGTAGTTCCAGAGCTCCCACAGCAGGCCGCAGATCGCCCCGCTCCCCAGCAGTCCGAGCAGGCGCGAAGCGTCTCCACCGGCCAGGTCGGCCAGCCACGACGGCCGGCCTCGCCGGAAGTTTAGAGGCTCGAGCATCAGGATCCAGCCGATCCAGACCAGCGGGACGAGCCAGGTCGAGACGACGACCAGCGGCAGGGCCGCGCTGATCGCGCCCACGGCGACCGCGAAGCCGAGGGCGCGCGGGGAGGGTCGCCAGGGGCGAACGCGAGCCCGACGGAAGATCGTCGCGCGCAGGACGGCGGCCGTGAGGAACATCGCGGGAAAGATCGTCGCGAACGACCAGTCGTAGCCGACTCTTCGCAGGAAGAGGTTCGGCTCGAGCCCGTGGTAGCGCCACCAGAGCCCCGCGGCGTCGCCACCGCCCCGCCAGAAGCGCGGCGCGTTGTAGAGCTCGAAGAGCCACCAGCAGACGATGGACGCGAGCGCCACCAGGAGGCCCTCGACCCGATCGGTCGTGAGATACGAGTGGCCAGTCAAGCGCGCCGCCACGGCATCGATGAACAGGACGTAGCCGGTCCATACGAGCGGCGTGAACCAGCGGCCTACCGTCGGCTCACCGGTCACGAGCATGACCTCGGCGACGCCCATGACGCCGAGCCCCGCCCATCCGTGCCAGCGCATGGTCAGCCGCGCACGGCTAGGCCGGGAGCCTCGGGAGCGAGGTGGGAACCGTCCGGAGCCGGGGCGAGGGCGGCGCTCAACGCATCGACGCGAGGTCGATCGTGAAGCGGCTGACGTCCCGACCATCCGGGTCGCGAACGACCAGGATCACGCGAGACTTCGGCGCGATCTCCTTGGCAGGGAACCCGTAGACGCAGCGCGCGAGATAGCTTCCACCGTCCGTTCGCATCGCCGTACGCTCGTTCTGGACGAAGGTCGGCTCGATTCCGCGGTCGCCCAGAAGGCTCCGCGGGGCGAAGAACCGCGCGAAATCCTCGCGGGGCCCGCGGAGATTGGCCCAGATCACCAGCCGGTCCTGCTGCTCGCGCAGGAGCTTCTCGGGCTCGCTGTCCTTCATGCGCTCGTTCTTGAACGCTGCGTTGCGAGCCGCCAGGACGAGCCGGTGGAAGGGCGTGATCACCGTGAGGGTGTCCCCGGCCTGGTTCGCCACGCGCCATTCCGTGTCGAAGGAGTCGCGGGTGATCGACTGCGCGCCCACGCGCAGCGCGTCGGTCCGCTGCTGGGGCTCCAGGCTGAACGACGCGCCGGCCGCCACCGACGGTCCGGCCAGGAGCAGCGCGAGCAACGAGCCCGCGCGCGCCTTCACTTGGTCTCGCCGACGATGACGAGGCTGAAGGCGGTCGGCGTGAAGTACTTCGCGGCCACCCGCTCGACGTCCGCGGCCGTGACCTTGCCGATCCGGTCCTTGTAGCGGTCGGCGTAGTCGAGGCCGAGTCCTCGATCCTCGACGGCCACCAGGAAGTCGGCAACCTTGCCCGACGTATCGAGCCGGAGCGGGAAGCTCCCGACGAGGTACTGCTTGGCGAGCGAGAGCTCGCGCTCGGCGACGGGCTCGCGCCCCATCCGCGCCAGCTCCTCACGGATCATCGCGACCACCTTCGGCACCTCGGCGGTCCGGGTCTGGGCGGACACGGCGAAGGACGCGCCGTGGCGCCACGGCGCGACCCAGCTATACACCGAGTATGCGAGCCCGGATTCCTCCCGGACACGCGTGTACAGGCGGGAGGCCGAGCCGCCGCCGAGCACGTAGGAGGCGACGGCCATCGGGAAGTAGTCGGGATCCGTTTGTAAGATGGCCTGACGACCGAACATGATCGTCGTCTGCGTCAGCTCGCGCTTGACCGTCTCTTCGCGGGCCGCCGCCGGCGCGGTCGCCGCCGCGACCGCGGCGGGCGGATCGGCCGGGCGCGACCACGATCCGAACCGCGCCATGATCTCTCGGCGCGCCTCGTCGACGGTGACCGCGCCGACGACCGCCACGACCGTGGTGTCGGGCCGCGCGTGCTCCCGGTAGAACTTGACGACGTCGTCGCGGGTGAGGCGTGCCACCGACTCGCGGGTTCCCTCGACGGGACGGCCGTAGGGATGCCCCTCGAAGACCAGCCGCCCGAGGGCGCGGGCCGCCACGGTGCCAGGATCTTCCTCGGAGCGCTTGATGGCGGCCTGGATCTCCGCCACCTTCCGGGCCACCTCGGCCTCGGGAAAGGTCGGCGTCAGGACGACCTCGGACACGAGGTCGAGCCCTAGCGCCAGATCCTTCTTCTGAGCCGTCATCGAGACGGTGATGGTGTCGCGGCCGGTCCCCGCTTCGACGCCGCCTCCCACGAACTCGATGGCCGAATCGAGCTCGGGCCCGGTGCGCTTCGCGGTCCCCCGCGTGAGCACCGCGCCCGTCAGGTTGGCCAGCCCCGCGCGATCGGCCGGATCGTAGACGGCGCCCGCCCGCGCCAGGACGCGCACGGCCACGATAGGCACCGCCGGCCGTTCCGCAACGAGCAAGACGATCCCGTTCGGGAGGACCTCCCGGTGGGCGAGCGGCGCGGCTGCGGCCGACTCGCGCGCGCCGCCGCTCGTCAAGGCCACGACGCACGCCAGGGCCAGGGCCCGGCGCGCGCGGCCGCGCCGCAGGGCTCGGAGCTCGGCTCGAGTCGGCATCACGATTTCGGCAACAGCACGCCCACGCTCTTCTTCTCCGGCGCGAACCAGGTGCGCGCCGCTCGCGCGAGGTCGGCGGCGGTGACCGCGCGAACCTTCGCCAGGAACGAGTCCTTGAGCGCGAAGCCGCCGAGCAGCTCGAAGCGAGCCAGCAGCGAGGCGCGCTGGTGCACCGAATCCTCCTGATAGACGAAGGCGGCCTCGATCTGATTCTTCGCGCGCGCCAGCTCCTCGTCGGTGACGGGCTCGGTCTTGAGCCGCTCCATGTGCGCGCTGAGCTCGGTCTCGAGCTTCTCGGGCGTCTGCCCCGGCATGGGCGTCGCCCAGAACCAGAAGAGGTTGGGGTCGATCGAGAAGTAGGCGTTGTCGCCGCCGGCCTCGAGCGCCAGCTGACGTTGATAGACGAGGTCGCGATAAAGCCGTGACGCGCGTCCGCCCGAGAGGATGGTCGAGAGCACCTCGAGGGCCACCGCGTCGTCGGACTTCTGGTTCGGCACGTGCCAGGCCATGTACACGATCGGAAGCTCGGCCTGCTTTCGGACGACCACGCGCCGCTCGCCGTTCTGCGTCGGCTCGACCGCGAGCATCGGCGGCGGGACCTTGCCGCGCGGGAGCCGTCCGAAGCGCTTCTTGATCTTCTCGAGCGCGTCGGCCGCCCGAAAGGCTCCGACCGCCACGACGATCGCGTTGTTCGGCACGTAGTACGTTTTGTAGAAGGCGCGAATCTCTTCCGGCGTCACCCGCTTGATGTCGTCCATCCAGCCGATGATCGGCGCGCCGTACGGGTGCGCTTTGAAGGCGATGGAGCTGACCTCCTCGCCGAGGAAGCCGCTCGGATCGTCCTCGGTGCGCGTGCGCCGCTCCTCGATGACGACCTCACGCTCCGAGGTGATCTCCTTGGGATCGAGCAGCAGGTTCTGCATGCGATCGGCCTCGAGATCGATCACGAGGTCGAGCTTGTCCGCCGCGATGTCCACGTAGTAGGAGGTGACGTCCTGCGACGTGAACGCGTTGTCCTGGCCGCCGTTCTGCTCGACCAGGCGCGCGAACTGCTTGGGGCCGTGGCTCGGCGTGCCCTTGAACATCAGGTGCTCGAGAAAGTGGGCGATCCCGGTCGAGCCCCGATGCTCGTTGCGCGAGCCCACCCGGTACCACACCTGGAAGGACACGATCGGACTGCGCTGGTCCTCGAGCAAGAGGACGCGCAGCCCGTTGTCGAGCGTCGCGGCCACGACGCGGTCGGCGGCGCGCGCGGACGAGGGAGCGAGCAGCGAGCCGATCAGGAGCAACGGGATCGCGATGCGCATCGCCCGATTATACCGCCCACCGTCGACACGGCCGGTGGTGTATCATCCTGCGTGATGCGCGCGCTCGTGTTCTTCCTGCTGATCGCCGTGCCGGCCACGGCATTCGCGCAGCAGCCCTGCACCGAGCCGCTGGCCTCGCTCTTCGAACGGGTCTCGCCGAGCGTCGTGTCGATCCAGGTCACCAAGATCAACAAGGCCAAGCCGCAGCGGAGGTTCGAGACCGTGGTCGGCTCGGGCGTGCTCATCGAGCGCGACGGTCACGTGCTCACCAACGCCCACGTCGTCGACGGCGCCGCCTCGCTCTCGGTCACGCTCGACTCGGGCGCGCGCACGCCGGCGCGGGTGCTCGGCATGGACACGGTGACCGATCTGGCGCTCCTGCGAATCGAGACGCCCTCGGCCCTGCCGGTCGCGCGACTGGGCGATTCTTCGGCGCTGCGGGTCGGCGACGAGGTCGTCGCGATCGGCAACCCGATGGGCCTCGAGCAGACGATGACCCGCGGCATCGTGAGCGGCCTCAACCGCATCCTGCCCGGCCTGGCCGAGCAGCCGATGATCCAGACCGACGCCCCGATCAATCCGGGGAACTCGGGCGGCCCGCTCGTCGATCGATGCGGCGCCGTCGTCGGCATCAACACGTTCATCTCGGAAGAGGCGAACTCGATCGGCTTCGCCCTGCCGATCAACGCCGGCAAGGCGATCCTGCGCGACCTTCGCGAGACGGGCCGCGTGATCCGCCCGTGGCTCGGCCTCCTGGGCCGCGAGATCGACGTCCAGGCCACGTCGATCCTCCGCCTGCCCCTCTCGCCGGGGTACCTGGTGGAGGTGGTGTATGACGGAAGCCCCGCCGAGAAGGCCGGCGTGCGTGGTGGCAGCCTCTCGGTGGTCGTGCAGGGCGAGGAGTATCTGGTCGGCGGCGACATCCTGACCGCGATCGAGAACACGCCGGTGCGGACGCACCAGGACTATCTGGCGAAGGTGAAGACGCTCAAGCCGGGCCAGCGCACTCGCATCACGATCATGCGAGACGGCCAGCGCCGCGAGCTCTCGCTCACCGTCGGCGAGCGCCCCCGCCTTCCGGCCGACCTGACCGACTAGCCCGCCTCGCCCGCTAGGCTCTTTTCACGGCCGGCTAGCGACGTTCTTTGTCGAGGAGATCTCGCGCCGTCTCGAAGATCCCCCGGAGCATCGGACGGGTCAGCTTGCCGGTGAACGTGTTCTGCTGGCTCGGGTGATAGGTCGCGATCAAGATCATCCCGTCGGCGAATCGGGTCACCGCGCCGTGACCGAATTTTGGGGCCGGCCGCTCTCGGGGCGCGCCGAGCGCCAACCGACCTCTCAGGTACGCCTGCCAGCCGATGCGCCCGAGCCCGACGACGACCCGCACCTGGGTGAGCAGCCGGTCGAAGAGCCAGTCGCCGCTGCGATCGCCCGTGAACATCCGTCCCGTACGGTTGCCCCCGTGGGCCGCCGGCGCCAGCCCCACCAGCAACAGCCGGGCGCGCGGGTCCCCGAAGCCCGGCAGCGGGCGCGCCCAGTAGCGCTGGCCGAGATATCTCCGCGGCGGAGCCGCCGCGACCGCCTCGCGGTGCTTCACGAGCCGGGGGCACCGGCGGCACGCGACGATGCGAGAGTTCAGCTGGGGAATCGAGCGAGGATTTTGCAATCCGACGGGATTGTGACACGGTGAAGGCAGTGCCGACCAGGGTTCCCGCGCTCATCGTCCACGGCGGCGCCGGCGCCGATCCGTCCCAGGCGCAAGAGTTCCGTGACGGCGTGCGCGCGGCCGCGCTGGCCGGCTGGCGAGTGCTGGCCGCCGACGGCGCTGCGCTCGACGCCGTCGAGGCCGCCGTCCGCACGCTCGAGGACGATCCCCGCTTCAACGCGGGACGCGGCTCGGCCCTCACGCGCGACGGCACGATCGAGACGGACGCCTCGATCATGGAGGGGGACCGCCTGCAGTGCGGGGCCGTCGCCGCTCTCCCGGGCGTCGTCGCGAATCCGATCACCGTCGCGCGCAAGGTCCTCGAGTCGCGACGTCACGTCCTGCTGGTGGGCGACGGCGCTCTGGCATTCTCCCGTGCCGCCGGGATCCCGGAGTGTGACCCGGCATCGCTCGTCACCGATCGCCAGCGAAAGCGTCATGCCGAGCTCGCGCGAAAGCCTATCCTGCCTGGCGGCGGCACGGTGGGCGCGGTCGCCCTCGACCGCAACGGCAGGCTCGCGGCCGCCACCTCGACCGGCGGCACGCCCGGCAAGCTCCCCGGGCGCGTCGGCGACAGCGCGCTGATCGGCTGCGGCACCTATGCCGACAGCTCGCTCGGCGGCGTGTCGTGCACCGGCGACGGCGAGGCGATCATCCGCGTCGTCCTCGGCCACCGTGCTCTCCGATATCTCAAAGACGCCGACGATCCGGACTACGCGGCGAAGGTCGCGGTCGACCTTCTCGTCGAGGAGGGCGGGGGGCAGGGCGGGCTGATCCTGATCGACTGGCGCGGGCGACCGGGCTACGCGACCTCGACGCGGCTGATGCCGGTCGCGATCATGTCCCCCACCCTGGACGCTCCTCGAGTAACGTTCTGAGACCGATGCTCGAACCGGCGGACAT
>WNFQ01009545.1_pt1 | contig 11133 bp, 11 predicted proteins | sample 5400171 | NCBI WGS metagenome assembly WNFQ01 (sample SAMN13153356, study PRJNA577476) | soil metagenome | isolation source: 20 cm soil under Madrone tree | place: USA:California | collected 2016-06-14 | reverse complement strand
GGTGGTCAGGGCATTTCCACCGGAATGCCCCAGGTGATGGCCTCGGAGTTGGGCGCTGACTGGACCAAAATGCGCGTGCAGTTCACGACGGAGCGCCGTTCCGAATTCATCAATCCCTTGCTGTACAAGGGGCTGGTGCTCACGGCAGGGAGCTCATCGATCACAGGCTTCTATGAGCCGATGCGCAAGGCGGCAGCGGCCACCCGCGAGATGTTTATAGCTGCCGCGGCTCACAAATGGTCCGTATCGAGCGATGAATGTACTGTGGCCGATTCGTTTGTCGTCCATAGCCCATCGGGACGCCGGAGCCCACTGGGCGATCTGGCGAACGCAGCGATGCAAGAGAGAGTACGGCAAATCCGAGATTGAGATCGCTTCAAGATCAACCGCTGATCGGAAGGCGCCTATCCCGAGTGGATGTTCCGATAAAGTGCGACGGCTCTGCGCGTTTTGGTATCGACGCGGATGTGCCGGGAATGCTCTACGCGGCCGTTCGTCACGGCCCGATCCGGGGATCGCAAGTCGCCACGCTCGATACCGACCGGGCGCGATCGATGCCCGGCGTCAAGCTGGTCATGGCCGTGCCTCAGGGTGTAGCCGTTGTGGCTGACCAATATTGGAAGGCCGTGAAGGCGCTTGCAGAGGTACGCGAGACCTACACTGGCAATCTCGCCGATGCCGGCACTACAGAGAAGTTAACGGCCGCACTTCGTGCCGCGATGTCGCAACAGGGCGATCCTTCTCCGGAAAACCATGGTGACGTGGCAACCGCAATGAAGAGAGCAGCCAAAGTGATTGAGGCTGAATTCGCTTTCCCGCTGCTGGCGCACGCTTGCATGGAGCCTGTGTCCTGTACCGCGTCCGTCGTGAACGAACGGTGTGAGCTCTGGCTCTCTACCAAGAGCCCGTCACTGGACGCCGGCTTTGCGGCTGAAGCGTTGGGCATCGATCCTGGAACCGTCGTTGTCCATAACGAATACCAGGGGGGTGACTTTGGGAGGCGCTCGGGACGAGAGCACGTTACCGAAGCGGTGCTGCTATCAAAAACAGTCAAGCAGCCCGTCAAGGTCATTTGGACGCGCCAGGAAGATTTTCGATGTGATCAGCACCGGACCTCCGGACTCACGCGCGCGCGTTTGGGCATTCGTGTAGATGGCATACCAGTGGCGTATGAAATCAAGACTGCAAGCGATGGCGTTTGGCGCTCGCTCTTCCCATGGTTCTACGCAATGAAGAAGCCCTTGGATCTGCCCCTCACTTCGAGACTGGTTCACACCTCATACGACATCCCGAATGAAACAGGATCGTACGTCGTCGTTGCGCATCCGGTGCGTATTGGAGCCTTTCGCGGCAATAGCGATTCCATGAATGGTTTCGTGCTGGAGACCATGCTCGACGAGGCGGCTCATGTATCGCGCCGTGATCCGCTGCAGTACAGACTCTCGCTGCTGGCGAAAGATCCTCGTAGCGGCGCAGTGTTGCGGCGAATCTCAGAGCTCGCCGGATGGGGACGGACGGCACCAGGACGGTTTCAGGGACTTGCCTTCTATCAATCCGAGTTCTACCGATGTCGGATTGCCGCAATCGCAGAAGTTTCCAAGAGGGTTGATGCGGTTCGTCTCGAGCGGGCGTTTGCTGTCTGTGATTCGGGCTTGGTGATAAACCCACTGCTGGCGGAGCGGTGCGTCGAAGGAAGACTTATATTCGGCTTCAGCAATGTCATGTATGAACAACTGACTCTCTCTGGTGGGGCGCCCGAGCAGGTCAATTTCAACGGTTATCGTTTGATGCGTATGAATGAGGCGCCATCGGTAGAGGTGGAAGTGATGAGTGTCGGCGATGAACCGGGTTCGTTCGGTGAAATCGGAACGATGGTTGCGGGTCCCGCGTTAGGTAACGCGATTTTCGCCGCGACGGGTCAGCGGATACGGACGCAACCCTTCGCCGCAAATGGCGTCCAGTTCGCTTGAGCTGGGGTCCCCTTGATTATGCTGCCGAAATTCCCGCAGCGCCGATTCGAGAGCGGCAAAGCTGCCGCGGCGATGTGTTGACCATGGGTGGGTGGACCAATGCACGAGGATCAGGATCATGATTAACCGATCAATCGCCGAACACACGCTTCCCCACACGAATAGGCCCTGGCGCTCATGGCGCCTTCGGGTGGTTCGTGCCTGGTGTGTCCTGGCCGCCGCTCTGCTCGTGGGCCCGACCGTGGCGGCTCTAGCGGGTGAGCCGGGTTCGCTCTCCATCAGCGAAAAGTCATTTCGTTGCATGACGGAGATGACGCACATCGGGCACTTCTATGTCGACAATCTGGTCGGCAATCTCGATGGCACGGTCCGAGTCGCAGAATCGACGACCGGCGGAGTCTATCCCGTAGGCTCGGTGCCTTCGCGTCCTCGAGGCTTAGACCGATGAGGTCATCAGATTGTCGACGCTCGATGTCGGCGATCTCTGCGGTCGTCGTGCCTCCCGCTTCGTCCTCAATGATCAGCTGGATCCGCATTTTCATAAAGCCTCCCTGCGTCCCAGTCGACTGCCGGCAGTGCCTTGAGTCGCTGATCGATCGAGCGCCGGCGCGGTTATCCGAGTCGAGTGTTGGCGAGAATGTCGCGCGCTTCGGCCCGAAATCGCTCGTCGCCCAAGTCGTCATCCAGCAGTTCCTCAATCTGATGGAGCGCCCAGCTTGGGCTACTGCCCTCCAACCAGTCGGGATACGCCGCTGGGCCATTGAGCTCTTCGTCAGGAGGATCTCCCGCGGAACCAGGCTCCGCGACTCGATCCTGCAGTCAATCTCCCATGGGACGAACAAATTGTACTGGTACCGGAAAGTCTCGTTGATCTCAAATATAAACGCCGCCAGCGGCAGATCCACACCGCCGGCGAGCGCCAGCTCGATCGCTCGAGCAGGGTCGCCAAACTGCCAGCCACGAATCTGAAAAGAATACAGATGCTCATCGCTCCAGCCGAAAGCAACTTGCAGGGTCGCGTGAAGCTGCGCCAGAGACGCTCGTTCGGTGATGAGGAGCCGCCGAGTCACGGGCGGCGATACGCCGCGCAGCCGGGCACTGAGCTGCACCGCACCCACTTTGTTCTCGGTGTCCACCGGCCCGACGCTAACACCAATGTCGGCCCAGCTCAAACCGCGATCCAGCACCCGGAATGGACCACTCTCCGTTACGGAGAACAGGTCATGGCAGCTCGAGGCGGTATGGCAAGGGCAGCAAAAGAGAGCGGAGGAATTCGTGATAAGCGTATGATGGATTTTACGAAACTCCAAAAAGGCCCTGCACGAAAGTATGGGAACTACATGCGATGAATGCTCAAGCATCCAATCCCGCGCAGTGGTTCGCCGACCTGCTACTCGCTCAACAAGCGATGCTGCAGCAAATCGGCGCTACAGGTACAGGCACCGAAGCACCTGCGGGGTCAGGCAAGCTGTTGCCGTGGCTGCCGATGACGGTAGCCTTCGTCGACTGGCAGCAGCAGGCGACGAAGCAGTTCACCGAGTGGTGGATGGCTGCGCTCCCAGGTTGGGGCGCGGTGCCGATCGTCGGTGCGCGCGATCGGCGCTTCGCGGCCGATCCGTGGAAGCAGAACGTGGGCTTCGACGCCCTCGCGCGCGCATATCTCTCCCAGTCAGACCTGTTACGAGGCACTCTCGCCGCCGCGCCGCTTGATGCGCGTACCAAGGCCCAGTGGGGCTTCGTGCTGCGCCAGGCGATCGATGCGCTGAGCCCCGCCAATGCGCTGCTCACCAATCCGGAAGCGCTGCAAACCGCAGTAGAATCCGGCGGCGCGAGCCTTGCGCAAGGCATGCGGCTCTTCGTCGAGGATTTCGCCAAAGGCCGAGTTTCGATGACCGAGGATACGGCGTTCGAGGTCGGCCGCAATGTGGCGACGACCCCAGGGAGCGTCGTGTTCGAGAACGAGCTGATGCAGATGCTGCAGTATGCGCCGACCACAACGCAGGTGTACACACGGCCATTGCTCATCGTGCCGCCGTGCATCAACAAATTCTACATCCTGGACCTGCAGCCCGACAACTCCTTCGTCGCCCACGCGGTGGCGCAGGGCCACACGGTATTCCTCGTGTCATGGCGCAATATCGGACCGGAGCAGGACCGGCTCCGCTGGGACGACTACCTCGAACAAGGCGTGATGCGAGCCATCGACGTGGCCCTCGCGATCAGTCGCGCCGACCGGATCAACACCTTAGGCTTCTGCGTCGGCGGCACGCTGCTGGCGAGCACCCTTGCGGTGATGACGGCGAAGCACGAGGATAAGGTCGCAAGCATGACCTTGCTCACGACTTTGCTCGACTTCGCCGACACCGGCGAACTCGGTTTACTGGTGAGCGAAGAGTCGGTGGCGGCGCGGGAGCTCACCATCGGTCGGGGCGGCGTGATGCGGGGTCGGGAGTTGGCGCAGGTTTTTGCCGCGCTGCGCGCTAACGACTTGATCTGGCCTTATGTCATCAACGGGTACCTTGAGGGCAAAGCACCCCCAGCGTTTGACCTGTTGTTCTGGAACGCGGACGACTCGAACTTAGCGGGTCCGATGTTCTGTTGGTACCTGCGCAATACCTATCTCGAAAACAAGCTGCGCGAGCCCGGTGCGACCGTTCAATGTGGCGTGCCGGTGGACCTTAAGACCATCGAGGTTCCGGTATTCTTGTACGCCTCGCGTGAGGATCACATCGTGCCGTGGCAGGCGGCCTATGCGAGCACCCGGCTGCTCGGCGGCGAGGTTACCTTCGCGCTCGGCGGCAGCGGCCACATCGCAGGGGTGATCAACCCGCCGGCGAAGAACAAACGCAATCACTGGGTCGGCGATGTCCGGCCGGGGGCCGAGGAGTGGCTTAAGGACGCGCGCGATGTCCGCGGCAGCTGGTGGCCCGAGTGGATCGCTTGGCTGAAGCCGCACGCCGACGCGATGCGGACTGCACCGAAGAAGCCCGGCAACCGCCATTTTGCGCCGATTGAAGCCGCGCCGGGGCGTTATGTGAAAGCGAAGGCGCCGTAAACTCCGGACTCAAGAACATTTTTCCCTGAACCAAGGAGCATTTTATGAGCACCGAAGTCGTGATAGTAGCCGCTACCCGCACGGCCGTTGGCAAGTTCGGCGGCACCCTGAGCAGGACACCCGCGCCCGAACTCGGCGCGGCCGTGGTCATCGAACTGCTGCGTCGCGCAAGGCTCAACGGTGACCAGATCGATGAGCTCATCTTCGGTCAGGTGCTTACCGCCGGCTCCGGTCAGAATCCGGCGCGCCAGACGGTGATCAAGGGCGGATTGCCGCAGAGCGTACCAGCGATGACCATCAACGCCGTGTGCGGCTCGGGCCTGAAGGCCGTGATGTTGGGTGCGCAGGCGATACGCGACGGCGACTCGAAGATCGTGATCGCCGGCGGTCAAGAAAGCATGAGCATGGCGCCCCACTTGCTACCGGGGTCGCGCGACGGCCAGCGCATGGGCGACTGGAAGCTCGTCGACTCGATGATCGTCGACGGTCTATTGGACGTTTACAACAAGTACCACATGGGCATCACCGCTGAGAATGTCGCGAAGAAATATGAAATCAGTCGCGAAAAACAGGACATGCTCGCGCTTCACTCGCAGCAGAAGGCCGCCGCGGCGCAGGAGGCCGGCCGCTTCAAGGACGAGATCGTGCCGTTCAGTATCGCGCAGAAGAAGGGCGACCCGATTATCTTCGCAAGCGATGAGTTCATCAATAAGAAGACCAACGCCGAAGCGCTAGCGGGCCTGCGCCCCGCATTCGACAAGGACGGCACGGTGACGGCCGGAAACGCATCGGGCCTGAACGACGGCGCCGCGGGTGTCGTGCTCATGACGGCGCAGAATGCGGCACAGTTGGAGCTCAAGCCGCTCGCGCGCATCGCGAGCTACGCGACTGTCGCGCTCGATCCGAGCATCATGGGTATGGGACCCGTGCCGGCGTCAAAGAAGGCGTTGCAGCGCGCCGGCTGGAAGCCGCAGGATTTGGATCTCCTTGAGATCAACGAAGCTTTTGCGGCACAGGCCTGTGCCGTCAACAACGAAATGGGCTGGGACACGAGCAAAGTCAACGTCAATGGGGGCGCCATCGCAATCGGTCATCCGATCGGCGCATCGGGTTGCCGCATCCTGGTGACGCTGCTGCACGAGATGATTCGTCGTGATGCGAAGAAGGGGCTTGCGAGTCTGTGCATCGGCGGCGGCATGGGTGTAGCGCTTGCAGTGGAACGCTAAGTTGAAGGGTCTAAAACGCGGCACATCAATACAAACAGTGAGCACTATATGGCAACCACAAAACGAATCGCGCTGGTCACGGGTGGTATGGGCGGCCTTGGCGAAGCCATCTGTATCAAATTGGCAAAGCTCGGCGATACCGTCGCCACTACCTACTCGCCGACTAACATGAAGTCTCAGGAATGGCTCACGTCAATGAAAGAACAGGGCTATCAGTTTTATGCGTATCCCTGCGATGTGACTGACTGGGACTCCTGCCAGGCGTGCATCCGGAAAGTGTCGGAGGATCTTGGGCCGGTGGATGTGCTGGTGAACAACGCGGGTGTAACTCGCGATATGACCTTCAAGAAGATGGACAAGAGCAACTGGGATGCGGTGATGCACGCAAACCTCGACTCGTGCTTCAACATGACGAAGCAAGTATGCGACGGGATGATGGATCGCGGCTGGGGCCGGGTAATCAATATCTCGTCGGTCAATGGTCAAAAGGGCGCGCTCGGGCAGACTAATTATTCGGCCGCCAAAGCCGGTATGCACGGCTTCACCAAAGCGCTCGCGCTCGAAGTGGTCCGCAAGGGTGTCACCGTCAACACCATTTCGCCCGGCTATATCGGGACGAGGATGGTCATGGCGATCCCTAAGGACGTGCTTGATTCAAAGATTATCCCGCAGATACCGATGGGGAGGTTGGGCAAACCTGAAGAAGTCGCTGGCCTTGTGGCGTATCTGGCGAGCGAGGAGGCAGCGTTTTTAACCGGCGCCAATATTGCGATCAACGGTGGGCAGCACATGCAGTAAGCCCAGACCTTCGATCCATACTAAACCAATACTAAACCATCCACGAATGCTCAAATTGTAGCTTCGCGTGCGACACGATGTCGCTTGTAAGAGTTGTTCCCACAGCAAAGGAGGGAACCGCCCGTGTCACCGGGCGAGTCTAAGGGCCTGAATAAAGAGCGGCCCTGACAATGTAACGAAGCATCGCGAGATGCGAGGTATCAATCGCGAATTATCCAAAAACGGAATCGACAGTCGTCAGGCTGCCGCGCGATGATAGTAGTTGAGCATCCCGCCGAGGCGCTGGCGCCGTTGAATGCGGTGATGGAGTAGGGGAGTTGCGGACTCGGGCTGTAGGAGTCGGTTTCCGAGCCCCTGATGATTGCGCTCAGTGTGGTAGTGCATCATGAACTGCCGGATCGCGCGTTGAAGCGATGCCTGCCCGAAGAAGATCATGCGGCTCAAACATTCCTCTTTGATGGAACGCACGAACCGCTCGGCGAAAGCATTCAAATTGGGCGATTTTGGCGGCAGTCGAACAACGTGGATGCCGTCCCGGATGAGAACGCTGCCGAATGCGTCGGAGTATTTCGTATCCCGATCGAGAATCAAGTATCGCTTGCCGCGAAGAAAGCCGTCGTCCGGGTCGGTCAGATTGCGCGCGATCTGCGTCATCCAACGGTTATCAGGATTGGGAGTAATGCCCGCGATCTTTACGGCGCGGCTGGCGACGTCGATAAAGAACAGGACGTAGTGTGTGACAAGTCCCTTGATCGTGCAGACCTCGACAGTGAAGAAATCAGTTGCCGCCAGGCATTCCCAATGAGCTCGGAGAAACGTCGACCACGAGGTGTGCTTGTCTCGCTCAGGGGCGGGCTCAATACCGTTTTCTCTGAGAATATTAGCGATGGTGCCGCGTCCGACCTGATGTCCCAGATTGGCTAGAGCGCCTTGGATTCGCGTGTACCCCCAAGATCGATTCTCAAGCGCCATACGCAGGATGAGAGCGACGATGGTCTTCATGACGCGAGGCCGACCGGGGCCGCGCCGGTGGCTGTAGTTCCACTTGAAAGCCACCCGTTCCCGGTACCATCGCAAGAGCGTGTCTGGCGTGACCAGGGTTTGAAGCTCGTTCAAACCCTTGCGTCCGAGCGCTTGGGCTTCTCGGGCGAGTCGGCGACGTTCGGCATCGGTGAAGCGAAGGCGCCGACCACCCAGTCGCTCCTTGAGCACGCGGTTCTCTTCCTGGAGATATGCGATCACGTCCAGCTGACGGCGGTTGACCCAACCAGCGAGCACTGTGAGTAAAAGCTGAAGCGGCAGGAGAAGCGGAGACATTGCAGCCGAGTATACCGGGCGCTCGGTCAGTGTGCGTCATCGAGCAGCCCGCTTGCTCATCTCCAATGATGTCGTTCGAGTTCTTGGACAGTACGCGACACCCGCGATCGCTCGAACCGATTGTTAGGCCTGCCCACCACGGACCTACGTACCGTATGTATTGAACGCCAAGAACACCCCAACGTACAGAGATGCCGAGGCCGCAACAAGGGCAACCACGAGGCGCGCATACAAGTTCGCGGACAGGCGCGATGCAGCCTTGAAGTAACCGAACCAGGCGAGGCCCGTTGAAACACCAAGCCAAAGGGAAATGGCTAGTCCGTACGGAAGATGAAGGCCGAAGAACCCGGAACCATATGCACCGAATAGAAATGCGACGTGTGCCGCGGCAATTAGAACGAGAGTGGCGATCAGTTTCACAGCGGGCCTAACGATGAGGTTGAGCGACGCGGGGATGCGTTGCCAACACACGAAGTTGATTTATCCCAATCATCGATTCCCTCCTTGGCTCACCGAAGACGCGCCCCGCGATCGCTCGAACCGAATGTTAGGATCGTCATTGAGGCTGCGCTTGAATGCCCCAGCCAAGCGCTGTGGCGCGCAGTTTGAACTCCTCTAAGGTCTTAACATCACGAAGGTCCACAAACTCGAATTGAACGTTTTCCTTCTTGGAAAAACCGTCAACTATCTTTCGAAGGGCTGCCTCAGAATTCTCTATTGGCCCTCGCGCGACAAAGACGACTTCAAAGCCGTCCTTTAGGCTGTCGTGACGCGTTAACGCAACGATTACAACATGCTGCTGTTCGTCTCGAATCTCTATGAACTTGTATTGGATGCTACCTGCAATGCCCTTGACGTGCATCTCCTGGGACACTGCAACGAGATGCGGAAAGTAGCGATCAAAGTCCACAATCGGAAGCCCTGGTACTTGCGCCTTGATGGGCGATGCGAGAAGCGCCTCAGCGAGAAGGAGAACCACTAACATGCGCGGACTGATTGTCATCGACGAGCCTAACTATTAATTAGGTGACGAAATCGTCGTATAAGCGTGACAGATTTATCCAATGGCATCTATGCGCTCCTTGCAACCCGACGGGGCTCGATAGACTTCTGGCTTAAGCTTACCGCACGCCGCGAATGGCTGCTTCAAGGCTATGATTCCGTGTGGTCCGGTGCCCGCTCTTGGCCGACTGCCGCCTCACGCCGCTCGCGGGACCGGTTTTCGGACGCAAGTACTTTTGCGACGGCATTAAGTGTACGTTCCACGTCGTCAGCACTCGTTCGCCAATTAACAACGCTAATTCGCATCGCGCGGTGCCCCTTCCAGGTCGTTCCGCTAAAAAACGCGGTGCCTTCACGATTGATTGCCTCGATGGCCCAGTCCGTCCTCGCGTCGTGATCTGCCGCAATCGCGTTGGGACGGCTGTCGAGAAATCGCACTAGACCCTGATTCAGCGTCGGTGGAGCCACCATGTCCACGCCGGGCAAAGCGGCGAGCCCGGTCGTCAGCTGAGCAGCACATGCACAACAGCGGTCGATCAGGTTTGCCAGACCGTCCCGTCCCAACTCGCGTAGGGCCGCGTATACGGGGAAGCCACGGGAGCGGCGCGTCCAATCGGGCGTCCAATCGATTTGATCGCGTGCGTCGCCGGCAGATGATATGTAGGACGCAGTTATTGCCATCGCCTCCTTGTGCGCCGCGGGGTCTGCGACAATCGCGATCCCTATATCCTTCGGCGTGTTGAGCCACTTGTGAGCGTCGGTGGCCCAGGAATCAGCCCGTTCGATTCCCTCCACCCAATGCCGCTGTCGCGCGCTTGCTCGTGCCCACAGCCCAAAGGCTCCGTCCACATGTACCCAGGCTCGCGCCGCCTTCGCCATCGGAATAAGTTCGAGAAACGGATCGACCGCGCCGACGTTCAAATCGGCGGCATCGAGAACGACGATGGTCGGATCCTCGGACTGTCGCAACGCCGCCTCCAACGTATGAGGCGCTATCCTGGAGTCGGAATCGGTGAGGAGCGGTTCGAGGCTACGAGAACCGAGACCCAGAAACCGAAGCGCTCGGGTCACTGAGCCGTGACGGTGCTCGTTGGCGAGTACACGGATGCGCGGAGCGCCGCAGAGACCCCTGTGCTCTACGTTCCAACCGCGAGCGCCGAGCAATGCGTGACGTGCCGCAGCTAGACAGGTCAGGTGCGCCATCTGGCAGCCTGTCGTAAAAGCGTAGGATGCGGATGCGGGCAAGCCGAGCAGATCCTTAAGCCAGCGACCCGCAACCTCCTCAACGACGGCAGATGCAGGACCACAGGCGTAGAGCGCGGCGTTGTTGTCCCAAGTCGACACCAACCAGTCGGCAGCAAGCGCCGACGGCAGTGCTCCGCCGATGACCCAGGCGAAGAAACGTCCCCCGGCCGACCCCAGATGTCCGCCTTCTGTGGCAGAGACGAGATCATCAATCACTCGGCTCGCGCCCAGGCCGGCACCCGTCAGCGGTACGTCGAGTCGACGCCGAAGGTCGGTCAGGGTCGCTGTCGCATTGACTGGTCGTTGGTCGAGACTGGTCAAGTAATCGACAGCATGCTTTTGGGTTCGCGCCAGTACTTCCGCAATATCGTTCATGAGGGTCCATGCATTGGGAATTCATAGCATAACGAGCCGAAACGTTGACGACACTCCGAATCTTGCGGTCAGTGTGTGCGCCGGGATTTCGATCAATGGGGGGTCGCAGTAGCTGAGTCGACCCGGGAACAGCTAAAGCCGACCC
>WNFQ01003717.1_pt1 | contig 11133 bp, 9 predicted proteins | sample 5400171 | NCBI WGS metagenome assembly WNFQ01 (sample SAMN13153356, study PRJNA577476) | soil metagenome | isolation source: 20 cm soil under Madrone tree | place: USA:California | collected 2016-06-14 | reverse complement strand
ATTCTATGATCCCTCGGACATGTGATTCGCGGCCCTCAATGTGCTGTGCTTCCGGCCATAGAAATAATAAAGCACGAGCCCGAGGATCATCCAAACGAAGAATCGAATCCAGTTCATGATCGGCAAGCCCGCCATCAGCAGAAGACAAGTGAATATCGTGATGATGGGCGCCAGCGGTCCGCCGGGGGCCCGGAAAGCACGGTGCCGGTCCGGCTCCCGATATCGAAGGATGAGCACACCCCCTGCGACCAGAGCGAACGCGAACAGGGTGCCAATGTTGGAAAGATCGGCAAGCGTCCCGATGTCGAGCAGGCCCGCTGGAATACCCACCACGAAGCCCGCCAGCCATGTGGAAAAATCAGGTGTCCGAAATCGCGGATGCACGCGCCCAAAAATTTTGGGAAAGAGGCCATCGCGCGACATCGCAAACCACACGCGCGCCTGGCCCAGCTGGAAAACCAGCAAGGAAGAGATCATTCCCATGAGTGCGCCGATCAGCACGACCAGGCGAACTCCCGAGAAATGGAGTTTCTTCAGCGTGTTGACCACCGGGGCGGCATCGTCCACCAGCGTTTCCCACCGGACCAAACCCGTGAGCACGACCACAACGGCGATGTACAAAATCGTGCAGATGACCAGCGTCGCGATGATGCCGATCGGCAGGTCGCGTTGCGGGCTCTTGCACTCCTCGGCGGCCGTGGAGACTGAATCGAATCCGATGTAGGTGAAAAAAACGATGGACCCGCCCGTCAAAATTCCGGGCCAGCCATTAGGCGCGAAAGGATGATAGTTCGCGGGATGGATGAACTTGGCCGCGAAACCCACAAACACCAGAATGGCGATGATTTTCAACAGCACCATGATGTTATTGGTTCGCGCAGACTCTTTGATGCCTCGCACCAAGATCACTGTCAGCAACATGACGATGATGAATGCGGGCCAGTTGAAGCCAAAATGCCAGCCGGGCGCATAGAGCATGGTTCCCTGCAGATCATTCAATCCGCCGGGAAGATAGGCGGGAGAAATCCAACGTGGGTCCGGATGCAAGCCGAACCAATCGAGCAAGCCCACCATGTGTGCCGAAAAACCCACGCTGACAGCCATGTTGCTGACCGCGTATTCGAGGATGAGATCCCAGCCGATGATCCAGGCGATGAGTTCTCCCATCGTCGCGTAAGTGTAAGTATACGCGCTGCCCGCGATGGGAATCATCGCGGCAAGCTCCGCGTAGCAAACCGATGCGAACCCGCACACGATCGCCACCAAAATGAACGAAAGCGCAATGGCCGGTCCGGCGCCGGGGCGTCCAAACGAAGCGGAGTGGTGGATCAGATACTCAAGCAGAGGGGCGTTCAAAATCGAAGAGGCCTGAAACTTCTGTCCGGCAATCGCCGTGCCGATGATCGTGAAAATTCCAGAGCCGATAACCGCACCGACGCCGAGCGACGTCAGGCTCAGCCATCCGAGCGACTTTTTTAATCGGACTTCAGCGTTTTCGCAATCTGACAGCAGTTGGTCGATGCTCTTGCAGCGGAAGAGTTGTGATCCCACCCATGCTCTCCGATCGCATTCGGGCAAACCCCGAAGCTTGAAGCTACCGATAGGCCTTTGGGGAATCAATGCGCGCCTCAATGTACCCTGAGATGACCTGTCACGCAACTTTCGGGCACATTCCTCTCCAAGCCACGTATTTTCAGGTCATGCCTGTTCAAGCTGCGCATACCGCTCAATGAATTTCTTCGTGCCGCGCCCCGGGAAACTGACCGAGACGCGCCGGTCCTCGTCGTCGCCTTCAACGCCCACAATCGTGCCGACGCCGTAGCTGGGATGCCGCACTTTCCGTCCTAGCATGGGATTTGCATCTCCACCGCGCTTCGCCGCCGGCCGGCCAAACGAACCTTGCGCTGCCGGCCTCCTTGGAGCTGACGCGGCTGCCAATTTCTGTCCGCCCCGTACGCGCCGCGCGAACTCCTCCGGTGAATACGAGTACTCTGGGTCCGGCTCGTACCGCCGGGTCTCTCCGATTTCAGACATCGAGCCGCGAACCGTGTCCACCATCTCGCTCGGGATCTCCGCTAGAAAACGCGAGGGCAGGGAAGCGCGCAGTTGCTGTTCGTTTCCGAAGACGCGCCGGTAAACAGCGCGCGTCATCGTGAGTGACTGGCGCGCCCGCGTCATTCCCACATACACCAGCCGTCGTTCCTCTTCGATGCCTTTGTCTTCCGTGCTGGAGCGGCTGTGCGGGCAGATGCCTTCTTCCATGCCCGTCAAGAACACATGGTCGAACTCCAGCCCCTTTGTGCTGTGCAACGTGATCAGCGTCACTCCGGGCTTGCCTTCGAATTGATCGGCGTCGCTGACCAGAGCCGCGGCGTCCAGAAAATCGGTAAACGTTTCGCCGGCTTCCAGGCTTTCCGCAACGGCGCGGGTGAGTTCTTCCAGGTTCTCCGTGCGCGCGACGTCTTCCGCGCTGTTACGATCTTTCAGCATGTCCATGTAGCCGGACTCTTCGAGAACGGTTCGCAGGAATTCTGGCGGTTCTTTTTCTGCCAGCGCAGTCTGCAGCTTGCCGATTATTTCCCGGAACGTTCGCAGCGGCGTGACCGCCCGCCCCGCGGATGCACCCGAGATGAATTTTTCGATGGCGGCCCAGAGAGGCGTGCCATCCACTCGCGCCGTTTCGCGCAACGCGTCCACGGTCGTCTTACCGATGCCGCGCGGCGGCAGGTTCAGTACGCGCAAGAGTGAAATGTCATCTTCGGGATGCATCGCCAGCCGAACGTAGGCCAGCGCATCCTTTACCTCCGCGCGGTTGTAAAAACTGAATCCGCCAACTAGTTTGTATCGCAACCCGCGCCGGCGGAAGACTTCTTCGAAAGCGCGCGACTGAAAATTCGTCCGGTATTCCACGGCGCAGGTCTGATCGGGGTCGTCATTCAGGATGCGCTCCAGTTCACCGGCGACGAATTCGGCCTCCGCCTGGGCATCACGCGCTTCGAAATACCGGAGATTGGCTCCTTCGCCCTTTTCCGCGCTGAGCGATTTTCCCAACCGCTCCGGATTGTTCGCAACAACCGCGCCCGCGGCGTTGAGGATATTCTGTGTCGAGCGATAATTGCGCTCCAGCCGGACGATGCGGGCCGCCGGAAAATCTTTCGAGAAACTCAGCAGAATGGAAACATCCGCGCCACGCCAGCGGTATATGGATTGGTCTTCGTCGCCGACCACGCACACATTTTGCTGTGGCCCGGTGAGCAGTCGCATCAGTTCGTATTGCACGCGGTTCGTATCCTGATATTCATCCACGTGGATGTATTGGAAGCGCGCCTGCCACTTCAATCGCGTGGGCGTCGATTCCCGGAGCAAGCGGGCAGACCGCAGCAGGAGATCGTCGAAGTCCAGCGCCTTGCTGTCATGAAGAAGTTTTTCGTACGCCGCGAAAATGTCGGCGGTACGCCGCCCATTCTGATCGAACGCCTCGGCTCTAAGTTGTTCCGCGGTCTGGCCGTGGTTTTTCGCGTAGCTGATGCGGCTCAAGACGATTCGCGGCGCCAGGGAATCATCTTCAATCTGCAATCGATTCATCGCCAGCTTGACGGCGGCAAGCTGATCATCGTCATCGTAAATGGCGAAATCCCGGGGCAGTCCAGCGGCCGCCGCCTCACGCCGCAAGAGCCGCGCGCAGAGCGAATGAAACGTCGAAAGCCACGGCTGCGCCGGCGGAATTCCCGCGCGGAGCAAAAGGTTCGAGACGCGATTGCGCATCTCCTCCGCTGCCTTGTTGGTGAAAGTTACCGCCAGAATGGCTTCCGCGGGCACCCCGCTGGCGATGAAGCTGGCCATTCGATAGGTGATCGCCCGCGTCTTGCCCGTTCCCGCGCCTGCCAGGATCAGCAAGGGGCCTTCGATGGTTTCCGCGGCAAGTCGTTGTTCCGGATTCAATTCGTCGAGAAGAGTGAGCATTGGCCCGCGATGATCGAAGAAAGTTTGCACACGTCATGGTAGCCGACCGCGACGACCCACGCAAACCTGCCTCCTTTTTTCGTTGTTAGTTGCTGCCTGGACGGCTCAGATCAATTTCGAAATAGGTCAAGGAACGGTTCTTTTCCAGCACGAATAGATCGGGCACGTAGAGGTGCGCGGTGTTCAGCAAATCAAATTGCCCCTGCAAATCAAAGTAGAGAAGTCCTTGCACGGTGCTGTGCGGTGCCACGATGCTCGAAGGGACGGCCGCGTTCTCCGCCTGCTTCTGCACTTCAAACCAGTTCTTGTCGGGGGTGGTCTTGGGCGCCCCTGTGGGAAACGGGAACTTCTTCCTGGATTTGGTGGGGTCCTTTGCGCCTGGCGAAAGCGTTTCGTAGGCGACCTGATCGGGCGTGAGCGGCTCCAATTGCTGCCTGTTGTCCTCATCGATCCGCACTGTCAAGCGGATGCGGTCGAGATTCAACTTTACGCTCTCGTCGGAATCGTTTCGAAACGCGACCATCACGGCTAGGACACCTGCTGCAAACGGCGATTTCTTTGGGAACTTCTCTTTATACAACGCAGGATCCGTCCACGGTAGAGCCGTGATGGTCATGGCTTCGTGCGATTGCAGCGACGCGGTTCGCAGTGATGCCGGCTGTTGCGGCGCGCCGGGCATCGCCGCCAGCAGCAGTGCAAAGATGGGAATTGAGATGGTTAGCTTCAGCATCCGGTTATAATAGACTTTTCTCATCTCGACGCCTTCGATTCCTGGGGGACGCGCAGGGTTGCCCTGCGCCGCTCCGCTTGTTTGTCGCGGAGCGGGGGACAGACCGGAGCCACGCTTAGTGTATTTCGTTTACAGCCTTTTGATGGGCTTCGCGGCCCTCTTGCTCTTGCCCTACTGGCTGGTGCAGGGACTGCGCCACGGCAAATACCTTTCCAATCTCGGTCAGCGCCTCGGTTTTTCATTTCCTTCGCTCGCGAACCTGCCTGCGAACCGGCCCGGAGCCATCTGGCTTCACGCGGTTTCCGTGGGTGAGGCGCTTTCCGGCATGACACTCGCCCGGCGGCTGAGGGAATTCTATCCGGACCGGCCTCTCATTGTTTCTACGACGACCATCACAGGTCAGGTGCTCGCGCGCGAGCGGATGCCTTTTGCCGACGCCGTCATCTATTTTCCGCTCGACTGGGCCTTTTGCGTGCGGAGCGCCATGAACGCGGTACGGCCCTCTCTCGTTTTGATTCTCGAAACCGAAATCTGGCCGAACTTTCTGCGCGAAGCGCGCCGCCGAGAAGTTCCCGTGCTTTTCGTGAGCGGACGCATCTCCGACCGATCGTTCGCGCGGTACCAGAGCTATCTCGGGGCGTTCGGTTCTTTCCTACGGCCGTTTTTGAAGGACGCTCTTTCGAACGCCATCGGCTTCCTCATGCAAAGCGAAAAGGATGCCGAACGCATCCGTGCTCTCGGAGCGCCGGCGGATCGCGTTTTTGTCAGCGGTAATTTGAAATATGATCTGGAACTTCCCGCGCCCACACCGCTGTCGAATTGGCTGGAAGCGGAGGCTCGGCGTAGTGGCCGTTCACCAATCATCGTTGCTGGCAGCGTTGTCGCCACGGAAGAACCCCTTGCCCTCATCGCGTTTGGAACATTGCAAGGCGAATATCCCAAAGCACTTCTGGTCCTCGCTCCGCGAAAGCCGGAACGCTTCGAAGCGACCGCCGAGTTCATCGACGAATCGCATCGCAAATTCATCCGGCGCTCGAATCTTTCGATCCCTGGCCCATCGCATTCGGCCGGAGCCTCCGACAACGGCGTAATTTCGGAAGATGTTACGGTCATCCTGGTGGATAGCATCGGAGAACTTGCCTCCCTTTATCGCGTTGCCGACGGCGTGTTTGTCGGTGGCTCGCTGGTCCCGTCCGGAGGGCACAATATTCTCGAGCCCGCGGCCTTCGGGAAGATTCCCGTGTTCGGTCCTTCGATGGAAAATTTCGCGGAGATTGCTTCGCGCTTTGTCTCCGCAGGTGCCGCGGTCCAGGTGGAAAGCCCCGAAGATGTTGGCGTCGCGTGGATTGAATTTTTCCGTGATCCCGAGCGAGCGAAGAGAATGAGCGCCTCCGCGCTCAGTCTTGTCGAAACTAGCCGCGGTGCCACCGATCGCGCGGTCGCGGAAATCGCAAAACTCCTGAACGGTGCGGCGCGATGAACGTCTCGCCGCTGGTGCGGATGCTGCTCTGGCCTCTGTCGCTGCTCTATGGCGCAATCGTTCGGCTGCGCGTCTGGCTCTATGCCAAAGGTTTGCTGAAGCAGAAACGCTTGAAGGCCCCGGTGGTGAGCGTCGGAAATCTAACGGTTGGCGGCACCGGCAAGACACCAATGGTAATCTGGCTTGCCGAACGATTTCTTGCCGAAGGGAAGCGCGTCGCCATCCTCAGCCGCGGTTATCGCGGCACGAATGGCACCAGCGACGAAATCGAGCTGATGAAGTTCCGCCTCCAGGGCCGCGCCGCCTTTGGAGTCGGCCAAGATCGCTTCACGGCAGGCCAACGCATCGAGTTGCAGCAACCTGTCGACGTATTTCTTCTCGACGATGGTTTTCAACATTTGCAACTTGCACGCGATCTGGACATTCTCCTGATGGACGCATCTCGAGGACTCGCAGGCGAGTTGCTTCTGCCAGCCGGTCGTTTACGGGAGCCGCTTTCCGCCATGAGCCGTGCGAATATTCTCGTCTTTACACGCACAGAAAACATGCCCGGGACCGTCGATGCAATTCAGAAGCTGAATCAATATCCGGTTTTTGCGGCGGCCACTCAACTCGTTGGATTCCGCCGCCTCAGCGGTGAAATCACTTTGCTTTCTTCTTCCGAAATCGGAGCGGGACCTTTCTTCGCTTTCTGCGGGCTCGGCAATCCGGATGCTTTCTTTCGTGACCTCAGAAACTGGGGGATCGCTGTTAGCGCGCAAATATCCTTTCCCGATCATCACCGCTATACAGAGGAGGATGTTTTGCAGATCCAGCTGGAAGCAAAACGTGCCGGCGCAAATGCGTTGGTGACCACGGAAAAGGACGAGCAGAATCTCAGCGGAATGAGATTCGAACATTCGCCTGTGTATGTCTCCGTGATCGATCTCGTCGTGAGTCCTGAAGCCGACTTCAAGAACGCTCTCAACCAAACGTTGCGACAGGGCACAGGGGCGGCCGCGTGAAAACTCTAATACGCGCCACGAATTGGGTCGGCGATGCGATTATGGCGCTGCCTGCGCTGCGCGCCGTGCGCGCGCGCTTTTCCGATGCGCAGATCGTGATCGTGGCCCGGCCTTACGTCGCAGACATCTACCGCGACCAGCAAATCTGCAACCAACTCATCAACTACGACGCGAACGGCATTCACGCCGGCTTTTCCGGACGCGAGCGGCTGGCGCGTGACCTTCGCGCGCAGAAATTCGACGTTGCCCTTCTGTTGCAAAACGCGTTCGACGCCGCCTGGCTCGCCTGGCGCGCGAATATTCCCGAACGCATCGGCTACGCTCGCGATGGCCGCAGCCTTCTCCTCACCAAGCCGGTGCCCGTCCCCAATCATGGAGAAATTCCGACACACGAAAAGTTTTATTACTTGGAGCTTCTTCGCCGTGCGGGATGGATGGACTCGCTTCCCGACGAATCTTTCATTCCTATGACCGTTCCCGAAGGAAAGCGCCGCCGCGCCGCCGAATTCCTGGTGGAATCCGGCGCCCGCCCAGATGCCCTTCGCGTGGCCATCGGCGCTGGAGCTTCCTACGGCTCCGCGAAATGCTGGCCACCTCCGCGATTTGCCGAGCTCGCAAGCCGTCTTCAAGCACAAAACGATACCGACGTGATCCTGTTCGGAACGGCTGCCGAAGCGGCCGTTTCAAACGCCATTGCCGCTGAAATGCGGCAGCCACCCATCAATCTCACCGGAAAAACCGCGATCGCCGATCTTCCCGCTCTGCTTTCACAGTGCCATCTCTTCATCGGCAACGATTCCGGCGCGATGCACGTCGCGGCTGCGGTGGGGCTTCCCGTCGTCGCCATTTTCGGCCCCACGGATCCTCTTGGGACGGCTCCGGTCACGCCGCGCTGCACGATCGTCCAGGAAAAACCGTACTGCAGCCCGTGCTTTCTCCGGCGCTGCCCAACCGATCATCGTTGCATGACGAAAGTCACGCCAGATATGGTGGAAGCCGCGGTCCGGCCCTGGCTTTTCACGATCGGGGCGCAACGTGCTTGATTCCAGCGCGCCGCGCCCCGGCGTTTTTCTGGATCGTGACGGAACCATCGCTGAGGAAGTCGGCTACTTGAATCATCCCAGCCGTTTTCGTATGTTTCCCTTCGTCGCAGCCGCGCTTCGCCGGTTGAACGAAGAGGGACTTCCCGTTGTCGTGGTGACCAATCAGTCCGGCGTCGGCCGGGGCTACTTCCCGGAATCGCTCGTACACTCGGTTAATGAAGTGATGAAAAAAGAACTCGCGGTCGCAGGCGCGCGCATTGATGCCGTCTACTATTGTCCTCACACTTCGGCGGACCGTTGCGATTGCCGCAAGCCCAAGCCCGGCTTGCTCGAACGCGCAGCAAGGGAACATTCACTGGATCTGTCGCGGTCGTTCGTCGTAGGTGACCGCTACGGCGACATCGAGCTGGCCCGCAATGTTCGCGCCCGGGGCATCCTCGTGCGCACGGGATATGGTGAAGGTGAACTGGCTTGGCATTCCGCGAAATGGCCCACGCAACCCGATTTTGTAGCGGAAGATCTTTCGAAAGCGGCAGACTGGATCCTGAGGCAACCACGATGAAGCGTCCCCCCGTGCAAAACTCAGCATCTCGATCTGTCGACCTCGTTTCTCTCGCCGAATGTGTCGAGCAATTTTCCTCGAAGACCATCGTACTTCTCGGCGATTTTGTTGCCGACGAATTTCGCTTTGGCGAAATCTCCCGCGTCTCGCGCGAGGCCCCCGTGCTGATCCTGAAGCACCGCGAAACGCAACTTGTTCCAGGCGGCGGTGCAAACGCTGCCAACAATCTGGCATCGCTTGGCGCCCGTGTCTTGCCCGTCAGCGCCGTTGGTAATGACCCGGCCGGCGATGCGCTGATCGCCCATTTCCGCCGCAAGCGCATCAATGTTTCGGGAATCATCCGAGTGAAGGGCTGGACCACCCCAACAAAATCGCGCTTGCTCGCCGGCTGGGCGCACACCACAGCGCAACAAGTTCTCCGCGTGGACTACGAACCGCAAACACCTCTGCCGGACGCCGTTCGAAAAAAACTCCTTCAGCAGCTTTCCGCGAAGCTCCGTAAGGCTCACGCACTGGCCGTTTCGGATTACGGCTTTGGCGTGGCCACCCCCGAGCTGGTCCAGCACGCCGCCAGGAAACGCAAGAATGATCTGCCCATCACGCTCGACGCTCGCTATCGGCTTCACACGTATGCGAAGGCTGGCATCTCTGCGGCTACCCCAAACGAAGCCGAGATCGAGGCACAGCATCACGCGACGATAGGCCAGGACATTGAACAACTCGCCCGAGCGGGCCGCGCAACCCTTGCAACCATGAAGCTTCAATCGCTTCTCGTCACCCGCGGACGCCACGGTGTGGCTCTATTTGAAGCGGACGATCAACTCACCCAGATTCCCGTGCACGGCAGCGATCAAGCCGTCGATGTCACCGGCGCCGGCGATACCGTTCTTGCCGCTTACACTGTTGCCCTCGCCTGCGGAGCCTCTCCTCTCGAGGCTGCACACATCGCCAACATTGCCGGAGGCCTCGTGGTGATGAAGCGCGGCACGGCCACCGTCTCGCGCGAAGAACTTCTCGATGCCATTCGCGGTGAAACCTCAGGAACCGCCCGCTGAGTCATGCGCGAAGCTGCTTCCAAAATCGTGTCGCGAGATGCGCTTCGTCAAAAACTCTCGGAGCACAAGCGCCAAGGCCGGCGCATCGTCCTCGCGAACGGCTGCTTCGATACGCTGCACGTCGGGCACATCCGCTATCTCGAAGGCGCGCGCCGCGAAGGCGATATTCTGGTGGTTGGCGTGAACGCCGATTCCAGTGTGTGCAACTTGAAGGGGCCCGGCCGGCCGGTTCTCGATGAAAACGCGCGCGCCTTGCTCGTGGCGGCGCTCCGCAGCGCGGACTACGTCGTGCTCTTCGCCGAACCGAACGTCGAAGCGCTCTTGGAAGAGTTGCGGCCCGACGTTCACGCCAAAGGCACAGACTACACGGCAGAGAGCGTGCCTGAGCGAGGCGTCGCCGCGCGCCTGGGGATTCACGTGGCCATTGTGGGTGACCCCAAGGATCACTCCACGCGCGAACTTCTCGAATCCATCCGCAAGGCGCCGCATGGCTGAGCAGCGATTTCTCGTCGTACGGCTCAGTTCTCTTGGCGACATTGTGCATACGTTTCCCGCCGTCGCGGCGCTGCGCGAATCTTTCCCCAATGCAGAGATTGTTTGGCTAACTCATCCACGCTGGAAACTTCTTGTGGAAAGCAGCACCCTCGCCACACAGGTCTGGGCTGCCGAAACGCGCTCACTGTCCTCCCTTCGGGGAATTCTGATCCGCATTCATGAAAGGAAGTTCAGCGTCGCGATTGACTATCAAGGTTTGTGGAAGTCGGCGGCACTCCCGCTATTGGGCGGCGTTCCACGCAGAATCGGTTTTTCTTTAGAAACGGTTCGCGAGTATGGTGTTCCCATGCTCTATACCTACCGCATCCGATGTACGCAGACACACGTCGCCGACCAGAACGGTGAGCTTTCGCTGCGCGCGGGCGCACGGCGTGGATGTGCCGCCTTCTCGCTGAATGTTTCGCAATCAGATGCAGCGGCAGTGCGCCACTACCTGCAGGGTCACAGCATCGAGGACTACGTTGCTCTCAGTCCCGGAGGAGGTTGGCGCTCCAAGTGCTGGCCGCCTGAGCGATTCGGTGTGCTCTGCAAAAAAATGCGCGAAGCTCTGGGCTTACGCTGCATCGTCAACTACGGCCCTGGCGAAGAACAGCTCGCTTCCGCAGTTCGCGATGCCAGCGGCACGGCCGATCCGCTCCTCTATAATGGCGACCTCGGCCCTTTGATGGCTCTCTTGCGAAATGCTCTTTGCATCGTTGGCGGAGATACCGGTCCGCTGCATCTCGCCGTCGCTCTGGGAAC
>WNFQ01003715.1_pt1 | contig 11134 bp, 9 predicted proteins | sample 5400171 | NCBI WGS metagenome assembly WNFQ01 (sample SAMN13153356, study PRJNA577476) | soil metagenome | isolation source: 20 cm soil under Madrone tree | place: USA:California | collected 2016-06-14 | reverse complement strand
AGGTGGCGCCAGCGTCTGCGGCCGCGATGAGTCCATCTGGAAACGGGAAAAAGGCATCACTTGCAACGGCGCTGCCTTTGAGCGAGAGCCCGGCTGCTTCCGCTTTCCAAACTGCAATCCGCGATGCATCGACCCGCGACATCTGCCCGGCGCCAATACCGAGGGTCCGATCAGCCAGGGCGTAAACGATCGCATTGGATTTCACATGCTTGACCACCCTCCATCCGAAGAGCATGGCGTTCAGCTCAGTTTTTGTCGGTCGCCTTCTCGTCACCGCATTTTGCGGAACTTGGCTTGCAGTGTCTGGATCCTGGACCAGCACACCGCCGCAAACCGAACGAACGTCGATTGCCGGTCTTGCTTCGGCTGGTGAAGTAATCAGCCGGATGAGACGCAGGTTCTTTTTCTTCTGCAAAACCGCGCGAGCTTCGGATTTGAATTTCGGAGCGATGATGACCTCACTGAAAATTTCCCCGATCGCTTTAGCCAGTGGTTCGTCGATCGGGCGATTACAAATAATGATCCCGCCAAAAGGCGCTTGTTTATCCGTGGCAAAGGCTTTTTCCCATGCCGCGTGAAGATCGGCATCGGAACCTACACCGCACGGATTTGTATGCTTAAGAATCGCGACGGTTGGTTCCTCGAACTCACCGATCAAATTGGTCGCCGCGCTGATGTCGAGAATGTTATTAAAAGAAAGCTCTTTCCCGTGAAGCTTTTCAAAATGTTTATTAAAATCGCCGTAGAGTGCGGCGGTTTGATGCGGATTTTCTCCGTAGCGCAAGCGCGTCACCAGCGGCAAGGAGAGGGAGAATGAAGCTTCGGTCACTTGCTCCTTCTCCAGGTAATTGCCGATGGCGCGGTCGTACTCGGAGGTTTTGATGAAGGCCCTGATGGCAAGACGTTCGCGCAATCTTAGCGTGGTCCCGCCATCGTTGTTGCGCATGTTTTCCAGCACCACGTCGTAATCGGCCGGATCGACAACCACTGTAACCGATTCGTAATTCTTTGCCGCGCTACGGATCATCGACGGCCCACCGATGTCGATGTTTTCGATCGCTTCCGCGAATGTTACGTCCGGCTTGGCAATCGTTGCTTCAAACGGATAAAGGTTGACTACGACAAGATCGATCGGCTCGAATCCACATTCGCGCGCTTCAGCCTCGTGTTTCGGATTGCCGCGCTTGTAAAGAAGTCCGCCGTGCACGCGCGGATGCAAAGTTTTCACTCGCCCTTCCAACACTTCGGGAAATGCGGTGAAACTCGAGATCTCGCGCACGGGCACGCCTTCTTTGCGCAACAGCTCGGCCGTCCCGCCGGTCGAGATGATGTCGATCCCTTGACCCTCAAGAGCGCGCGCGAATGACGCGATGCCGGTTTTATCGGAAACAGAGATAAGGGCGCGGGTGATTTTCATCGAATTGGTTAAAGCGATGAAGAGTTCAAGCGTCGAAGCGGTCGGTAGTGTATCAGTTTGAAAAGTCGAATCCCTATCTTGGCGACCATGAGGCGTACGTACTGGGAAGAGATCACCTGGCAGACACTAGAGCCCCGGGGCCTGAGGAGTCCAGCCAAGTAGATCTCTTCCACCCCATGTTTCGGATGCGGTGTGCAAATGGAGCGTATGCAGGGGCAAATTAGGATACTACCGAAGCGGTCAACATCTGCGGCTCGGGATTCGCTTCAACCCTTCGAAGCTTGAGCGCTTCAACGATCCAGAATGACGTTCTTCGCCGCGGGATAAAGCACCGGACAGCACCCGATCGTTTCGCAAAACGCCTTGCTGAAATGACTGAGACTTGAATATCCCACCTCGGTCGCCGTTTCGGTCACGTTGTAGCGGCCGGTGCGCAACAGCTCCGCTGCGCGCTCCATCCTCAAATTGCGCAGATATTGGGGAATGGTTAGACCGACCTCGCGCGAAAAAATCCGGCTGAGATAAAATGGGCTGCAACCAACTTCCTGTCCGAGCAGTTCGAGCGTCGGCGGATTTGCCAGATCACGCTGCAACAGTTCTTTGGTTCGTTCGACCCGTTCACGGGCAACCCGCTTTTGCCGCATGCAGAAAAATTCCGGGTCCTTCGGCGCAAAAAGAAAATGCGCCATCAGCTCGAGCGCTTTGCTTTGATACCAGAGAATCTGTGCCGCTTTCGCAACCGGCGGTTCGGCCAAGCTCGCTACCACACTGCGTTGCTGGAGCGACATCGGCCGCGCGGGCGCGACCACGCTCTCATCCATCCCGTCGAAGATAATCCGACGAATCTCCGGCTCCAGATCGGCTTCGTTCTGGACGAATTGCTTCTGCAAATGATCCCTTGAAAATTCGAGCGTCACGAACTGATGATGGTCGCGCGCTTGACGCGACGCTGGTAGCGGCCCATCCGCGATCGCATAATAGCCGGAATTTCCCGGGAGATACTCGCTCCGCGCCTGGCGTTGTGTTCCTACCGCTCCGCGGCCGTTGAGATTTAAACAAAACTCAAGACTGTGCGGATGGAAACTACGGCCCCAGTCCAGTGCACGTTGCGTTCGAAAATCATGCCACTCGATGCTTAAGCCAAGCCGACCGAAATCTCCATAAAGTTGGCGCCAACCGGGAGCGAGACCTTTCCAGGCGCCTTGCTCGGCGTGCGCTACGTCATTCGAGACCATGGCGTGTAATTACGGGTGCGGCTGCGCGGAATGCAAGGAAGGTTTGACTTCCTTAAGCGCATCGCGGTTCCACTTACCGAGCATCGAGGCGGCGTCATAGGTGCTTTGCGCAAAATCGAGAAGGAGATCATCCGGCGATTCGGCAGTACGCACCGCATCATAAGGTAAAATGAATTCGCGCAGCTGAGGATCGTAAGATGCAGCGTCCGGCCGCACTTTTGCCTGCGCAAATCCCGACGGTTCCGGATAGGCATACGAATAAAATATCGGCATTGGCACCGGACCGCCTCCTGGCCAAAAGCCGAGACTGCTCACTTCTTGCGAGTAAGCTTCGCGCGTGATCGCATCGGGCAGATGCGGAACGCCGCCGGGATGCGGAGGCGCTGGACGCCCGGAGAAACGCGTGACAGCGAGATCAAAGCTGCCCCAGAAAAAATGCACCGGACTGCATTTCCCGCAGAAGCGCGATCGAAAATCCTTAAACACGCGATCGGCTTGTAGAAGGACACGCCAAAACCGGTTCGCATAATCGCGATCATACGAGCGATGCGTTTCATCGCGCTCGAACGGAATCGCATCCTGGATTTCGTTCGGCGTGGTGTTGATGGTTACAGGCAGCTCCAGTTCAGCCAGCGTCTTCATCACCGCGTGGTAAAAATCCGCAACCGGAAGTGGCCGTAATTCGATCGCGCGCCGCCGGCCGTCGCTGGCGTCGATGCGCAACTGGTGATCGATAAAATCGAAACTAATCTCGAACGTTGAGAGGCCATGCGGAATCGGTGAAGTGGTTAGGCCGCGCGCGGTGACGTAGAGGGTGACGTGCCACGAATGATTTGTCCAAGGGGTTTGTGTGAGGCGGATCTTGCCCACGATTTGCGTCCACATGTGCAGCGTTGCTGCCGTTTCCTTCCACTCTGCAAAAGGCAAGGATGGCCAAAACTTATCGCGTTCCTCTTTTGGAATCTTCATCAGCACTGTTGCTTGATCCGCTGGCTTGCGCCTCTAGAAGTCATCTCACAAATACCGCATTGCGCCAAATTCCAATACGGAGTAACTCCGACAAAATGTAATGGTGCCTTTCCCGGGCGCCGAAGAAAATAAACAGGCAGCTGACAACGCCCCTCTACAATCAAATCACTCAATCGCGGTTGATGAAATCGGAAAACGAGCGCTTCACTCTATCGAACATGCCCCGCGCCTCTTCCTGGGTGCGCTGGAAGGCGTGCTGGATGCGCGCCTTGGCGGTGCCAACGATTCCGCCTTCGTCCGCGTTGCCGCGACCTTCCCCTGTTTCCACATCCTCCATGCTCGTACCGGCAAACATTCCTTCCGTACGCGTGACTGTGCCGCGACGCGCGCCGACATAGATCGTCCCGACCGGATGCGACGATTTGTTTGCGAGCGTAACAATCCAAACGGGCTCGCCCCGTTCATTTGTGCGCAAGGTGTAACTGGCGGTCGCAAAACGCGTGTGCGATTTTTCTGCGGTGTGGCTCGCGACTGCATACGCGCCACTGGAATCGAGGTTTAGATGAGCGGTATTGATCGTTGCTCCTTCAGTAGAACCGGCAATTGAGCGCGACGGTGTGCGTTCGGAATCAATGCGTCCACCAGTAACCTGCACTTCATGCACACCACCAGGCGCACTCGGATCCACTAGTGTGATTTTCCAGCTCTCTGGCTGCGGATCGCCTCCGACACCGGTAATCGATACAAGATGATTGAGAGCGCCACGGCCGAATTGCGTGCCGACCACGCGCAGAGCGTCGTAAGCCGTGGCCTGCTCCTGTGCCAGCGCCGGGGTGATGAAAAGCAGAGATAGCACAAGCGACTTCCACATAGCGTGAAATTGAACAGGGGTTTTAACGACTGTCCATCGTGTTTTCAGCCGGAGCGGTTGTCGATGTTGCAAACGTTCTCTAGCTTCGGACTTGAATGACTTTCACTGGTCTGTTCAGCTTCCATGTGGATCGATGAAGAGAAAGACGATCGAATTCAGCAGTCACACCGGCAACCTTGCCTTGATGCGCACCTGCGTCCGGGATTTTCTAAATGGCTATCCATTTTCAGAAAAAGAGCGGCTGCTAATGGTGCTCGGTGTGGATGAAGCATGCACGAACATCATTCGCTACGCCTATCGGTTGCAAGACGATCAACTAATCGCATTATCCATGGAAGGACTGCATAAATGCGTGCGCATGCGGTTGCGCGATTATGGTGAGCAAGTTATGCCGCAGGAATTAAAGGGCCGTTCCCACGACATGATCAAGCCGGGCGGGCTCGGTTTATATCTTATTCGCAACGCGTTTGATGAAGTCGATTACTTGCTCAAGCGCCGTGGCACCGAGCTAGTGCTGACGAAAAATCTAGAAGGCGGATATAGCCATCCGCGAAGGCATTCGAGTCGAGTTTCTTAAATTACGGCGACAGCAGCGCAGCAAGTTGGTTTGAATCGGTTACGGGCGCTTTGCAGGTGAAATTTTCGCAAACGTAAGCGGCCGATTTGCCTTCAACCATCGACATGGACAGGATTGCATCAAGTTTTTCACCGAGATATTTCTGACCTTCAGCGCCATCGGCCAGGAGCAGAATTGTCTTGGGCAGAAAATGTCGGCGGACCTCCGCCAGCAGGGCCTTTGTCTCCGGTGCATCCTTCTTTCCCCCGATCACGATCTGTCGCGGCTTGCTTAAGCCAAAATCGAGCGCAACGAGCATTTGCGGCATCGCACTGGCAAAATGGGAGAGCGTTGCCGCAAAGGCATCGATCGTTTTTCTCCCGCGCTCTGCCATTTGTTTGTCATCGCGGAATTGCGATAACCGCAAAAGATTCAACGCCGCGATGGAACTCGACGCGGGTTCCGCGCCATCGTTGTCGTCTTTCATCCTGAGGACAACGGTCTTGTCTTTCCCGCTCGTGCTGAAGTAACCGCCAGTCTTCTCGTCGAAGAACAAGCGATCCTGCGTCCCCTGCAATTCGATCGCCAACTTTAACCATTCGACATCGAAAGATGCTTCGTAAAGATCGAGAAACCCCTGAATAACAAACGCGTAATCGTCAGCAAAACCTTCGATATCGCCCCGCCCAGCCCGATAACTGCGATACAATGTCTTCTTCGAGTCATCCCAAAGATGTGCGCGAACAAATTGCGCGGATCGCGTCGCGCTTTCCAGGTAACGCGGCTCGTCAAGTACTTGGGCCGCGCGCGCAAACGCAGAGATCATCAGGCCGTTCCACGCAGCAATAATTTTGTCATCGAGATGGGGTCGCGGGCGTTTGGCGCGAATGGCAAACAAGATTTCGCGACTGTTCGCGAGCGATTTCGCAACTTCCTCCTCGCTTTTCTTAAAACGCTGCGAGGTTTCTGTGATGGTGTGCCGTTGGATTAAAATATTCTTGCCGCGGAATTCATCCTGCGGATCGCTGCCTTCCGGCGCGTTGCCGTGCGGTTGCACGCCGTAGTGAAAATCGAAAATCTCTGCGTTATCACTCAACGCCGCGTCGATCTCCTTTTTCGTCCATACGTAAAACGCGCCCTCTCCATGCTCGGGTTTGCCATGTTCAAACAGGCTGTCGGCGTCCTCCGCTGAGAAATATCCGCGTTCCTTTGACGTCATATCGCGACCGACGTAGTCGAGAATATCGCGCGCAACGGATTCGAACTGTCGATCCCGAGTGATTTGGAACGCCTCGAGGTACGCGATGGCGAGTTGCGCCTGATCGTAAAGCATCTTTTCGAAATGGGGCACGTGCCAGTAACTATCGACCGAGTAACGATGAAAACCCCCGCCGAGATGATCGTGCATGCCCCCCTCCGCCATTTTGCGAAGCGTAAGCAAATCCATTTCCAGCGCGTGCTTCCCGAATTCAGATGAAGGATCGCGTGCGTAGAACCGGGAAAGAAAATTGAGCGTTACCGGGCGCGGGAATTTGGGGGCGCTCCCGAATCCGCCATCACGAGGATCGAAGCTGCGAGAAATCTGTTCGTAAGCAGCATCCAGAATTTTTGTATCGATCTTTTCCGCATTCGCTGGTTGCGCAGTTTGCGCTTCACGTAAGGCATCGACGATCCTCGCCCCTTGGCCGGCAATCTTCTCGTGGTCCTGTTTCCAGGCGGCTGCGATCCGTTCGAGAACTTTTTTGAACCCAGGCTGGCCGTAACGGTCTTCGGGTGGGAAATACGTTCCGCCAACAAACGGCTTTAAGTCCGGCGTTAGCCAAACGCTCATTGGCCAGCCGCCACCGCCGGTGGTCGCTTGCACAAATGTCATGTAAACACGATCGACATCCGGCCGTTCCTCGCGATCGACTTTGATATTCACAAATTCGCGATTCATGATGGCGGCTACTTCTTCGTTCTCGAAGGATTCATGCTCCATCACGTGACACCAGTGACAAGTGGAGTACCCAATCGAGAGGAAGATCGGTTTGTTTTCGTGGCGCGCCTTGGCGAACGCCTCTTCACCCCACGGATACCAATCGACCGGATTATGCGCGTGCTGAAGAAGATACGGCGACTTTTCGTGCGCGAGCCTGTTGGTGTGCTCTGATGCTGCAGGCGTGGGTTCAGCAACGGTATGAGTCGATGTCACTAACCACGTTAACGCGAGAATTCCAAAGCGGAAGAGACTTGTCGCCACGCATCGCGATACGGTAATGAACCAAACGGCAGGCATCCCGAGCGGAGCGAGGGACTTCGTCCAGAAGGACAAGTCACTCAATCTAAAAAGTGTGATCCGTCCGCAAATGAAAGGTTCTTCGCTCCGCTCAGAATGACCGTGCACATCAACATGGATTACGCGCATCTCGTTTTGCTTTTTCTCGCAGTTGGTCTCATCGCGTTTCTTTACTCAACAGTCGGTCACGCGGGAGCATCAGGATACATAGCAGTGATGACGCTCTGGGGCATTGCCCCTACCACGATTAGACCGACCGCTCTTGTGCTCAACATTCTCGTCGCGTCGATCGGAGCCTTCCAATTTTGGCGTGCCGGCCACTTTAGCTGGAGGCTATTTTGGCCATTTGCCCTCCTCTCCATTCCGGCCGCATATTTCGGAGGTTATCTGCAGCCGTCTGCGTCGGTTCTAAGAATTTTGATCGGCGTTGTGCTGCTTTTCTCCGCCGCGAGGCTTGTGCTTCGTCGAAGCGATCCGCCGGAAACGTTCGCTCCGTCGCGGCCAACGTCGATTAGCGTTGGAGCGGGACTCGGATTTCTTTCCGGGCTGACCGGAACTGGAGGAGGAATATTTCTAACCCCGCTTCTACTTTTTTGTCGATGGGCCCACATTCGACAAGCCGCCGCCGTTTCGGCTTTGTTCATTTTAGTGAATTCGGTCGCCGGGCTGGTTGGGTACTTTACGAAAGTTCATTCCGTTCCTTCGCTGGGTCTTACTCTTGCGCTAGCTGCGATCATCGGGGGCATCGTGGGTTCGCATTTGGGCAGCCGTCGTTTCGCTGTCCGAGTGATTTCACTTTTTTTGGCAACGGTCCTTCTTGTTGCCGGAACGAAACTGATTTTCACGAGGTAGGGACGCCGCGCTGCGGCGTCCGGTCGACGTAGCGCGCCGACCCTACCCCAGTTCCAGTTTTGGCGCGGTTTCGGGTGACCAGGGATTGGTTTTATAATCGGACGCAACGATTCGGTCGGGGTATGCGCGCAAAAGCTGGCAAAGCGCTGCGACATCCAACTCATGATGTCGCGGAGCGAAGGCCGATAAGTTCTTCTCCGCGAGCCGGAACAAACGCACCGCCGGAGGCAAACGGCGGCTATATTTCGCATGCGTTGGATGCTCGAAATGTTTTTGGAGATGAATGAAAGCGCCCGCGGCTTGGATGAGTCCTTTGAAAAAATGGTCGTCGTTCGTATTGGTGTTCAACCAAAGCTGCTCGAGAACGTCGTGCGCCTCATAATACTGCTGCTCGTTCCAGCATCGAAAAAACGCGCGATAAAATGGATGCCTTGCGATCTCGGTCTGGCTTGGATCGATATCTTTAGCAGTCAACTCTGCCACGAACCGCGAAATCCTCTCGCCTTTGCTCATAGAGGGCTTAATTTGCTCGCGGCTCAGATGATGAGCAAACTAACACGCAGTACTTTCCAGACGGAAGACGGCAAAAGTTTCCGCCCGGCCAATTCTCACGGCCTGGATGGCTCGTGCCACGATAGATGATAACAGGCGTTGCTTTGGCCATTCTGCTGGTCGTCATCTCAATTTTGATCCTCTGTTCCGCCCTTTTTTCGGGACTGGAAACGGCCCTCTTTTCGCTCAAACCCCATCAGCTCCGCCGCTTGGAAGAGCATCGTGCCGGGCTCAGTAAATTCATACAGCTCTTCCGCGAAAATCCGCGTCGTGTACTCAACATGCTGCTCCTGGGCGACAGCCTGATGAAAGTGCCGCTGGTAATTTTGTGTCTCTTGTTCTTATGGGAAGGGCCGTTGGCAACACGCATTCCGCAGTGGCTGGCAGCAAGTGTCATCTTCGCAATCGTCGTGCTGTTTTGCGATCTGATTCCGAAGCTCCTGGCTCTTTCGGCGCCTTATCGACTTTCCGCGATCGGAGCGTTCACGTTGCAGATATCGGTGCCGCTGCTCGATCGTGTAGGCCACGGACTTGAAAGGGTTAGCGCCTTAGTTGTCGATCGCCTCACGCCATTGCATCTGCGCACCCGCCAGCGATTGAGCGACGAGGAGCTGGGGACGCTGGTTGAAATGGGCGAAGAGGAAGGCGCGTTGCAGGAAGAAGAAGCTGAGATGATTCATGAAATCATCAAACTCGGCGATAAGACCGCAAAGGATTGCATGACCCCGCGCGTCGATAGCTTCATCCTGCCAGACGATTTGACGAATGAAGAGGTGATCGCGCGATTGAAGGAAAAACGACACCGCCGCGTCCCTGTTTATGCGGACACGCCCGATCAGATCCTCGGGATCATCGATGTGAAAATGTTCCTACTCGATCCCTCGGACCATTACACGGAAAAATTAATCGCTCCCTCCTTTGTGCCCGAGACGATGCGCGCGTTAGACCTGCTTAAACTGTTTCTGACTCATCCCCAGGGAATGGCGGTAGTGGTAGATGAATTTGGTGGGACCGAAGGAATTATCACGATGTCCGATATCGTGGAGGAAATCCTGAGTGATGCGCTTCCCCGGGGAGATGTCGATCTTTACATCGAGCCGCTCGAACACGGGAAATTTCTCGTGAGTGGAAACGCACGGCTCGACGATCTGAGCGAACATCTCGGTTTCCAAGTTGCGGCGGACGGAATTGACACCATAGGCGGATTTGTATTCACACGGTTGGGCTATCTGCCACCCTCGGGGACAAAGCTCGAGATTCCACGACTCATCATCACAGTACGTCGGGCCGGACGTAAACGAATCGAGGAAGTTCTGCTGGAGAAAACCACCGGCGCGGACATTGACGAAAGCCCACACAGCACCAGTGCCGCAGCATGATAGTCGCATTGATCATTTTCTGCTGCTGGGTTGTTTCGTTCTTCTTCAACGGGATCGAAAGCGGGCTGCTTTCGATCGATCCTGTGCGATTACGCCAAAATGTGAAGCGTCGCGTGCCGGCGGCCTTGCGACTCAATCGGTTGTTAAAACATCCGGAGCGTCTGCTCGTAACCGTTTTGTTCTTCACAAATGCGGCCGACATTCTCGGTCTGCTCTTACTGACGTGGGAACTGGTTCGATCGTTCGGGTATGCCGGATTTTTTATCGCGTTGGTAATCGCATTTCCGGTGTATCTCTTTCTGCTTTCGGTCCTGCCTAAATCGCTTTATCGGCGATTCCCATTCCGCGCTTTGGCACGTCTTGCCGGCGTTCTGGAATTTTTATCAATCCTGCTTTGGCCGATATTTGAGGTCGGCGCGCGGTTGGGACGGTTGTTGCTACCGACACGCGCGGCGAAACACGCTCGACTGTTTGCCGCGCGCGACGAGCTGAAGCAGATCACGGCGCAAAGTGAGCGTGAAGGATCTCTCAGCGCCGCCGAACGCGCAATGATACATAATGTGGTTGACTTCTGGAACATCAAGGTGCGCGAGGTAATGGTGCGTCTGCCGAATATCGTCGCGGTTCAGCCGGGCGCATCGACCGAGGAAACGCTTCAGTTAAGCGCGTCTTCAGGTCTGGATCGTCTACCTGTGATTACGCGCGAAGGTCAGCCGACTGGCTTGGTCAATGTCCTCGATATTCTGCTCGAACAAAATGGAGCCAGGCCGCTGAGCAATTACGTGCGGCGAATCGTGCTGACGACCGAGGAGGAATTAGCTTACCGCATTGTCCAACGATTGCGGGCCGCGCGCCTGGGGCTTGCTGCTGTCCTGGATGATAAGAAAGGTCTGCGCGGAATCGTCACCATTGAGGATTTGATTCGGCGTCTCGTTTCTTCGACCGAAGCGCGAGTTTAATCAATCCAAGGGCGGAAACTTTCATTGCCTAAGATTGCTGCCGCGCTAACGAGCGCGACGTGTGAA
>WNFQ01008199.1_pt1 | contig 11135 bp, 15 predicted proteins | sample 5400171 | NCBI WGS metagenome assembly WNFQ01 (sample SAMN13153356, study PRJNA577476) | soil metagenome | isolation source: 20 cm soil under Madrone tree | place: USA:California | collected 2016-06-14 | reverse complement strand
CCTTTGACGTTTGTTGATGGCCATCGTGACCTTGTTGGACTGGTGTTCAGCCAACGGCATCCGCATTCACCCAAACCTCCGTGTCACTCACGATGACAACACGGGCATTTGCGTTCGCGCTGCAAATTGTCCCATCATGTCCGACCAGTCGCGTAAGCGGTTCCCTCCCACTTTTTTTTTTTACATCCAGCGCGATATTCGCTGCTGCTTTCCGACTCCGGACTATTGACCACTATCTATCTGTCTTCCTCCGTGGATATCAGCTGTCGTAATCCCTAAATCCGCCGTTCTGTCCACCCGTTCGTGTACATTGTCCGACCATATTCCCCACGCGCCGTACGGTCACGATGCCACCCATACTCTCGCCTTGGCTCTGTATTCCGAACAGTGCGTTCGAGAAACTGATCGTGCCTTATTGTCCCGCGTACCTACCCCTATATCTGCTTTCTTCGCAGGCTACTACTCTCTCGTTCTCGATGGGCCGGGTACCTGCAGTCGCTCCCGAAAGAACAGAATTGGCATGGAATTGCACTTTTCTGGGGCGCCGCCTTGCGTGTTCCTCTGTCGTCTCGCGACACTAGCGATGATGGGCGCCGAATCGAGTCGGGCGGTCTAGACCCTGACAGCGACGCCGTCGAGGCAAGACGGTGGCTGCGTGGTACGGAAGCCGAGACGCATTTACTCCTTCCAGACCCACCCAGGACGTCGCTTCTCGTATGTCCTTTCACCGGTGACAAGTTCACCAGGTCGAGGTTGACACACCTTTTTTTTCTTTTCCCCTTACAACGTGTAACAGGACGATATTTCCGGCTTCTACTTTTCCGTGGCCGCGCCCCTTCTCGAGCGGGTAGGCTTGTCCGCGTCCGAGAGAGGATTTCAACATGCCTATGCTCTTGTCAGTTCTCGAGCATTCATGGTTGACGCGTATCACAGCCTCGCCATGGTACCCATAGCGGACGCGTGAGTAATGTCAAACTAGTGGCGCCTATCACGATTTATTTGTTTGTTTCGCCCCGATTTTTGACAGCTTCAATCACGCACAGGAAAATAGCATTCACTTGGAGGTTCGTATCTACGGGACCGATGGCTCTCGGCCTCGCCACAAGCGTCAAGGGAAGACATCGCTTACCGTTCTGATGTAGAGTGATTACGACGTGTGTACGTCCTGCGGCTCGCTTTCAGAGTGCCCTCATGATTGGGAAGTCCATGGGGATGCAACTGTGTCGGCTTTGGGCGCAGATGCGGCAGATTCCGAAAACACCTGCGAGATGGTGGTGAACGCCGCCATTGCTCCCGGCTCTGAAATATTCAACACGTACGGGGCAAAGCTCACCAATGCGGAGTTACTCGTGCGCTACGGGTTCATGCTTGGTGCAAATGACAACGATATCCTCACATGGACAACGGAGGAAATTTGGGACGCCGCAGGTGCCACACTAGATGATATTCGACCGCCCCGGTGGGACCACCACGCTAGTTATGGTGCTTGCATGGAGATCCTGCGCGATTGGGAGTATGACGCGGGATGGGCAGACTCCGAGTTGGTGATCGAGACCGAGCGAAGTGAGAATAGAAACCCACTATACATGACCGCCGACGGGGTTCTGTCGCACAAATTATGGCTGGCAATCACACTCGCTACTTTGTGGCGACAGGGCACGACAATAGACGTTGCACAGACGCGTCAGCTCTTGACACGTATCGCATGGGCGCAAATCCAAATGGAACGAGGGCAGACAAGGGTTGAGGATGATAGTGGTGATGAAGCATATGAGGTGTGTGGACGGGTATGCGGTCGATGTTTGCTTGCTCATCACACAATCTGACATTGAAAATGGGGAAAAATATCAAATTATGCATGCAATAAACATTGCAACACTTTGCTGATTCACGGCCGTATGGAACCCACTCGTTCGGGGCGCAAACGCGTGTGCACCTGCCGTTGGTGACGGGGAATCTGCAGTCATTGGACAGGGTGGTTCGCACGATCGGGGGATTGTGCGCGCGGAGGTTGGATCGGATTTCCCGTCTGAACGTACGACAACAGGGCGATCGCGGTCTTGGCTTGCATGGTACTACAGTGGGCAAGTACATTGATGTGAGTATCCTTTTGTTGTCCAAATCGGTCGTAGTGACGAGGGTTCGGCGTTGGCGCACGGGGGAAGCCGCCTGTTGTACTACCATCGCCAGTGTCATTTTCTCTGGTATGAGGAGTTTCTCATTGTTCTCATCCATATTCGGCAGGACCTAGATTCCGGTCAACAAAAGACACACCTGGCAGTTACGTTAGCATTGGGAGAGATTTCTGTAGTTGAAAGCTGTGTCGGTAGATGGGATGAATTGACGGCAATGGCAGAGCCCAGGGAATAGGCACTGTTGAACCAGCTCAATGCAATGTCACTGCTCCCCTACCAATATAGGAAGGTCTCGGGAATTAGCTGGACCGTGGACCTGTGGACCTCGAAGGTTCAGAGAAGCAGGGGATGGTGATGAGGCGGCGGGAAACAGACAAGCTCCGCTGCCGAGAAGTCTAGCGACCGGGCTGGGCTACTCGAGCCGTAGTCGAGCCAGAAGGAAGAAATGTGGGTCAGTTTTTTCAGGATAGCGGAAGATGTCATGATTCATGATGCGGGAGTGCAGTAGCAGAAGTGCCAAAATCCTCGGATTTGAGAAGGAAGAGGGACGTGGGAGAGACTTGGTATGGGATCTCGATCTTGGTCTTGAACCCAAACGAGGTTAGAGGGACGAGGCCGATCTCGATGGCGAGCCTGAATCTGAGATTTATTATTTTGGGAGACAGGGACCCTGGACACCAGTCGGAGCGCGTACTGCACAGTTATCGGTTTTATAATATAATATAAGGTCAACCGTTCCCTCTCGCCTTGTCCTACACTCCTCCCCTGCTCCTCTCCCCTGCTCGTCCCTCTGCCTCTCTCGTCGCCTTCTCCCCTTTCGCAATGGATACTCAGTGGTGCTTGACCTGCAACCGTCACCTGGTACGCATTCCCTCTCCCAACTCTCCTCTCCGACTTGCACGCTGACCCGTCCGTCGTGCGTGTAGGAGAACTCGGATGAAGTGTACTGCTCTTCGGAGTGCTACAACGAAGACAACCCATCCACAACCCCATCCTCTATCTTCGAATATCACGACTCATCCTCTGTCCAACCGCCGCCGCCATCATCAATTTTATGGCCTGCCAGCAACCATGAGGGCATCTTGGCTTGGGCGAGAAACGTCTCACCCGGCATACCCTCGGAATCAACACCCTCTCCCCGTCGACGCGCCTCACGACCCATTCTACTCAACACGGGCATGTCTACCCGACCACTCGCTCCCGCACTTTCAGTTGCATCGTCGCCCGTGCACGCCCAACCCTCACATCCCATTCAGACCCCGCGATCCTCCGAGCGCCCCCACCCATCCCTTTACCATCAATCAGCAGGCGGATTTAGCACTACCACTACGTCCCTTGCGACCGATTCCGTCGCCACACCCGTCTCTGGCGAGGACGAGCGTGTTAGTGTCATATCACCGGCCGAGGTGCCACACGCTACCCAATCCTCCATGATTGGTGTGCTTGCAAAGCATGTCCGTACCTGGGTCGGAAACACCTCGTCACGACAACTTCCGCCACCTAAACGATCAGCTCAGGACCCAGCAGTGGCTGGTGTCGATCCCACCCCTTTCTCTATTGCTCGTTCGCGCGGGCCGTCATCTCTCTATCTGCCAGATGAAGACGTTCTGGCTACAAGGGGCGTTACGGCAGCCGGTGACGACTTCTTAGCTGGCTGGTTGGGACGCCCCAAGCAGCCAATCAAACAACTTCACGACCCCGCACCTCGTGATCACCCTGCCTTCCGTGCTCGAGGTCGCAAGGCCGCACGAGCTGTTGCCCATTGCTAGCTAGCCGCTTGGCTCCTTTTTTTTCCCCCATAGACGTCTGTTTCTCCTCGGCATCGTGTTATCGGCAATTATCATGAAAACTGCCCCTGGTCTCGGATTCCGCACTCTCTTCACAACTTTACGAATGATTTGTCCTTGCGAAAACACGAAAAAGGATCAACTCCAACAAGTTTTTTTTGACGACTCATCCTCACCGAAACCCTCCACCATTGCTTCCCGCTTCCCACTTCCAAAAGCGTTGCCCTCGTGGTGTCTTGTCTTGGCTTGGCTTCGTCATTCACTCGCATAACACTATGATCTATGATCTTCTCGCATCAAATTTCCCACATTCTTCCACGATCCATCAGAGTACATACATAGCATCTCTCGCCCCCTCGTTTCTTGATCTATCCATCATCGCTCTCTCACCATCAACGTCCCTATCTCCCCCTTTCCTCATCCACCCCACCCCTCATGCAAGTGTGTACGATTACGTTATTTGTACTAATCTATAGCCTCAATCGAGCACCATATAGAGTATTTTTGCTTCATCTTCCGCCTCTTGGTGAGACATCTGTTGGAACTTGACTTTGGGAGTCTAGACGGACACCTACACCATCATATGCCATCCGTGGGAATGACCCTACTTGATTAGCGAGGCCTAAGCGAGTGAGGTGGCCTAATAATTCAACGTTCTCACAACCCTCGAAGAACAAGCGTGCTCGCTAATTCACTTTGTTCGGAACCATCGCGTAAATTACGGGCAGGGGAAAGTGTCGATAAGCCATTGGCCCTGTTTCTACAGTACCCTCTTCCTCCCCTTGTTGCCCTCTGCCCCCTCCCTCCCTTTCCCTTGTAACCCCCCAGTCATTAGTTTTTCCCATGCCCGACGCTCTGGCGTCCGGTACCTACAGTACCCAAATTAAGATCCAAGTACATATACAATCACAACCCGACGCTTCCCTTCTTCCGAGTCTTCCCGCGCGAGTCAGAGAAAGGAGGGGAGGGGATGAGTCAGGACCCAGGACCCGTAAGAAGAGAAGAGTCCGGAACTGCTGTAGCAACAACCGAATTTTTGTTCTCTATTTGTCGGCTTTTTGTTTCTGGTCTGGCTTTTCTTTTTTCGCCAATCACTGGCACCCTAGTAGTGGCGACGAGGGGAAGTCCCTAAACCCCCATCATCATCATCATCCGAGCCGAGAGTACCAGACTCTTGCAACCAATGGCTGGGGACTCGGACTCAACTTTCAGTGGCTGGCGCCAGGCCAATGCAATTTCCAGCCTGTGATTGATTGCCCTTGCAAGTGCGGCGCCCTTGAAAGCTCGCCTACGATCACAACCACACCCTTTCATTTCCCTTCCACCCCCTTCCTTTTACGATAATATAGTTGTCGGTGTAGTGTACTGTAGCAAAATAACGTCAGGGGGGCTCACTTATTATAACCACCCAATAACAACGATCAAAAGGATATTGAATTTGTTGATTGACGACTGGTTCTTCTTCCCCTCCAATATAAGAACAAGCGTAGCGTTTGGGCCGACGTCCGAGTTCTCCCTTACTAACTTATTACAGTACTGTAGTACAGTCCCGTACTGCAGCCCCCCTAACAATGAAATTTAAATTTCGAGCTCTTATTCTTGGGCTCACGCTCCCCACTTGGACTCGGAAGGAAGCAACGCCCACCCATTCGACAATTTGGTTGGTAGGTGTGGGAAAAGGTCATGCACAACTCATGTAACCCCTCCAATCCATTCTCATTCATGGCATTGGCCAATTTCGTCCAACGGCTTAATGGTGCCGTGGTGCGCCTATTATATGACCCAAATCCAGAGCTTCGTCCGCGGAATCATGGGGGCTGTACTCGTCGCATCAACTCTTTTTTTTTCGTTGAAATCTCACGCACGTTTTGATCCCTCTCAGGCCATTGGCCATATCCAGTGCAGTACAAAGGGACCGACCCTTGGCGGTGGCTCTGTGTGTGTGCCCACCATCAGCAGCCACAACCAACTTACGCATCCGAGTCCACTGCCTGGGAACCGTCGAAAATTGAAATAACAAACCGTGTGTATCAGAACTACTGTAGTGTAGTACAGTATATAGCCAGTTACGGGTTTCAAACCGGATAACTCTTGGCTTCGTCCGAGTGCGCCAAGCACCCTATGCCAACCCTAATACACGATTTTTTTTTCCTTTGGCGCGGCACTGCTGCTGCTCGTTGTGGGTGTCCCGGTCGTTGGCAGTTGGCAGTGGGTCAGGCAGTCCGCACGCAAACACGAAAAATTTCCAAACCGAAAACAAAAAGGACGTATCCCAATCAGCATGAACTTTTTCCATTGAGAACACAATCCCTTTTCCCCCAAAAAATACACTTTTTATCTCCCCTCAACCTCCTCTTGGGCCTTGGCACCTCCACCCCCCCTCGTTCCTAATTGGTTTTGGAACGTTCCCGAACGACTTCCTCTCGGAAAAACCGACCACCCTAACCACCTATATGTTTGAATTCAGACTTATTTCATTTTTTTTCTGATGCATGTGCATCCACCTGACATCTTGGCTTTTTGAGACGTGAACGCACTTGACCACGCGTTCCCATAGATTCACTGCATCTTGCCCTACATCTGAGATAAACTACCGACTTTCCCTCCACAGATCTCTCACAATATGACAGAGTCGGGTTGGCGTCAACTGGTGTTGCAGCTCCACGTGAGACCTGTTGCGTCGAGGGTCGAGGGGCACTGGACACAGTAACAGGCCTCTACAAGGGGCGGGAAGCTGCGGTCATGGTTGTCTTGTCATTTGGGGCCCAGCCATACAAAACTCCGAGAACTAAGCTTGCACTTGCCCAATTTAAGCGGATGCAGGTCCAAGTCCAACGTGCTGGTACAAACACTCGGGAATGCTGAATGGGTTGAATTGACGACTGTGCCTACCATCGCAGGCCTTCCCTCCTTGGGCAGTCAGCTGGGTTCACCTATGGAGCACTTAGGCTCTTGGGGTGTGGGACGCATTTACACGGCATAAAAATGGAAGGAGTAGGCGTACCAAGTTCTGTCAAGTTCTGCCAGCCAGCTTGGAAGAAGACGGGAGGCGGCGGGGGGGGAAACGGTTCTTTCGAGCCAGAGTTAGAGTCGATCATTGCATCAGCGACAGTGCATAAGTGCATATTCTTCCGCTTCCGAGTGGTCCGAGTGCGAAAACGATCGAATCTCCGCCCACAGCTCTGTGTGTCTTCTGTTTCCTTCGATCTGGAGGGCGGGTGGCGGGGGAGAGTGTGGAGTGGAGCCGCGTATATTGGTCCTACAAGATCCGAGGGCGGGGGAAGGGGGCGGCGCATGTTTTGCCATTCAGGGTAAAGAAGGACGGGGTCGTGGGAAAGGGAGGGACGGCCGGACCCCCGCTCACCGCGACACAGACCCCACACAGGGCCAAGATGGACGGGTATGGCAGTGTCTGGCTGAGTTGGACACAAGATGGGCGCGGACCATAACACGTTTCGCATCCTTCGCGATTCGCGATAAGTCCTGCGAACCCCCCAACTTGGCACTCGGCGTCCGCGCCCGCCCTTTCTTGGTCAAATGACCTGTGCCTCTCAACACATATTTGCCAATATCCACACCGGAAACAGAACAGCCCCCCAGCCCCAGCCCAAGTCTCAGGGATCTCAGCCTCGGTTGCCCTTCCCCTATCTCTCGTCCNCCCTTCCGCGCTCCGCTGCGGTCGGGTTCGATGGAAACGGGCCATGCCTGATCTTGCAGTAGTGGTGAATATGGTATGGTGTGGCTGGGGCACACCACGTGTAACGTAACCATCTCCTTCGCTCGTTCACACTCGACTCGACTGTTTCGGAACCCGACGACAACGCACCCACATGCTGTCATTGGCATTGGGCAATCTCTCGGACCCCATACATAGATACATACGCTCACGATTGAATAAAGGTGCCACAGAAAGAAAAATGGAAAAAATGAAGTTTTGGTTGCTCGTAATCGTTGACGTGTTTAATTGTGCGCTGCGCCGTGCATGCGTGCCTCGCCTCGATCGGGGGCATCGATGCAAATTGTCATGACTTGTTTTTCACACACCGTCTTGAAGAGCCAAGGACTAGTAAGACTTTACCGCTTCAACCTTCCGCCTAGCCTATCTACCCGACTCCGCTCCCGCTCAACTGGGCCGCCCAGAGACACACACCTGAGTCAGGGAAGAGAAGGGGAAGGAGTTCGTGCAATAGGGGCTCCGAACTGAGTACTGATTGCTTACGTCCATTCGATGACCAACTGACCGTTACGAGCCATTGTGTCTAATAAAAAGGAAGCGAGCGAAGCACACGCCCTGCACCACCTCCCATGGCTGCGAGAAGAGAAGGGGTACCTCCGTTGCATTACCAAAGCACTCATCAGTGTCGTTGGAGCTCCATGTGAAAAAATATGTTCGTTACGCTTTTCTGGTGTGAAAAAAAACAGCTCGCCGAAGTCCCATATGGCATGCTCTTGGCACCACCCTAGACTGGACTGCTCGGAATTGGCAACCTCAGTGCGTGCCGCACGCAAAATTGTTGTAGCGTTGCCCAAACATAACATTTTAAGCTCATCGTGGGGGGGGGGCGTTTTTACAGCAGTACAGTATCAGTACTGTACTAAGCTATATTCGTAACTGACTCATGTGGGTAAAGTCCGCAGCAAACCGTGGGGCATGTTCCATGTCTTGTGGATTATTTACACCCAACTTCTCGCGCATCGACGACGTCACTCGTTTTGAGTCAGCCTGGGCAGAATAACAGACGAGGTGGACGGATAAGGGATGGAGTGGACACTCTGCCTCTTATCATCATTCAGTCCCTCACATCATTTTAGGGCGCGACGATTTGTCCTGATTTACACAGCTCTTCGCGTGCCACCGATCGTAATCTGACGCGATGGCACACAAAATTTGATTTGGTTTTCGTGCGCGCGCGACGGTGTCATCTGCCTGCCATTCTGGCAAGTTTGTCGACGACACAGCCCGTCTCCAGTGATTTCTCCGATTGTATAGTCAGCCCGCCACTTGCCCGTATTTTCAATTTTCACTCTTACTTCTATACAACGAGAACAGACCCTGGGTACTCTTATCATCCAGACGTCCCATACTAGCGCCTACGTACTAGTAAAGAGTAGTAAAAAGGTGATAACGATGATAAAGAAGGGACCCGGTGCAGAAATGGCACGCACTGGCATGGATTTGTGTAGCTTCCATACATACTACACTACAATGTGATAGTTTGGGGGTCCTCATAGTAGAGTTCAAGTTGGCGTCGCCCCACCGTACGCCCCCAGATACAGATAACCAGAGGCACGCGGCACGACACCGGCAATCGTGTTTCTCAGGCGGTAAGGTTTGATTATTGATACAGTCCCTGGGTGACAGAAACGGGGTACGTTTGCGCAGGTCCTCAGAAGCAAGAAGTGCAAACTCCAGGAAGCGGGACTCACGACGATTTACAATTCCCTGGGCAAGGCTGGCAACACAACTAGCAACTAAGGTAATTAGACTTGTGCTCGGTGCGCATGGGCTTGGGACCTTGGGCCTTGGGGGGTTTGCCACCATATCAAACGTAAATTGAATAACTTCGTTCTCCATTAGTTCGAATTAGTTGTTGTCTGCCCCTCGGCTCGTTATCACAGGGGTTCCCCAACGAGTTCTTTCACAGCTTGTCGTCGTCGGGGCCGTTTCATAATAAAGTGGCAAAGATCATCACCCGCTCCTATGATGAGCCCACGTAAAATAATCGAGCGCCGCAGCAGGAATAATAACATACGGCACACACGTTGGGTCCCTTGAACGGCGCAGAGGGTACGTGTACCCGTGTAGTCAGCCTCACTCCACTGCGGTGGATCAATGTGACAGAACCTTCATCACGAGCGACGCTCATCATTTTCGATCCTTCCACGGATAAATGAGATCGGCAGGGAAATACACTGTCTGGTAAAAAAGGGTCCAACGTCTCGGAGTAACAGAAACAGCCGCGGGTTCGATGACAATCTACAATCTGTGGAGTGTGTGAAATTAAACCTCGTAGACGCGGATACCGCACAGGGGGGACCCCGGGGTCGCGTTTATTCTGGCCAAGACTTTCACCTGACCAGCGGCCGTGTTGGACAATTGCCTTTGTTGGTACACTAGAGCTGCCCGCTGATTAGCCATGTTGACCTTAAAACGCAAGTCCAGTCCACCTGACAGGGGCATCAAGGGTCCACGAGGACACATGGGGAACGGGTGGGACAAAAGGTGGGCTCGCTCTCGGCCAGATGAAGCAACAGTTTTTTTATTACAAACCGCCCAGAGGTCAATCCGGCCTCTCGGAGTGACGGACGTACGGGAATGCAAATGACCCCTCTCGTTTAACACAACTTCTACACGTTAAACACCCACAATGTCTTGAGGCATGGTGTAAGCATTTCTGTATCCTGGAAACGGCATACATCGATAGGAACAGGAAGCGAGCCCATTCACTACTGCGGCGGTGGTTGGAACCTGTCACAGTGATCAGCATGTCATCCATTTGCACATCCTGGACGATCGTCTTACCCAGGAGGGGGAGGGCCACCGAACCCAGGAGGTGGGAAAGGCACGCCTGGCGGAAATCCAGGAGGGCGGAAACCGGGAGGTGCACCTGGCATGCCAGGTGGCGCGAATGGCATCGGGGGCCTCGCAAACGCCGGGGGGCCCGCTGCCAGGATGAAGTGTAACACAGTAAGTGACAATCACTCCCGATTGAAATTCGTAGGGCAAGAATACAGCACGCACAGGGAGGGACCATTCCCATTCCACGCCCAGCCGGCATCCCGCGGCCAGGGCCAGCAGGAGGCTGAGATGCACGAGAAAACGAAAGATTGAGATGGACTTGCAGTAAATTAGAGGTCGCACATACCCCATTTTTTTTGTCATCGTCCTGAACGGGCGGAGGGCCCTCCACAGAGAGGGACACGACGGTTTCTCCACGAAGGATTACAAGCCCGAGGGACCGTTTCATTTCCTGCTCTGGGCCTGCCTCTGACTCTCCTTGCTTCTTCTTTGGCCTTACACGACGAAACTCTTCACAATCGGCAAGAACGAGGTTCATGTGCCTGTCAAAGGCAAGCATTTGACCGAGGAAGGCGCGCCCATCGTTGATCGTAACCTTCAGCCTCCAATTAATGAGGCCGAGCATTTTCCCACCTTTCGATTTCGGAGGAGGCTGGAAAGAATCATCAGACTCATCAGACGAGTGAAACAATG
>WNFQ01003714.1_pt1 | contig 11135 bp, 14 predicted proteins | sample 5400171 | NCBI WGS metagenome assembly WNFQ01 (sample SAMN13153356, study PRJNA577476) | soil metagenome | isolation source: 20 cm soil under Madrone tree | place: USA:California | collected 2016-06-14 | reverse complement strand
GATGATCACCTGCGGGCAGTTCGGCATGATGAGGGCGACTCGGTCGCCCTTCACAACCCCGCGCGCGGCGAGCCACGCGGCGAAGCTATCGCTCAACCCGTTCAGCTCCCCGTACGACAGCCGGGCACCCTTGAAGAGCACCGCCGGGTGGCGTGGCCGTTCGGCGGCGCTGGCCTTCACGACGTCCACCAGGGTCTTCTCAGGGTAGGGCGCCAGGGTCGGCGGCACCCCGTCGTCGTACTGCGCGAGCCAGGGCCTGTCCATAACGGAGTTTGCGGGCCCCGCGCAGGGAGCGCCAGTCGCGCTCTAGTGGGGAATGATCTTCAGGTCAGCGAAATCCCCGCCGGAGCCGTTCCCCACCCACAGCCCGACCAACCCCTTCGTGCGGTCACTTAACTGGTTGACCACCAGACTGGGCTCTTTCGCATCGCCGACGAAGACGCTCACCTTCGGACTCGCGACCACGACGCGCACATGGAACCAGCCGTTCGGGTCCGGCGCGGGGCTGACGGGCTGCTCGAAGGTTCCCGGCTGCTCGGCTCGCAACTTCTGCCACGTGTAGGTGGGATGCGATATGTACTGTAGGGCATGGTTGCGTCTTGCCGGGTCTTCGGTCCTGAAGTTGAACGGACGGAAGTAGATCGCGTCGTAGGTCGTGCCATCGACCCCATGAAACGCGACACCGACAAAGCTCTGTCCCTGCACGTCCTTGCCTTTGACGTCAAACTCGATGGTGCCGTTGCCGAACTGGATTCCCCGTAGGTACGCGACGCCGTCGCCGGGACTTTCGCTGAGGCGAACACCTTTCTTAGTCCCGTCGCTGAGGCTACTCACGCTGCGGTTGAAGGCTGCGACGTCCTTGGGGTCGATGGTTCTCTGTTGGCTGGCGACGCTGGAAGCGGCAAAGAGGACGACAAACGCGGCCCTGTTCATAGACGCTCCTTTCACTCGTACCGCAGCGACTCCACCGGATCCACCGCGGCGGCGCGGCGCGCCGGCAGGATGCCCGCCAGGAGCCCCACGCCGAACAGGATGGCGACGCAGATGAGGGCAATGGGCCAGGACAGCTTGGGGTTGAGGATGTACTGCATCGCCTCGTTGCCTTCCGTCGGGATCGCGTCGACCCCCAGCACGATGAGTGTCGCCACCGCCAGTCCCACGAGCCCTCCGGACAGGGCGATCGCCATGGCCTCGAACAGGAACTGCGCCATGATGTGCCGCCGGCGAGCGCCGAGCGCGCGCTTGATGCCGATCTCCTGGGTCCGCTCCTTCACCACGACGTACATGATGTTCGCGACACCCACGCCCGCGATGACCAGCGTGAAGGCCCCGACGAGCCCCATGAAGATCTGGATGCCCAGCCCCACGGCGAGGTTCTCCTTCTCGCTTTCGATGAAGTCCCACATGCCCAGCGCGCGCTCGTCCGTGCGGTCGAAGCTGTACTTCCGCCCCAGCACCCGGTACAGCTCCGCCTTGACCAGAGGTCCCCGGGACGCATCGCGCGGCTGGACGATGAGGTGGTTTACGAACCGGTTTCCATAGATGGTGCGAAACGTCGAGTAGGGGATCACACCGCGGTCGGCGTCCGGTCCGTTGTTGCTCGAGTCCTGGAACTTCTTCTTGAGCACCCCGACGACCGTGAACGGCAAACCGTCGACGACCACGGTCTTGCCGGTGGGGTCCGCGCCCTTGCCGAAGATCCGCTCCGCCAGCTCATTGCCCAGGAACAGCACGCGCCGCCGGCGCGCCACGTCGGCGGGGTTGATGAAGCGTCCGCCCTGATCGGGGTCCATGTGGCGGATCGTCTGGTGCTCGGGACCCACGCCCTCGAGAAATGCGTTGGTGCGGGTCTTGCCCATTTGGAACGACGTGCCCCACCGCCCGTACGAGACGCTTCCCCGGTCCACGTCCGGGATCGCGTTCCTGATGAGATCGAGATCCTCCTCCACCAGCCGGATCCGTCTTCCCTGGCCCAGGCCGGCGAACGACTTGCTGGTCTCACCGCCGTAGACCATGAAGATCCGCTCGCCGGCACCCAGCAGGCCGTCGCGCACGGTGCGCTTCAGGCCCTCACCGAATGCCAGCAGCAGCACGACCGCGAGCGTCCCCCAGGTCACCGCAAAGAAAGTGAGGAACGCCCGGGTGCGCTGCGTCTTCAGGTCGCCGAGGAATTCCTGGAGCAGGATGTAGAACATGGCTAGCTGCGCAGCGCCTCCACCGGATCGAGCGCCGCCGCGCGCCGGGCGGGCATCAAGCCCGCCACGAACGCGACCATCCCGAGCAACGCCAGCGTGGCCACCAGCACCGTCGGGGAGATCGTCGGGACGCCCACGAACTCCTTGATCGGCAACCCGCCCAGGCCGGCCACGAGCCCGAGCGACAGCAGCAGTCCCAGCGTCGCGCCCATCGCCACGATCATGAGCGCCTCGGCGAAGAACTGGCGCATGATGTCGGCGCGGGTGGCCCCCACGGCGCGCCGCACGCCGATTTCGCGCGTCCGCTCCCGGACCACGATGTACATGATGTTCGCCACCCCGATGCCGCCGACCAGCAGGGTGAAGCTGCCCACGATGGCGAAGAAGATGTTGAAGGCCACGAACATCTTGCCGAACTTCGTCTCCCACTCGCTCGTGTCCCAGAACCCCAGCGCGTCCTTGTCCGTTGGATCGAACCGGTACTTCCGCCCCATCGTCTCGTACACGCGGCGCTCGGCCACCTTGGTGAGCTCCGAGGTCCGCGCACGGTACACGATGTCGTTGAGGAACTGGTCACCGAACAGGGCGTAGTGCGTGGTCGCCGGGATGAAGATCCGGTCCTGGTCGCGCTGCTGATACGAAGAGTTCTGCAGCTTGGGACGCATCACCCCCACGATCGTGAACGGTGTGTCGCCCAGGAACACCTGCTGCCCGACGGGGGCATCCTGCTCGAACAGCAGCTTGGCCAGCTCGTTGCCCAGCACCGCAACGCGCCGCCGCTCGGCCACATCGCGATCGTTGATGAAACGACCGCCCGGCTCGGCGATGATGTTGCGCATGAGGCCGTACGCGGGAACGATCCCGGTGACGGCCGGCGTGGCCGCCTTGACGCCGCGCCGGACGCGCGCGCTTTGCGTGATGAACTCGGGACTGATGTGCTCGATCTCTTGGACCTCGCCGGCGATGAGCGGAACGTCATCGGGCCGCAGACGTATCCGGCGGCCGTCGCCGAAGCCCGCGAACGGCTTGGTCGTCCGCCCGCCGAAGAGAATCACGATCCGGTCGCCCAGCCCGTGGAACCGCTTCATGGTTTGCCGCTCCAGGCCGACGCCGAACGCCAGCAGCACCACCACCGCCACCGTGCCCCACGCGATCCCGAGGACGGTCAGGGAGGTGCGGAGCTTCTGCGCCCGCAGGTCGGCGAGGAAATCGCGCCACACCTCAGGTGATCTCGCGCGGCGGCGGCTCCACGATCGAGTCCGTCACCTGCAACCCCTCCAGCACTTCGACGTTGATGGCGTCGGAGAGGCCGGTCTTGATCGCGCGCTCCGCGGTCTTGCCGGGGCCGGTCCGGACGGTGACAAAGCTCGAGTCGTGGCGCTGGATGATGAGCCGCTCCGGGATGTACAGCACGCTGTCGCGGCGGGAGATGATCACCTCCGCATTGGCCGAGTAGCCCGCGCGCAGCGTCGCCCCCGCCACCTCCGTGAGGACGATCTCGATCGGAAAGACCGTCGCCTGCTCCTGCTTGTGCGCCTTGAGCCAGATCTTCTCGAGCCGGCCCTTCACGCTGGCGGTGGGGAGGGCGCCGATCTTGATCGTCACCGGCATGCCCTCCTTGAGCCGACCCACGTCGATCTCGTCCACCGTTCCGCGGAAGATCAAGTCCCGCATCGCCGCCATCCGCATCAGCACCGTGCCCGCCTGGTACGGCGTGAGCGGCACCACGGGATCGCCGATCTCGATCGAGTCCTCGAGGATGTAGCCGTCGATGGGGGACCGGACCACCGTCTCCACCTGCTTGCCGCCCGTCATCACCTTGCCGCCTTCCTGCAAGGCCAGCCGCTCCTGCGCCAGCGAGAGCTGGTTGCGCGACTCGTCCACCCGTCGCTGCGCGGTCTCGATGTCGGAGGGGGAAATCAGGTTGCGGTTGCGCAGCTCCTGCTGCCGGGCCAGCTCGCGCTCCAGGTTCTTGAGCTCGATCTCGCGCAGCTCCACATTGCGGCGCAGCTCAACCATTTCCAGCGGTGTCGGGTTGGGCGAGATCTCGAGCAGCGGCTGGCCTTGCTTGACGAAATCACCGACGGCGGCGAAGCGCCTCCGCACCACGCCGGCGAGGATCGATTTGACGCTGACCTCGACCCGGGGCTCGATGGTGCCGACGGCGAGTGCCTTGTCGACCAGGGTGCCGCGCACGACCGCCACGGCTTTGGGACCGTCCGTCTTCCTGCCGCCCAGCCGTCCGGTGGCGGCCATGGCCCCCAGGCTGAGGACGGCGAACACGGTGGCGAGGATGATGATCGTGCGGCGCTTCATCTCAGGGCGGCTCCGAGCAGGCGCATAAGATAGGATGGTCTATCCCGCCAATACGTTGCGTGGCGTCGATTGTTTCCCGCCCGGGCGGGCAGCGTGCGTGATTGAGATGCCACCTGCACGAATCGGGCGCCGGTCGGCCGACCACGACTCCTCATGTTGGGCGCTCAACCCCGACAAGGAGTCGGTATGTGTCACTATACATCACGCGCGGCCGCGCTCGCGTTGCTGGTGGGCGCGCTCGCCTGCTCCGATCGTCCACCGGGCACCGCACCGGACGCCCCTCCCGGTGCGCCGGACGCCCTCTCCGCGGCGGCCCGCCCCGAGCTCCTGGCCCGCTCCCTCGCGCTCGCGCTCGGCGACCCGGCGTTTCGCGCTCACGTCAAGGCCGAGCTCGATCGCTCCCCGTTCCGTGAGCACAAGCTGTCGTTCCAGCGCTTCCTCGGGGCCGACCGCGGGCGCGCCCTCTCCGCAATGGCTGGCCGCACCGGCGTGGCCACAACGGAGCTGGCCCGCGCCGCCGACGGCGCCATCCCGCTCGAGATGTACCTCCCCGTTCCGGAGCACCGCCGCAGCTGGACCGGTGACGCCAACGTGCTGGTGGCGACGGCGGTCGCCGACCACGATCCGCCGGTGGCGTTCGACGTGCAGGGCAACCGGCAGCTCCTCGACCCCGAGCGGCCGCCAGCGACCCCGGTGATCGCGCTGGTCCCGGTCGAGACCGACTTTTCGACCGCGCCAGCGCCAATCATCGGGTGCTGGACCTGTGGGTTCTGGCCGCCGCTGCCGCCTCCCCCTGCGCCGGTCCCGGGCCTGTACATGACCAAAGCCCATTTCGTGGACGATTTTGAGGGTTGGTTGAAAGGCGCGCCCGAATTTGAGATCCACATCCTGGGCCAGAAGGCTCAGACGGATTCGCTGACCGACTACCAGTGCGCCGGCGAGCGGCAACCGTCGCCCTACTACTTCGATCAGAATGCCCTCGACTGGAGCGGCGGCGTCATGCTGTTCAGCAAGGTCCAGCTCGACGCGTATAACGCTGCCCATCCGGGGCAGAACATCCGCGTGTTCGTGGTCGAAGACGACGACACGGCATGCGAGATCAAGGCGAACCGGGACATCGTCGGCAACCTGTTCAAGGCCGTGGACGGGGCCTACAAGGCGCTGACCGCTGGCAACGACTCGAGCAACACCGTCGCGAAGCTGTTCAAGCGCGCTAACGCGATTCAAAAGCTGTGGGCCGCAGTCGCCTCGTTCATTAACACCAACGACGAGTTGGTGGGGACAGCGGTCGAGGACGCCGTGGTCGGGATCTCGTACCCGGGCTACAACTGGATCGTGAAGGGCGAGAACAACGCGACGAACGGCTGGCTCAACCTCGCCATGCAGTGAACTCGAACGCGGGAGGAGTGATGCGGACGCTCGCCGCCACCTTGGTGGTCGTAGCTGTCGCCGCCGGTCCGTGGTGCAGGCTTCAGGGGCAATGGGCGATTGCGGCGGACATCGGCGTCGCCCGGTTCGGCGGCACATCGCGCGACAGCTCCGGCGCGACGGTGGGGCCATACCGGCCCACGACATTCGGACTCCGTCTGGAGCGCGGCTTGGGTCGCGCGCGTGTGGCAGTCGGCGTGCTCCACGCTGAGACCGGCCTGGTGGCCGACGGCCAGGGCGTCGCCGTCGTGCAGTACGGGATCGGCTCCCTGTGGGAGATCGCCCCGGAGATCTCGCTCGGCGTGGCACGCTTCGGCACGGGCGTCGAGGCGCGGGTCGAAGCGGGCCCGGCCGTCGACTTGTGGAACTTCGACGGCGAGCAGCGCAACCGGGTGGGCGGCCGCGTGGCGGCGGTGCTGGAATGGCCGCTCGCCCGGGCCCTGATGGGGTCGTTACGGGTGAGCGGCGTCTTGAGTGGATCGGTGTTCGATGCGGCCGACGCACCCGGCGGCGTCGAGCGCCGCGCGACGCGACGATTCGGCGTCGCGGTCGGTCTGCGGTATCAGCTGTAAGCCAGAATGCACCCGCGGCCCGGGTCAAGCCCGGGCCGCTTGGCTTGCGCGGGACTCGACCATGCCACCAAGAGTGGCTAGGTTGCGACCATGGCTCGCATCATCGTAATCGACGACAACGACGCAGTTCGCATGACCATGCGCCGCGCGCTGGAGCGGGAAGGGCATGAGGTGTTGGAAGCGAGCGACGGCGAGGCCGGACTGAAACTGCTTGCGGAGACCGGCGCGCCCCTCGTGATCACCGACATCTTCATGCCCGGACAGGACGGCATCGTCACGGTGCGCCGGATTCGAAAGGAATTCCCCGGCGTCCGGGTGATCGCCGTCTCAGGCGGCGATGCCACCGGCCGGATGGATCTGCGCAAGGACGCCGAGCTGCTGGGGGCCGTCCGCACCCTGAGGAAACCGTTCGCGCCGACGGAGCTGCGGCGAGCAGTGGAAGAGACCCTGGCCCTCGATTCGAAGAAGCCGTCTTAACTACTCGCCGCTGACCAGCTTCCTCCGCAGCGTCGCCAGCTTGCGCCGCACCGAGCCGTCGTAGATCCGGTCCCCCACCCGCACCACGACGCCGCCCAGGATCCCCCGATCGGCGCGAAAATGGGCGCGGACTTCCTTCCCGATCGCCCGGGACAGCCGCTCGGCGACCTCTTTTTCGAGCCGCGCGTCCGGCTGCTCGAGCAGCGTGACGCCGGCGTGCACCCGGTTGAGCTTGACGTCCACCAGGGCGTCATACTGCTGCGCGATCTCCCCGAGCAGCCCCTGGCGGCCGCGCCGCACCACCGCCTGGAGGAACCGCACGAACTCCGCCGGCGCCTGGTCGCCCAGCGCGCGCTCGAGCAGCGCCGCCTTGACGGCCTTGGAGACGCGTGGCGATTCCAGCGCCACGCTGATGCGCTCGTCCGCCTGCACCGCCCCCGCCACCGCCTCCATCAGCTGCCCATAGCGCTCGACCACGTCCATGCCGTGCGCCTCCGCCGCCAGCAGCAGAGCCTGGGCGTAGTTGCGCGCCACGGTGGTGCTCTTCACCGCGCCTGCTCCCGCCCTGCCTCGAGGCTCGCCAGGTACTCGGTCACCATGCGGCGGTTGGCCGCGGTGTCGAGGTTCCCCTCGATCAGCTTCGATGCCGCCGCGATGGAGAGGTCCACGGCCTCGCGCCGCAGCTCGAGGATAGCCTTCTCCTTCTCGGCATCGATCTCCTTGCGCGCCCGCATAAGCAGCTGCTCGTACTCCTGGCGCGCCTTGGCGAGCAGGGTCTCGCGCTCCTTCTCCGCGACGGATTTGGCTTTGGCCACGATCTCCTGCGCCTCGGCCCGCGCGCCGGCGATGGTCCGTTTGTGCTCTTCCAGCAGCCGGACGGCCTCGGCGCGGGCCCGCTCCGCCTCCTCCAACTGCTGCTGGATGCGGCGCTCCCGCTCCTCCACGGACTTGAGCAGGGCCGGCAAGCCGAGTTTCCACAGCAGGACCAGCAGGATCCCGAAGACGACGATGGTCCAGAAGATCAGCCCCGTATTGATGGAGAAGGGCGTGAACTCGCCTTCCTGGACCAGCAGCAGCAGCGGCATTTACAGCAGCTTGAAGAGCAGCGCGAACACGAGCGACGCGAGCCCCACGCCTTCGATCAACGCCGCCGTCAGGATCATAGCGCCCCGGATATCGCCCGACGCCTCGGGCTGGCGGGCGATCGCCTCGACCGCCTGGCCGCCGATCCGCCCGATCCCGAGCCCCACGCCGATCACCGCGAGCCCCAGCCCGAGACCGGCGCCGAGCAGCGCGTTGGCGTTCTTCGCCGCGGCGGCGATCTCCGCGCCGGTCGGCTGCGCACCCTGAACTAACGTCACGAGTTCTACCATGGTCTCCTCATCCTGGGTGTGTTAATGAGCATGTTGCATCATCCCGATGAATACCGACGTGAGCAGCGCAAAGATATAGGCCTGGAGGAACGCCACCAGCAGCTCGAGGGCCATCATGAACGTGACGAACGCGACCGCTCCGACCGCCACGAGCCAGCTCCCGAAGATGAAGATCAGACCGAGCAGCGCCAGGATTACGAAGTGCCCCGCCGTCATGTTTGCGAACAACCGCAGCGTGAGCGCGAACGGCTTCACGATCTTTCCGATAATCTCGATCGGCGTCATGATCAACGCCATCGCCACGGCCCCGAGCCCGTGCATGCCGGGCGGCACGAACACGATCGTCTTCAGGTAGCCCCTGGGGCCGAGCGCCTTGAGCCCCGAGACCTCGATGGTGACGAAGGCGGTGAGCGCGAGCGTTCCCGTGACCGCCAGGTTGCCGGTGGGCGTCGCGCCCCACGGCAGGAGGCCGAGCAGGTTGCAGTACAGAATGAAGAAGAAGAGCGTGAGGATATAGGGAGCGAACTTTTCGCCGCCGTGGCCGATATTCGCGATCGCCACGTCGTTCCGCACGAACAGGACGATCGCCTCGACGGCGCCGCCGAACCCCGACGGGGCCTTCCCTTCCCGGTGACGCCGCTCCACCTGGCGGCCCCCGTACCACACCGTCAGAAACACCAGCACGGCCGCGATCACCATGAACACCACGTGCTTGGTGGGCGACACATCCACACCGAACAGGTGCCAGCCGGTCGGCAGGTGCCACTCGCCCAGCCCGAACGGCAGCTCCACCACATGACTGTCCGAGGTGTGCTCGAAAATCACCTTGCCGATGTCGGGCACCTGCATCATCGCAAGAATCTCGTCTCCAGGAAAAGCAGCGGCAGCAGCACGCCCAGGAAGCCGAGCGCCGCGGGCAGCGGGGGGAGGACGGCGCGATGTGTCGCCGCGATCGCGAGCACGGCCCCCACCGCCAACGCGCGCACCCCCATTCCGCCGAGCCAGCGGGACATGAACAGCGGCTGGGGAGCGCGCATCGCGGGCCGCAGCAGAGCCACCGCGCCGAGCTGCGCCGCGAGGGCCGCGACGCCACCGATCGCCGCGGCGCGTCCGCCGATCCCCGCCGCCACCGCCACCAGCACCCCACCAAGTCCCACGAGCAGCGCGTAGGACCTCACCCGTCCCCCGTCCCCTGTCCCCGGTCTCGTTTCTCCGCTTCCGTGTCCCGCTTCACGCGATTGTACAGGCTCACGAACCAGCCTACGGTGCCGACCAGGAAGCCCGCGATGGCCAACAGGGGACGCGTATGCAGCCAGCCGTCCACCATCCAACCGAGCCCGCCGAACACCAGGATGACGGCGGCCAGCTGGAACCCCACCGCGACGTACGAATAGCCCTCGCCGAAGCCGCGCGCGAACCGGTTTTTATCGTCCGGGGACATGATGCGGACGGGAACATACCCGCTTGTGAAAACTTTCGCAAGCAAAGTCACAACCACGCAAACTTATGTGGCGCTTGGGAGTATGATGTGGTAACCTTGCACGCAATGACGCCAAACCCCGCCCCCATCCCCCGTCCCTCGTCCCCCCCGCTGGGGGATGAGGAGTTGCTGGAGCGCCTCACCCGCGCCCGCGCGGACCTGCTCGCCCAGGTGGGCCGCCGCATCGTGGGCCAGCACGAGGTGCTCGACGGCATCCTCACCGCCATTTTCTCGGGCGGCCACGCGCTGTTGCTCGGCGTGCCGGGGCTCGCGAAGACGTTGATGGTGCAGACGGTGGCGCAGACGCTCGATCTCAAGTTCTCGCGCATCCAGTTCACCCCCGATCTCATGCCCACCGACATCACCGGCACCGAGATCATCGAGGAGGACCAGGCCACCGGGAAGCGCGCCTTCCGGTTCGTGCGCGGGCCGGTGTTCGCAAATATCGTGTTGGCGGACGAGGTGAATCGCACGCCCCCCAAGACCCAGGCGGCGCTGCTCCAGGCGATGCAGGAGCACCAGGTGACGGCGGCGGGCCAGACCCATCCCCTCCCGGCGCCGTTCTTCGTGCTCGCGACGCAAAACCCCATCGAGCAGGAGGGAACCTATCCCCTGCCCGAGGCGCAGCTCGACCGCTTCATGTTCGAATTGCGCGTGGCCTATCCCACCAAGGAAGAGGAAGAGACGATCGTCGAGGCCACCACAGGGGATCGCGCGACCGAGATCGACCCGGTGTTGACGGCGGAAGATGTCTTGGCGTTGCAGCACCTGGTGCGCCGCATCCCGGTGCCGAAGCCGCTGGTGCGCTCGGCGGTGACGCTGGCACGGATGACCCGACCCGGGGATGCCGAGGCGCCGGCGTTCGTGAAGCAGTTCGTGTCGTGGGGGGCGGGGCCGCGGGCGTCGCAGTACCTGATCCTGGGTGCCAAGGCGCGGGCGGCGCTGGACGGTCGGCCCATGCCGGACGAGGACGATCTGCGGACGGTGGCGCCGACGGTGTTGACGCACCGCCTCGTGATCAATTTCGCGGCGGAGGCGGCGGGCCGCAGCGCGCCGGACCTGGTGGAGGAGCTGCTGGTGACGCGGGGCTGGGTGCAGGGGTAGAGGGTACGGAGGCACTCCCATGAACAGGATCGTCTTCGCCGGCCTGGCCCTGGTCCTCGTCCGTGACTGTAGTCTCGCCGGCCCGCGATTCCACGGCCCGATCCAGGGAACGTGGGGGGGCCAGAACGCCGGTTTGATCGCGTTCGACACCACTGCCCACGTGCACATCGGCTGCACCGCGGGGGACACG
>WNFQ01003713.1_pt1 | contig 11136 bp, 13 predicted proteins | sample 5400171 | NCBI WGS metagenome assembly WNFQ01 (sample SAMN13153356, study PRJNA577476) | soil metagenome | isolation source: 20 cm soil under Madrone tree | place: USA:California | collected 2016-06-14 | reverse complement strand
TTACTACGATAAATAATGTACAGCCTGAGCAACGGCGAGCACAGACAAAAGTTTATTATATGTCGTCGTCATCTATGTTAGTGGCACCATCTCCTGCCGAAGCATCTCTCATATGTGTGTTGTCACGAACGGGGGACGTCGTCAATGGATAAACCCCGGAACTCCGATTCCGGTGGTATACAATTCCTGGAGCCTCGTATACTGGGTCAGCTGGCTTGAGTTCCATGACGGGGTTATTGCTGACGACACCAGAGCTGGAGAGGTGGGTTTGATCATTGGGTATTTCGGTGTCCAGCACGATTGACTGATTGTCAAAACTATCCACGCGGTGGGGTAGGAAATAAGGGCGTGTATACCGGAGAAACCCGGACGACAGGTAGAAGCCGTCGGCGAGTACGACCACAGCGAAAGGTGTGTCGCCCTTGGTAAAGTCGTTGTAGCGCGCGGCGGCTAATGGAAGGACCTGAAGGAGCGCAGTGAGTAGTCCTGCAGGAAATGAAAAAAAAAAAGGAATATACCGTGACAATATAAACGACGGGATAGCTGTAAATATGGTATCAGTATAGGTGAGTATGCAACATGAAGGACGGGCGGTCCTTACACAAGCATATTATAGGCCAGAACATGAGACGGAGAAATGGGTGGGTGTGTTTGTCTAGGTGTCCATCGAACGCGCCATCCTTCTACTTTAACGAAACCGCCCAACACGAGGAAGACCGCTACGTAGGCTAGGACGCTTGAGAATGCCGAAATCCACATCCACAAAAAATCGGCCACCGTCCTCTGCACCGAAAATTCCTTAGATATCCAACACCCTTGAAAAGATTGAGTTTCCACTCCGAGAGTGAAACGAATAGACTCACAGGGTCCCGCAGGCCCATAAAAGTGTGAAGCCCCATTGATGCCAACGTTGATGGCTACGTTGAGGATGATGGCGATCCATATGCCAGCTACAATGAGCGCGGCACGAAGTAAATTTGTATCAGGCGTCAGCGGCTGAAATATTAGGGTGCTAAATGTGTAGATGGCAACGTTCTGCATTCCTCCGCGTTACGGCCTTTCGAACGGAATGGTGGCAAGCAACTTACCCCCGCCCTGATTTCGAACCCAAGGTCAGTCTGTGAAGATGTCGGGCTATGGAATCACTCACGAGAGCGCGGTCCCCACATCGGCAAGTTGCTTGATGAGGCCTACAATGGCATGTGTTTGTATGCGGTATTCCTTAAGGAGCGAAGACGGGCATACCTTGTGTTGTGCAGAATCCTCCCGGATGTACATTCTACGCGTGCCATCAAGATGTTGAGACACAAATGGCAAGAGTGGATTGTAGTTACTCACCCCGTCAATCATCCACTTCAAGTTCATCAGCCCGCCTTACATGTACTGTATCAGAGATGGTGTCTTATTTAACGTGGCAGCACTGACTTACCAAGGGCCTGGATTAGGTCACAAGCCAGTTGGTTAAGGAGAAAGAGATGGGCGGGAGACGTTAATCTCCATCTGCGTGTCGCGCCTTGACGAACTGTGACTACGCTATACTAAAGAGAACGCGTGTTAAGGATGTCGGCCATTCGACCAGACACGGGAAGCATAAGTTACTGCGATATGGCCCAGAAGGATGATGACCGAGGAGGCTGAAACAGCGGAGATTTCAGCTAGGATGAAGACGCCAAGGCGTTGACCAAAAGGGAGCGTCGACATTCGAACTTGAAGGGGGAGAGGATGGCACGTACTGCATCGCAGAGTAGCCGATTAAATATTCGACACACTAGCAGTTGACGCTTTGTTCGAGTGGCGCGGAAACGGAAACAACGGTGGATGGCTGTATTTCCCCAGGCTGTGTCAAAAATGGCGACCTTCACACACTGCCTGAATGGCCTTTACCCTCTTTCGTCCTCGCCGTTCCCATTGCACCCCGTGTTCGTGGCTCCACCGAGCATTCTATCACGATTATGTACGCTGTGCAACGCCAGGTGATGAACACAGCTTGACTTGGCAAATGGTTTCGGTACTCACCAACCGTCGTACTACTAGTAGGCGGAACTGTACGTATTGCCTTGTCTTCCCCCAAAGTGATTGGTGTCGCAAATTCTCGGGGAGAACGAGCGTGAGTGTGGGGTTCGGTTAGAAGGGTCAACTCTACTTCTGATAAGTGAACTAGCTACATGGAGGATTTTCACTCTTTTGCAACACTATCGTTAAATCCTGAGGAACTACGCTTGACTGTGTCCAGACATCTTGGCATCGACTGGGACCCCGAAATCGTTGGCCTTCCATTCTCTAGACAGGCTGTGTTTGTTGGGATATATGACGGGTGAGTCATTCACATCGCACAGGCACTGCCACCCGTCTGTCCGATCACTCACGCCATGCAGACACGGCGGTTCAACCGTGTCACAGTACCTACGTCAAGAATTGCACGGCCTCTTGGAGTCAACTGACAAGTCTCACATTCCAGAAATGTATCAATACATCAAGGAATTCGGAGGATACTTTAAACGCTTTAACGGTGGTTTGATCTCCCCTTGGGTTAAACCGAGTCTTCCTTCCACGGATGTTCGGGAAATGGACTTGCATGCGAGGGCTACTCTGACATTCTTCGAGGTGCGTACCTTTCATTCCGCTGACGTTTTCCTTTCGAATATGTACCAGACAGTTACTCCCGTAGGTAGACAGAAACCTCGAGGCAGAAGCTGCAGCAAAAGTGTGCGGATCCACTGCCTCCATTGCTATCCTTCACTCCTTGGATAGTCCTTCAGCTCCCTTCTTTTCAGCGCAGAGGGTGGCTTTGACTATTGCTCACGTGGGGTAAATGCTAATTCGAATTTTTTATATTGAAACTGAATAAATGGATATCGAAGTGATACCCGTATTCTACTCTGCTCCTCGCATAGCGGGACAGCCTACGCAATGACAGAGAATCATCGTGCCGAGGGTCGTATCGAGTCAGTTCGTTTAAGGCGAATGATGGGTACAGGAGTTATTGCCGACTCATTTGGAGATGTTCGGTGCGCCCAATCTGTCTCTCACGGAAAACCTAAAGTTGAATAGTCCAAAGGTGGATGGGCGCCCTCGAAAATACACGGAGGTGTGTACCTTCCTCGCTTAATTTTTGACACAAATGTCAGCTGAATTGGCGCCCAGCCTGGGAGACTTGAAGTGGAAGCCTTGGGGCGTTACGGCAGAGCCTGAGGTCAAAACCAAACTTATTGAAAGTCAGCATAGATGCAAGCCCCATCTTAAAGCCTGTGAAGTTTGACTTTTTGATCCCCAGCTCCCCATTGGGCTTTCATGGTTCTCGTCTCTGATGGAATCTCATCCGTTGTGTCGGATCAAGAGATTGTAGACCTTGCGCGTGGAGCAACGAGTCCGAAGCATGCTGCGTCGCGCATCCTATCGTTCGCCGAGGAGATGGGTAGTTCTGACAATTTGACGGCCATCGTAATACCCTTTGCTGGATGGGGCCGCATGGGCGGCCCGGACCAAACCAAGAAACTTCGTGAATACAGGTCGAGCCAGATGAGTTAGTCAATCTCCCTATTCGATGCCAAGTGGCTCCTTATTTTCATACTCCGTATAGTTGGTGCTGAGCGCCAGAAAAGGATGTAGGTATTACGATATCTGCAACTGCCGACTAAGTACAGTATGTACTCTTTTACAGGTGACGCGCCGGAGGATGATATATCCGTCGACCTTCCACGATCATCCACGGCAAACAGGGCTTTCATAGTTGACCACCCCCCACAAAGCATCGGTCTTATGGGCTAGATCTGGGGAGCGGCATGGCCGTCCGCACGGTGGTCAGATCCAGCTGCCCACACCGTTTTGCCAGATTGATCTGTGACTTTTTGGATCACTTGCCCCCGCCCAAATACACCGCTGGAGAGTCCTGAATGAATGCGAGCGTCGTGTCCCATAGCTAATTGTCGTTTGCGTAAGCTAAAAAAATTAGATAGTGCTGGGTCAGGTACCTTTAAGTTGTTCAACTGTTTCTGGCAGTATACCATCTTCAAAATACACCTCACTATTCATGTCACCAGCACGCCCCGCATTTGTTATGTCAACATTCGGAGTGCCCGATGATATGCAGAACCGGGGTGCGTCAAGAGCAGCCTGAGGGCCAAAACCTCGCAAGATGTTCAGCAGCACCTGGACTTGCCCTTGGGGCTGTGGCATCCGCTCAGTCCCATAGCATCAAATAACAAAATGATGGTAGCTTGCCTGCATGAAGGCCCCCATCACCCCGAATGATAGGAAAACGTCGTCGCCACGGGTCGCGAGAGCAGGTATTATTGTATGGTATGGGCGTTTCCCTCCCTGAGGAACATCAGCCTATTGTAAGTAAACGAGCAGGTCAAGTACTGTACTTTGAGCATGTTCGGATGTCCTTCTTTGAGTGAGAACCCCGCACCACGACTCTGCAGAATGAAGCCACAACCCTTCGGTACAGCTTTGGGAGTGTTTAATTTTTTATGTGTAGATCATCTAACCCCGTACCTCCAGTTCCAAATTCTGAAGAGGATGGTCAGTACATCGAGCCTTCGGGCAGCAGATGTTAGGCACACGGGAAAAGATACTCTGGACGTAGCTGCAGGCATTTCCCCATTGATCGGTGACTGCTTAATTATTACTCCAAATCTCTGTCGGACGGGCTCTTGCAACGCGTACCGCAGAAATAGACCGTGTCCGATGATTGAAGTGGGCTGCCCTATGCAGGACTTGAAGTTGGCAGGTGCCCGTGAGCAGAATATTGACGCGGAACGCACATGAATAACTTGGGGATTAGTCTTCTTAGGGTCAAATAGGGCAGCCCTGGAGGCAAGGTAGCTCTATAGCCATTCAAACGTTAGGTCCACCGGGTGCCTCAGGGCTATCACTAAACTTTATCCAGGAGCTCTTTGACCGGGACGTATTCTGAGTCAGGATCGGTGACATAGTGTTGGCTGTCTAGGTTCAAACGATCTCCAGAAATGTTGACTGATAAAAATTAAGGAGAATCACCTGCAAATGCCATCCTTTGGTCCGGCATTAGTGAGAATTCTAGATTAAATGGCGCGTGGAAATGAACCTCAGTGCTTCAACTAGGGCGTGAAGGTATTCAGCAGAATTGTGCTCCATTTCTAACAGGTTTCCGACAAGGCCTTGCTCTTGGATGCTCTCCAAGATCCCTAGCGCCAGCAGCGCAGTGATCCCTGTCGGCAGGGATATTTGACTCGGAATCTACTCCTGTACGACTGACCAAACACGGTCTGTACTACGTGACGTACCTTGTCCATTCGGAGGGCACTGCAAGACAAATTTCAGCTTGGAGACGACTAGTCCTTTTTATGGATTCAGATGTACTGATCTTACCTCGAAGACCGTGACTTCTCCGGCATATGTGTACTTGATAGGTTCAACGAACGAACTGGTGTGCTTCGCAAGGTCTTCGAGCTCCATCACCCCACCCTTGCTCTTGATGATTTCCACGATGGCCTCGGCGATCCGTCCCTTATAGAATCCGTCCTTACCATGCTCTGCGAGTGCGCGAAAAGTCCTAGCTAGATTCGGGAACTTCATGATCTGGCCAGGGAGTGGTGCTCTCCCATCGAGAAGGATCTCACGTCCATCAGGCGAGGCGTTCCTTAGCAAGTCCTCCGAACGTCGCCACTACATTCGTGGTTCAGTAACGTCCGTCTGTCTGGCAAGTCTAATAGTATCAATTCGAACCTCAAGGCTGTGAATTTCCGATATTGGGACCCTATATTAGGTAATCACAAAAATCAGCGATGCACGGTGATGATGACAGAAACTGGCATTACCCTTCTGTTGCAAGGCGTATGGCAGGCTCTAGGACGTCTGCCACGCTTAGCCTTCCACTCCCAAACGCCTCTACAGTGTCAACCCAGGCGGCAGCTGCGCCTGCGTTCGTCCGAATAAACAAAAATAAGCTCGCATACCATCATGTAGTACCGTAACACACGGACCGGGCACTGTTACGGAGTTGAGATCCGTCGTCGGTATCCGTTCGGTAATATTGCGCGAATGGTGGAGATGTTCGATGCTCAGCTTCTCTGGCGCGCGTCCGGAACCGTTCAGCGCTTTGACGGTTCTAGTCTTGGCGTCATAGAAGAGACAGAAGGCATCACTATGATCAAATCATGCAGTAGCTTCTTCAGAGCCGATTTCGGTTACGTGACCGCAACGACGAACCCGCCAATCCCGCAGGAGCCCGGTTCAGTGACGTTCAGCGCCGCGGCGGTGGCGACAGCTGCGTCCGCTGCAAGTCAATTGGGTCAGCACGCCAGACTAAGCGACTTGATCGCTATGGGCGGTACGACGTCCGTACCGGCATTTCCGTCCTGTCTAAGTATCTCCAACCCTGCCTCCGTGGCCAATGGCTGAGATGAAGAAACAACACCTTTCGTTCCATATACAACAGAACGTCGACTCGGAAAATGTTGCAGCACAACGTCAGGGTTGCCGATCATGGACCAGTCAAATTTTGCGGGGATAAATGAAGCAACCATAATGGCAGCTACGAAGGTGTCTGGCGTTCGACGCCACCAATCTAGGCTCTCTCCATTGTAGGTAGGCACCGTGACAAAAAGTAACAAAAAGTGATCTCGTTCTCTGTATTGCATTATGCGATTAAATGCGAGTGCGGTGAATGCGACAAAACATCCGTTTGCATGATAACAAAATGAAGCCAATACGTAGATATCAATTAATAGTGTTCGTCCATTGACAACTTGTGCGATGTGACGGGGAATCAAACGTTCGGGAATCAACTCCAGAACTTATACAGTGGAATTTTCGGGTTTGATGCGCGGGATATTCGGTATAAACCTCGATTTCGAGCGCAAATAAGGACCATAACGCCGAAGGACAATAGGGATAGGAATCATGATGGCGGCAACAAACCCGAGAAGAGTTGATGCCCACCGAGGATTTAAAGAGTCGAACATTTGTCGTGCAAAGAGCTGCATAGGGATTGAATACGGCGCTGCGAGAAAGAGTAGGATATAGGCGTACAGGGAATACTGCACCAAAAATACTACGTGACACGGTGCTAGCCGCTAACGCAGACGCGGCTGCGAAAAGATACGCGTCCACTGTGTAGTTGATTAAAGAAAGCTGAGAGAGGAATATGAGTCGGGGGAGACAGGACACCTAATCAAAAGCTACCCACAAAGATCATGAAGATGGAAAAGCCCATCAGTCCTCCGGCGAGGAGAGGCGACCAATACGATATAGACGGATATGATGTCCATCCAAACCAGAAGAAAGAGATAGCGAACAAGGGGGCTCCAAGTAGTGTAACTTCGAGACGTGCTTCCGGCGGAACCTTGGCAGGGGCGTACTCGTCAACATATCGGTCATACCGGGGATTGTAATAAACTAGGTACTGCACTAGTGATCAGTTGAGGGAAACATTGCGATCAGTAAAACATACTAATAAGACCCCAATGGCACCTCCAATTGAAATAGGAAGGAACATCAAACCAGATACACCAGCATTCAGATGATGATCTCGTGTGAACACAATTGGGTACGCTTCAAACAGGAGATAGATGCAGCCGTAGAGAAACTAAAGTCTGTCAGTGGACATACCCGTGGAAGGAAGGCGAAGAGTACTTACACTCTGATAAACTACAATAGCAATGAGCATAGGTTCGAGGAACAGAATCTTGAAGGGCATGGCAAGAATGTTGTAGAGCCGATGTCCAATGTCCGGTTTATTCACCTCCTTGGGTGCATAATATCGATCATTCCCAGTCTGCTTCCTTATCCGCTTAGCTTTCTTGACAAGGAGGACTGGCCCATAGGTTTCGGGCATAGTAAGAAATATCACGACTAAGCAAACACTGGCCTAAAGAATAGATCGTAAGTTTTTAGTATATAGTCAAAATGATAGACTGACAAACATCGTAAGAACCCAGAAAATCCATCTCCAAGATGCACCGCTGACGGATATCCAACCGGAAACAACGGGTCCTAGAGCGGGGCCTGCGAAAGGTGATACGGCAAAGAGAAGCATCGCTCTTCCGCGCGTCTTGGCATCCCACAAGTCGCCCACAACACCGCTGATTAAAAAAAGAACATCAGGGAGAGTATGTTTTGTGAGTCAAAACCACATACCCACTATTTGTCAAAGGAGCAGCAGCAAAGGTGCCCGCTAAGAACCGGAAAATTAAAATTGACGCAGTGTTTTTCGATAGGGCGCAGCCGATTTGAAACCCCTATGAAGATGCAATCTACAATCAGGTGTGAAAATCGGTAGAGGCAAGGTGGACTAATACCACGTTGAATAGGAACGAAATTAGGAAAACGGGGCGGCGACCGATCTAGAGGACAAATTGAGTAGATGTCAATGGTAGGATACCTTGAGAAACTCACGTCTTCGGATAACGGTCCCCAAAGAAGGGGCCCGAGACAGTAACCGGAAATAAACAAAGATATTGTGAGGGACCCAACCTCCTTTCCAAAACCAAAATAGTTCATTATCTCTGGGAGCAGATTCGACGGAGCAGAACTAGAAAACGTTCTGAAGATAGATCAAATAAGCGAAGGTAAATTCCAACAATGGGATGCACGGACGAATTCAAAACTAGGATGCCTCCAAGGGACGTGATGTACCAGCGTTTCCACCGAGGCCAGTTCTGCAAATGGCAGCGAAATGTTGAACATCATGAAGGCGATGAAAATGGCCCAGCAAGCGCAGCGTACCATAGGATTCTCAGGGTCATCGGGGGAAAAGGAAACGAGCCATGGATCATCGATCGAGCGACCGGGTGCTAGCTTATCGCCACTGGCAGCGGTTGTTGTTGGGCTCTCAAATGTGGTAGAGGCCTGGCTAGGGTACCGTTCGGACGACGACATGAGAAGAAAGCAGCCGGGGTTGAGAAGGGCATTGTCCGAGAGAGAATAGGCGAGATATATAGGACTCGCTCGGGGATGGCAACGGTCATCCACTCTGACGCATATCTTCAGCCCGGGATGGAACGGAGGCCACAACTAAACAAGTTGTTGTCATACGGGCTCAGCCGCGGCCGGCATCTGTCAGCGTCTCTGCGTGCCGACTCGGCAACAAACGTTCCAACCCGACTCGACTGATCTCGATCTCGTGCTCCAATGGACTTCACAGAGATCTACAGGCAGTCTGGCAGTCTCGTCGCCTTCAGCCCAGGTGCACACTTCATCTTGACCGCAGTTTCTGATCGACTCGTCGTTCGCCGTACGGACACATTCCATGTTTCCCGATCATGGCAGGTCCCATCTTTGCCGTCACCCTCTGCAGCGGCACTCGCAGTTGCATCTTCGCGGCCTGTTAGACCCACTCTGGATGCAGATAACATCACACAAAACGTCATCACGCATGTTGCTTGGTCCCCTGATTCCGAGTATGTCTTTGCTGCCTGTGCCAAGTTTGGCCTCGTGTTTGTCTTTCGTATGCGTGATGAGGAGTGGTCGGCGCGAATAGAGACAGGGACAGAAGGTCTCCTTCGGGCCGAGTGGGCACCTGACGGACGACACGTATTGTGTTTCTCCGAATGGGGAGTAAGTCATAATATCCATCGTCCTGTTTTCCGCTCCCGGGTCCGTGCTTACTCTCCCAGCTTCGTGTAACCATCTGGTCCCTTGTTGCAGGTATAGCAACGTACATCCAGTATCCCCTACACCCTGATAGAGGTAAGAGCCTATATGTTTAATCGTCCCTTGACACTTTCACTATCAGTAAAGGTCATGCATTTCGCCAAGACGGTCGTTACTTCATCCTTGCTGAGCGCCATAAGTCAAAAGATACGGTCGGCGTATATGACGCCGCTAATTCGTTTAGCCTAGCAAGGGTAAGTTTTTCACGTAGGTTGCCATTGGCACTGCCGACAGTGCTAACAAAGATTTAGCACTTTCCATTACCAACATCTTCCATGAGCTCTTTGGCATTGTCTCCAAGCGGGAGCAATATAGCTGTCTGGGAAGGTCCTCTGGAGGTCCGTCATGACGACAGATGATTGAAGAGCACGTTTGGTAAAGTTTTCACGACAGTACAAGCTGTTCATCTTGTCCCTTGCAGGTGATGTACTGGGTAGTTTCAAGCCCGACCCAGACCCAGGATTCGGCATTCGAAATGTTGTCTGGCATCCATCAGACATGTTTCTGGCCGTCAGTGGCTGGGATAACAAGGTATCTTCGAATATCTCCGAATATGAGCAAGTTCTTACTGAGGTAGCAGATCCACATATTAGAACAATTAACATGGACTAGAGTAGCCACACTTGAATTAGGCACGAGAATATCTGCTGATGTGGTAAGAACATCGCTTCGTATTGTGAATTCCTCAGTAATGACCCATGCCAGACAATCTGGCGGGAACCCTCCAACTGGCTAGAGGCTACAGAAGGCCGTGGTTTTCTATCCTGTACGTTCGTAATGACCGTCGAGTCTTGTCGTAAATGAAACTACTCTGCCAGATGAGAAGCTAGAAGGGCCCCACCCATTGAACGCGAACCGGGTTGACAACTCTAAATCATACCCTAAAAGTGGCACTACACAGCTCGAATTTAATAAAGCAGGAACACTTTTGCTTGCTCGCTTTGGTAAGAAAAATACATTATTCGTGTGCAACTCAAGATCTACTGTTTCATGATCAAACGAGTCTAGAGGGTGTGCCGACATCCGTGCATATATTTGCATTTCCCGGGCCAGGAGAGGCGTTCTCGCCGCGCTTGCGCAGCGTGTTATTACATTCGTCGCCAGTAATGCACGTGCGCTGGAACCCAGTACGTCAAGGAAGGCTTGCCTTGAGTTGCGGTGGTCAGGCGATATACTTGTGGAGCGAAGAGTGGATTGGAGAAAGTGGGGCCGAGGAGGAGATGGCGGAATGTGTGGGTATCCCTGCGAGTGCGTTAGCAAACTCTGTATCACTCATCTGTCAGAGCTCAAGCTCCTCTAATTTTAATTTTAATTTTCAGAGAAATTTAACGCCAGAGATGTGCAGTGGGCACCCGACGGGAAAGGGTTACTGCTTATTGATCGAGAGACGTTTTGTTGTGCATTTGAGGTGGAGGAATAGGAATAAGCGTACCGGTCACTTCCGGATCTCCGATTTAATTTTAGTCTTCGGGCCGATTGCTTGTGTTGTCCCGACAGACG
>WNFQ01003863.1_pt1 | contig 11137 bp, 8 predicted proteins | sample 5400171 | NCBI WGS metagenome assembly WNFQ01 (sample SAMN13153356, study PRJNA577476) | soil metagenome | isolation source: 20 cm soil under Madrone tree | place: USA:California | collected 2016-06-14 | reverse complement strand
CGTTCCACCATCGGGGCACGACGGCGTTGGTCAAGAGGCCAGGCACCAACTCTCGCCAGATCAGAGCCTGCACGTTTTGTGGCGCGATGAAGTCCTGCTCCGCGGTTGCAAGGAGGAAAGGTAAATCGGCAAGCGATCCCACCAAGTGTGCGCCTCCGCCCGCCGGAGAGCCTGCACCGAACAACTGAGGCGCTTGCCAATGTCGTTCCAGGCCGATGACCGTATCACCCGCAAAATCATGCGAACGAACGAAAAGAGGATTGTGGTGGAGAATCTGGGCGCCGGGAGGCTCATAGTAGGCATAATTGAGGCCTACGAGGGTGTCTCGCAAAAAGGGAGCGAGTTGGCCGCGGGCCTCCGCCAGTTGTTCGGAAGAACTCGGCGACTTAATTATCTTCGCCAGGTTCGTGTGCATCTGCAATTCCGTATGACGGTTATTGTAAATCCCCGCGGCCCACTCCTCTCTCTCGCTATTTCGGAAAATTGGCTGGGGCATTTCGAATTCCCTGAGTTCCCCGGCCAAAGGAAGCAAGCTATTGCTTGAGAGGGTTCCTTGCGCGACTTCGCGCAGGCCATCACCCAGGGCCAAGAGCGTGTCGAGAGAAACCAAACGCTGCCCTTCCAAAACGGACCGGATTCTGTTGGCGATCAGTTCCTGCATGCGCTGGGCTTCCGGGGCTGACTGCTGTGGACCCGCGAGCAGATTGACGATTTTGTCTTGAGAAACATCGGCTTTGCCGGTTGCGGCGAGCAGCAGCTCTTTCAGGGCCGTGCGCCCTGCCTCGAAAAGCTGCGTTGATGAGCCGATCTTGGCAAAGGGCCCGATCAACTTTTGCCAAGAATCGTTCAAAGCGGCGCCAGGTATTTCACCTTGACGCGCCAATATCTGCCAGAGCCCGACGCTAGCCTGAAAGGTTCCGAAGGCATTGCCCCGTAGAGTGTTTTTGGGAATACCGTTGAGGCCAGTTACAACCTGGAGGAAGGCGGCGATGGAAGCATCGTCCAAATCTGGAAATTCTGAAAAGACCACATATTGGTCGCTGAACTCAGAGAACTTGTCTGCTAGCAAGGCCACCGTTTCAGGCCTAAGGCGATGCTCCGGAGAGCGCCTGCCGTCGAGTTCACTAAGCATTAAATAGCTTTGCAAAGGACCTGTGTAGGTGGGCTCGCAAGAAATCGCGAACAGAGCTTCCAACAATTGACCTGGGTGGTCCCAGTGTGCGGCCCTGTGGCCCCAGTCGCGGATAATTTTGGAATCCGTCTTTTGTCGAAAGACTTTCTTCCATACCTCGAGATTTCCAGGAACGTATAGATCGCCGTTCGGCCCCCACCGAAGCCGGGTCACCAGAAGAAACAAACCTCCGTCCCGTCGAAACACGCCCCTTCCAGCATCGGAAGAGTCTTTTCCGCGGAACACCTCATACAAATGACGCAGCCGGCCAGGTTCGGTGAAATGAGCTTGCTGTGATGGAGGTAAACTCGACAGGTCGTCAAAGTACGCCGCAAGCCAGCCGCTGTGCTTCGCGAACAACTTGGGGATGAAATCTCCCGGAGAGTCAGGACTCGCTCCGACCAGTTCTTTCCAAGCGGACCCCGCGGCTGATCCACCAGGCACAACCACTCGCCCAGATCGAACGCAGATGTGGCTGCCGAAGAAATCCAAGGCTGCGGCTTGCGGAACCATTTTTTTTAGCACCTGCGATTGCCGCAACGCAGATAAAGTCTCGGCATCCATTCGCGCCAACGCCCAGTAGAAGCGGGCCAACTCCGGATCGCCCAAGAGCAGCTCCACTGCATCAACTTTTTTTCCTTCCTTGGTCCAGTCCATCTCCACGGGCGGCGCAGGTACATGCGACATCGAGTACGAGTACGTGAAAGCCCGGCCCTCTTGGAGACTCTTTTCAAGGTCCGGCAAGGGGAATCCAGAGTCGATGGTGAGAAACGCTCTTTGGGGGTCGGCGGTCTCCAAAAAGGTGCTCCGCTGCCCGCAGTCGGCCCGGGTTCGATAACCCAGGATTTTCAGCAGAGGCTTCGCCTCATCGCAAGTAGAAACATGAATGACACCATCGGGACCTGCCATAGCCGCCAATTCTCGCGCCTGATGGACATAGCGGGTCAAGAGAATAAGAAATTCCGAGGGCCGGCCCTTGGGAAACTGCCCCTGATACCCCAATATGAATACGTTGCGAGCCAGCAAAGGCATGACTTCTTCAGGCAATACCTTCTGGCTGATCCCTGCCATCCGTAAAAAGGAGCGCAACGGGCCTGGAATCGTAAGATTCGCCGATTCGGGTGACCCGACCTTTGCTTCCTCGGATGGCAAAGAATCAGCGCATCGAGCGGCAGGAGCGAGGCACGAACTAAGGGAAAGAGTGGCGCCCAGAATGCCGGAAAGGCGGAAGAGAGACTTAGCGCATCGCCCTGCCGGTAAATAGGTTAAGAGGAGTGTGCAGGCCCTCAAGATTTCCTCCCCGAAGCGGGAACGAGCCTAAACGACACAGCTGAGGCGCAGAGAAAGAAGATTTGGACCGAAACGAAACCAAATCTAAAATGCGAACCCGCGACGACTAATCGCTTTTCACGACGAAGTTCACAACGAAGTGAGTGAGCTCATGTGAGCTATGCAACCGTGCGGTGGACGGCGGCAATCCTCAACATCAAGCACACGGAGTAAACTCGTCCTTCCTCGCACTATTATGCTGTAACTGCGCCATGTCAAACCGAAAATTATCAAAAATACTTTATTGGCGGGCTAAACGAAGCGTTTGTCGCTGGATCATTTCTAGGATCGGGTCTAGGGCCTGAGGGCACAAGATACCCCAGCACGCCAAATTGCAGCTCTCGACGTTCCTCAAATCCAATCACAGACGGAAGCAGTATGCGGTAGGAGCCAGCTGATGCGACTGTGTGCTACCGTCTCCTGCCCATTCGGACCTTACCCCAGCCCGTCCACAACAACGGACTTAGTTCAGTCCAGTGGTCGCCAGTTCTAGGAACGTGCGAGCTTTGCGGTTGCTTTGAACTGCGGAATTGCGTCGACGACCTTGAAAACGCTCGTGAAAGCGTTGGACAGACTCCACGCGGTTTGCGGGCAAACTCTTCGACCGAGGGTTGAAACACATCGTCGTGAACGCGCCAGACCAATGTTTCGGGGCGTCGAGCTTGCCCTCTACAGATGCTCGGTAGATAACCAATTTCACTGTATCGTCCAGAAGGTGTTTTCCCTTCCATGCCTCCACTTGCTTCCTCATCGGGTCGAAGTGCCGCTGCATACGGTCCACGCCGACCGATAGGATGTCCACGAGGCTCAGATGTTTGGTGTGCTTGGCGAGCACAGGGGTGAAGTCGCCACTGAACGCCATCTTCGAACGCGCCGCCTGATTGCTACAACCCTTATTTGCCGACGCTGCTGCTCGATCCTCGCCATCAGAGTTGCGGGGCGCAGATCACGATTCTCTATCCCGTGATTGCTCTGATTTCGTTCCACTGAGCCAAACGTGCCACCCCTGAAGCTCGTATTGTCGCCTTCTGTCGCCTCGCAAAACTTCTACTCCGCTCATTCTAAAACAGTTGGTTGGTAGGGGCGGTGGGGATCGAAAACAATACCGATTGGAATTTCAAGGACTTAGAAGAAATGCTGAGGAACGCTAAGGTGCTGATAAGGAACAACGGGGAATGCAAAGGAATCCTTATTGGCCCCTCAATGGCCCCTCATTTTCCTGGGTGCCGGAATTCCGTCGTTGTGTTCTTCCTCGCGGCATGAAAGTCGATGTCGGCTTTAGGTCAAATCTTGCGGTGCGGATGGCAAGCCGATGACTCGACCTACCCAAGAAACGCGAGTCGTACCGACACCTGAACCTTGGGGTGCCGCCCGTGCTCGGCAAGGGATCAAGGCGAGGACGGGAGGGCGGCGAGTTTCTTCTTTACGCCGGGAGCAGCCTTGGAATCGGGGGCGAGTTCAAGATACTTAGTATAGGCCCGGCGGGCCTCGGCGTTGCGGTTAAGCTTTACATACGCGTCGCCGAGATTCAGGTAGGCCAGAGTCGAAAAGAAGAGGTCCCCGGGCTGAAAACAAAGCAGTTACAGACACGATTTTCATAAGGTTTCGCGGGCCGCAGGCCCTAAAGGACAGACTTTGACATCGTAAAGACGGGGAACCTGCATTGAGCCCTGGAACTTGATATTCTGCTTACTACTACGGATGAACAAGGTTCTTACTCGACGCCAATCCCTCAAGCTTCTAGTTGCGGGAACAAGTGCAACTGCAATAGGGCTTTATACTTGGGGCGTCGAGCCTCATTGGCTTGAGTTCACCTATCCCGACCTCCCCATCGTTGGTCTTCCACATGAACTGGACGGGCGAACCCTCGCGCAAATTAGCGACCTGCATGTTGGTCCCAAAGTCGACGACACCTATATCATCAAATCACTCCAACGAGCAGAGGAACTCATGCCCGACTTCGTCGTTTTCACTGGCGACTGGATCACCTATCGAGACTCGCGGCAATTCAATCAGTTGCGTCAGATCATGCCCCATATCCCCCACGGCCGTCTTGGAACTGTCGGCATCCTCGGTAACCATGATTATGGCTTCAATTGGCGGATGGTCGATGTGGCCCAACGGGTCACCGAGATCGTGGCTTCAGCGGGGGTCACCCTGCTTCGCAATCAGGCCCTCTCCGTCGCCGGGCTACAATTCTTGGGGCTCGACGACCTTTGGAGTCCGTACTTTAATCCTGAGGAACTGCTCGCGCAGAAGGGCCAAGACGCCTCGACAATTGTTCTCTGTCACAATCCCGATGCCGCAGATCACCCCGTTTGGGGACAGTATCAAGGTTGGATACTGGCCGGGCACACTCACGGGGGCCAGTGCAAACCACCGTTTCTCCCGCCACCACTACTACCGGTGAAGAACAGACGTTATACCGCCGGTAAGATCGAACTGTCGGGAAACAGGCGCATGTACATCAGTCGCGGAGTGGGCCACCTGCTACGAGTTCGCTTCAACGTACGTCCTGAGATCGCCGTTTTCCGACTCCGAGTTGCCGACTAGCTACTTCACGCAATGCTCTCGGCACTTGTCCGCGTTTACCAGACCTTGGCGAAGATTCCGGGTTGCAAAACGACCGCTTCAGCGCCGAAGCGAATTGCTTGCTTATCCCTCAGAACCCTTTGGGACAAGGGACGAGAACCCACTTTCCATAGTTGTCTTGGAAGCACGGGCCAGATCCAGTGATTGGGACGGCTCGGGAATTCTTTATCTCCAGGTAACCCCCAGCCCCAGCAGCGTTTGTTGTTTCAACAAAATAGAAGTATTTTTGGCCTTCTACTAATGGCGCAGGGGTTCCATCCTTTGGCTTTACTTGCGCATATCCAAAGGGCACGACACCGTAAGTAATGCTGCCCAAGTCGCTGATACGAGTGCCGTAAAGATATCCGCCACTCGGCTTTATTTTCCATAGCGCGAAGTCCTCGTCGCCCGGGCATTTTGCTTTCGTCATGTAGTCCGGGCCGTAAATTGTAAAAATTGCGAGCGAGCCGCCTCCCGAGAGAACAAAAACGGGAGCCGTCCCGCCCTTCAGGCGCACGCTCGTTGGCCACTCGCCTGGCCTCCACGCGCACCCGCACCCTATAAGAGACCCAGCAAGCAAGATAAATCCGAGAGTCTCCCAGCTCCTAATCTTGGCGGCCACGCTGCCACTCCTTTCTACATGTGGAGACCAGTACGAACTTACCGGTAACGTTAATCAGGAGTTGACGCATTTGTTTCCCCCGTGTAAAGACTGACATAATGCTAGCTTGAATCCGATGCCGTAAATCGGCAACGTATCCAGGGGAGGATTGCCGATGCGAATCTCACCTGTTTGGTTCTTACTTCTAGGAATTCCATTGCTCCACGCATCGAATACGTCTGGCCTGAAAATGACTGTTCGACATATGTCTGAAGGCATTTCGAGTGATCAAACTTTCTACATAGAGAAGGATCGCAGGCGGACAGAATATCGGAATTGGACGGGCGGCGCGAAACGATGGGATGGGCCCACAGATGTGCACTACGGCCCACGGCTTGCGTCCATTACGCGGTGCGATCTGGGCCAGGCGTTCGAGTTAAATCTGGATACCGGTGAATATGTGGCAGGCCCTCATCCTCCAAAGCCGCTGAGTAAAGAACAAACAGAAGCTCTCGGACTGAAAGGGCCGCAATTTGCCGCGTCCGGCAAACCGACCCTGCGGATTGAAATTACGACGGTGGACACGGGCGAGCGCAAGGAATTCTTCGGCCATACCGCAAGGCATATCATTGCAACAAGAAAACAGATTCCTCTCGAGGGTTCAAAATCCGATGCTCAGCAAATGGTGACCGACGGATGGTTTATCGACCTTGATACCAGTATTTCTTGCGACCGGAGGAGCTCCGCAGATAAGCGAGTCCATATCCATGCCTTTTTGGCAGCTGGGAACATGCCGGTCGAAAAGATCGAATTCGTAGACCACGGGGAGCCGGAAACTGGCTTCGCGATTGAGTGGAAAATAACTTCGCTGGAAGCAATTACGCTGCCCGATAGCATGAAGAAAGAGCATACTTCCATCAGCGAGATGCGAGTGACGCAACTTGTCGAAGGTCCTTTAGATCCTGCCCTGTTTACTATCCCAACCGGATTTCGCCATGTTGAATACATCGAGCGTAACCCGCCTGCTAATCTCCCCGGTCAATGGAGCATCGCCTGGGACCAGTTCAAAGCAGGCGTCGCTCGCCTTTTCCACTGAAGGTGCGGTAAGTCGGACAAGTTCCCGGTCCCCTCTCCCTCGGGATTCCACTTCGGCGATTACGGCGTTCTATAAAGGGGAGAAAGGACCTCCCGCCTGGTTTCCATCTTACTCCTGACCGACTCCTGCGGACTCCATTAAATTTCGAAATTTGGACCCAGCTGTGGGAAGGGGTCAGCCAGATTGCTGGCGTTTGAGCTTAGAATTGACAGGGGAAAGTGCGGTCTATGAGACGCCCACCGGCAAATGTTGCAGGAGGCTGTAGCACGTGAAGCGTATCTTAAGTGGCCGGAGGTGAATAGTGAGGCCCAAAGAGAACGTTCTGGCTAAGTTGAGAGAGCAGATGGAATTCCTGCGCACTTCTCTTCGTGCCTTCTACGCTGGCGATTTCGCCGAGAGCGTGCGGATCGCTACAGTCATTAGAGTGTTGGTTCACGAGAGCGGCATGAGCAAACCCCTGCTCAAGCAGGCAAAGCCAAACGGTCTTGAGCTTCCGATCTTGGAGCACGCAGGTGACTGGTCGAGCCAGGAAGCGATCTTCAGCTTTGCTGTAAGCGTGAGATTGGGATCAACCATTGCGCCAGCTGTGGATCTTGGCTCTTCGCACCACACTTTGAGTTCCGTTGGCGCATGGTGGAATCGTACCGTTTTCACATTTCAATCAAGGGTTGGGACCCAGTTATTTTACAGGAGAAAGCAGGTCGTCCTTATCCTTTCCAACAAGGAGGGTGGTGCGCACCTGGACCAGAACGAGGACCCCGATTACGCTCGCCTACTGACCGATCTGCCTCTGTCCTTCGCTGATTACGGAGTTCAGGTCGAGACGCCTGATCTTGCAAGATTCCTGACCGCACAATCTGGTGTGGAAATGTTGGAATGCCTGAAACGCAATTTTTTTCCAGATGAGCAGGTGCCGCTCAAGTGGGAGTTCGGTGTGGCTCCCCCGGTCGCGCAATACATGGATCAAATTTCACTAACGGAGCGGCTTGTCGCGCCTGCCTTCCCAATGGGGGAGATTCGAGTTACGAAGAGAGATTAAATCGAATCCGCGTGAATGGATACCCATCGTGTCGAAGCCACTATCTGGGAAACTGAATCGACATTTCGTACTGGACCGCTGGTTCGAGGTTCTGAAAAACGAACCCCCTCGAATGGTGGATGCCCCGATTCTCCATCACTACACCAATGCATTTGGAGTTCAAGGAATCGTCTCTTCGAATTCCCTTTGGGCGACAGCGACGCAGTTCTCAAACGATCTGTCTGAGATTGAGTATGCGGTGTCTATCGCGACTGAAGTTATTGAAGAGAGGTGGGGCCATCAAAAGAGGGTGAGCGCCTGGGAAAAAGTGCTCGCCCAACATTTGGTACAGCTCTTCCATACCCCACTGCATAGCTTCGGCCAGCCATTCATTGTTTCCTTTTGTGCCGCCCGTGCTCGGCAAGGGATCAAGGCGAGGACGGGAGGGCGGCGAGTTTCTTCTTTACGTCGGGAGCGGCCTTCGAATCGGGGGCGAGTTCCAGATATTTTTCATAATCTTTCCGGGCCTCGGCAATACACCAGTTGCTGCTTTCCATGCAGTAATTCTTGAAAAAGTCCTTAGCGTCTTGGCGCCCTTTGGCGCTGTAGTGGAGCGCGACGAACGCGTCTCCTCGATTTAAATAGGCGATGGCACGCTTTGGGTCCACCATTATGGCAGTTCCTAACACGCTGATAGAGTATTTGTAATTTCCTGCTTTATAATAAGCATAACCAGCGTTATTGTCATAAAGGGGGTTTTCTGAATTGACGGTATGGCTCGCCTCGCGGAAGCTTTTTTCGGCATCGGCATAGTTCCCCTCTTTCATCAACTTCATACCTTGCTCGTTCATAGCGGCCGCGTCCCGCTGGGATTTCACTTTTCTGATGTTGGATATGGCGGATTCAGAGAGCTTGCTCAGGACATACATTCCGTTTTCGAGAGTAAAAATATGACGTTTTTCTCTTTCACCGAAACCCTGAACCACAATGTCCTCGGGCTTATGTGGATCCCTATCGCCAGGATACGGGGAGATCGCCGTTAACTTAATATCGCTGCCTTCAATCGCGCAGACCCCGTCTGTCTCGTCATACCATTCAGCATACCCGTGGACGCATTTCCGCTGGCGAGTTATTTCGCGTCCATCTTTATCAAACACCACGAGATGCAGAATGCAGTCGCGGGCACCGCATATCCGGGAATCCCAGACGATCTTTTTCGATCTATCTCCGCTTACATCCTGGAAACTGATACTCCCAACGCTGTCGAACAACGGGGAATCCCACAACATCGTGTATTCCCCGTCGCGCATCTCCCCGTATACCAATCTGCCCGCTACCGCGACGTTTGGCTGATCAATAATGGTAATGACAGCATCCGGAGCATTCGGCCCCAAATTTGTTTCATAGAACCGTAGACGGATCTTTATCTCGGCTTCGTCTTGCTTTGCTGCGTCTTCTGGCTGTAGTGGAATCATTCTGGCCAGCTTGAGAATCTCGGGAACAAGGGACTTGGCATCCGCTTCGTCCATGCTGTCGTCATTATTGCTATCGGCTTCTACTTTCGTTTCGATCTTGATGGTCTTCCACTTATAACCACGCGGACTATCAAAGCGAGCTAGCGGAACGAGGTAGACCCAATCCGGCGTCTCGAAAAGCCGAACCCCATACGGCTGGACTTTCAGCAACGGCGCCTTGGTCTGAAGTAAGTCGTCGATGCCCTCGCGAGTACTGGGGCACGGGAACTCAGAATCTACCCACCCTCTGATGTCAATGATACTGGAGACGGGCTTCCCATAAACTTGCTGGATGCACTCAAACAATTTGTCAGTGGCCGAATAGCCGTAATGTTTCACTTCGGGCTTCGCATCAGTTAACTGAGCTTGCAGCGGCATCGCTAGCAGATGCGCCGCGGCAAGAAAGCTGAGGGTCCAACTAAGGGTTAGGATTCTGCGGCGCAAAAGAATTGTCTCCGTTTTTCACAATATCCGATATAAATCCCGTGTAACCGTTGCCGTCGCTGTTGAAGAAGTTCATGACTTGTGTCCATTCCCGTTGCCATAGAGCAGTATTGCAGGAATTCGTCATGTCGCAGAAGGCTCGCGGCCCGAAGGTTCCATAGGACAACCTATGGAACTTCCCTGCCAAGTCAAAATTCGTTTGCGGTTGAGTAAGGAGCTGATAGATCGGGGTGATCGGAGCACACGCTGCTATGGGGCAGCTCTGAGCGCTAGAATAGCCGGGGTTGAAAACCTGGTTCAACTGAACTTGTTTGGAGCCCCGCGAAAACGCAAGTAAGGTGAGTTGAAAGAAGCCATAGGAAGAGGACGCGTAGGGCTGGGCGGTCATGAATTGGTAGCGGGGGTCACGTGGTTGCAGGGGATGGTTGTTCTTCGGGTCCACAGTGAACTCGATATGTTTGTCAGCCATGGTCCCAGTGAGGAAACTGTGTTGATGGGCAACGTTAGTTCTCAAGAAATCGAGCAATGTCTGCCCCTTGGAATACATCAGCGTGTTTTGCGCCAGGACTAGGGGAGGTGCTAGAGCAGCCGCCTGAGCGATGAAGTCACCTTCTACCGTAGCAACCACTGTTTGTTGCAGATTATCCGTGAATCCATTTCCGGCGGCCTGAACTGGCCAATAATTTATAGTGAGTCTTTTGCCGGTTGTGAGTGTGGTCCCCAGAGTGACTTCACCGGTGGCATAGTTAATGGCGAATTGCGTGGAAGTCATTTTCTTCGGGTCAACCCCAAAACTAAGTCGGTCAGGATCGGCCAGCTGCCCACGTTTTTGTCATGTCGTATCTGTATGAACCTGGTGCAGAGTGATGGGATCTTGCGATCCGTCAAGAGTTTCGATCGTGGCGGTGACTTCCGGCGCGGCTTCATTCCCCGCGTGCGTGGCGTCCACGGGTTGAAGGGTCTCAAGCACGCCGCCAACGGTTCGCTTGACAGGGACAGAGCGCTTACGCCGGAGGAACGCAAAGAGCTTGCCAGGAAAGCGGCGCAAGCGCGATGGACCAAGACCAAGAAGAAACGCAAACGGTCTGCCTAGAGAGCAGGAAGGCCCAGAGACCGCAGGCGACGATCCAACAGTCGCTGATCGATATAAACGTTGTGGACCAAGAGTTGCCGAAAGACGCTCCGAAGATCGGTCAAATACCAACGCAGGTAAAAGGTTTCAAGTAGGCCGACGCTTCCAAGAATTTCAAGGCCCTCTGCCTTCGCCAGTTTGCGCGCCCTGTAATCATCGAGCAGCACAGGACTCGCGCCTAGCTCTTTCGCTAGGAAGATCGCGCTCATTTCGCCCGGACCTAAGCCATATTTTCGCTGCGCCGAAAGCAGACCGGCTGGA